>Ga0247725_1000660_pt1 | contig 22252 bp, 21 predicted proteins | sample OKSTACKMCFT3sol_FD_183021 | JGI IMG/M metagenome (GOLD analysis project Ga0247725, IMG submission 183021) | Subsurface sediment microbial communities from gas well in Oklahoma, United States - OK STACK MC-FT3-sol | ecosystem: Environmental > Terrestrial > Deep subsurface > Rock core/Sediment...
CAGCACGACCGGCAAGTCCAGCTTCTGTTCCACGTCTCGCGGCGTGATCATCACGTCCGAGAAGGCGGACGACACCACGATCACCGCCACCGCCGTGGCTAACCCCAACCCCAGGCCGGCCAGCAGCAGAACCATGCGGCCGCTCGACCCCTTCACGGGCGGGTCCGCGGCCTGGACGATGCGGACATTGGCCTTGGCCTTGGAGAGCGTGCTGGCCAGTCCGGTCTCCTGAGCGCGCTTCGCCACTTCGGCGAAACTGCCTTCCAGCGTGCCGCGTTGGCGTATCAGCTCGCGATATTCCGGGCCAATCAGAACCAGCTCCGCGAGGCGCGCATTGACGGTCTTGAGGTCACGCGCCGCTTGAACACGCGCCAGGCGCAGGCCCGTGAGATCGCCGACGCTGTCGGCGAGTTCGGTGTCGAGCTGTTGACGCACCGGATTGGCGCCGCGGCGAACCGCCATGACCTGCTGTTGCGGCGCCGCTTGGATCTGCGCCTGAACCTCGGCGATCTTGCGATCAAGATCGACGATCAGCGGGTACCCTTCGACATAGCGCGCCGCGGCTTGCCGTCGCTGGTTCTGAAGGTCCAGCAGCGTGCGAGTCAGGTCGTCCAGCTGTTGCGAACGCCCCTTGTCGTTGGAGATCTCCACTTCCGCCGGCGCGGACTTGAGCCAGCCGGACAGCACCGAGACCCGGCCGCTTCGCGCGGCGAGCTGCTGATCCAGCACCTGGATCTGGCTGACAAGCGAGGCCTGCTGATTCTGAACGGTCGTCAGCTCGGTCGGATAGTCGCCGAAGCCGTGATCGACCGAGAAGCTAAGCAACTTGGCCTCGACCTCGGTCAGGCGCTTGTTCAGCTGGTCGCGTTGGGCGTTCACCAGGGACGGATCGGCCTGCTCGAAGATCAGCCGACGACGCTCGATATAGAGCTTCACCAAGGTGTTCAGGAGGTCGGCGGCGACCTTGGGGTCGTCGCTCTGCAGGTTGAGCTCGATGACGTTCGACTGAGGGATGTTGACGATGTCGAGGTCCTTGGAGAACTGCTCGGCCGCCTTCTCCAGCCCCTTGGGTTGGTTCGCTAGCTTGGGATAGGCGCGGGCCAGGCCGACCTTTCGGATCGCCTGAATGCGCAGTTCCTTGGCCGACAGAATCTGGATTTCGGCCTGGACGATCTGGGCGCGGTCGAAGCTGAGGCCTTGAGCCCCGCCATCCACATCGCTGCGGAACACATAGTCGTCGCCAAGCAGGATCAGCAGGCGCGACTGGGCGGTGTAGATGGGATGCGCCAGGAAGATGGCGATCACCGCCAGCGCGACAGGGATCAGAAAGCCGAGCAGGGCTTCGGCGCGGTAATAGAACACCGGCGTCAGCAACTCGCGCACCGTCAGAGGCGAGCGCGTGCGTCCTTGCCCTCCTTTGACGTAAGCGCCTTGCTCTATCACCGCGGTGTTCATCTGTGCGGAGGACTTCGACTCTGCGACCGCGTAAGCGCGACGTAACTCTGGTCGATAGCGGTGCAGGACTTAACAAACATTGACGTCCTCGCGCGCCGTTAAGTCCACATCGCTTGAAATGACCCATTTTGAGCAAAATCGTTGTTATGCAAAGGCTTCCAATACATGGGGCGCAACCATTTGCCGCATGTGCAGATAGGAGCGGCAACCAAATCCTAACGCCCTTGCGCCACTTACGTTTACCAACGCCGCGCTGTCTCGTGGCGAGGGAGATTGGTTTGTCAGCCTGGCTGCGCGCTTTATCGCTCTTCATCGTTCTGGCGGTCGCCGGCTGCGCCTCGGATCCGGCGCCGAGCTCGCGTAATGCGGCGCGCGAAGAGGCGACCTTCGCGCCCTGGACCAGCGAGGACTATCGCTATCGCATCGGTCCTGGCGACGAACTGTCGGTCCGCTTCATGGTCAACCCCGACCTCAATGCGACCGTCGTGGTGGGACCTGACGGCCGAGGAATCTTTCCATTGATCAGTGCTCAGGATGTCGCCGGCCTGACAGCTGAAGAGGCCAACGCCCTGCTGAGCCGCGCCTATGCCGCCGTGCTGCGCGCGCCCCAGGTCGAGACGTTGGTGGCGGGCTATGGCGCTTCCCAAATCTATATCGGCGGCGAAGTGCGCGATCCGGGCGTGAAGACGATCAAGGGGCGCCTGACCGTGGCCCAGGCCGTCATGTCGGCCGGCGGATTTCAAGACACGGCCCGAACGGGGCATGTGGTGGTCATCCGCCAGCGGCCGGGTGACTCTCGACTGCTGATGAGAACGATCGATGTACGGGACAATCTGAACGGCAAGGGCGGCGACGACTTCGCCGTTCTGCCCGGCGATCTGATCTTTGTGCCGCGCAGCGCCATCACCGAGGTCAATCGTTTCGTTCGACAGTATGTGACCGGGGTCTTGCCGTTCAATTTCAACTACAGCATCAACCGCGGCACGCGTTACTAGCCTGAAGGCTGCCCGAGGAGACGGATGTCCCGCTATCTGATCTCCGCTGTCGAGCAGGCCGTCTGGTCCCTGCTCAATTTCGGCGTCAATCTGCTGCTGATCCGCTTCGTGGCGCCGGACGAGTACGGGGCGTTCATGCTCTGGGCGTCCTGCGGCTTCGTGCTGTCCAGTCTGCAGAACGCCCTGACCGTCTGCCATTTGCAGGCGTTGACGCCCGGCGCCGGGATCGATCCCAAGCGCCTGCCGGTCGAGCGCCTGATGCATGGCGTCAATGCCGTATTCTTAGTGATGACGGCTCTTGCGTGCCTGGGCGCGGCGCTCGCGTGGCGTAGCGCGGGGAGCCCTTACGGCGCTCCGGCGGCGGCCTTGTTCGTGCCAGCGTTCCTGGCGCAACAGTACCTGAGGGCGCTGGCTTTCTCGCGCGGACGCCCAGGCCTTGCGACCGTGCAAACCGCGGCGGTCTTTTGTCTGGTGGCGCTGCTCCTGGGCCAAGTCCTGCTCGAGGGAAGTCGACCGGACGCGAATGCCGTCCTCTGGCGATTGGGCCTCGCCTATACGGTGACGGGCGCCGCGGGCGCGGTTTGGGCCCTGCGAGGGCAGGGCGGCTGGCTTCGCCGCCACGAGATGAAGGCCTATGGCGACTATGTCCGGCAATCGGGCTGGGTTTTTCTGGGCGTATCGAGCACAGAGCTGCTGACGCGCTTCTACGTATTCGTGGTCGCCGGTTGGTTTGGCGCCGCGACGCTGGCGTCGCTCTCGGCGACCCAGCAGCTGTTGCGGCCCGTTCCGCTGCTTGCGATGTCCTGGAGCATGGTGGCCCGCAACGATCTGGCGCGGCGTCGCGATCGCCAGGCCTGGAACGGCTTCCGTCGGCTACTGGCGCTTGCGGCGGGCGTGGGGATGCTGTTCGCGGCGGCCTGGACCGTGATCCTTCATATGGCCTGGCCGACGATCGCAACGCACCTTTTCGGCGGCAAGTATCTGGCTGATGGCTGGATGGTCGTCCTCTGGGGGCTCAGCGCCGCCATCACCCTGGGACAGACGGTGGTTAGCACCGGCCTTCAGGTGCTGCGCGCCTTCAAGCCGTTGGCGCTGGCGAATGGCGCGGCCTCTCTGGTCGCCGCCGCCGGCATCCTGCTGACGATGAGGGCGCTGGGCCCCGCCGGCGCCATCATCGGCACCGCGGCGGGGCAGTTGTTGGAGCTTGCGGCCATGGCCGCCATTCTCCTGTCGATCACCGCGGCGAGGCGGCGATCGGCCTAACGCGCAACCGGCGGCTAGCGACCCTGGCTTCCTGTGCGGGGGCATGGCGCATGTCGATGTCGACGCCGAAGAGCAGGATCAATATCCCCAGCATGGCGTTGGCCGAGAAGTAGCTGCTCTCCATGAAATTGTGCACGAAGAAGATCAGCGGGAAGACGCCCAGGAACACCGCGTGAGGCAGCGCCTCGCGGCTCTTGGGCGTCGGGTCGCTGAGACAGTCGCGAAGAAGGCCAAGACCTCGGGCCATCCAGCGCAGAAGCAGAACCAGCGCCCCTGCCAGTCCTGGCGCGCCAACGGTGACGAGAAGGTCGATGTAGCCGTTGTGTGACTGATTGGTATGGGTTTCGGCCGCGAACCAAAGGTCCGTTTGCAGGCTGGGCTGGACCGCGGGGTTCACGTCCCAGAAGGAACCGAAACCCTGCCCCCTCAGAGGATGTTGCGAGAACTGGTTCAGGGCGAACATCCAGACCTCGGTGCGGCGGGTGAAGTTCACGCCGCGCAGCGGGGCCAGTGGGTCTTGGCCGCTGACGTAGTTCCAGGCGAGCCAGCCGAAGCCAGTCGCGAAGAGCGCCGCGACGCCGAACACGGCGGCCGCCCATATGGCGCCAGCGCGCAGGCGCAGCCACGCAAGCAGGAGAGGCGTCGCGGCCAGGGCGGCCAGCGCGATCGCCAGACTGGTCTTTGACTTGCTGGCGACGAGCAGCGCTAGGCATCCGGCGAACATCACGCCCCAGAACAGGCGCGCCTTCACCGTCTGGCTGAACAGGAGGTACGGCGTGATGACCAGAGAGCTCAGCAGCATCACCGAGCCGAGCGTGTTCTTGTGATTATGGATCGCGGCCAGCCCGATGTCGGTCATAGAAAGGCCCGGGAGAGCGATCCATGACGCCACGTCGATGGTGATCATGATGGCGCAGGCGGCTGCCAGGGCGCCGTGCATCCGCCGGGGATCGCGAAGGCCTGCGACCAGGGCGATGCTCACCACCACATTAATCAGATAGAGGATGAAGCGACGGTTCGAGACGATCGGGTCGATAGCCCAGCGTGTCGTTGCTCCAAACCAGACGAACAGCAGCAGCAACGGCCAGACCCGCATCGCGAGGCTCATCACCTCCACGCGCCGAAACCATAGGATCGGCAGCGTCAGTCCCAGTATGGTCAGCCAGATCGCGCGGTTGAGCGGCGACGTTGGCGAGGCGCCCGACAGGGCGTCGACCGTCACCTCATGGGTATACGGGGCCGTGCCGATCATCATGTAGAGCAGCATCGCGACGAGGACGAAGCCCGACCAGAGCGCCAACCGATCGTCCAGTCGCGCCGAGGTGGCCGCGCGTTCCTCCCAACGGGCGGCGCGCCAAGCTTCGCGCGGGGGGCGAGGGGGCGGCTCGTCACTCACGGGAATAAGCTCCTCGCAAACCCAGCCAGCGGAACATCACGTCCCGCAGACCAAGTCCGAGACCGTAGAAGCCGCGCATATAGCGCCGCCAAAGTCTGCGGGGTTCTCTGGTCAGGCGATACAGCCAGACGAAGCCCGAATGCTCCAGAACCGCCGGCGCGGGGTCTGAATCTCCGGTCAGCACCTGTAGCGAGCTGCCGATGCAGAGACCCAGGCCGGTGCTTCGTCCGTCCTCGATGATGTGGCCGCAAAGCAGCTCGGACTGTGGCGGGCCCATGGCGACGAAGACGAAGCGCGCCGGGTGCGCGGCGACGAAGGCCACCGCCTGGGCGACGGCCGCCGGGTTGTCGATCATGCCCATCGGGGGCACGTGTTGAACCAGGTTCCTGAGGCCATATTGCTGGCGAAGCTTTTCAGCGAGGGCGGGCGTGCCGCCAATGACGGACAGCGGCGTTTCGGGCTCAATGACCCGCTCGAACAGTTCACGGACCACATAGGCGCCGGGCGCGAAACGCAGGCGCAGTCCGCCGAGCAGGGCCGTTCGCCCCACGACGCGGCTGTCGTTGGTGCTGATCCAGGCCGCGTCGCTGATCGCGCGGAATTTCGGATCGCGCTGGCGCAGATAGGCGTGTTCGGCGTTCGGCGTCACGAAGGTCGCGAACGGCGCCAGGGGCGAGCGATTCGCCAGGGCGTCGACCGTCTGCTCCACCGTCATTGGTGTGAAGCGAAGTCCGGCGAAGCGCACCTCGGGCCAACGTTCGGAAGCGTTGGAGACCGCTGTGACGCTTTGAGAACCAGACATTAAGAGAGCCTGCCGCAGAGGGGCGTTGGGGAACGACGCCGATTGGCGCCATACTTGAGTGTACGGGCTCCACCTTTACGTTCGGTTCCCGTTTTGAGGCAGTCTTGAATTCCGCGCACGCCATAAAGCGATTGATGGACATCGGCGTCTCGGCCGCGTTGCTGGTGCTGCTGGCGCCGCTGCTGCTGCTGATCGCCGCCCTCGTCAAGCTGACGTCGAAGGGGCCTGTCTTCTACGCTTGCCACTGGGTGGGGCAGGGCGAGCGGCCTTTTACCGGCTACAAGTTCCGCACCATGGTCTCCAACGCCGAGGCCATGGAGGCCGAACTCCAGGACCGCAACGAGATGCGCGGCCCGGCCTTCAAGCTGACCAACGATCCGCGCGTCACGGCGGTGGGCAAGGTGCTGCGCAAGTACAGCCTGGACGAACTGCCTCAGCTCTGGAGCGTGTTGATCGGGGATCTCAGCCTCGTGGGGCCGCGTCCGCCGCGCGCGCATGAATACGCGCGTTTCACGGAGTTCCAGAAGCAGAAGCTGGCGGTGAAGCCGGGCATCACCTGTCTCTGGCAGGTCGAGGGCCGTCACCGGATCAATGACTACGACGACTGGGTCGAGCGCGATCTCGACTACATCCGACGGTGGTCGTTGTGGCTGGACATCCAGATCCTGGCGCGGACGGCCGTGGTCGTTTTCCGGGGGACGGGCGTCTGATGATCGACGCGCCGATCGCCGTCAGCGTCGTGGTGCTCAGCTACGACCGGGTCCACCTGCTTGAGCGCACGCTGGTCAATTGCCTCAGACCGGAGGTTTCGAACGGCGTTCCGTTCGAGATCATCGTGGTCGACAACCATCCTGATCGGTTGGCCGAGGCGCTGGTGTCTCGCCTGGCCGCCGGGGGCGCGCCCATCCGTTATTTCGCGGACGCCCGCCGCAACGTGTCGATCGTCCGCAATGTCGGCATCAAGGCGGCGGCCGGGCGCTATGTCGCCTTCATTGACGACGATGAGGCGCCGGACGCGGGCTGGCTTTCCGAGCTCCATGCCTGCTTGGAGCGCACCGGCGCGGACGCCGCGTTCGGACCCAAGTATCCGGTGTTCGAGGCGGGAGAGCCGCCGGCCTGGGATCCCGAGGGCTGGCGTTATACGCTCGACTATCGCGAACCGGCCGATACCCCGATCCATTTGTTCGGGCGCTTGCGCAAGAAGGGCAAAGGGCTGGGCAGCGGCAACGCCGCGTTCCGGGTCGCGACCTGCTTTGACACGCCCGAGCCCTTCGCCGTGGCCTTCGGTGACGCCAACGGCGAGGACACGCACCTGCTGTTCCGTCTGGCGCTGGCCGGCAAGCGCTTCGTCTGGTGTCCGACCGCGGTGGTGCGCGAGTTCATCGAGACCGACCGCACCAAGCCCAGCTACATGATCACCCGGATGAAGCGGGGCTCGCAGCACTACGCGGCCTCGCGGATCGCCACCAGCGATCGTCCAGGCCTGACTCGGATCAAGGTGACGTTCCTCGGTCTGGCGCAGATCGCCGTCCACGCCGGTCTCTATCTGGTCTCGGGCGAGTGGCTGGGCGGGGCGCGTTACGACAACCGCATCGGCATGGCCAAGGGGCTTGGCAAGCTCACCTATCGCGCCCCGATCGGCTTCATCGACGAGAAGGCCGCATGACGGATCTGTCGATCGTCATCTGCACCTATGACAGGCCAGCATCACTGGCGGTGACGCTGAAGTCGTGCCTTGCTCAGACCAACGCGCTCGGCCTTTCGATCGAGATCGTGGTCGTCGACAACCATCCGAGCGGTAGCGCGAGAACCGTTGTTGAAAGCCTCGCGCAAAGCGCTCGCTGGCCAATGCGGTACGTGACCGAACTGACGCGCAACATGTCGACCCTGCGCAATCGGGGCTTCGCCGAGGCGAGAGGGCGCCTGGCCGCCTTGATCGACGACGACGAGGTCGCCGAACCCGATTGGCTGGACCAGTTGGTCGGCGCCTTGCGCGACGCCGACGCCGACATGGCGGTGGGGCCAAGACACGCCATCTTCGCCGGCGAACCGCCGCCCTACGATCCGAAGGGGGCCCAATTCGTTCGGATCTTCGATCTGCCCGACGGCGCGATCATTCCGCTGACGGAGCCGTCCGGCAAGCCGCGCTATGGCATGGGCACGGGCAACTCGCTTTTCGACCTGTCGCGTTGCTTTCCGAACAGCGAGCCAGCCATGCGCGAGGCGTTCGGCGACGCGGGCGGCGAGGACGCAGAGCTCTTCATTCGTCTCTATCGAGAGGGCCGCAGGATTGTCTGGGCGGCTCGCGCGATCGTCACCGAGACGGTCGCCCCGCATCGGACGGCTGTGACATATCGTCTCATTCGCGCGCGCCGCGAGGCGCAACACTACGTCTCGATCTACCTGGACGTCACGCCGCATCCGCAGCTGACCTGGGCGACGCTGATGGCCAAGGGGTTGGCGCAAGTCATTGTCGGCTTTGCTCTATCGGCGTTGACCTTCGAGTTCGGCTCTCAGCGGCGTCTGCGTGGGCGCGCGCTGATGGAGCACGGTATGGGCAAGCTCCTTTGGAAGCGGGCCGTCGGCTACATCGCCGAGCCGTCGCTTAATAGAGCAACCTGATCTCAACCAACTTCACCGCAAGTCCGCTATCAACCGCGACGGCGCAGGGCGCGCGCCGTCCAATTCCGAACCTTTTGGGGGCCTCTGAAGAGTATGCTGCATCGTCTTTCCACCCACGACACCCTGTCCACGGACCTCACGACGCAGATCAAGCTCTTCGCCGACGGCGCCAGCCTCGAGGACTTCACCCGCCTGCACCAGACCGGTCAGGTGGCGGGCTTCACCACCAACCCGACACTGATGCGCAAGGCCGGCGTCACGGATTACGAGGGCTTCGCCAAGGCCCTGCTGGAGCGCATTCCCGACGCGCCGATTTCCTTCGAGGTCTTTTCGGACGAGTTCGACGACATGGCGCGCCAGGCGCGCAAGATCGCGGCCTGGGGCGCCAACGTCTACGTCAAGGTTCCGATCACCAACACCAAGCGCGAGAGCAGCCTGCCGATGGTTCGCGCGCTGGCCGATGAAGGCGTGAAGGTGAATGTCACCGCGATCCTGACCCTGGAGCAGGTGGCCGAGACGGTCGATGCGCTGCACGCCGATGTCCCGGCGGTGGTCTCGGTGTTCGCCGGTCGGATCGCCGATACGGGCGTCGATCCCATGCCGGTCATGCGCGCCGCGGTGGCCATGGCCGCCCGCAAGCCCAAGGCCGAGGTGCTGTGGGCCAGCGTGCGCGAGGTGCTGAACGTCTATCAGGCCCGCGATTGCGGCTGCCACATCGTCACCTCGACGCCCGACGTGCTGAAGAAGCTGTCGATGGCTGGCAAGGATCTGGCGGACCTGTCGCAAGAGACGGTCGCCATGTTCTACGACGACGCCAGCGCGGCCGGCTTCAAGCTTTGAACGTTCAGCAGCGGCGCCGCGCGATCTTCCTGGATCGCGACGGCGTTCTTAACCGCGTCGTCATGCGGGATGGCAAGGCGGCGTCTCCGCGCGCCGTGGATGAACTGCAGATCGAGCCCGACGCTGCCGCGACGCTCCAGGCGTTGAAGGCGGCGGGCTATCTGCTGTTCGTCGTCACTAACCAGCCGGACGTTCGTCGCGGACTGATGAGCGCGGAGACGCTCGAGGCGATCCATGCCCGCCTGGCGCAAGCGCTTCCCGTGGACGAGATCGCGGCGTGCTTGCACGACAATATCGACGCCTGCGCTTGCCGGAAACCCAAGCCTGGCTTGGTTTTGGATTTGGCGGAGCGCTATGACATCGACCTCCGTCAGTCTTGGCTGATCGGTGATCAGGATCGAGATATAGTTTGCGGCCAGGCCGCTAGCTGTAAGACAATACTACTTCGGCGCGACTACAATTTGGGTACAGTTGCCGTTGCCGACCAAGTTGTGGAAAGACTCTCGCAATCGATTTCCTATATTCTGGAAGCGACCTAACAGCGTTTCTCGAGAGTTTACTATGTTTTCCGATCACTTCTTGGACGCCACGACGCGCGCCGTGGCCGCGATTGATCGCGGCGCCGTGGAAACCGTCGCGAAGACGTTAGCCAAGGTCCGCGATGGCGGTGGTCGTCTGTTTCTGCTCGGCGTCGGCGGCAGCGCCGGCCACGCCAGCCACGCGACCAACGACTTCCGCAAGATCTGCGGCTTCGAGGCCTATTGCCCGACCGACAACGTCTCTGAACTGACGGCCCGCATCAATGATGAGGGCTGGGAAGGCGTCTTCTCGACCTGGCTGGAGAGCAGCCGCTTGACCGCCAAGGATGGCCTGCTGATCTTCTCGGTCGGCGGCGGCAGCCTTGAGCCGCCCGTCAGCGCCAACCTCGTCCGCGCCATGCAGTACGCCAAGGAAAAGGGCGCGGCCGTGACCGGCATCGTCGGTCGCGACGGCGGCTTCACGGCCAAGATCGCCGACGCCTGCGTGGTCGTGCCCACCGTCGATCCGCAGCTGATCACGCCGATCGTCGAAGGCCTGGCCGCGGTCGTCTGGCACCTGCTGGTGTCGCATCCGGCGCTTTCGCAATCCAAGGGCCACTGGGAACAGATCGCTCCCGCTCCCGCCGTCGCGGTCGCCGCCGAGTAACCGATGATCTCCACCCGTACGCCGTTGCGCGTGACCCTCGGAGGCGGGGGCACGGATCTGGAGAGCTATTACCGGCGCGATGGCGGATTCATCTTCGCCATGGCGCTGGACAAGTACATCCATATCAGCGCGCACCGCCCGGCCTTCCATGACCATGTGGCCCTGATGGGGCCCGATCCCGAGAACGTCGCCCGCACCGAAGACCTCAAGCACGAACTGGTCCGGGCCGCGCTTCTGCGTCATGGGATCGAGACCGGTTTCGAGGCGGCCTCGATCGGCGACATCGTCGGCGGCACGGGCCTGGGCTCTTCCAGCTGCTTCCTGGTCGGCTTCCTGCGCGCCCTGCACGCGCTGAAGGGCCATGCGCCCGATCGTCAGGCGCTGGCCGAAGAGGCTTGTGACCTGGAGATCAATGTCCTGGCCAAGGGCATCGGCAAGCAGGACCAGTACATGGCCGCGTTCGGCGGCCTGACGACGCTGGACATCGCGCCGAACGGCGAGGTTCGGGTCGGCTCGGTCGCGTTGGATCCCGAGGTCGAGGCGGCGTTCATCGCCCACACCCACATCTACTACACGGGCTTGCGACGCGACGCGGCGGTGATCCTGGACGACCAGAACAGCGCCATGCTTAGCGACGGCGAGCGCCAGCGCCAGGCCGCCCAAAACCTGGGCGCGATCAAGGACCTGGGCTACCGCATCCGCGACGCCTGGGGCGCCGGCGATCTCGACGGCTGGGGCCGCATGCTGCACGAGCATTGGGTCAGCAAGAAGCAGCTGTCGTCGAAGATCAGCTGGCCGCATATCGACCAGCTGTATGACCACGTTCGCGCCAATCTGGGCGTCACGGGCGGCAAGGTCATCGGCGCCGGCGGCGGCGGCTTCCTGATGCTGTTCACGCCGAACGACGGGCAGGCGCTGGAAGACTATATGGCGTCTCAGAACATGCCGCGCCTGCGCTATGGCGTCGATCGCGGCGGGACGCAGGTTCTGCTGAGCCAGGTCGCATGAACGCCTGGCGCGCGGAGGCCCTCGGCGGGGTTCGCCAAGTTCGAGCGACCAGCGGGTTCGACGTTCGCGCCCGCGCGCCGCTGCGCCTGGGTCTGGCCGGCGGCGGCACCGACCTTTCCCCCTATTGTGACCAGTTCGGCGGGGCGGTCCTGAATGTCACGATCGACCGCTTCGCCTTCGCGCATGTCGCGCCCAGCAGGGACGGAGCGGTCTCATTCCGCGCCAACGACCTCGGCGTTCAGGAGCGGCATGAACTGGGGGCGCGTCCGCGGATCGACGAAGGGCTGAGCCTGCATCGCGCGGTCTACGAGCATATGGTCGAGACCTACCTGGACGGCGATGCGCCAGCGCTCAGCGTTTCGACGAATATCGACGCGCCGGCTGGGTCCGGTCTAGGCTCGTCCTCGGCGCTGGTCGTCGCGCTGGTGGAGGCGTTTCGCCTCGCGCTGGACCTGCCGCTGGGCCCCGCCGACGTCGCCCGGCTGGCGTTCCTGATCGAGCGCCGCAAGCTCGGCTTGGCCGGCGGACGCCAAGATCAGTACGCGGCGGCCTTTGGCGGCGTAAACTTCATCGAGTTCTTGCCCGAGGACAAGGTGCTGGTCAGCCCCCTGCGGGTGCCGCGCGCCTATCTCAATGAGTTCGAGTCCTCGCTGGTCATTTGCTTCACCGGCCAGTCTCGACACTCCGAGACGATCATCAAGGAGCAGATCGACGGGCTCGTCGGCATGAACGCCGAGACCCTCGAGAGCATGCACCAGCTCAAGGCCGACGCGGCCTTGATGCGCGAGGCCCTGCTGCGCGGCGACATGCGCGACATGGCCGCCATCCTGATGCAGTCCTGGATCGCCAAGAAACGCACCGCCAGCGGCGTGGCGACGGACACCGTCGATCGCCTGTTCGATCTCGCGATCAGCGAGGGCGCTTGGGGCGGCAAGGTCTCCGGCGCCGGCGGCGGCGGCTTCCTGATGTTCTTCACCGATCCCGAGAACCGTCACCACCTGATCACCACGCTGAACGCGGCGGGCGGCCAGGCAAGCTCGGTCAAGGTCACGTTCGATGGGGCGGAAGCCTGGAGCGTGCCTCGGTGAGGGTTCGCCAGTGCGTGATCCTCGTCGGCGGGCTGGGCACGCGTCTCGGCGACATCGCTCGCGACACGCCCAAGCCCATGCTTCCGGTGGCTGGACGGCCTTTCCTTGAGCATTTGCTGGCCAAGGCGGCGCGCAGCGGCTTCGACCGCGCGCTCTTGCTGGCCGGACACCGGGCCGAGGTGATCACCGGGCATATTGAGGCGGAGGGGCTAATCGATCGCCTTGGCATGGAGATCGCGGTGTCGGTCGAGCCTCAGCCCTTGGGAACCGGCGGCGCGCTGAGCCACGCCCGGGATCGGCTGGACGACGCCTTCCTGCTGCTGAATGGCGACACCTGGTTCGACTTCGACTGGCGCGCCTTCGCCGACCGTGGCGACTACGCTGGCCTGATGGCGCTGCGCCAGGTTGAGCCGGCTGACCGCTATGAGACCGTGGTCTTGGACGGCGACCGTATCGACGAGATCCGGCCCCGCGACGCCAGTCTGAGCAAAGGCCTGATCAATGGCGGCGTCTGCCGCCTCACCAGGATGGCCGTGCCGAAGACCAATCGGGCCTTCTCCCTTGAGGCGGAATTGCTGCCCGCGCTTTGCAAGGCGCAAGACCTGGGCGGCCGGGTCTTCGATGGCGCGTTCGTCGATATCGGCGTGCCCGCCAGCCTCGCCGCCGCCGAACAGATCCTGGCGTCTCGCTAGCTTCATCGCCGGCGCGGGCGTCCGGGCGACTCAAATCATGGCCAAGATTGACTAACCGCAACGTCGGGCGCGTTCCCCGGCCGTAAAGCCGACGCACCATCCTGACGTTCGAGATGACTCATGTCGATCAAGCCCATTGACCTAAGCCGTGTGCGTGACCTGCCGCTGCTGGCTAACGCCAGCGAGGAGTCCCTCTCCCTGATCGGGCAGGGCGGCTTCCTGCAATGGACGCCGAAGGGCGCTGAGCTGGTCGCCGAGGGGGAGGTCAACGATTTCCTCTACATCCTGCTCGACGGCTCCGTGGAGCTGGAGGGCACGTGGGGCGACCGCGATTCGACCCTCGCCGTGCTGCGACCGCTATCCAGCTTCGTTCTGGCCTCGGTGGTTCTTGAGGCGCCGGCGCTGATGACGGCGCGCACGCTCGCCCGCAGCCAGTTGCTGATGATTCCCGGCGAGCTCTTTCGGCGCGTGATCCGTGAGGATCAGGGCGTCTCCATGGCGGTTATCGAGGAGCTGTCGGGCTGCTACAGCGGCCTGGTCCGCACGATCAAGAGCCACAAGTTGCGCGCGCCGCTCGTCCGGCTGGCCAATTACCTGCTCGTGCAGCAGCGCCGCCAGGGCGGCGGCAGCGTGCTGCGTTTGCCGTTGCAGAAGAGAATGCTGGCGTCGCTGCTGGGCATGACGCCCGAGAACCTCTCGCGGTCGTTCGCCGCCCTGGCGGAGCATGGCGTCAAGGTCGATGGACCGCTGGTCACGATCACCCGTCCCGCGGTCCTGGCGCGCTTGGCCAAGCCTGATCCGCTGATTGACAACCCTTTGCCGGTCGCTGGCGCCCTGATGGGCCAGGCCGGACGCGAACGCGCCGCCCACGTCGAGGGCCATGCCTGATGGCCTACAGGTCGGTGAAGACCTACGGGGCTGAGCGCGGCCTGTCGTGCGCCTACCGCCAATGGGCGGCCGAGAGCCATTGCCAGCTGCTGCACGGCTATTCGCTGGGCTTCGTTTTCGACTTCGCGGCCGAGCAGCTGGACGCGCGCGGCTGGGTGGTGGACTTCGGCAAGGCTGGCTTTGGTCCGATCCGCGAGTGGCTTCACCACATGTTCGACCACACCTTGCTGGTGGCGGCCGACGATCCGTCGCGGCTGGAGTTCGAGCGGCTCCAGCGCTTGGGGCTGGCGCAGGTCAGGATCGTGCCGGGCGTCAGCGCAGAGGCCTTGGCCGCGCACGTATTCGAGCACGCGCAAGGGCTGGTGAACGCGGCGACCAAGGGGCGCTGCTGGGTGGCTTCGGTCGAGTGCCGTGAGCACGGCGCCAACGCCGCCGTGTTCGAGAACCCGCAGGGGGTCTTGAAACAGGTCAGCGCCGAGGCCTTGAGCCTGGCGCTCAAGGGTCTTTAGAGCCGGTTGAGCGATGTAGCGGCGGTTGCATCGTCTAGCTCTCAAAATGTGACTTGACCATCCATAATATGAAACTAACGCTTGGACTCTGGGACCAGCGGTCCGCGGGGCGTAACCGTGCGGGCGGCGAAGGTCTGGGAGGACATCTTGCAGCAAGCCCACGCCACGGCTCTGTCACGCCGCGATCTTCTGGTTCTCTCCGCGGCCGCAGCCGCATTCGGCTTCGGGTCGACCGCCCTTGCGGACGCCTCGCCCTCGACGCCGGTCACGGAGCTCCGCTGGCTCGACGAGGAGCCGCCCAAGGTTCTGGATGGCGCCGCCTTCGGCGTTCCCTGGCCTCGAGGCGCGCTTAAACCCTCTCAAGCGTTCAGGGTCGCCGGCAAGACGGGCGAGGATGTCGCGGTCCAGTCATGGCCGATCGCCTATTGGCCGGATGGCTCGTTGAAGTGGTCCGCCCACGCGGTCGGAGGCGGGGAGGGGCGCGAGGGGCTGTCGATTGTCCCCGGAAAGCCCAAGGCGCCGGCTTCGCCCGTGACCGTGACCCAGACCGCCGCGCTGATCACCGTGACTTCCGGCGATCTGGTCTGGCGCCTCCCGACGTCTGGTCCCGACCTCGTATCGGAGGCGGTGCGCGCCGGACGGGTCACGCTGAAGAGCTTGCGACTGGTCGCCATCGCTCAGGATCAGCCGGCCCTGGGCCCCGACGGCGTCGTTCATTCCGCGCGGTACGAGTCGCGATTCTCGACGGTCACCGTCGAGCAGTCAGGGCCTGTCCGGGCTGTCGTGCGCTTTGATGGCGTCCACCGCGGCGGGGACCGCGAGTGGCTGCCCGTCACCGTGCGCCTCTACTTCCACGCCGGCTCCGAGGCCGTGCGCATCGTCCATAGCTTCGTCCTCGACGCAGACCCGGCCAAGGACTTCATCCGAGGGCTGGGGGTCACGGCGGGCGTGCCGATGAGCGACGAGAGCCACAACCGACACGTCCGCTTGTCGGGCGAGGACGTCGGCGTGTTCGGCGAGGCCGTACGAACCCTGACGGGTCTTCGCTCGCGTGGCGATCCGGGGCCGGCCGCCCGTGGGGACCAGATCGCCGGCCGCGCGGTGCGCACCGACACCCTGCCGCCCAAGCTGCGCGACGGCCTCAAATGGATTCCGGAGTGGGGCGACTTCTCGCTGTCGCAGCTGACGCCCGACGGCTTCACGCTGCGCAAGCGGACCAGCGCCGGCCATGCCTGGATCGACTCCAATGCGGGTCGGAGGACAAGGGGGCTGGCCTATGTCGGGGGCGTCTCCGGCGGCGTCGCCCTCGGGCTGAAGGATTTCTGGCAGCGCGCGCCGACCGGGCTCGACATCCGCAGCGCCCACACCGACCTCGCCGAACTGACCGCCTGGATGTGGTCGCCCGAGGCGCCGGCCATGGATGTGCGGCCCTATCGAAGCGCCAACGGCATGGACACTCACGCCGAGGAGCTCGAGGGCCTGGATATCACCTACGAGGACTACGAGGCCGGCTGGGACGACGCGCGCGGGATCGCGCGGACCTCCGAGCTGACCCTGTGGGTCCTGGGCGCGACGCCGTCGCACGACGTGTTCTCGGACATGGCGGGCCGGGTCGACGATCCTCCGCGATTGACCGTGTCGCCCCAGCGGCTGAAGGCGGCGGGCGTGTTCGGAGACTGGAGCGTCGTCGACGCCTCCACGCCGACCCGCAAGCGGATCGAGGACCGGCTCACCTACCTGATCGACTACTACATGAAGGAGACGGACCAGCGGCGCTGGTACGGCTTCTGGTCCTATGGCGACGTGATGCACACCTACGACCCGGACCGCCACATGTGGCGCTACGACGTCGGCGGCTACGCCTGGGACAATTCTGAACTCTCGACCGACCTTTGGGTCTGGTACAGCTACCTGCGCACCGGCCGGGCGGACGTCTTCAAGTTCGCCGAGGCGATGACCCGCCACACGGGCGAGGTCGACGTCTATCACCTGGGCCGCTTCAAGGGTTTTGGCACGCGGCACGGCGTGCAGCACTGGTCCGACTCGTCCAAGCAGCCGCGCGTTTCGAACGTCGCCTACCGCCGCATCTACTATTACCTGACGGCCGACGAACGGGTCGGGGACCTGATGCGCGAGCTGGTCACCTCCGACTCGGCGCTGGAGGCTGTCGACATCTCCCGCAAGCTGCCGCCGTCGCCAGGGCGAGAGCGGCCCAAGGGCGTCGTGGCTTCCGGCTTCGGTACGTCGTGGGGCGCGTTCCTGGGGGCCTGGCTCACGGAATGGGAACGCACGCGCGATCCGCGCTGGCGGGACCGGATCCTCAACGGCATGAACACGATCGCGGCGATGAAGCGGCGCTGGTTCGCGGGCGAGGCGCCGTACGACCTCAAGACCGGCAAGTTTTTGGGCGACGGCGACTACGTAAGCGTCTCGCACCTGAACGCGGTGTTCGGGGTGGTCGAGATGACCTCCGAGCTGCTCGACCTGTTGGACGTCCCCGCCTATCGCAAGGCGTGGCTGGAATACTGCCGCTACTACAACGCGCCGCCCGCCGAGTTGAAGGCGCTGCTGGGACAGGTCCCGGGCGGGCGCAGCCTGACCGACGCCCATTCGCGCCTCACCGCCTACGCCGCCAAGCACGAGAACGATCACGCGCTGGCGCTGCGGGCCTGGTCGGAATTCCTTGGCAAGGCGGGACGGCAAGGGGGCGACCTGATGTCGAGCCAAAGCCGTCGCGTCGGCGGGACGGCGGTGCTGCGTCCGATCGACGAGGATCCGGTCCTGTCGACGAACGGAGTCGCGCAATGGGGGCTGGCGGCCATCCAGAACCTGGCCCTTATCGGCGACAGTCTGGACGAAGCGGCGGCCGCGAACCGCTGAAGACACGCCGCGCCCATTGGGCGCGGCGGAACGTCGCGGCCAGGCTTAGAGCGCGGCTTCGACCGTCAGAATCGCGCGCGCTTCACGCCGAGGTTGTCGGCCAGCAAGGAACAGCGACGCCACGAATGCGATCGAGAGCGCGACCGCCACGTAGCAGGCGGGGCAGTGGCCCGCGAACACGAAGGCGTCGCCGCGCGCGCTGCAAATGGGGCCTGCGAGCATGCGGGGCAGCGATTGCTGCAAGGCGATCGCCCAGGCGACAAGGGCCGCCACGCCGGTGGCCGAAGGGAGATGACGAGAGAACTCTTTGAGCATGGCGGACTCCGAATTGGCCCACAGGGTCCAACAGGTTCGCGGACTTGGCTTTGAGACAGATCAAAGCACGGGGTGAGCCGGTGTGACACCCCTGGGCTCCAGGTTCGACTCATGGAGTCCGCATGTCCGCCCCATCTAACACCAGTGCTGGTCCGCCCGCGGGCTCCAGCCTCCTTCTAATCATCTCTGTTATTGGCGCCTTTTTGGCGATTTTGGGGGCGGGTCTAACCCATGACCCCATTTTCCGCCTTCAGGCCGGAACCCTCGCCCTGGCCGGCGTGATCGCCGCCTTCGTCCTGAACGGCGGTCTCGCCGGCGGGACGCTGCGCGATCACCCTGATCAGTACTCCGACAACGTCGTGAAGGCTGGCGTCATCGCCACCATGTTCTGGGCGGCGGCGGGCCTGCTGGTGGGGGTGCTCATCGCCGCCCAGCTGTCGTGGCCGCGCATCTTCTATTTCCCCGAGCTGGGTTTCCTGAACTTCGGGCGTCTGCGGCCGCTGCACACCTCGGCGGTGATCTTCGCGTTCGGCGGCAACGCCCTGATCGCAACGTCCTTCTGGGTTGTCCAACGCACCTGCAAGGCTCGGCTGGCTGGCGGGATCGCGCCCTGGTTCGTCTTCTGGGGCTACCAGCTCTTCATCGTGATGGCCGCGACCGGCTACCTGATGGGCGCGACCCAGAGCAAGGAATACGCCGAGCCCGAATGGTACACCGACCTGTGGCTGACGATCGTCTGGGTGGCCTATCTGCTGGTCTTCCTGGGCACGATCTGGAAGCGCAAGGAGCCGCATATCTATGTGGCCAACTGGTTCTATCTGGCCTTCATCGTCACCATCGCGCTGCTGCACCTGGTCAACAACGCCGCCGTTCCGGTCGGTCTGCTGAACCACAAGTCCTACGGCGTGATGTCCGGCGTCCAGGACGCCCTGACCCAGTGGTGGTACGGCCACAACGCGGTGGGCTTCTTCCTGACCGCCGGCTTCCTGGCCATGATGTACTACTTCGTGCCCAAGCGCGTTGAGCGCCCGGTCTACAGCTACCGTCTGTCGATCGTGCACTTCTGGGCCCTGATCTTCATCTACATCTGGGCCGGCCCGCACCACCTGCACTACACGGCCCTGCCGCAGTGGGCCCAGACCTTGGGCATGACCTTCTCGATCATGCTGTGGATGCCCTCCTGGGGCGGCATGATCAACGGCCTGATGACCCTGTCGGGCGCGTGGGACAAGCTGCGCACCGACCCCGTCGTCCGCATGATGGTCGTCTCGATCGCCTTCTACGGCATGTCGACCTTCGAAGGTCCGGTGATGTCGATCCGCGCTGTCAACGCGCTGAGCCACTACACCGACTGGACCATCGGCCACGTCCACTCGGGCGCCCTGGGTTGGGTCGGCTTCATCAGCTTCGGCGCGGTCTACTGCCTGGTGCCGTGGCTGTGGAAGAAGCCGGGCCTGTACTCGAACAAGATGGTCGAGTGGCACTTCTGGATCGCGACCACCGGGATCCTGCTCTACATCGCCGCGATGTGGGTGTCGGGCATCATGGAAGGCCTGATGTGGCGGGAATACACCCCCCAAGGCTTCCTGGCCTACAGCTTCATCGAGACCGTCTCGGCCAAGCACATCGAGAACGTCATCCGCACCGTTGGCGGCCTGATGTACCTCGCCGGCGCCCTGATCATGATCGTCAACCTCTGGAAGACGGTTCAGATGCCCTCCGCCGAGAAGGCCGACGCTTCGGCCGCTCCCGTCACCGCGATCGCCTGAGGTTCCGATGTCTCTCTGGAAGCAACACTCCAAGCTTGAGCGGCATTCGTTGCTGCTCGTCGTCGGCATCCTCCTGGTCGTCTCCATCGGCGGCCTGGTCGAGATCGCCCCGCTGTTCTGGCTGCAGAGCACGATCGAGAAGGTGCAGGGCATGCGTCCCTACACCCCGCTCGAGCTGGCTGGCCGCGACATCTACGTCCGTGAGGGCTGCTACCTCTGCCACTCGCAGATGGTTCGCCCGCTGCGCGACGAGGTCGAGCGCTACGGTCACTACAGCCTGGCGGCCGAGAGCATGTACGACCACCCGTTCCAGTGGGGGTCCAAGCGGACCGGTCCCGATCTGGCGCGCGTGGGCGGCAAGTACTCGGACACCTGGCACCGCGACCACCTGATCGACCCGCGCTCGGTCGTGCCGGAGTCGGTGATGCCGCCCTACAAGTTCCTGGCTGAAAAGGACCTGGACTACAGCGACATCGTCGATCGCCTGAAGACCCAGCGCACCGTCGGCGTGCCTTACACGGCCGATCAGATCGCCAACGCCAAGAAGGATCTCGAGGCCCAGGCCGATCCGTTCTCGACGGACGCTGTGGCGCTTCGCACCCGCTACGACGCCAAGGTCGTCAACCGTGACTTCGACGGCGATCCCAACAAGATCTCCGAGATGGATGCGCTGGTCGCCTACCTGCAGATGCTGGGCACCCTGGTGGACTTCAAGTCCTACAAGGCCCAGGCGCCGGAGAACCAACGATGAGCGGTCTGACCTACGAAACCGTCGCGCGCTTCGCGCAGCAGGGTGGGCTGGTCTACTTCGGCCTGATCTTCCTCGCCGGCGTCGCCTACGCCCTGTGGCCTTCCCGCAAGGCCGAATTCCAACACGCCGCGCATATGCCGCTGGATGACGAGGAGCTCTCCTGATGGCTCACGAACGCGAGACCGACCACGCCACCGGCGTCGAGACGACCGGGCACGAGTGGGACGGCATCAAGGAACTGGACAACCCGCTGCCCCGCTGGTGGCTGTGGATTTGGTACGCGACGATCGCCTTCTCGATCGCCTACTGGGTGGCGATGCCGGCCTGGCCGGGCCTGCATAGCTACACCAAGGGCATGCTGGGTCAGTCGGACCGGGTGAATGTCGGCAAGGAGTTGTCCGCGCTTGAGCTCCAGCGCGGCCAGGGCGCGGCGATGCTTCGCACCGCCAGCCTGGAGCAGATCGAAAAGGATCCTAAGCTGCAGGCCTACGCCCAGCAGGTTGGCCAGTCGGTCTTCGGCGACAACTGCGCCACCTGCCACGGCATCGGCGGCACCGGCAGCAAGGGTTACGCCAACCTCCGCGACGACGTGTGGCTGTGGGGCGGCAAGCTGGAGGATATCCAGTACACCATCACCCACGGCATCCGCACCGGCGCCGAGGGGGCTCGCATGTCACAAATGCCGGCCTACGGCCGCGACGAACTGCTCAAGCCCGAGCAGATCGACGACCTGACCGAATACGTGGTCAAGCTGTCGAACCGTCCCGCCGACGCCGGTTCCGTGGCCCGCGCCGCTCCGATCTTCGAAACCCAATGCTCGGCCTGCCATGGCGTGGACGGCAAGGGGAACCAGGAGCTCGGCGCGCCGAACCTGACGGACGCCGACTGGCTGTATGGCTCTGACCGGGCTTCGATCCGCGGCCAGATCTACGCCGGCAACGGCGGCGTCATGCCCACCTGGGGCGGTCGCCTGAGCCCTGAGACGATCAAGGCTCTCGCGGTCTACATTCACTCCAACGCCGGTGGTCAATAAGGGCTATGCCCACGCTTATCGACAACAGGCCTCCTGAACCTGAAACCCGGACGGCGGTCTCGGCCGCCGCCCGGGCCAAGGGCAAGGGTGACGCCAAGGGCGGGCTCTACAAGCCCCGCGAACCGATCTATCCCAAGCTGGTCCACGGCAAGTGGCGGAATGTGAAGTGGGCGCTGCTCATCGTCACGCTCGGGATCTACTACATCACGCCGTGGATCCGCTGGCATCGGCCGGACGGCTTCCCGCAGCAGGCGGTGCTAGTCGATTTCACCGGCCGGCGGTTCTACTTCTTCGACATCCAGCTGTGGCCCCAGGAAGTCTACATCTTCACGGGTCTGCTGGTGATGTCCGCGCTGGCGCTGTTCCTCGTGACGGCGCTTTTCGGCCGTTTGTGGTGCGGCTACGCTTGCCCGCAAACGGTCTGGACCGACCTTTACATCGTCGTCGAGCGTCTGTTCGAGGGCGACCGCAACGCGCGCATGCGCCTCGACGCCGCGCCGCTGTCGTTCGACAAGATCTGGCGCAAGACCGGCAAGCATCTGACCTGGCTGGCCATCGCCTTCGGCACCGGCGGCGCCTGGATCTTCTACTTCCACGACGCGCCGACGCTGCTTCGCACCTTCTGGACCGGCGAAGCCCCCGTGACGGCCTATGTCTCGTGCTTCCTGCTGACCTGCACGACCTACATTTTCGCCGGCTGGATGCGCGAGCAGGTCTGCACCTACATGTGCCCTTGGCCCCGCATCCAGGGCGCCATGCTG
>Ga0247725_1000661_pt1 | contig 22239 bp, 22 predicted proteins | sample OKSTACKMCFT3sol_FD_183021 | JGI IMG/M metagenome (GOLD analysis project Ga0247725, IMG submission 183021) | Subsurface sediment microbial communities from gas well in Oklahoma, United States - OK STACK MC-FT3-sol | ecosystem: Environmental > Terrestrial > Deep subsurface > Rock core/Sediment...
TGCGAAGGTCTGAGTAACGCACCAGCGTTTCCCTTGGTCGCACCAATTCCTGCATTGCTGCCACCAACTCTTTGGGTAATACAGTGGTGGTGTAGTCTTTAATGCGTTTTAGCTCGTTTTGCACTGTAGTAATAGTGGTTTTGTATAACTTACCTTCAACATCTTCAAAGAAATCGGTCACGCGGGCAAAGCGGGTTGGAGCTAAGCGGAATTCAAAAGCAGCTTGTTCAGGAGCGCACAGCACTATGCCGACGTTGGCGAATTCGCCCGTCTCGGCATGAGGTAAAAACCTTACTATTGCATACTGATATAAAGTCTTCATATCAGAGCCTCCCAAAAATCGTTTGTTCTGAACAATGCCAAAGTGGCTGAAATATGAGCCAGATAATCAGGCTCCTCAGCTAACCATTCTTCCGGCAGACTGGCAGCATACTGGGCTAAACCGTCGAGCGCAATCTCTAGCTTAGGACTGTAATAGTCACGCCAAAGTTGATCGTGCTGCTGGTTAAACCAAAACGGGTAACCCAGGTGTAATGGTGCATTTTGTGCAAAGTTGTAGTTTGGGTCAAAAGCCAGATTATGATCCACCACTACATAACTGTTGGAACGCCCGTCCAGGAATAAGTTCGGATTCCCACCGCTTTGGCCCATAGTTCTGTCTTCGTTTTAGATCCAATAATCAAACAGAAATAAATCTTTTGCGAATTGTGTGGGCAGGTTTTGCTGTGATGAAGGCGAGAGTTCAATCATGCCTTTCACTTGCCTCGAAGCAAAAACTACAGAGTTGCCGTCGCCCAGTATTTGACGCGCTGTATCATGATAAGTCAGTAGCTGTGCAGGTAAGTAAGCGGCATGATGTGCTGGCACATTCAGGCCAAAAGCTTTGCCTAAGAACGCACACACCGCTTCGTTAATTAAACCTTTGGTGGTGGCTTGCGGGCCTTTAATGTAATACAGCTGATCATCAGACAACCGACAAAGCCAGGGTTGTGTGCGGCCCTGAGTTGCCTTCTCCTGCAGTTCTTCCACTTCAAGCAAAGTTAAACCCCGGCAAGTGTCTGCTGTCGCTGTTGAATAAAACCAAGTTAAAACAGCGTTGTGGTAAGTACAAGTTGTTTTTGGGGACTGACTGGAAAAGAGCAAAGCAGGGGTTTTGCTTTGCCTCTTGTCCTTGTCGCGCTGAATTAGCCTTTAAAACCACTGTCATCGACTTGGGGTTTGGCTTGCAGGATCACCACAGTTCCGGCCAGTTTGTCGTGCCAGCCTTGTTTTCTTTTATCAAAGATTACCCACAACAGGCCAATAAAAAACGGAATAGCCGCGACAAAGTAGCCAAAGTAGCGCCAGATATATTGGCTGGTGCTTGGTTTATTGCCGGTACGGGCATCGACAATAATGGCTGACACCAGTTTTTTCCCCGGGGTACTTTGGGTTTTTATCCAGAACAGCACTACAGCTAACGCCGGAAATAGCCAGGACAATAAAAAATCAGCAGGCCCCTGAATCATTTTTTCGCTGTTCCAGTAGGCTTCGCCATAGGCCATATACAGCAGGGGGCCTGTGACAAGAAATATAAGCAGAGAGTCGATCAATGAGGCGCCAAGCCGTGGCCATGAGCCCAGATAGGTAGGTTCTTCGTTTTGCATGAGGTTCCTTGTTAGCAAAATATAGTATTGGGTGTTGCTGTATAAAACCGGCTTTAGGTTTTGCCCTTTGTCCCAATTAAATCTGAAGTCGCGGATAAAAAGCAGAAGGTATGAAGCGGAAGGTCTAAAGGCTGAAACGCCAAAGAGAACTGAACTGCCATGACTTCCTTTTCCGGCAACTTATCGATGGTTGTAACTCGTTTCGAACCAAGGTAAAGCAGCTTTTCAGAAACGGCAAGTTGTTTTTCGGGACTCGCGGCGAATGTCTTGGTGTTGATTTAAAAACAGTTGTTTTGACTTTGTCGCTCGGCTAAACCTGCCTACTTTAACCAATACTCAACACAAAACCATCAGCTGGGGATTTGAGAGCAAAAGAGATGCAAATAGTCCATCCTTACCCCGAATGAACTGCCCAGGATAGGGTGGGGCGCGTCATTGGTGCAAGTCAGGCTCTGTGCGGCAGGGCCAATAATTGCCATTCCTGCCGCGACTTGCTTAACTGATTAAAACATTCGAATGATCAGTTATTTACAGGTTGTTAATTCAAGAAATGTTGTATCAGTACAAGCGCTGGCAGCACCTGTATTTGTACAGGTTCGCACCGTTTTAGATTGCGTACAAAAGCTTGCTGGGCCCTTACCAAAATTATAGGTAGCAGGTGAGCTGATTGGACCCAGGTCTACAAAGCTCAAATCACCTGGTTTTACCTCACGAACTAGTTGTGCAAGGCAGCTGCCAGGGTTTTCAATACGAACTTGTGCCGCACCAAATAAAGTTGATGGTCTAATCCCTTCAATTTTAGAGATATCTGTTCTTAGCTGAAAATGCGGTAAAAGTGTATTGATACCTTTTGTCGTAATATCACCGCTATAAGTTACTTTGTAGTGAATTTGGTTATTCACATCTCCCTCTTTGCACCACAGTCCAAAACCATTACAACTGCTGGCTCTTACTGGTGTGATAAGAGATGTATATTCAATAAATTGTTGCTCAACAGCAACACTCGCCATACCAGAAACTCCGGGCCTGGTTCCTGCCGTAATGGTCAAGCTACCGGCAGAAACACTGCCTTTAGACGGTAATGATGACGTAAAATCTCGCGATGTTTGACGTTCCATCTCGGCTCTGATTGCAGTTCGCATTTCATCTAATAAACGGTTTTTGTTCTGTTCTGAGCTGTAAAGATATGCCGCAGCAGAGTTAAGGCAAGCCTCGCTTACGCCTGATGATGTATTGCTAAAAGCTTCAAAGTGGTTTTTTACTCCACTTTTGGGCAAGGTTGAAGCAGGTGGTGTTGTACTTAATTCGGCAATACTAGTTGTAAATGCTTGATGCAGGTCGTAATAGGTTTGGATAATCTCTAGTTCATCTGCATTGATTGAAAGTGACATAACATAACCGGGTTCTCCCATTTTGAGGTTGTCAGCTTTAACCCGGTACTTAAATGCCTTTTTTGTCAAAGGATTAGCAACAAAGAGATCTTTTGTAGGTGCGTAACAGGTGGCATTATTTTCCCCCTGCTCACTATCTGCAGCACCCGTATCAGGGTTTATCCCTTCCTCACACTGTAATAATGGAGCTTGTAGCGCTGCTATTTGTTGCATTTGCTGTATATCGCAGGAGTCACAGCCAAAAAGTTGTAACTGATTACTGGCACTGACATTCATAGAAAGTAGCGATAAAAAAACTAATAGAAAAACCTTTTTAAGAATTGGCATGTAACATCCTTATAAAACCAGTATCAGGTCTCGCCCTGTGCCCCAGTTAAATCTGAAGTGGTGTTAGAAAAAAACGGTATGAAGCGGGAGATCTAAAGGCTGAAAAGCCAAAAAGAACTGAACTGCCAAACTTCCTTTTCCGGCAACTTCGCTACATACTCTTCGTCCTTGACGCCGCAGCTTTGTTGGCTGCGTTCTTTCGCCCCAATCACATAGTGCATCTATGTTCATGGGGACTCGCTCACTTGCCGCCGCACTGCAACAGCAATGACTTTGGGTAGGGTTGTAACTCGTTTAGAACCAAGGTAAATCACCTTTTTAGAAACGGCAAGCTGTTTTTCGGGACTTTTAGCGAGCTATCCTTGGGGCGGCTGATTACTCAACCACAGACAAATTGACGAGTGAAGCCTAAAAGGCTACATTCGTAGCTTATTTGGCTTCATTTGGTGCTGCTATGTCTGCTCTTACGGATTTGCTTTTTACAGGTTATCGCCGTCAGGTGTTGGGTTTGTTATTGCTGAAACCCGACGAGGCTTGGCATGTGCGCGAAATTGCCCGTTTAACTGACACACAGCCTGGCACTTTGCATAAAGAGCTAACGAAATTGGCACAGGCAGGCATTTTGAAGAAAACACAGCAAGGGAATCAGCTGTGTTATCAGGCCGATACCAGTTGTGTGGTGTATGAGGAGTTGGCCAGTATTCTGCGTAAAACGACTGGTTTGGCTGATGTGTTACGGCAGGCTTTGTTGCCTGTATCCGATCAGCTGAACTTTGCTGCTGTGTTTGGTTCTGTCGCCAGTGGCAAAGCAACGGCCAGCAGTGATATCGACCTGCTGTTGGTGGGTGAACTGAGTTTTGTGGATGCAGTGAAGAGCTTGTATCCAGCACAGCAACAGCTTGGCCGCGAGATCAATCCTAAACTATATTCCGTAGCCGAATGGCAGAAAGCGTTGGCAGAGCAATCCGGTTTTATCCGTGAACTGCTTGCCAATCCGCTACTGATGATCGCTGGAGACAAGGATGACCTTAGACAATCTGATTGGCAAACTGCTGGAACGCATTAACCCAGATAGCGCCGCTATTCAGCGGCTGCGGAAGCTGCGCAACGTAATATCAAGTATTCAGAGCTTGCTGAATTAAGTAATGAAAACCGCTTTGATGCTGCATACAAAGCCATTATGCAACTGTCGAATGCTGCATTGCAGGCCGCAGGGTTTCGAACCCTCACCAGTAAACCCGGCCACCACCAGACCATGTTACAGTCACTGATAAAAACTGTGGGCATAGAGACAGACAGGCTTATCGTTCTGGACGCCTTGCGTAAACAACGTAATGTTGCTGATTATTCTGGCGATCTCGTTGAGGACGCTGCCGTTGCTGAATGCATCAGGCAAGCAAAAGAGTTGTTGGTTTTGACACAAGATTGGTTGCAGCAACGCTGATTTGCCTAACTTCTTTTTTCAGCAACCTGATGATGACTGCTGGTTTATATTCTAAGTGATACAGCACTTTAGCTACGATAATCCGTTTTTAGGGGCTTGCTATCATTGTTTTATCACTCTTGGTGAATGACATTGCTTTAATAGATTTCCGCTGCAAAGCACAGCTAGAATGGCGTGTCGTTTTATCACAAGGACTGTCTGATGCCGAACCCCCGTTATTTTTACTGCACTCTGGCGATAGCTGTGGTGATTTTTATCGCCTGCTTATTAATGGCTGGACCTATGCGGCCGGGTTTGCCTGTGGTGACTGATTTGCCTGTCCGTTTAGCTTATATTCAAAGTCATTTGGCGGTATGGCAATTGGGCTGGCTGTTTTGGATGGCGGCGGCTTTAAGTTTATTGCTGTTTTGTTGTCTGCTGGCATCTGCTATTCCGCAGAGCCCTGTCCGGCAATTTGGGTTGTTGTTGGTTGCGCTTGGCATAGCGCCCGATCTTGCCGCTGAAACTTTATATGCCTTTGTGTTTCCGGCCATGATAAGTGCCAGCAGTTCGGTCGAGTTACTGCATTTTATTGACCAGTTGGCGATGCACCTGACGGGTTTTCTTGGTAATGGCTTGTATAACATAGGTGGCTTAATTCTGACGCTGTTGTTGCTGCTGCATAAACCCGGCTTAAAACTCTGGATTTTCCCCGGTATTCTGGCTTGGGTGGCAGGGCTTGGTTTATCAATGGCGATAGCGTTACAACAGATGGCACTGGCCGAAGCTTTAACTGCTTTTAGTATGGCGCTTAGTACAGCCTGGTTTGTATTGATTGCTTATAAACTTTGGATAAAAGCCGATGTATAGCCTGCTAAAAGTGATTCATATTGGTTCGCTGATTTTGTGGCTTGGCCCTGCGCTTGGGTCATGGTTGGTACTGCGGTATTTTCAGCAGCAACAGGGCGAAATAAGTAGTGGAACATCGCTGGTGTATAAGGTGTTTTTCCTTACCTTAACGCTAGAGCATCTGGCGCTTTGTACCTTGTTGATGAGCGGTGCATGGATGGCTTTTGGTTATGGCTGGATTGATATGCCATGGTTGCAAAACAAGTTGTTGCTGGTGTTGCTATTGATAGTACCGCTGGAAATTGTCGATATCTGGCTAGGTAACTGGAAAGTGCAACAGCTCATCAAAAAGCGCAGTTTGGGTGAGGCGCTGACCAGCAGGCAACAGAACTTAATTCAGTTTTACCACAAAGGTTTTACTAACCTGGCGTTACTGACATTACCTGTAACTGTGCTGGCTATTATGTGGCTGGCGGTGTCAAAGCAGCCGCTGTGGTAGCTTTGTTCTCTTTTCACGAATAACAGCAGGACTTTTTAATGCAACAAGCCAAATGGCCTGGTATGGCTGCAATGTCTTTATTCTCTATGGCTATGGGTATTTTTTTCCTGTTGTTTTATGACTCACAACTTCAGGCCGAAGACAATTTATTGCAAGCCAGTGGGCAGTTGAGTTGGGTGGAAAAACACCGTTATGATTTGCGTTTTGCTTTAAAAGACCAGCCGCAGATGTTTGCTTATTCTCGTAATTCAGGGGCATCTGATAAGGTGAAAAAAGTGCTGGAGGCTGCAGGTGAAAAGATAGTGTCGCTTCGGTATGAAAATGAAACTCATGGTCCGATTTATTCTGATGACAGATACCACAGTGTGTGGGAAATACAAATTGATCAGCAAGTGGTCAGAACTTACCCTCAAATAAAGGCTGCTATAACAGCGGATGAAAAACTTGTTCCTTGGTTAGGCTGGGGATTTTTTTGTTCAGGTCTTTATTTTGCGCATATTGCCCGAAAATCCTATCGCATCATGAAGCGTAACGCCCAGTACCATCATTTGTTTCCGTGGAGTTAAAGTAAAATCTGTGAAAACTGAAGTTGCATAAGGACGCAGAGGGTGCTCAGCTGGAGATCGCAAGACTGAAACGTCAAACTTCCTTTTAACGCCATAAGTCAGGCTTTGTAGTGCTTCAAAACACTAAAACAAAACCTGACTCAGCTGGGCTTTTATGTTTTCTGTTCTGCTTTTTTAGTTTCTTTCGATTCTTCAGTTGTGGCTTCTTCGTCTTTCGCAACGGCTATTTCTACTTTAACCACAGCTCTGCTGCCGTTTTCGCTGACTACCATAATATTTGCTGTGCCTTGGGCCTTTGGCACAATAGTTAAAGTAGATCCAGTGCAATCAGCCACCAGCGCAATAGCAGGGGAGTCCGAGCTGCATTGCGCCAACTTGGCGCCACGGACCACACTGACTACTCTGGTGTAATAAGCCTGGCCTGCTGCTGTCAGATTAGTTGGCATACCAGTGCTTGGTGTAAACAGACCGGTCTGGGTATCTTTGGTCAAGGTGATTTTTAGCTGGTTTGTATCCAAAGCAAACAGGCTATATTTGCCTGTCGCTTTGGCCAGGTCTTCTTCGCTCGGCAGAGCTTGTAGTAAGGCGTCTCTCATTACTTTTAACGTCGACATCACGCTGACAAATAAGGCTGCACCTTCAGGAGTGAGTGAATCTGGCACTATGGCCCCGTTTGCACCTGCAGCCGCTTCACTTCTGGCCCTGATGTAGTTAGCGTTAGCTGCCTCTATCAGTTCTAAGCCCTGGGAATAGGCCTTGGCTTTTCCTCCGGCATTAATAATGTTTGCTATATCCGGCGTGAGTGCGCTTAGCCCCGCTAATGTGGTGACCACATCCGGATGCACACCTGTTGAGGCTGAAAATGCTGACGCAAAAGCGGCCAGAATCACCTGCATAGCCGACAGGCCCTCTTCCCATTTACGGCCATGGTCCACACGTTTGCGCATGGTGTCTTCCACCAGATAAGCAAACTTATACACTTTTTGGTCTGTGATGTTGTAGTCAACCTCTGGCAGCCCCTCAATATTTGTATCGTTGTCATCGATTTCCAGCAGATGCAGCGGTGGTGTTGGTTTTACATCCAGCCAACCGGCATCTTTATGATCATAGGTGTTTGAACAGCTTGCCAACGCTAAACTCAGAGTCAGTAGCAGAATTAGTTTTTTGCAGTTCATAACTTGTCCTTATTGCTCAGTAAATGGATAGCGCTTTACGCAGTTGTTGCAGGTGGCTGGGCACACCGGGTTTAGTGCTGGATTTTTCCCAATACCGGGTGTGGCAAAACCCGTTGTAAATATCTCTCCAGGGCAGTTCTATTTCCTGAATAGGCGTATTGCCTATATCTGTCGGAGCTTGAATATCCTCTGGGTTTGTTGCGTTTTGGTAGCTGAAAAGTCGTGATACGGGGCCGGAAATAATATCGCCCTTGTAGAACCTTCTGTGCTGCATATACAAATTGGTCCAGCGGACCGGCGCAAACACGGCGGCGTGATGCAAAAAATACTGACCAGCTTCGCTGTAGTAAAAATGGCGGTTGTCGGGCACAGGGGGCGAGGTGGGGTATTCTCTGTCCAGCTTACGTTGCCTGAACTGCTCTTCGTTATCAAACAGCAGAAAATCGGCGTAGGTTAACGGGCTGCCTAAAGATATAAAATCAGAAATCAGCCAGTTACCCGCAGGAGCGTCCTGACAGAGCTGTGAAAACAACTGCTGCTGTAAAGTACGGTACTGCTGCTGTTTAAAGTTTGGTGTTCCACATTCTGTGGCTAACTGCTGTAGTTGGTTAAGTAAAACAATAGATTGTGCTGAAAGCGCTGTGGCTTTGTTGTCATTCTGCGGGTTTTTGAACTTGTTATGTCGTGCCCACAGATGGTTTAGCAGGTCGTAGGAAATAATGCTTCCCAGACTATGGCCTACCAGAATGATGCGATCGTAGTCGCCGGTTTGGTGAATACGTTCCAGCAGATCGATGCCTCCTTCCCGTATTGCTTGCCTGATGCTGATATTTTCAGGTTCTGCCCTTACGTATCTGGCGACATCTCCCAGATATTCGGTCAGTCGCAACTGAACCCAACCCATAAAAAAAACCATGGCGGCTTCTGTACCACCAATAAGCCAAAGCCACCATTGGCTGGCGGGTTCATTGATGTGTTTAAAACAGAGCCCAAAAGTGATCAGTGATATGACAACCAACAGAAAGATCGCCCAGGTGAAATACCACAAGCGCTGAATGCTTTTCGGGTGGTTTTTATACTTCCAGGGCGGGCACAGCACTAAGGTTTTGGCCCAATCTGTTACATGTTGCCAGTTGCTGCCAACAGTATGATGCGCCCAATAATATTCGTAAAAATCGATACGGGAACGCACTGGGGTTTGGTTTGATTTTAGCAGTGGTGTGTCTGTGGTCAGCCTGCGCTGCTCAAATGAATTTGAAACAGTGCTTGGTTTGTTCCAGAACTGAGGGTTTTCCAGGTTATCGTCATCTTTCCAAACCGCTTCGACAAAGTCCCTGATAGTTTGCATTGGTTGTTGTTCACCAATACCGTGTACTACGACCACAGCTTGCTTTTTTGCAGTCATATGATTTCCTAAGGCTGCTCAAACCGATGTTTTGCAGCATATTCCATTGGGTTAGTGTTTATGCAAGAGGCTGCCGACTAGCTTGCGTACGGATGAATTATCGAGGAAATACATTGAGGTATTGAACATTGTCCCGAAATTCGCCTGTAAGCATAGATCATAATTTGAGGAACAAGAATAAATTTTAGAAGTATCTTATGGTGGCGAATAGCCTCAGCCAGCACCAACAGAACTGGCTTTTTCTGGTAAGGCATTGGGTGTTAAAGCGCTGAGCTGTGTCTGGTTGCACGGCATCAAAACGCCGGACATTGCGGGCCTGGCGCGCTGCGACAACCCGCTGGATCAATTTACTCTGTAGCTAAGGCTATGGAAGTTTTTCGAAACATTCCCTTTTAACGAAACCCATCAAAGCTGAAAATCTGTTCTACCGGCACTTCAAAATAACGCGCCATTTGCAACGCTATCACCACTGAAGGGGTAAAACGGCTGGTTTCTACTGTGCTGATGGTTTTACGTGATACGCCAATGGCATCGGCCAGTTGCTGCTGCGACAGCCCTCTGGCCGCGCGCAGCTCTGCAATTCTGTTGTACAGGGTTTGCTCTTCCATTAATTCGTTTCCTGGGCAGGTTCGTCCTGTTCATCCAATACGGTGCGCAAACTCAGATAAAAGCTCAGGGTGCCGATGAATATCGTCAATAATGGAAACAGCTGAAATGAGATCCACTGTGGGTCGCCATGTTTGTTGATTAAATGGGTTGCAGCATACCCCGCAAACGCTATCGTAATCATTAAGTGAAATGCCAGCGTAGTGGCGCGCTGAAAACGACTGCGTAAATATTCGTCCTGAAAATCACCGCATATTTCCCGGATCTTCCAGCCGTATGACAGCAGTTTGGGGGTTTTCCTCACTTTGACCAAAAAATAAATCAGAGAGAGAAAAATGCCAAAACCGAATACATCGCTGAGCGTACTCATTTGAAACCAAAATAAACTGATGTCTCTGAGCAGTTGAAAGCCAGTGATCAGCGCAACAAAGAGTGCACCAAAAAGAGACGCTTTCACACAATTTTCCTGATCTTCGATAGTCCACGTAGCCATAATAAGTGTTCCTTTTTTATTAAGTTTAGATACCTTGAGGTATCAATATGAAACCTCAAGGTATCAGTGTCAAGTTTTTTTGATACCGAAAGGTTACAAATTGTGTGCTTACCGTTCTGATCTGTCCGCCGTTGGCCTTTGGCTATGTTGGTGCTGGATCAATTGTGGCTGGCCCGTTTAAGCCGCCGTTATAAAAAACAGATGGGGTTGTGATAAGCGGCTGTGCAGCTAGTGTTTTTCTGCTTCTGACAAAGCCTTGATGAATCGGCTTATATCAGCTTGGCCTCCGCCAACACTGCAGATCTGAATTTTTCTGGTAAAGCATTGGGTGTCAGAACATCGACCTGCACCTTCAGCATTTTCAGCAGTTTCAGCAGTTTGTGGCGGATAGCACTGATGTCCAGCATGGTCATTTCTGGTGTTGGGTCGAGCAGCAGATCTCAATCGCTTTGTTCTGTGTCTGTGCCTTGCAGCACAGAACCAAAGACCCGGACATTGCGGGCGTGGTGCGCCGCTACGACCTGACGGATCTCTTCACGGTGTGTAGCTAAGGCAACTGAAGGTTTTATACCTTTGTTTTCCATATCAAACTTTCCTGAAAGAGTTCTCTGCTGAAGTTGAGCAGATTTTAGCCTTGTGCGCAATAACATACAAACCGGCGATTGGGGGCGTTGTTATTCCGCCCTTCCTCAACTCGCCGGAATAGCCCTGAGCTCTTTGCTTAGAATATCAATGGCGGCTTTTACTTTGGCGGGTTGTGAGTTTCTGCTGCTGGTGATGGCGCAAATATCAATGCTTGGTAGTTGCCAGTCTGGTAAGAGTTGCACCAGGGTGCCCTGACGCAGATAGTCCTGAATTTCCAGCTCTGGCAAGATGGCAAAACCTAAGCCGTCATACACCAGCTTAACCAGGGTTTGCATATTGTCCAGCCGCATTTTGACCGGGGCAGTTAAAGTGCTGGTGCCGGCAGAGTGTTGCAATACCAGATGGCCAGCTTTGCTATTGGTGTGAACCAGCCAATCCATATTGCTCATATCTGCGGGTTGTTGTGGTAAACGACCATGACGAAAGCCCTGCTCTTCAAGATAAGCAGGGGAGGCAACCGGGATCATTTTTATCGTCACCAGATGGCGCACTATCAGGCTGGAATCGGGCAGGGGGCCGACCCTTACGCTTAAAGCCAAATCGATGCGGTTTGCTATTAAATCCAGTTCGTCATCTGTGACAAATAATCTGATATTCAGCTGTTCATGGGATTTTAAAAGTTGTTTTAGCGGTTGGCTTAACAAGCCACAACTGACAAAACCGGCCGGTACTGAAATACGCAGTTCGCCCTGAGGTTGTTCACGCAATTCACTTAACTGTTCTTCTGTATGTTGCCACAGGCTGATACTTTGTTTACAGCTTTGATAATACAACTGGCCTGCTTCGGTCAGGGTAATTTGTCTGGTGTTGCGGTGCAGCAGGCTAATGCTAAGTTGTTGTTCCAGCTTTTGAATTTGTTGCGTGACTGCAGAACTGCTTAAATCTAACAAACGGGCTGCTGCCGCCATTGAGCCGGATTCTGCCACTGCCACAAACACTCTCATACTACGGATCATTGTGTCCACAATTCAGTTTCTCTTAATTCTGTATTCAGCGCCGGACGCTGTTTCGAAGTCCATCAGGCCTGTATCATCGCGTTATTGATAATGATTTGCAATTAGAAAGCGTTGTGAATTCGTCCAGCCCCGAGTCAAGGAAACTACAGAAAATGTTTGTTCGCCGCCGTACCTGCCTGAGTTTAGCTATTGCCTCAGCCTTAGCTTCCACCGCTGTTTATGCTGAAGACGATGCTGTTAATCCTATTGAAGTGATAGTAGTGACAGCCTCAGGTTATGAACAAAACCTGCTGGAAGCGCCAGCTACTATTTCAGTGATCAGCGCAGAAGATCTGAAGAAAAAGTCTTATACCGATGTGACTGATGCGCTGAAGCATGTGGCTGGTGTACAGATTATGGGCGGCGGTGTTGAGCAGTCTATTATGGTGCGTGGTATGTCGTCAGACTACACCTTGTTTCTGATCGATGGCAAACCAGCACAAAGCAACGAGGCTTTTGGCCTGAATGGTACCCAGGCTGGTACTCCTATTCACTTTTTACCTCCTATTGAAGCTATAGAGCGGATTGAAGTGATTCGTGGCCCGGCTTCGTCGCTGTATGGCTCAGACGCTATGGGCGGCGTGATCAATATCATCACCAAAAAAGTGCACAACGAATTTAACGGTAGTATTACCTCTGAATACAGCAGAGCCGACAGTTCGAATAAGGTCAACGAAGACGGTAATCAAACCAGCCTGTATCTGAATGCACCTTTGATTAAAGATGTGCTGTCGTTACAACTGACGGGTGCGGTGCAAAACCAGCAGGAAAGTTTGTTTTTAGGTGGCAGCGACAGTGCAGCATCAGACCCGGATTACAGCAAAAAAAATGTTGGCTCTAAGCTTGGCTGGCAACTGGATAAAAACAATGTGCTGACTTTAGGTCAAACCTATACAGAACAAGAACGTACGGCCACGCCTGGTAAAAGTATTGCCGAAACCAGTGAGGCTAGCTACAACAAGTCGATTAAAAACAATTACTTTGTGACTCACGACGGCAGCTACGGCAGTCTGCTGCTGAAGAGTTATCTGAATTATGATACGACGAAAAACCCAACCCGCGTGAATGCCACCACAGGCAACGGCATTAGTTTTGATGTACTGACAGTCAACAGTCAGGCCACTTATTTTATGGACAAACACAGTCTGTCGGCCGGTGTGACTTATGAAAATGAAAATCTGGAAGATGGCGCCAGCAACGGTTTACGTGAACCTGTAGTGCCTGATGCAAACGCCGTGGTGAAGATGGAGCGTTATCAGTATTCGCTCTATCTGGAAGATCAGTGGCAGGCGTTGGATGACCTGACGTTAACCCTAAGCGGTCGTTACGATGAAAACGAAAAGTTTGGCAGTGAAATCAGCCCAAAAGCTTATGCGGTGTACAGCCTGAATGATGAGTTTGTGATTAAAGGCGGTGTTACTTCCGGCTTTAAAGCACCAAGTCTGCGCCAAAGCGCGACAGATTTTGGTTCTACCTCTATGGGTGGCGTTATTATTGGTAACCCGGATTTGATGCCTGAAACCAGTCTGAACTATGAGATTGGTCTGGGTTATCACAATGCCGAACAAGAGTTGAGTGGGTCTTTAACGGCCTATCAAACTAACTACAACGACAAAATCAACAGAACAGGCCGCGTCTGTCTGCAGAATGAAGAGTGTTATTACAACGGCACTTATTACCCGGCTCACCAGTATGGTTACACCGCCTACGAAAACGTCGACAAGGCTGAACTTCGTGGTGTCGAAATGACATTGGATTATCAGCTGTTAGACAACCTGAGCTATAGACACAGCTACACCTACACAGCCACAGAGCAAAAGTCAGGCACTTATGCCGGTGAGCCGCTGAATGATGTGGCCAAACATATGTTTAACGCTTCGTTAGACTGGCAGGCTATGGACAAGTTAAACCTGTGGGTGCAAACCAACTTCCGCAGCAAAACCACGGGGCGCTGGCAAACCGGCACCAGTGGCTCGTCCAGCAATGGTATTCAGTACCCGGCTTATGCCTTTACCGATCTGGGCATGGTGTATAAGCCTCAGGATCAGTTAAGCCTCAAAGCAGGTATTTATAACGTCGGCAATAAGGAAGTGACGTCGGAAGAGAATTTCGCCTACATCCTCGATGGTCGTAAGCTGGTGTTGTCTTTTACCTACAGTTTTTAACAGAAAGCTGAAGTAAAACAAAGCTCTGCAGCTCCTGTTGGACTGCAGAGCTTTTGCCGTTCAGAGCAAGGCTGACGATGAAAACAGTGATAAAAAAACAACAGGGTTATGTGGTTGATTTACCCTATTCCTTCTCCTTTTATCAGGAGATGCAACCGCTTTGGTTAGTCAGTGCAGCTGGCTTTATGGGCTTGCAAGCACCAAAACTGACGGAGCCTTTCCGTTATTGTGAGTTGGGTTGTGGTTTGGCCGTGAATTTGTTGGTGGCCGCAGCTTTGTATCCGCAGGGCCATTTTGTTGGTGTGGATTTTAACGCTGAACAGCTGGAGCTGGCCCGTCGCGGCGCTGAGGCTGCGGGCTTGTCGAATATTGAACTGGTCCATGCCGACTTCGCCAGCTTTGCAGCGCAACAGCATCAGCCTTTTGATTTTATGGTCTGCCATGGCACCTGGTCCTGGATTTCGCCGCAGAACCAGCAGCAGATCCTGCGGACAGTGCAACAGCATTTGAACAGCGGTGCTTTGTTTTATTTGCACTATATGTGTCAGCCGGGTTCTGAGCGGATGCGGCCGGTACAACAACTGATTAAGCAAGTTGACTGCAGTCTGCCGGGGCAATCCTCGGCGCAGAGCATAGAGCAAGCCAAACACCTGCTGAGGCAACTGAATCAAGCCGGAGTATTCAGCCATCAGCCAGGCATGACAGAGCATTTGGCTGCGTTGTGTGAACGGGATGCCAACTATCTGGCCCATGAATTTTTGACCGATTATTGGTTACCAGAGCACAGTGCTGATTTGCACCAGCGGGTGGCTCAGGCTGGGTTGAGTTATCTTTGCAGTGCTAACTTGTTTGATAATTTGGACGCTTTATCTGTGCCAGCTGAAGTGCAGCCGATTCTGGCGACAGTCAGGGATCCGGCACTGCGGGAAACTTTAAAAGATCTGGCCAGAAACCAGCAGCAGCGGCAAGACCTGTATCAGGTTCAGCCAAAACCGTTGAGTCCGGCTTTGCAGTTAAGCACAGTGCAGGCCATGCAGTTTCAGCTATTGCCCCATGCTCCTGAAGCCGGGGCTTTGCGGTTTCAAACCCCTATAGGTGAAATTCCGGCGCCAGAAGCTTTATTTTTGCCTTTGCTGACGCGCTTGCAACAAGGCAAAACCAGCTTTAAAGACTTGCAGCAACTACCGGTATTTCAACAGCAGACAGCAGTCTTGTTGCAGGCGCTACAAATGCTGATCTGGGCTAAGTATCTGCATCCGGTTTTGCCCTTTCAGCACAGTGATTCACAGCAGCAACAGCAACTGGCCACCTGGTTCAGGCAGCAAGGCATAGCCTTACAACTTATTCCGCAGTGCGGCACTGCAATTCATTTCCCTTTGACGACAGAGTTCACATCATGAGCAAACTACTACAACTTGTTGCCGCCACAGAGCTGGCGCGTTATCGCTGGACTGTGGGCTGGCGAGCTTTCCTTGCCAGTGTCGGCGGGTTTTTGATCGCCAATCTGAGCGTACCTATGCTGGCTCTGTTTGCTGACGAGCAGCGGGCTTTAACCACCTACAGCGCGACTCTGTTCAGCTTTGTGGTCTGGTTACTGGTGATTATGACGGTATTTTCACTGTCAAAAACCCTGCACGCGACACTGCTGGTGCTGGGCGCTTTGCTGTTGATGTCTGTTGTGGTACTGCTGGAACAGGGAGGTCTGCTGCTATGAAAGCAAGTTTTCGTCAGTCTATGACCTGGTTACACACCTGGACAGGTTTAGTGGTGGGGTGGGTGCTGTTTTTTGTTTTTGTCACAGGCACTGCCAGTTATGCCACTCAGGAAATTACCCGCTGGATGCAACCTGAACGGCCGATGCAGCCTTTGCTGGTGCCTGATGCGGCCACTCAGTTTGACATGGCGTATCAGCAGCTGCGCAGTCTTCCGCAAAGCCAGCAGGCGCAAAGCTGGACAGTGAATCTGGCCAGTGATGCCCGCAACAGCAGTGCGCTGAGCGCCAGCTGGACTGCAGCGCCTGAACCTGGCGAACGCCGGGGCCGCACTGAAACTTTGTATATGGATACAAGCAGCGGGCAGCCGATAGAGCTTACAGAGCCGGTACGTGAAACGGCAGGCGGGCGGGCTTTGTTACGCATGCATTACGCCTTGCATTATATTCCGGCCGACACTGCTATTTTAATTGTTGGGCTCTGCACCATGTTGATGCTGGTGGCTATAGTGACAGGCGTGGTGGCCCACAAAAAGATTATTAAGGACTTCTTTACCTACCGTCAGCAAAAGGGTCTGCGCTCCTGGCTGGACGCGCATAACCTGATCAGTGTGTCGGCTTTGCCCTTTTATTTGATGATCACCTACAGCGGACTGCTGTTTTTCCTCTACTCCTATATGCCGCTGGCTGTGCCTTTAACTTATGGGTTTGAGCCGGAAAATCGAGATGCTTATTACAGCGAACTGATGACACAAACCGGCAGTGGCAGAGTATTAGGCTTGGGTGGTGGCGGTGGTGGCCCACGTCAGGCTCAGAATGAACAAGGGGGCCGCTCTGGTCGGGAAGGTCGCTCTGTCCGCCCTTTGCCGCTAGGCCAACAAGCAGAGCAATTCACTGATTTAAGCGCTTTGGTGGCACAGACAGAGCAGTTATGGGGCAAGGGACAAATCCGCTCTGTGACTATCACTCCTGCCGCCAGAGGACAGGTTGCACAGCTGCAAATTACCCCAGCTTATGCAGATACTATACGCCGCAGTCGCGGTGCCGGTACTTTAAGTTTTAATGCGCAAACAGCACAAGCTATAGCGGCACAGCCTGCTGATTTGGCCGCAGCTGAGGTCTTTGGCAGTTCGATGCTGGGTTTGCATGAAGGTTTGTTTGCAGACTCCTGGTTACGCTGGTTGTACTTAGTGTCGGGTTTATTAGGCTGCGCCATGATTGCGACTGGTCTGGTGCTCTGGACCGTCAAACGCCGGCCTAAGCTGGCGAAAACCGGTGAGTACGAAGCTGGGCATCAACTGGTAGAAAAACTCAATGTCGCCACTATTGCCGGTTTGAGCTTTGGTCTGGCTGCATATTTCTGGGCGAACAGGTTGATCCCTACCGATCTGGCCGGACGACAGCAATGGGAAATTCATTCTCTGTTTTTGGCCTGGGGCGCGCTGGCGCTTTACTGTTTTAGCCGACCTGTCTTTATCGCCTGGCGCGACAGCCTGAGCTTGGCTGCTGCGGCATTTTTGCTGCTGCCGCTACTCAATGCGCTGACCACAGAGCGTCACCTTGGCCAAACCTTGTGGCAACAAGACTGGGCGCTGGCCAGTGTGGATCTGGTATTTATTCTGCTGGGCCTGATGCTGGGCTGGGCGGCGGTGAAAGTGCAGCGCAAACTGGGCCAGACAAAACGCAACACCGCGACACGAAACAGAGCTGCCACTGTGGCATCCGCGGAGGTGCTGTAATGGATTTGCTGTTGTTGTTTGGTGTTCTGGCGTCCGGTTACGCGGCTATGGCAGCTTTAGGACTGTCGATGGATAAACATTTTGAACAGGTGTTTGGCACAGAGCCTAAAGCTTTTGAGCAGAGGGTACTGCAAAGCGCAGGCTGGTTGTATGTGTTGCTGACTTTGTGGCTTTGTATTCAGGGCTGGCAGTTGGCTATTGGTTTTGTGGTCTGGTTTGGCACTTTAACCCTGATGCAGGGCAGCTTTGCTTTACTGCTGGCCTATCAGCAGCGACTGACCTCAATGCTGTTATGGGCTGCAGTGCCACTGGCAACCTTGAGTGCGGTGTTGTTGTGGAGTAGTAAGGGCTAGTCACTTATTAATGTTAAGAAAAAGCAGGCCTTAAGCCTGCTTTCTTATGAGTTGAACTCAGCGAAACATTAAATCTTCGTCAACCAGCCGTGTTTATCTTCGGCTTTACCCCACTGAATATCGTTCAGGGTTTGGCGTAATTTGGCAGTGGTGCTGCCTGGTTCGCCGTTGCCTACTTTGTATTCTTTGCCTTGATGGATCAGGGTGCCAACTGGTGCTAATACAGCAGCAGTGCCTGATAAAGCCGCTTCTGTGCCTGGTTTAGCGGCGCGCTCTAACAGTTCTTCAACTGTCAGTTCACGCTCTGACACTTTCATGCCTAAGTCACGGGCCAGTGTCAGAATAGTGTCGCGGGTAATACCGTGCAGGAACGAGGCGTCCAGTGCTTTGGTGATAATTTCGTCGCCATCGATTAACAGGAAGTTGGCTGCGCCAGTTTCCTGAACGTCACCGTTCGGGCAAAACAGCACCTGATCGGCCTGATACTTGGCTTTGGCTTGCATAGTTGGGTGCAAGGCGCTGGCGTAGTTACCACCGCTTTTGATCATACCCATATGAGGAGCGCAGCGGGCATTGTCTTCCATCAGCAAACGTAAACCGCGGCTGCCACCGGCAAAATAATCGCCAACCGGAGATAACAGTACATAAAGTAAAGACGTCAGAGTTGGTGTTGCTGCTTTACCAATAGCAGGTTCAGTGCCGATATGAGTTGGACGGATATACATAGAACCAGGAGGTGTTGGCACGTCGGCGGCATAATGGCGCACCACGTCGACAATCATCTGGCTCAGCAGAGCTGCGTCAAAAGTAGGCAAAGACAATAATTCAGAGCTTTGATGCATACGGGCAACGTTTTTATCCATGCGGAAAATAACCACAGAACCGTCTTCATGGCGGAATGCCTTTAAGCCTTCAAAACAAGTGCTGGCGTAATGCAACACGTGAGCGCCCGGGTGCAGACTGATGCTGTCGGACGGAACTATTGCGGACTGACCCCAAGCTGTACCATCGAAACGGGCCATTGCCATTTCAGGCATAAATACACTACCAAAAGCTGCCATTTTTCTCTTTCCTGCTGATGTTCTAAGGCCATGATTGATGGCCTGATTAAAATAGGGTGCGCTTTGTTATATGGGTTGGGGCTTTATAGCGGCTGCCAGAGCGATACTGTGCCACGGCCTTGGTAAATGAAAAACATAACCCTGAGAATTATTAACGCTTGGCTATTGTACTCAGGCTTGCTGTTTTCGGCATCAACTAATTGCCTATTGTCGTACCCGCGTCGTCGGCATGATAGCTTTACAGCGGTAGATCAACAGCGTGGAAAAGGCAGTTTGTCAGCGTTGTATATCACTCAGAATTCAGCTGTGGGTTTGCCTATTCGTTAACGATTTCAATCTGAGGTGCATGCTGGCGGAAAAAATGTCGTACTTGTTGCAGCTCATCCAGCTGAAATATCCACTGATGCCCTTGATTCCAGGCCAGTTGTAAAAAAGCTGGCCCCTGAATATCCATGCGACCAATCACAACTTTGCGGACTGTATCAGGAAGCTGGTAGTCGCCTATCCAAATCGTGTTATTTTCCACTTTAAGCTCATTCATCAGACTGCCCAGCTCTTCTTTGGGGGCGCCTTTAGCTTGCAAGACAAGTATTGTTATATACAACGCAGTGTAGATCCCCACTACTAAGCTCAATACACTGCCTTGTGCATTGTAGTTGTACAGCATTAAGCTCATGCATATAAAATTGCCCAGTATCAGCCACAGTTTTCCATTTCTGCTTAAGTTTTTCCAGCCGCGTTTTAGCGATGAGCGTGATGGAGTTTGATTTCTCCAAAGGATTTGGGGCTTTTGCATTATTCTTCCTTGAAACATTCAGTTTTCGCTGTGATTTTTTACTAAGTATCAGATTTGTAAACCTATTTAACTCATTTATTAACCTTTATGCAATAAATTTTTCTTTATGTTCTGTCAAACTCAAATTTCTGGTGATGCCTCAATCCGGTGCCATTTTGCACCAATTCAACGCAAGCTTTTGATAATTGCTTGCGCATAAATTAGTCATTACCTAATAAAATCAGCGAGTTAATAAACTGGCATTCTTTGTGCTTTTACATAGTCAGCAACACCAGCGCAGACTGGTGCTGACACAATTTGAATTGAGGTGCAAAGCTTAGCTCTGCACGGGCAACGAGGCCCAGGTTCTGACCATTGTTTAAGTGGTTCAGGCCTGGGCTTTTTTTATGGGCAAAATTTGGTGGCTGAGTCAGTCGCCAAAGGCCTTAAGGACATAAAAATGCAGCAGACCAAACAAATTCTGGTGATTGGCAACGGTATGGTGGGGCATCATTTTGTTGATCAATTGCGAGCCAAAGACCCATTGGCACAAATTACTGTGCTTTGTGGTGAAGCTCAGCTGGCGTACGACAGGGTGCATTTATCCGGCTATTTCAGCGGCACCAGCGCAGAGCAGCTGGCGCTGACGACAGAACAAGCCTATCAGGCTGCCAATATTCAGTACCGCTTAAATTGTTGGGTGGAGCAAATCAACCGTGATCAGCAGTTGGTGGTGACCAGTCAGGGCGGACAGTTTTATTACGACGAGCTGGTGCTGGCAACGGGTTCTTATGCTTTTGTACCGCCTATTCCTGGTAATGATCAGCCGCATTGTCTGGTGTACCGCACTTTGCAGGATTTAGACGCGATAGCGCAAAGCGCTGCTGTAAGCAAAGTAGGCGTGGTAATAGGCGGCGGTTTGCTGGGGCTGGAAGCGGCCAATGCGCTAAAACAATTGGGCTTGCAAACTCATGTGGTGGAGTTTGCGCCACAACTGATGGCGGTACAGCTGGATCAAAATGGCGGCCAGATGCTGAGCCAGAAAATTATCGAACTGGGTGTGCAGGTGCATACAGGCAAAGCCACGCAAGCCATAGTAGCTGGTGCTGAATGTCGTTATCAGTTGCAGTTTGCCGATGGTGAAAGTTTAGAGACTGACTTAGTGTTGTTTTCCGCTGGCATCCGGCCTTATGACCAACTGGCGCGCAGTTGTGGTTTAGCTGTGGGTGATCGGGGCGGCATAGTCGTTAACGATCAGTGCCAGACGTCCGACCCACATATTTACGCCATAGGTGAATGTGCCTTGTGGCAGCAAAAGATTTTTGGTCTGGTGGCACCCGGTTATCAGATGGCGCGTGTGGTGGTCAGTCAACTGACAGGGGGCGAGCACAAATTTACCGGTGCGGATATGAGCACCAAGCTGAAACTGCTGGGTGTGGAAGTAGGTTCTATAGGTGACGCGCATGCCAGAACGCCCGGCGCTTTAAGTTATGTCTTTACCGATCCTCGTGCTCAAGTCTACAAAAAAATGGTAGTGAGCAAAGATGGTAAACGCCTGCTGGGTGCTGTGCTGGTGGGCGATACCAGTAACTACGACAGCCTGTTGCAATACGCCCTCAACGATATGCTGCTGCCAAAACAGCCGGAACAACTGATTTTACCTGCAAGCTCCGGCGCAGCTGTGGCCGCTTTAACTTTACCCAATAGTGCGACAATTTGTTCCTGCCATAACGTGGCGAAGGGCGACATAGTAGCGGCTATGGACAGTGGTTGCTGCGATTTAGCCAGTATCAAAAGCTGCACTAAGGCCAGTACTGGTTGTGGTGGTTGCACTGCTTTGCTCAAATCCGTCGTGGATGATGAGCTGAAAAGCCGGGGTGTGGAGGTGAAAAATCACCTCTGTGAACACTTTGCTTATTCCCGTCAGGAGTTGCTGCATATAGTTCAGGTGGGCGGTATTAAAACCTTTGCCGAACTCTTGAGCCGCCATGGTCAGGGCTTGGGCTGTGATATTTGTAAGCCAACTGTGGGCTCTATTCTGGCGTCGAGCTGGAATGATTATGTGCTGAAAAAACCTCATGTGGGTTTACAGGACACCAACGATACCTTCCTCGCCAATATGCAAAAAGACGGTTCTTATTCAGTGGTGCCGCGTATTGCAGGTGGCGAAATTACCGCAGAAAAACTGCTGGTGATAGGTCAGGTCGCTTTGGATTTTAATCTCTACACCAAAATTACCGGTGGCCAGCGGATCGACTTATTTGGTGCCCGTTTAGAGCAGTTGCCTGCCATTTGGCAGCGTTTGGTTGATGCGGGTTTTGAGACCGGTCATGCCTATGGCAAGTCGCTGCGTACCGTGAAGTCTTGTGTCGGCAGTACCTGGTGTCGTTATGGCGTGCAGGACAGCGTCGGTCA
>Ga0247725_1000662_pt1 | contig 22186 bp, 22 predicted proteins | sample OKSTACKMCFT3sol_FD_183021 | JGI IMG/M metagenome (GOLD analysis project Ga0247725, IMG submission 183021) | Subsurface sediment microbial communities from gas well in Oklahoma, United States - OK STACK MC-FT3-sol | ecosystem: Environmental > Terrestrial > Deep subsurface > Rock core/Sediment...
CACGAGTTCATCCTGCGCAACTGGCGTATCGTCAAGGTCGCCACCACCAAGGCGCAGCGCAAGCTGTTCTTCAACCTGCGCAGCCAGAAGAAGCGTCTGGCCTGGCTGAGCAACGACGAAGTGCATGCCGTGGCCGAGAGCCTGGGCGTGGAGCCGCGCGAAGTGCGCGAGATGGAGAGCCGCCTGTCCGGCCAGGACATGGCCTTCGACCCGGCCGCCGAGGATGACGACGAGAGTGCTTTCAAGTCGCCGGCCCACTACCTGGAAGACCACCGCTACGACCCGGCGCGCCAGCTTGAGGATGCCGACTGGAGCGACAGCTCCAGCGCCAGCCTGCACGAGGCCCTGGAGAGCCTGGACGAGCGCAGCCGCGACATCCTCTACCAGCGCTGGCTGGCCGAGGAGAAGGCCACCCTGCACGACCTGGCCGCCAAGTACAACGTCTCCGCCGAGCGCATCCGCCAGCTGGAGAAGAACGCCATGAACAAGCTGAAAGGCTCGATCCAGGCGTAAGCACCCCCACCCCGAGAAGCCGCACCCTGGTGCGGCTTTTTTCTGCCCGGAGTATTGCCTTGAGCCGCCGTCCGCCTGCCCTGCTGTTCACCATAGTGGCCCTGGCCAGCTGCCTGCTCGGCTACTGGCTGCTGACCCCGCGCGCGGACAGGAGCGAGCCCCTGGCGTGGATGCAGCAGTGGGATGCCGAAGTGTTCCAGCCCCTGCTGGCGGAGCGCCTGAGCGTCGCCCAGCTCGGCCGGCACCTGTCCGCTACCGAGCTGTGGCTACAGCCGGGGCCGCGCCTGCTGCTGCGTGGCGAGCTGGACGGCTGGCAGGTGGAGGGCGAGCTGGCGCTGAGCGAGGCGCAGCGTGCCAGCCTGGTCGAGGCCAGCGGCATCGGTGCGGATGCGGCGGAGCAGCCGCAGTCCGCGCAGTTGCTGGAACAGCTGGCCGATCGGCCCATCGCGGCTGTCGACCTGCGGCCCCGCCAGGCCGTGCCGGCCGCGCGCCTGAGCGCCAGCCTGGGCGCGCCGCGCCTGCGCCTGCAGTTGCAGGATGGCGAGGCCTGGGTCTACCCGCAGCAGGGGCTGACCGCCCACCTGCAGGACGACCTGGTGCTGGCGCTGCGCGCGGTGCCCAAGCGCCTGCTGCAGCACTGACGCCTGCGGCCCCCGTGGCTGGCGCGTGGCGACTGGCGGACGGGGCGGCGCCGCGGCAGGATCGGGCCTCCACCCGCGGGAGTCCGACATGACCAGCCATCCCTACCGCCTCTACGCCCTGGCCATTGCCCTCGGCCTGCTCTACCTGCTGTTGCTGCCGCTCAAGCCCTATCCGCTGGGCTGGCTGCTCAAGCCGCTGCCTATGCTGATCTTCGCCGTGCTGGCCTGGCGCGCCTTTCCGGGGGCGGCCGGGCGCTGGCTGGCGCTGGGCTACCTGGGCGCGGCGGCGGGCGACTTCTTCCTCGACTTCGGCGAGCGCGACGGCCTGTTCCTCCAGGCCCTGCTGGCCTTCCTGCTCAACCAGCTGGCCTTCAGCATCGCCTTCGTCCTGCTGGGCCGCGGCCGACCGCTGTGGCGCTGGCGCGGCCTGCCGGTGCTGTTCTACGCGCTGGCGCTGGCGGCCTGGATGCTGCCGGCGGCCGGTGCCCTGCAGGTGCCGGTGGCGATCTACCTGGGTTGCCTGCTGGCCATGGCCCTGCTGGCCGGCCGCCTGGAACCGCGTACCGGGCCGCTGTGGCTGGGCGCCATGCTGTTCGTGGTGGCGGACTCGCTGATCGGGCTGAACAAGTTCGTCCAGCCCTTCCCGCATGCGGTCGAGGTGATAGTGAGCTGCTACTTCAGCGGCCAGGCGCTGATCGCCTGGGGCCTGCTCAGGGCTTCGGCAGCCAGTCCGGCCACCACTGCGCCAGCGGCAGCGGCGCGGACAGCTGGTTGAGGTAGTGGCTGCCGCCGAGCTGGTAGCTCTGCCGTTGGATCCAGTTGGCCCGGCGCTGCACGCGCGGGCCTGGGCGGCTGGCGCTCCAGGCGCGCGGGTTGGGCAGCACGGCGGCCAGCAGGCTGGCCTGCTGGCGCGACAGGTAGGGCGCACCGACCCCGAAGTGATGGCGCGCGGCGGCCTCGGCGCCGAACACACCGTCGCCCCATTCCACGCTGTTGAGGTACACCTCGAGGATGCGCTGCTTCGGCCAGAGCAGCTCGATCAACCCGGTGAACCAGGCCTCCAGCGCCTTGCGCGGCCAGCTGCGGCCGGACCAGAGGAACAGGTTCTTGGCCACCTGCTGGCTGATGGTGCTGGCGCCGCGCAGGTTGCCGCCGCCCGCATTGTGCGCCAGGGCCTGGCGGATGGCGGCGACGTCGAAGCCCCAGTGCTCGGCGAACTTCTGGTCCTCGGCGGCGATCACCGCGATCTTCAGGTCATCCGGCAGCTCGCGCCAGGGGCGCCAGCTGCGTTGCAGGTCGATCGGCTCGCCGTCGATCCAGGACTGCACTTTGCGCTCGACCATCAGCGCCGTGCCGGGCGGGTCGATCCAGCGCAGCGCCAGTACCAGCAGGGCGCTGGCGGCGGCGAACCACAGCAGCAGTTTGGTCAGGCGACGGAGCAGGGTGCGCAGCATGGCTTGGCCCGGTAGGAAGAGCGGGCCATTATAGCGGCCGCATCGACGCAGTTCGGAAATCCATCATGTTGCGAGTCTTTCTCCTGTTGGCGGCCCTGGCCGGCTTCACCGGCGTGGCGCTGGGCGCCTTCGCCGCCCATGGCTTGAAAGGGCAGCTCAGTGCCGAGTATCTGGCGGTGTTCCAGACCGGCGTGCACTACCAGCTGATCCACGCCCTGGCCCTGTTCGGCGTGGCGCTGCTGGCCGAGCGCCTGCCCGGACGCCTGGTCAAGGCCGCCGGCACCCTGTTCGCCGCCGGCATCCTGTTGTTCTCCGGCAGCCTCTATGCCCTGACCCTCAGCGGCCTGGGCAAGCTCGGCATGCTCACCCCACTGGGCGGGGTGTGCTTCCTCGCGGGCTGGCTGTGCCTGGGCCTGGCCGCGCTGCGGGCCGGGCGCGCCTGACCGATGGTACGCGCGTACCTTGGTCGAACCGGTCGATCGGGCTAGAATGCCGACCCTTTCATGATCTGACCGCCCAGCCATGCACATCCAGTTGAACGGCCAACCCTTCGAGCTGCCCGACGGCGCCACCGTCGCCGACCTGCTCGTGCGCCTGGACGTTGCGGGCAAGCGGGTGGCGGTCGAGCTCAACCTGGACATAGTGCCGCGCAGCCAGCACGGCGCCACCGTCCTGCACGACGGCGACCAGCTGGAAGTCGTCCACGCCATCGGCGGCGGCTAGTCGCCCGAGGAACTGCCATGAGCGCCATCATCGACAAGCCCTTCACCCTCGCCGGCCGCACCTACGAGTCGCGCCTGCTGGTGGGCACCGGCAAGTACAAGGACCTCGAAGAGACCCGCCTGGCCATCGAGGCCTCGGGTGCCGAGATCGTCACCGTGGCCGTGCGCCGGACCAATATCGGGCAGAACCCGGGCGAGCCGAACCTGCTCGACGTGATCTCGCCGGACCGCTACACCATCCTGCCCAATACCGCCGGCTGCTACACCGCCGAGGAAGCGGTGCGCACCTGCCGTCTGGCGCGCGAGCTGCTCGATGGCCACAAGCTGGTCAAGCTGGAAGTGCTGGCCGATCAGAAGACCCTGTTCCCCAACGTGATCGAGACCCTCAAGGCCGCCGAAGTGCTGGTCAAGGAAGGCTTCGACGTGATGGTGTACACCAGCGACGACCCCATCATCGCCCGCCAGCTGGCGGCCATGGGCTGCATCGCGGTGATGCCGCTGGCCGGCCTGATCGGCACCGGCCTGGGCATCTGCAACCCCTACAACCTGCGCATCATCCTCGAAGAGGCGAGCGTGCCGGTGCTGGTCGATGCCGGCGTGGGCACCGCTTCCGACGCCACCATCGCCATGGAGCTGGGCTGCGAGGCGGTGCTGATGAACAGTGCCATCGCCCACGCCCAGGATCCGATCCTGATGGGCGCGGCGATGAAGCACGCGATCATCGCCGGACGCATGGCCTACCTGGCCGGGCGCATGCCGAAGAAACTCTACGCGAGCGCCTCGTCGCCGCTGGATGGCCTGATCAAGTAAGCAAGAGAATTCCATGAGCGACGACATTCAGCAGGCCGGCGAAGGCGCGGCCCAGCGGCCCCTGCGCACCATCAAGAGCTTCGTCATGCGCGCCGGGCGCATGACCGAGGGCCAGCAGCGCGGCCTGGAGCAGGGCTGGCCGAAGTTCGGCCTGGAGCTGGCCGACGGCCTGCGCGACTTCGACCAGGTATTCGGCCGCAGCGCGCCGCGCACCTTCGAGATCGGCTTCGGCATGGGCCACGCCACCCTGGAGATGGCCGCCGCGGCCCCCGAGCAGGACTTCATCGGCGTGGAAGTGCACAAGCCGGGCGTCGGCGCCCTGCTCAACGGCATGCTCACGCAGAACCTCAGCAACATCCGCGTGTACAGCTGCGACGCCCTGGAAGTGCTGCGCGACTGCGTCGCCGATGCCAGCCTGGATCGCGTCCTGCTGTTCTTCCCCGATCCCTGGCACAAGGCCCGTCACCACAAGCGGCGCATCGTCCAGCCGGCCTTCGCCGAGCTGGTGCGCAGCAAGCTGAAGATCGGCGGAGTGCTGCACATGGCCACCGATTGGCAGCCATACGCGGAACATATGTTGGAGGTCATGTCCGCGGCGCCCGGCTACCATAACCTGGCCGGCGCCGCCGGCTACGTGGAGCGCCCCAGCGAGCGCCCGGTGACCAAGTTCGAGAAGCGCGGCGAGCGCCTCGGCCACGGCGTCTGGGACCTCAAGTTCCAGCGCGATCAATAGCTCATGCAGGGCCTCGCAGGGAGCGGGGCCGACACGACCGGGACCACTCGGCGCCAGGATGGCAGACCTCACCCAACGGCAATCGACGAGCGCGGCCTACACTGGTCGTACGAATAAGAACAGCGGCGTCTGCGTACGCCGCGAGGAGAACGCTGTGCTGAGAACCATTGCAGTCCTGTCTTTGGCTGCCGCTGTCACCCTGCCGGCGCATGCCCGGGTCGACGCGGCCCAGGCCGCGCGCCTGGGACAAGATCTGACGCCGCTGGGCGGCGAGCGCGCCGGCAATGCCGCCGGCACCATTCCGCCCTGGGAAGGTGGCCTGGCCACCCCGCCGGCCAACTACCAGCCGGGTATGCACCACCCCGACCCCTACGTCGCCGACCAGGAGCTGTACCGCGTCAGCCAGGCCAACATGGCGCAGTACAAGGCCCTGCTGAGCCCGGGTTACCAGCGCATGCTGGAGCTGCACCCGGACTATTACCTGCGCGTGCTGCCGACCCGGCGCAGCGCCGCCTCGCCGCAGCGCATCTATGACGCCACCCGCTACAACGCCACCAACGCCAGCCTGATTGCCGGCGGCAACGGCATCGAGGGCACCGCGGCCGGCATCCCCTTCCCGATTCCGCAGAGCGGCCAGGAAGCGATCTGGAACCACATCACCCGCTACCGCGGCGAGCAGACCCGCATGGTGACCAACCATGCGGCGGTGCTGCAGGGCGGCGACTACGTGCTGGTCAAGCGCGAGCGTGACATCCTGTTCATCTACGGTCGCGAGGGCATGACCCCGGCCGACCTGGACAACACCCTGTTCTTCTACAAGTACGTGGTCACCGCGCCGAGCAAGCTGGCCGGCTCCGCCCTGGTGGTGCAGGAAACCCTCGACCAGGTGCTGGCGATCCGCAAGGCCTGGCGCTTCAGCCGTGGCGAGCGTCGCGTGCGCCGTCTGCCGATGCTGGCCTACGAGGCCATGCAGCCGGACACCAACGGCATGGCCACCGCCGACGTGGTGGACGCCTACAACGGTGCGCCGGACCGTTACGAGTGGACCCTGGTGGGCAAGCAGGAAATGCTGATGCCATACAACAGCTATGCGGTGCACCAGAAGGGCATTCCCTACGAGCAGATCCTGCAGAAGAAGCACGTCAATCCCGAGCTGCTGCGCCATGAGCTGCATCGCGTCTGGGTGGTCGATGCCAACCTGCGCAAGGGCCACAGCCACCCCTATGGCAAGCGTCGCTTCTACATCGACGAGGACAGCTGGCAGATTCTCGCCGTCGACCTCTACGACCGCGACGGCCAGCTGATCGGCCTGCAGGAAGCGCATCCGATCAGCTACTACGAGGTGCCGATGTTCCTCAGCACCCTGGAGACCATCTACGACTTCAAGGGCAACCGCTACTTCGTCGACGGCCTGGACAACAACGAGCCGATGTACGACTTCAACGTGCAGCTGAAGAAGAGCGACTTCACCGCCGCCGCCCTGCGCCGCGAAGGTATCTGATTCGGCTGTTTCAGCGCCTCGCAAAACACAAGGCCCGCATCATGCGGGCCTTGTCGTTTCAGTGGTGCTTCTTGTGCCACTTGTGCTTCTTATGGCCGAGGGCGCGGCCGGGGTGCCCGTCGTGGTCGTGGTAGTAGCGGCCATCCCGGTAGCGACGCCCGTCATGGTCGTCGTCATCGCCGCCGTAGGCGTTGCCCAGCGCGCCACCGGCGCCGCCGCCGACCGCCGCACCGATCACGCCGCCGGTGCTGCCGCCGATCTTGCTGCCGATCACCTGGCCGCCGGCCGCGCCGATGCCGCCGCCGATGGCCGCCTCGGTGCGGCTGCCCTTGTCGGCGCCCACCGCGCTGCCGGCCGCGCCGCCGACACCGGCACCGATGGTGGCGCCGGTGCTGCCGCCGATCTGCTCGCCGACCACGGTGCCTAGGGCGCCGCCCAGGGCGCCGCCGACGCCGGCCGAGGTGTTGCCGGCCAGGGCGCTGCCGCTGGCCAGGCCGAGGGTGAGCAGGAGCAGGGAGGAATACTTCATTTAACGATGGCTCTCCGTTGGTGGATGGCGCACATGCTGCCAGTGCCGCTTCGCCGGGCAAGCATGAGATCGTCAGGCTGCGAGAGGGTTCACGACTTGCGCAAAAACTGGCGCAGCCGACGAACCGCGCGGGGTGGCGATGGTCGGCGATCAGGCCGGGGCGGCCAGTTGCGCGCTGAGCTGGCGGTAGTCCTCGACGGCGGCGAATTCCTCGGTGTCTTTGTCCGGCGCGCGGCTGTCCGGCTGGCGCACCGCCAGCAGGTGGGCGACGCCGTAGCGCCCGGCGCTGCGCAGGATCGGCAGGCTGTCGTCGATGAACAGGCTGCGGGCCGGTTCGAAGGGGCAGTCCTGCTGCAGGGCGAACCAGAACTGCTGGTCCTCCTTGGGGAAGCCATAGTCGTGGGAGCTGATCAGGCGGTCGAAGTAGGGCGCCAGCTCGACCCGCTCCAGCTTCAGCGACAGCGAGTCGCGGTGCGCATTGGTGATCAGCACCACGCGCTTGCCGGCGGCGCGCAGGGTCTGGAGAAAGGTATCGGCATCCGGGCGCAGGGCGATCAGGTGCGCCACCTCGCGCTTGAGCTCGCGTACCGAGAGGTTCAGCTCGCGGCTCCAGAAATCCGTGCAGTACCAGGTCAGCTTGCCGGCGTGCTCGCGGAACAGCGGCAGCAGCTCGGCCTCGGCGGCCGCGCGGCTGACCCCGTGCAGCTCGGCGTAGCGCTGCGGCAGGTGCTGCAGCCAGAAGTGATTGTCGAAATGCAGGTCGAGCAGGGTGCCGTCCATGTCGAGCAGGACGGTATCGATTTCGCTCCAGGGCAGCTGAGGCATGGCAAAGTCCGGAAACAGACGCAGTGGAAGAATCCCGCGCGGGGAGCGGGGTATGATAGCGGTTCGAATCAAGGAGCGAATGATGCGCGAGAAACCCCAGGTGCTGGCCCGCGAGATAGTCGCCAGCAGCCGCCTGTTTCGCGTCGAAGAGCTGCAGCTGCGCTTCTCCAACGGCGTGGAGCGCACCTACGAGCGCCTGGTGGGCAAGGGCTCCGGCTACGGCGCGGTGATGGTGGTGGCGCTGCTCGACGCCGAGCACGCGGTGCTGGTCGAGGAATACTGCGGCGGCACCGACGACTATCAGTTGTCGCTGCCCAAGGGCCTGGTCGAGCCTGGCGAGGACGTGCTGGTGGCGGCCAACCGCGAGCTCAAGGAAGAGGCCGGCTTTGGCGCCGAGCGCCTGGAGCTGATCACCGAGCTGAGCCTGTCGCCTGGCTACATGAGCCAGAAGATCCAGGTGGTGCTGGCCCGCGACCTGTACGAGGAGCGCCTGCCCGGCGACGAACCCGAGCCGTTGCGGGTCGACAAGGTCAACCTGCACGACCTCAGCGCCCTGATCCAGCACCCGCAGTTTTCCGAGGGGCGCGCCCTGGCCGCCCTCTATCTGGTCCGTGACCTGCTGACCCAACGGGGAGAATTCCAGTGAGCCATCCCTATCTGCCGGCGGTCATCGCCCTGGTACAACGCGCCGGCCAGGCCATCCTGCCGCACTGGCGCAGCGGCGTGGCGGTGACCGAGAAGGCCGACGCCTCACCGGTGACCGCCGCCGACCTGGCCGCCCACGACATCCTCGTCGCCGGCCTGCGCGGGCTGGCGCCCGAGGTGCCGGTACTGTCCGAGGAGGACGCCGGCATCGCCCTGGCCGAGCGCGCCGAGTGGCAGCGCTGGTGGCTGGTCGACCCGCTCGACGGCACCAAGGAATTCATCTCCGGCAGCGAGGAGTTCACCGTCAACGTCGCCCTGATCGAGCGCGGCCGCGTGGTGTTCGGCGTGGTCGGCATCCCGGCCAATGGTCGCTGCTATTTCGGTGGCGCCGGCCTGGGTGCCTGGCGCCAGGACGTGGGGGGCGAGCCCGAGGCCATCGCCGTGCGCCTGGCGCCGGCCGAAGCCTTCACCCTGGTGGCCAGCAAGCGCCATTCCAGCCCGGCCCAGGAGCGCCTGCTGGAGGGCCTGTCCGAGCGTTTCGGCGACCTGCAGCTGGCCAATATCGGCAGCTCGCTGAAGTTCTGCCTGCTCGCCGAAGGCAATGCCGACTGCTACCCGCGCCTGGCGCCCACCTCGCAGTGGGACACCGCCGCGGCCCAGGGTGTGCTGGAAGGCGCCGGTGGCGAAGTGCTGGATCTGCGGGGCGAAGCGCTGACCTACGAGGCGCGCGAGAGCTACCTCAACCCGTCCTTCCTCGGCCTGCCGCAGGCGGCCGAATGGCGCGCCGAGCTGATCCAGCTGGCGCGCGCCCTGGACTGACGGCCGAGGCCTGCCGATGGACGAACGCGCCTACCTGGAGCGTCGGCTGCACCAGGACATCCCGCTGACCCAGGCCCTCGGCCTGGGCGTGCTGGGCTGGCAGGACGGCGAGTTGCGCCTGAGCCTGCCGCTGACGGCCAACCTCAACCACAAGAGCAGCATGTTCGGCGGCAGCCTTTATTGCGCCGCGGTGCTGGCCGGCTGGGGCTGGCTGCACCTGAGCCTGCGCGAGGCGGGCATAGTCAACGGCCATATCGTCATCCAGCAGGGCCAGATCGACTACACCGAGCCGGTGCTCGGCGATGCCGTGGCGCTGTGCGCCGCGCCGCCGGCGGCCGAGTGGGAGCGGTTTCTCGCCCTGTACCGGCGCCGTGGCCTGGCGCGGATCGGGCTGCACAGCCGCATCCTGGTCGATGCCACCGAGGCGGTGCGGTTCAGCGGGCAGTACGTGCTGCACCGCTGAGTCCGTTCACGAGTAGCCCGGATGGCAGCCGGGCTGCCTCGATCTCCTACAGCATGTCGGCGTAGCGCTCGTCCTTGCGGTAGACCAGCGGCTGGCTGAAGCCGGGGATGCGTACCTGTTGCGCGTCGATCTGTAGCTCGCGATCGTCGATCAGGCCCTGGCCGAAGTGATAGAGGATGTCGAATTGGCCGCGCAGGGCTTGCTGGTCGTAGCGTGCGGCGGCGGCACGGGTTGCCTCGCGCCTGGCCTGCCAGGCGGCGAAGGCGGCCTCGCCGTGGCGCTTGCGCAGCATGCGCTCGGCCACCTGCGGCGCCAGCAGCACGCCGGTGGCGTTGTTGCCGCCGAAGCCCTTGGAGTTGAGGAAGCACACTTCCATGTTTTCCACCCGACGGTCGCGGGTGTCCAGGCTCAGGTGCTGGCGGTGCACGTCGTCGGCCACCTTGTCGATGGTCTTCAGGCCCGGCAGCAGGCCGTGGTGGAAGGTGCCGAGGGCGGCGATCAGCTGGTCGCCGCTGGCCGGGGCCAGGGAGTGGCCGACGAAGGCCTTGACCGCGGTCACCGGCCAGGCCTCGATGCCGAAGGCCTCGGCTATGCGGTCCAGCAGCTCGGATTCGGTGACCCGGTTGGCCGGGGTGCTGGAGCCGTGGGCGTGCACGAAGCTGCGCGTGCGCACGGCGTCGATGCCGACCAGTTGCGCGGCGCTGGCCACGGCCTTGGCCAGGGTCAGGTAGTTGCCCGGGCCGGGGGCGGAAATGGATTTCTTGAAGCCGTCGGCGTTGATGAACACATCCGGCACCGCACCGTGGATATCGGCACCCAGTTCCAGGGCCAGGGCGTCATCCATCAGCACGATGAACTGCGCCGACTCGGACAGGGTGAAGCCGCAGTTGTCGCCGAACGGCCGGCTGGCGCGGCGGAAGTCCACCTCGTCGCGGCCCTCGATCTTGCGCAGGCCCTCCTCGGTGGCCAGGGCGCCCATGGCGCCGTAGCCGTCGATGAACTCCTGGGTGACCGGCGCCTCGCTGTTGCCCACCAGCACCACGCGGGCCTGGCCGCTGGCGATCTGCTCGATGCCTTTCTGCAGGTTGTAGAGGAAGGTGGCGCAGGCGCCGGTGACGCTGCCGGTGGTGCCGACGCTGCCCAGCACGTAGGCGTTGATGAAGTCCGCCGGCATGGTGTTGAGGCCCAGCGGGCACTGCTTGGCGGTGACCCGGCCGCCCCTGAGGCGCGACTGCAGCATGCCGCCGAAGCCGTTTTCGTCCATCTGGCTCATGCCGCTACCGGCGAACACGGCGATCTGGTCCGGCGCCACATGGTCCTGGATGGTGCGCCAGTCCAGGCCGGTGGAGCGCAGCGCGTCGGTGGCGCCGACCACGGTCATCTGCAGGCCGCGCGGATGGAAGTGCGAGTGGTACAGCTCGCCCGGCTCGAAGCCCGTGGGCAACTGGCCGGCGGCCTTCACCGGCAGGGCACGGTAACTGTCGACCTTGAACTCGCAGCTCTCCAGCAGGGTGACGCGCACCTGCTGCTCGTCCAGCTCCTCGACCTGCCAGCTGGCCGGCAGCGGCTCGGGCAGGTGCTTGCGCTGGGTGGTGAACTGGGCGCCGCTGACGGCGAGGTTCTTCTGCCAGTGTGCGGCGTCCACGTCCAGGTGGCGCTTCTCGATGCGCCGCACCAGCGTGCCGGCGAGGATCTCGGCGCCATGCCGCGCCTCGATCTCGGCGGGGGTCAGGGGCTGGCCGTCGGCGCTCCGGAACTGGCCTTCGACCACCTGCACCAGTTTCATCATCACGGCCAGGCCGGCCAGGGTCTCCTGGCGCGTGGCGGCGTCCAGCGACTCCTGGACGATACGGCGGAAACCGTGGTGGAACGAGCTCCTGCCCGCGGCGTTGTAACCGCCGAAGCCGACAATGACGGGTAATCGAGACATCACACAGAACTCCTGGGGTCGTTCCGGGCCGGACAGGCGGGGCGCGCGGCTGCCTTGGCAGCGGCAATGGCGATCCAGCCAGCGGGAATTTCCGGATGGCGACTCAAAATGAATCGGAATGTCTGGGTGACGCAGGGTGTGACCGAAAGGTCACGTGCGTGACCCTTCGGTTGCGTGTCGGGCGCGGGCGCCGGAGCCCGCGCCGATCAGCGGTAGCTCAGGCCCGGCTCGGCCGTGCTGATGCGGGTGCCGGAGGTGCCCTGGACTATGGCCTCGATATTGGCCAGCGAGCCGATCACCGCGACCTTGCCGGTATTGCGGGCAAACTCGCAGGCGGCCTGGACCTTGGGGCCCATGGAGCCGGCGGCGAAGCCGAGGCGCTCCAGTTCGTCCGGGTGGGCCTGGGCGATGGCCTTCTGGCTCGGCTTGCCCCAGTCGATGTAGGCCGCGTCGACGTCGGTGGCGATCACCAGCAGGTCGCTGTTGAGCTGCTCGGCCAGCAGCGCCGAGCACAGGTCCTTGTCGATCACCGCCTCGACGCCGCGCAGCTTCTTGCCATCGTACATGGTCGGGATACCGCCGCCGCCGGCGCAGATCACCACGCTGCCCTTCTCCAGCAGCCACTTGATCGGGCGGATCTCGAAGATGCGCTGCGGCCGTGGGCTGGCCACCACGCGGCGGAACTTGTCGCCGTCCGGGGCGATGCTCCAGCCCTTCTCCTTGGCCAGGCGCTCGGCTTCCTCCTTGCTGTAGACCGGGCCGATCGGCTTGGTCGGCTTGCGGAAGGCCGGGTCGCCGCTGTCCACCTCGACCTGGGTGAGGATGGTGGCGAAGGGCACCTCGAACGGCAGCAGGTTGCCCAGCTCCTGTTCGATCATGTAGCCGATCATGCCTTCGGTTTCGGCGCCGAGCACGTCCAGCGGGTAGGGGTTGGCCGCGTCGTAGGCGGCGCCCTGCAGGGCCAGCAGGCCGACCTGCGGACCGTTGCCGTGGGCGATCACCAGTTCGTTGCCCGGCGCCACCTTGGCGATCTGCTCGCAGGCGATCCGCACGTTCTCGCGCTGGTTCTCCGCGGTCATGGCTTCGCCGCGGCGTAGCAGGGCGTTGCCGCCCAGGGCGATGACGAGTCGCATGGTGCTTCTCCTTGCTCAATCGTGCGGGCCGCAAGCCGGCCCGCCTCGGCGGTTAGATGTCGGCCAGGGTCGAGACCAGGATCGCCTTGATGGTGTGCATGCGGTTTTCCGCCTGCTCGAAGGCGATGCAATAGGGCGACTCGAACACGTCCTCGGTGACCTCGATGCCGTTCTTCAGGTGCGGGTACTGCTCGGCGATCTGCTTGCCGACCTTGGTTTCGCTGTTGTGGAAGGCCGGCAGGCAGTGCATGAACTTGACCCGCGGGTTGCCCACGGCGCGCATCAGCTCCATGTTGACCTGGTAGGGCAGCAGCTGCTTGATGCGCTCGCCCCAGGCCTCCACCGGCTCGCCCATGGAAACCCAGACGTCGGTGTGGACGAAGTCCACGCCCTTGACCGCCTCCTTGGCATCCTCGGTGAGGGTGATGCGTGCGCCGCTTTCCTCGGCGAACTGCTTGCAGGCGGCGACGTGCTCGTCGCTCGGCCACAGGGCCTTGGGCGCGGCGATGCGCACGTCCATGCCGAGCTTGGCGCCGATCAGCAGCAGCGAGTTGCCCATGTTGTTGCGGGCGTCGCCCAGGTAGGCGTAGCTGATCTCGTGCAGCGGTTTGTCGCTGTGCTCGCGCATGGTCAGCACGTCGGCCAGCATCTGGGTCGGGTGGTATTCGTCGGTCAGGCCGTTGAACACCGGCACTCCGGCGTACTGGGCCAGGTCCTCGACGACTTCCTGCTTGAAGCCGCGGTACTCGATGGCGTCGTACATGCGCCCGAGCACGCGGGCGGTGTCCTTCATCGATTCCTTGTGGCCGATCTGCGAGGAGCCCGGGTCGATGTAGGTGACGTTGGCACCCTGGTCATAGGCGGCCACCTCGAAGGCGCAGCGGGTGCGGGTGGAGGTCTTCTCGAAGATCAGCGCGATGTTCTTGCGCTTGAGGTGCTGCTGCTCGGTGCCGGTGTACTTGGCGCGCTTGAGGTCGCGCGACAGGTCGAGCAGGTAGCGCAGCTCGCGGGTGCTGTGGTGCATCAGGCTGAGCAGGTTACGGTTGTGCATGTTGAAAGCCATGATTCTCTCTCCTTGTGGGCAGCTGAAAACGGCCCCGGCGGGGATGCCCGTCGGGGCTGGCTTGATCAGTAGTCGATCGGGTCGCGGATGATCGGGCAGGTCATGCAGTGGCCGCCGCCGCGACCGCGGCCCAGCTCGCTGGCGCTGATGGTGATGACCTCGACGCCGGCCTTGCGCAGCAGGGTGTTGGTGTAGGTGTTGCGGTCGTAGCCGACCACCACGCCGGGCTCCAGGCAGACCACGTTGTTGCCGTCGTCCCACTGCTCGCGCTCGGCCTCGAAGCTGTCGCCGCCCGTTTCCACCACGCGCAACTTTTTCAGGTTGAGCGAGGCGGCGACCACGTCGATGAACGACTTGTTCTCGCGGCGCACGTCGATGCCACCGGGGCGGCTCTCGTCCGGGCGGATCACGAAGGGCACGATGGAGTTGGCCACTTCCGGGAAGACGGTCACCAGGTCGCGGTCGCAGAAGCTGAACACGGTGTCCAGGTGCATGGCGGCGCGCGACTTGCCGAGGCCGGCCACCACCACCTGCTGCGCCGCGCCCTTGGCGAACAGGGCCTGGGCGACCTGGCCGATGGCCTGGTGCGAGGTGCGCTCGCCCATGCCGATCAGCACGGTGCCGTTGCCGATCGGCATCACGTCGCCGCCCTCCAGGGTCGCGGCGCCATGGTCCTTGTCCGGGTCGCCGTACCAGATCTCGAACTGTTCGTTGGCGAAGTCCGGGTGGAACTTGTAGATGGCGCTGGTGAGCAGGGTTTCCTGGCGCCGCGCCGGCCAGTACATGGGGTTGAGGGTGACGCCGCCGTAGATCCAGCAGGTGGTGTCGCGGGTGAACTGGGTGTTGGGCAGCGGCGGGAAGACGAAGCTGGATTCGCCGAGGTAGGCGTTGAACATCTTCGCCGCCTCGGAATCCTTGTGCTTGGCCAGGTCGGCGCCGGACACGCCGCCGATCAGGTATTCGGCGATCCGGCGCGGCTCCAGGCCTTCGATGAAGGAGCGCACCTCGTGCTGCAGGCCGAGGCCGACGCTGTTCGGCGTGATCTTGCGGTCGAGGATCCACTGGAGGGCCGCGGGGTTCTGCACCGTTTCTTCCAGCAGGTTGTGCATCTCCACCACCTCGACGCCGCGCTCGCGCATCTTGGTCATGAAGTCGAAGTGGTCGCGCTTGGCCTGCGACACCCAGATCACGTCGTCGAACAGCAGTTCGTCGCAGTTGTTCGGGGTCAGGCGTAGGTGCGCCAGGCCCGGCGAGCAGACCATCACCTTGTGCAGCTTGCCGGCTTCGGAATGGACGCCGAGGGGTTTCTTGGACATGTCGAACTCCTTCTCGCTAGAGACTCAGGAAGCCGTCGTACAGCCCGTAGGCGGCGATGGCGGCACCGATCAGCACGACGCCGAAGATGATCTTCTCGACGCCGGTGAAGATGGGCTGGCCCAGTTCGCGCTTGGCCTTGGCGAACAGGATGGCGCCCGGCGCGTAGAGCAGGGCGGAGAGCAGCAGGTACTGGACGCCTGCGGCATACACCAGCCACACCGCGTAGAGGGTGGAAACCAGGGCGATGAACAGGTCCTTGTTGCGTTCGCCCGCGGCGCTCTCGTAAGTCTCGCCGCGGTAGGCCAGCAGCAGCGCGTAGGCGCTGGACCAGAAGTAGGGCACCAGGATCATCGAGGTGGCCAGGTACAGCAGGCTGAGGTAGGTGGAGGCGTTGAACAGGGTGATGACCAGGAACAGCTGGATCAGCCCGTTGGACAGCCACAGCGCGTTGGCCGGGACGTGGTTGACGTTCTCCTTGCGCAGGAACTCCGGCATGGTGTGGTCGCGCGCGCTGGCGAAGAGGATCTCGGCGCACAGCAGGGTCCAGGACAGCAGGGCCCCGGCCAGCGAGACGATCAGGCCGATGGAGATCAGCTGGGCGCCCCAGGGGCCGACCACCTGTTCCAGCACGCCGGCCATCGAGGGGTTCTTCAGCCCGGCCAGCTGGGCCTGGGCCATGATGCCCTGGCTCAGCACGTTGACCAGCACCAGCAGCAGGAGCACGCCGACGAAGCCGATCACCGTGGCCTTGCCGACGTCGCTGCGCTTCTCGGCTCGGGCCGAGAAGATGCTGGCGCCCTCGATGCCGATGAACACCCAGACGGTGACCAGCATCATGTTGCGCACCTGGTCCATGACGCTGCCCAGCTCGGGGTTGCCACTGCCCCAGAAGTCGCCGGTGAACACGTCCAGCTTGAAGGCGATGGCGGCGATCACGATGAACAGCACCAGCGGCACCATCTTGGCGATGGTGGTGATGGTGTTGATGAAGGCCGCTTCCTTGATCCCGCGCAGTACCAGGAAGTGCAGCAGCCACAGCAGCACCGAGGCGCAGATCACCGCCGGCAGGGTGTTGCCCTCGCCGAACAGCGGGAAGAAGTAGCCGAGGGTGGAGAACAGCAGGACCATGTAGCTGACGTTGCCGATCCAGGCGCTGATCCAGTAGCCCCAGGCCGAGGAGAAGCCCATGTAGTCACCGAAGCCGGCCTTGGCGTAGGCGTACACCCCGCCATCGAGTTCGGGCTTGCGGTTGGCCAGGGTCTGGAACACGAAGGCCAGGGTCAGCATGCCCACCCCGGTGATCAGCCAGCCGATCAGGGTGGCGCCGGCGCCGGCGCTGGCGGCGATGTTCTGCGGCAGGGAGAAGATCCCGCCGCCGACCATGGAGCCGACGACTAGGGCAATCAGCGCACCCAGTTTGAGTTTTTGTGCGGAAGATGACATCGAGCACCTCCATCAATGGGAGAAGTTACGCGTCCATTGAGCGCGCCATTGATTGAGGGGTTGTTGATCTCGATCAATAGCGAGCTATCCATTAGCTTCTGAATTGTCCCTGCGCAGGCTACCGATCATTTCGACGAGCTCCCCGGGTGGGAGTCGAAAGCTCTATTTAGAGGGCTTGGCTGAGTTTCTTTCCAAGCGCTAGAACCAAGTTAGTCGAGGTTCTACAGCTTGCAAGTTTCAGTAATTAGACGGTTTTTCTGATAGCGAAATGCTTTGACTGAGTTGGCTATGAGCTCAGAAATCAATATTTCGAAAGCTCATATTCACCCATGACGAGGAGTGCGCCCGGGCCGTGCCGGGGGCACTGTGATCGGGGCTGTGGAAGGGCCTGGAGTGGTGCCGGCGGACCCGGGCTCAGTCCTCGCCGCCGAATTCCAGGCCGTGCCGGCGCAGCTTGTCGTGCAGGGTCTTGCGCGGCAGGCCGAGGGCCTCGGCCAGGCTGCGCAGGGAGCCGTGTCCCCTGGCCATCTCGGTGGCGATCAGGGCCTTCTCGTAGGCTTCCACGCGCTCGCCCAGGCTCTCGCCGACCAGGCTGGCGGGCGCTTCGCCACCCGGCAGGTCGAGACCCAGCTCCAGGCCCATGGCGAAGCGTTCGGCGGCGTTCTGCAGCTCGCGCACATTGCCCGGCCAGGCGTGGCTGAGCAGCTGGGCGCGCTGCCCCGGTTGCAGGTGGCGCGCTGGCAGGCCGTGGCGCTGGGCGGCGGCCTCGGCGTGGTGCTGGAACAGCAGCAGGATGTCCTCGCCGCGCTCGCGCAACGGCGGGATGCGCAGCGGCGCCACGTTCAGCCGGTAGTACAGGTCGGCGCGGAAGCGGCCCTGGTCGGCGGCCACCCGCAGGTCTTCCTTGGTCGCGGCGATCACGCGGATGTCCAGCGGGATCAGCTGGTTGCCGCCGAGGCGCTCGACCACCCGCTCCTGCAGCAGGCGCAGCAGCTTGACCTGCACGTCCGGGCTCATGCTCTCGATCTCGTCGAGGAACAGGGTGCCGCCGTTGGCGAACTCGAACTTGCCGATGCGCCGCTTGGCCGCGCCGGTGAAGGCGCCGGCCTCGTGGCCGAACAGCTCGCTTTCCACCACCGACTCGGCCAGGGCGCCGGCGTTGATCGCCACGAAGGGCCCCTTCTTGCGCGCCGACAGCTCGTGCAGGGCACGCGCCACCACTTCCTTGCCGGCGCCGGTCTCGCCGAGGATCAGCACGTCGGTGTGGATCGCCGCCAGCGCGCCGACCTGCTCGCGCAGGCGCTGCATCGGTGCCGACTGGCCGAGCAGGCGGGCGCCCAGCTCGTTGCGGTCGGCCAGGGCCAGGCGCAGGCTGCGATTGTCCAGCACCAGGCGGCGCAGCTCCAGGGCACGGCGCACGCTGTCGAGCAGCGCCTCGCTGGCGAAGGGCTTCTCCAGGAAATCGTAGGCGCCGGCGCGCATCGCCTGCACCGCCAGCGGCACGTCGCCGTGCCCGGTGATCAGCAGCACCGGCAGCTCGGCGTCGCGCTCGCGCAGCTGCTGCAGCAGCTGCAGGCCGTCGATGCCGGGCATGCGGATGTCGCTGACCACCACGCCCGGCCAGTCGGGCGCCAGGCGCTCGGCCAGGCCGCGGGCGTCGGCCAGGGCCTGCACGCGCAGGCCGGCGAGGTCGAGGGTCTGCGCCAGGGCCTGGCGCAGGTGCTCGTCGTCGTCGATCAGCAGGACCTGGGTGCGGGCGTCTATGGCGCTCATGAAAACTCCTCGGGCGATGGCAGGTTGGCGCCGGGCGCGGCGCTGCGCAGCTGCAGGGTGACCAGGGCGCCCCCCTGCGGGTGGTTGGCCAGCAGCAGCTCGCCGCCCAGGGCGCGCATCAGCGTCTCGCAGATGGCCAGGCCGAGGCCGAGGCCCTGGGTGCTGGTCTTGGTGGTGAAGAAGGGCTCGCGGGCGCGGGCCAGGGCCTGCTCGGTGAAGCCCGGGCCGTTGTCGCGCAGCAGCAGGTTGACGCCCTGCCCGGTGATCTCGGCACTCAGCCACAGGCGCCTGGGCGGCGCCCTCTCGGCCAGAGCGTCGAGGGCGTTGGCCAGCAGGTTGCCGAGCACCTGGCGCAGGCGCGTCTCGCCGGCCTGCACCCACAGGGTGGCGTCCGGCAGGTCGCGGATCAGTTCCACCTCCAGGGCACGGCGGCGCTTGGCCAGCAGGGCCAGGGCATCCTCGATGGCCGGTTGCAGGGCCACGCTCTCCGGGGCGTGGCGGTCGCGCCGGGCGAAGGCGCGTAGATGGGCGATGATCGAGGCCATGCGCCCGGTCAGTTCGCTGATCTGGCGCAGATTGCCGCGGGCGTCGTCGAGGCGCTGGTGGTCGAGCAGCACGCCGGCGTTGTCGGCATAGCTGCGGATCGCCGCCAGCGGCTGGTTGAGCTCGTGGCTGATGCTCGCGCTCATGGTGCCGAGGGCCGAGAGCTTGCCGGCCTGGACCAGCTCGTCCTGGGTACGCACCAGTTCCTGCTGGGCCTGCTCGCGCTCCAGTACCTCGTCCTTCAGGCGGTTGTTCAGCGTCTCCAGCTCGCGGGTGCGTTCCAGCACGCGGATTTCCAGCTCGCGCTTGGCCCGTGCGTCCAGGGCGATGCGCTCGATGTAGTGGCGGCGGCGCTGCAGCAGCAGGCCGAGCAGGGCCAGCAGGGCCAGCAGGCTGGCGCCGCCGATTGCCAGCACGGTTTGCACCGGGCGTTCCACCTGGCTGCGCGGGGCGAGGATGCTCACCGTCCAGCCGGTCTCGGCCAGCTCGCGGCTCTGCGTCAGCCAGGCGTTCTCGTCCAGCTGCAGGGGCTGCGGCTGGCGGGTCGGGTAGGGCTGGTCGGCGGCGATCCGCGCCAGCTCCTGCGTGCTCAGCGGGCGGCTGGCGCGGAAGCGCCACTCGGGGTTGGAGGTGAGGATCACCACGCCCTTGTCGTCGGTCACCAGCAGCTGCTCCGGGGTGCGGCCCCAGAGGCGCTCGGTGTAGTCGAGGTCGACCTTGAGCACCAGCACGCCGAGCTTGCGCGCGCCGTCGCGGATACCGGCGGCGAAGTAGTAGCCGCGCTTGCCGGAGGTGGTGCCGAGGCCAAAGAAGCGTCCCAGGCGGCCCTCGCTCGCCGCCTGGTAATAGGGGCGGAAGGTGAAGTCGCGGCCGATGAAGCTGTCCGCCTGGTCGTGGTTGGAGGCGGCGCGGGTCAGACCCTGGGCGTCCATCAGGTAGATCACGTCGGCGCCCGTCTGCTCGCGCACCCGCTTGAGCAGGGCGTTGGCCTTTGCCAGGGCCTGCGGGTTGTGCGGGTCGAGCAGCATGCCGCGCAGGTCCGGCAGGTCGCCGAGGATTGGTGGCAGCACCTCGTAGCGGCGCAAGGTGCCGAGCAGGTTGGCGACATACAGGTCGAGGGTCTGGCGGTTCTGCTCGATCAGCTCGTCGCGGTAGTAGCGCTCGGCCAGCTGCTGCAGCGGCCACAGCAGGGGCGCCAGCAGCAGGGCCAGCAGGGCCAGGCTGCGCCAGCGGGGACGGTGGAGTCGGGTCGGGTTCATGCTGCGGGGCGCCATGGTGTCCGGGCCATTATGCACCGCCCGGCAGCGCCGCGGCAGCGCTGCGTTCGCGCAAGCCTGGTGGCGCTGCTAGCTTGAATGGCGAGGTATGACGGGGGACTGGAGCATGCTGGACTATCTCGCACTGGGTATTCTGATTTTCGTCGGCATCGTGCTGTTCTACGGGGTGATCGCGATTCACGACATCCCCTACGAGATCGCCGTGCACCGCAAGCATCCGCAGCAGGACGCCATCCACGTGGCAGGCTGGGTCAGCCTGTTCACCCTGCATGCGATCTGGCCCTTCCTGTGGATCTGGGCGACCCTCTACCGCGAGGACCGCGGCTGGGGCTTCGGCGCCGGGGCGGCGCCGGCCGACCCGCGCCTCGACCAGCTGGCCCAGCAGCTGAGCGAACTGCAGGCGCGCCTGGATGCGCTGCAGGCGCCGCCGCCAGCGCCAGCGCCAGCGGAGCCCGTGGCCGCCGAACCGACGCCGAAGCCGGAGGCCTGACATGGACCTGTTGCTGATCCTCACCTACACCGCCATCTGCGTCGCCATCTTCAAGATCTTCAGGATTCCGCTGAACAAGTGGACGGTGCCCACCGCCGTGCTCGGCGGGGTGGTCATCATCGGCACGCTGATCTTCCTGATGAACTACAACCACCCCTACTCCGAGGTGGCGCGCAGCTACTTCGTCAGCACCCCGATAGTGCCGGCGGTCAGTGGCCAGGTCATCGAGGTGCCGGTCAAGGGCCACCAGATGCTGAACAAGGGTGATGTGCTGTTCCGCATCGACCCGACCCCCTTCGACAACCGGGTCAAGTCGCTCAAGGCCCAACTGGTGTCGGCCAGGGCCGACCTGGCGCGGGCCAGCGAGCTGGCCCGGCGCAACGTCGGCAACCGGCGCGATGTGGATATCACCTCGGCCCGCGTGGCGGACCTGCAGGCGCAGCTCAACATCGCCCAGTTCGAGCTGGACAACACGGTGGTGCGGGCGCCGTCGCGCGGCTATGTCTCCCAGGTATCGCTGCGCCCCGGCATCTATGCGGTGAAGATGCCGCTGCGCCCGGCGATGATCTTCATTCCTCAGGAGAGCTATACCTACGTGGCCTGGATGCGGCAGAACAGCCAGCTGCGCCTGAGCCTGGGCGACGAGGCGGAGATCGCCTTCGACGGTATCCCCGGCGAGGTGTTCCAGGCCAAGGTGACGATGGTCACGCCGGTGATCGCCGAGGGCCAGGTGCAACCCAGCGGCAACCTGGTCGGCTTCACCGGCTCGCCGCCGCCCGGCCGGGTGCCGGTGGTGCTGGAGGTGACCGACCCGGACTTCGCCGCCTACCGCGACCTGATGCCCGGCGGTGCCTATGGCCAGGCCGCGTTGTATTCGGAGCACTTCCACCATGTCGCCATCATGCGCAAGATCCTCCTGCGCATGGCCGCCTGGATGAACTACATCTTCCCCTTCCACTGAGGCGCCAGGGTTTTTTCCAGGCAAAAAAAGAGGCCTCCCGTAGGAGGCCTCTCTCAAGCGAACCGCGTGGGCGGTCGGCGCTGGATCAGACGCTGTAGTACAGGTCGTATTCCAGCGGGTGCACGAAGGTGCGCACCTTGATTTCTTCCTCGGACTTCAGCTCGATGTAGGCATCGATGAAGTCGTCGGAGAACACGCCGCCCTTGGTCAGGAAGGCGCGGCCCTTGTCCAGCTCTTCCAGGGCTTCCTTCAGGCTGCCGCAAACCTGCGGGATTTCCTTGGCCTCTTCCGGCGGCAGGTCATACAGGTTCTTGTCGGCGGCATCGCCCGGGTGGATCTTGTTCTGGATGCCGTCCAGACCGGCCATCAGCAGAGCGGCGAAGCACAGGTACGGGTTGGCAGCCGGGTCCGGGAAGCGCGCTTCGATGCGGCGGGCTTTCGGGCTGGAAACGTACGGGATACGGATCGAGGCGGAACGGTTACGGGCCGAGTAGGCCAGCATCACCGGAGCTTCGAAGCCCGGGACCAGACGCTTGTAGGAGTTGGTCGACGGGTTGGTGAAGCCGTTCAGGGCCTTACCGTGCTTGATGATGCCGCCGAT
>Ga0247725_1000663_pt1 | contig 22184 bp, 16 predicted proteins | sample OKSTACKMCFT3sol_FD_183021 | JGI IMG/M metagenome (GOLD analysis project Ga0247725, IMG submission 183021) | Subsurface sediment microbial communities from gas well in Oklahoma, United States - OK STACK MC-FT3-sol | ecosystem: Environmental > Terrestrial > Deep subsurface > Rock core/Sediment...
CCTCCCGGTTCGGCCGCCTGCCCGCCGCCGGGCGTCAGTCCCTGACGAGCGCGGTAGCGCCCCAACGCCCTTCCACAGCCCGCCGCAAGCAGCGCCATCCGCTGCCGAAGCGTGCCGTCCGCCGCCGGCCCGAGCCCGCGGCATGCCCGACTACAAGGTGGCAGATCCATGTTTGCACTGAACAAATCCGCACTGGCCGGCCTGGCCAGCACCAGCCTCTTCGTCCTGCTCTGGAGCAGCGGGGCCATCGCCTCGAAATGGGGCCTGGCGCATTCCTCGCCGTTCGCCTTCCTGGTGTTCCGCTTCGGCATCGCCCTCGCCTGCCTGCTGCCGCTCGCCCCGCTGCTCAGGCTGCGCGCGCCGCGCAGCGCGCGTGAGCGCGGCAAGGCCCTGCTCACCGGCCTGGTGATGCTGGGGGTCTATCCGATCTTCTATATCTTCTCGCTGAAGCTGCAGGTCACTCCCGGCATGATGGCGACCATCCTCGGCGTGCAACCGATCCTCACCGCCGTCATCCTCGAACGCCGGCAGTCGCCGGCGCGCCTGTTCGGCCTGCTGCTGGGCCTGGCCGGCCTGGTGCTGGTGGTCTACCAGGGCATCGGTCTGGCCGGGATGTCCACGGCCGGCATCCTCTGCGCACTGCTGGCGCTGGCCGGCGTCACCGGCGGCTCGATCATGCAGAAGGGCATCCGCGAGAACCCGCTGGGCACCCTGCCCCTGCAGTACCTCGCCGGCCTCGGCCTGTGCCTGGCGTTCGTGCCCTTCCAGCCGTTCGAGTTCGAATGGAACGCCGGCTTCCTGGTCCCCGCGCTATGGATGGGCGTCGTGGTCTCGGTGGGCGCGACCCTGCTGCTCTACCGGCTGATCGCCCAGGGCAACCTGGTCAACGTCACCAGCCTGTTCTACCTGGTGCCGGCGGTGACCGCGATCATGGACTTCATGGTCTTCGGCAACCGCCTCGGCTGGCTCAGCCTGCTGGGCATGGGGCTGATCGTGGTGGGGCTGATGTTCGTCTTCCGCAAGGCCGGCTGAGCGAACCGAGCGGGTCGCGGCCCGCCCTTGGCAGAGCGCGCGCGGATTCAGTTCTGCGCGAGCTTGCCAGCCATCGCCGCGAACCCCGGCCCCGGCACCGCCGTCACATCGCGCGACCCCACCGGCTCGCCGCACTCCGGGCAGACCATGGTCGGCCGGAACTTGTGGCCACAGGCCTTGTGCACATACTCCACCGGAGCGCCGCGGCCCTCGTCGAGCCAGCGGTCGCCCCAATTGGCCAGGGCCAGCAGCACCGGATGCAGGTCGTGGCCCATCTCGGTGAGGCGGTATTCGTAGCGCGGCGGTCGCTCCTGGTAAGGCACCTTCTTCAGCGCGCCCGCCTCCACCAGCCGGCTCAGGCGGTCGACCAGTACCTGGCGGGTGACCCCGAGGCTGGCCTGGAACTCATCGAAGCGGCGCATGCCGAGAAAGCAGTTGCGCAGGATCAGCAGCGTCCAGCGATCGCCGAGGATCGCCAGGCTGCGCGCCATCGAACAGGGCGTTTCGCCGACTTCTTGCCATTTCATGGGGTTCTCCCGGAAAAACCTCCGTCCATTCTAGGGGGCCGCTTCGGAGCTTGACCAGTTCCAAATTGGAACTTAGTATCCGGCCGAAAAGGTCATGGACCCGGCGCGCTCCTGCCAGGATCGGACAAACCAGCACTACGGACGGGTCCCATGTCAGCGCCCGCGTAATAAGTTCCGATTCGGAACTGTAGAAGCGTCGAGCATGAGAGGGAAAGGCCGATACGACGGGGTTCCGTGTGCCGCCCGCGCGTCGTCCTTGCAGCACAGCGTCAGGCAGTCCCGAAAGAACGAAGCCCGCACGGCTGGGGTGCGCCCCAGGTTGCGCCGGCAACGACAACAACGAGGAACACACCGTGACTACGCCGTCCCCGCAATGGAAGAAGACCGCCTGTATCCTCTGCAGCCTCAACTGCGGGCTGGAAGTGCAGACCGAGAATGGCCGCATCAGCAAGATCCGCGGCGATGACGACCACCCCGCCTCGCAGGGCTACGTCTGCGAGAAATCGCAGCGCATGGACTACTACCAGAACGGCGCCGACCGCCTGGACACGCCGATGCGTCGGCGCCCCGATGGCAGCTACGAAGCCATCGACTGGGACACGGCGATCCGCGAGGTGGCGGAGAAATTCCTCGCCATCAAGCGCAGGCATGGCGGCGAAAGCATCCTCTACTACGGCGGCGGCGCGCAGGGCAACCACCTCGGCGGCGCCTACGGCGACAGCACGCTGAAGGCCCTCGGGGTGAAGTACCGCTCCAACGCCCTGGCCCAGGAAAAGACCGGCGAGTTCTGGGTCCAGGGCAAGATGTTCGGTACCGGCGTGCACGGCGACTTCGAGCATTGCGAGGTGGCCATCCTGATCGGCAAGAATCCCTGGCAATCCCATGGTTTCGCCCGCGCCCGCGTGCTGCTCAACGCCATGGCCAAGGACCCCGCACGCTCGATCATCGTGATCGATCCGCGCCTGAGCGAAACCGCCGCCCTGGCCGACTTCCACCTGCAGATCCGTCCGGGCACCGACGCCTGGTGCCTGGCGGCGCTGGTCGGGATCATCGTCCAGGACGGGCTGCTGGCGCGCGACTGGCTGGCCGAACACACCAGCGGCTACGAGCACATCGTCGACGAACTGAACGCCATCCCGGTGGCCTACTGCGCCGAGACCTGCGGGGTGGCGGAAGACAAGCTGCGCGCCGCCGCCCGGCGGATCGCCAGCGCCAGCAGCGTATCGGCGCTGGAAGACCTGGGCATGCAGATGAACCTGCACTCGACCCTCGGCAGCTACCTGCAACGCCTGGTCTGGTTACTCACCGGCCATTACGGGCGCCCCGGCACCAGCAACGCCTTCGTGCCCTTCCTCTCGCTGTCCAAGGCGAGCAAGGGCGATACCTCGATGGGCAAGAGGGGCGCGCCACGCGTCGAGAAGCGCAGCCCGGTGGCCAATGCCAAGATCATCATCGGCCTGATTCCCTGCAACGTGATTCCAGAGGAAATCCTCACCGACCATCCCAAGCGCTATCGCGCCATGCTGGTGGAGACCGGCAACCCGCTGCATTCGCTGGCCGATAGCCAGCGCATGCGCGAAGCCATGCGCGCCCTGGAGTTGTCGGTGGTGATCGACGTGGCCATGACCGAGACCGCGCGCCACGCCGACTACGTGCTGCCGGCGGCGAGCCAGTTCGAAAAGGCCGAGGCGACCTTCTTCAACCTGGAATTCCCGCGCAACGCCTTCCACCTGCGCGCGCCGCTGTTCCCGGCGCGCCCCGGCACCCTGCCGGAAGCGGAGATCCACGCCCGCCTGCTGGAAGCCATGGGCGTGCTCGGCGAGAAAGACTACCGGCCGTTGCGCCTGGCCCTGAAGCTCGGGCGCAAGGCATTCTCGGCGGCTTTCCTCGCCGCCGCGGCGACCCGCCCCAAGGTCATGAAATACGCGCCGGTCCTGCTCTACCGTACCCTCGGCCCGACCCTGCCCGCCGGCATGGAAGCGGCCGCGGCGATCTGGGGCATCTGCCAACTGCACGTGCTGAACAACCGCAAGACCGCTGCCCGCGCCGGCTTCGACGGGTTGCCGCCGCTGGCCGCCGACCGCCTGTTCCAGGCCATGCTCGACAACCCGTCCGGGGTGGTCTTCGCCGAAACCACCTACGCCGAAAGCTGGCAGGCCGTCGCCCGTCCCGAACAGCGGATCAACCTGCACATCCCCGAACTGTTGCCGGAACTGGCCAAGCTCGCCCACAGCGCGCCACCCCACGATCCGGCCTACCCGTTCATCCTCGCCGCCGGCGAGCGGCGCAGCGACACCAGCAATACCGCCGTGCGCGACACCGGCTGGCACCGCCGCGGGCGCTACGGCACCCTGCGCATCAGCCCGCAGGACGCCGAGGCGCTGGGCTGCGCCGACGGCGAGGTGCTGCGCGTGGTGACCCGCCGCGGCGAGGTCGAGGCGGAAGTGGAGATCAGCGACATGATGCAGCCGGGCAATATCTCCCTGCCCAACGGCCAGGGCCTGGACTACCGCAACGCCGAGGGCGAGGTGGTGCGCCGGGGCGTGGCGCCCAACGAGGTGACCGACTGCACCCAGCGCGACTTCCTCGCCGGCACGCCCTGGCACAAGTACGTGCCGGCGCGCCTGGAACGGCTGGCGACGCCCGCCGCTACGAACGCCTGAGCCAGGGAGGACGATCATGACCTTCGTCGTGCTGGAAGAATGCATCCGCTGCAAACACACCGACTGCGTGGAAGTCTGTCCCGTGGACTGCTTCTACGAAGGCCCCAACTTCCTCGTCATCCACCCCGATGAATGCATCGACTGCGCGCTCTGCGAGCCGGAATGCCCGGTCGCCGCGATTCGCGCCGAGGACGAGGTGCCGCTCGGGCAACGGCAGTTCATCGCCCTCAATGGCGAACTCGCCGCGCATCCCAACTGGACGCAGATCACCCGCAAGAAGCCGGCGCCCGACGACCACGACGCCTGGTTCGGCCTGCCGGGCAAGCTGGCCGAACTCGACCGCAACGGCGCCTGAGGCGCTGACGGTGCTCAGGCTTCGGCGCGCGAACGCATGAGCCGCCGGTAACGGCGGGTCTGCAGGAGCGCGCCGGCCTGCTGCGCGAGCAACGCGCACAGCGGCGACACCCGTGGGTTGGTCGCCCTGCCCCGGCTCAGCTTGCGCAGCTGGAACTTCACCGCGGCCATGTTCGCCAGCGATGCCAGGGGTTTGTTCTTCCAGGTTATCGGCCGCAACTGCGGCGCCGAGTCCTTGCCGGCGCGCCAGTCGCGCGGCAGGTTCGGCTCGATCGCCAGCGCCGTGCCGATGCCGACCATGTCCACCCCGCTGGCCAGCACCTGCTCGGCCACCGGCCGCCGGCGGATGCCGCCCGTGACCATTACCGGCATCCGCGCCGCCGCGCGGATGTCGCGGGCGAACTCGACGAAGTAGGCCTCGCGGGCCAGGGTCCGCCCGTCGCGCGCTTCGCCCTGCATGGCCGGCGCCTCGTAGCTGCCGCCCGACAGCTCGACCAGGTCGACGCCCAGGCCATCGAGCATCCGTACCACCTCGCGGGCATCGTCGGCGCTGAAGCCGCCGCGCTGGAAATCGGCGGAATTCAGCTTCACCGCCACCGCGAAGCCAGGGGCAACCTCGGCGCGCACCGCCCGGACGATCTCCAGCAGCAGGCGCGCGCGATTCTCCAGGGAGCCGCCCCAGGCGTCGCTGCGGCGGTTGCTCAGCGGCGAGAGGAACTGGCTGAGCAGGTAACCGTGGGCGGCATGGATCTCCACCCCGCTGAAGCCGGCCCGCTCGGCCAGGCCGGCGCTGCGGGCGAACCGCTGGATCACCTCGGCGATCATCGCCTCGTCCATCGCCTTCGGCGTAGCGAAGTGCCTGGACATCCCGCCCAGTTCCAGCGGCACCGCCGAGGGTGCCCAGGCCTGCTGGCCGAGATTGGCCTGCATCTGCCGACCGGGATGGTTGATCTGCAACCAGAACTGCGCGCCGGCGGAACGCCCGATGCGCGCCCAGCGGCGGAATTTCTCCAGTTGCGCGTCGTTTTCCAGGACCACCCCGCCGGGGCCGGTCATGGCACGGCTGTCGACCATCACGTTACCGCTGATCAGCAGCCCGGCGCCGCCGTCGGCCCAGGCCTGGTAGAGGCGCATCAGGCGTTCGGAGGGGGCCTGCGCGGCATCGGCCATGTTCTCCTCCATGGCGGCCTTGGCGAGGCGATTGGGAATGGTCGAGCCGTTGGGAAGCGTCAGCGTGTCGAACAGGTTCATGGGCCTACCTCATGAGGACAGTGGCCCGACGATAAGATTGAAGTCGACTTCAAGGTCAACGCTTTTTTTGCCGCGCCGCCCGGGCCCCGACCGGGTGCCGGGAGCGCGCCCCGGCACCCGGCGCGCTCAGCCGCGGATGAAGGCCAGCAGGTCGGCGTTGATCACCTCGGCCTGGGTGGTCGGCATGCCGTGCGGGAACCCCGGATAGATCTTCAGCGTGCCGTTGCGCAGCAGCTTCGCCGAGAGTACGCCGGAATTCTCGTAGGGCACGATCTGGTCGTCGTCGCCATGCATCACCAGCACCGGGATGTCGATGCGCTTCAGGTCATCGCTGAAGTCGGTCTGGGAAAAGGCCACGATCCCATCGTAGTGGGCCTTGGCGCCGCCCATCATGCCCTGCCGCCACCAGTTGCGGACGATCCCTTCCGAGGGCTGCGCCCCGGGACGGTTGTAGCCATAGAACGGGCCGGCGGGAATGTCCTGGTAGAACTGCGCGCGATTGGCCGCGAGCTGCGCCTGGAGATCGTCGAAGACGCTCTTCGGCAGGCCGCCCGGATTGCCCTCGGTCTTCACCATCAGCGGCGGTACCGCGCTGATGATCGCCGCCTTCGGCACCGGGTCGTCGGGATAGCGGGCGATGTAGTGGACGACCTCGCCGCCGCCGGTGGAATGGCCGACATGGATCGCCCCGCGCACCCCGAGGCGCTCAACCACCGCCGCCACGTCGTCGGCGTAGTGGTCCATGTCATGGCCGTCCCAGACCTGGCTGGAGCGACCGTGGCCACGGCGATCGTGGGCTACTACGCGAAAGCCCTCGGCGAGGAAGAACAGCATCTGCGCATCCCAGTCGTCGGAACTCAGTGGCCAGCCATGATGGAAGTAGATCACCTGGGCGTCGCGCGGCCCCCAGTCCTTGTAGAAGAGTTCGACGCCATCCTTCGTTGTCACGTAACCCATGTCGCTTCTCCCGATCGGTGTGGATGCAGGCAACGGCGCCACCCTGCGGCCGCCGTCCCCTGTGTAGAGTAGAAAGCCGCCTGCGTTGCGCCGCCTGGACGAGGAAAACGCGACCGGCGGTAGCGCCCATGCGGCCTGGCGAACCCGTCGATGGAGGCGAGTTCGTCGCCCGGCCGTGAAACCACCCTAGACTTGAAGTAGGCTTGAAGGTCAACGCGTTTCGAGGTGCGACATGAAAATCGGCGAACTGGCCAAGCTCACCGGCCTGGCGACATCGCGCATCCGCTTCTACGAGGCCAGCGGCCTGATCCGCTCGCAGCGCAAGGCCAACGGCTACCGCGACTATGCGGCAGACACCGTGTGGATCCTGGAGCTGGTCACCGGCGCCCAGGGCGCCGGCTTCTCCCTGGAGGAGATCGCTCGCCTGCTGCCGAGCGGCGACGGCGCCTGGCAGCACGGCGAGCTGCTCGAAGGCTTGCGCCGCAAGGTGGCCGAGATCGAGGCCCTGCAACGACGCCTGGAACAGAACAAGGCACAATTGCTGGTGGCCATCGAAAGCATCGAGAACAAGCCGGACGGTCTGCAGTGCACGGAAAACACCCAGCGCGTGCTGGAGCGCCTGCGCGAGGAAGGCCCTCCACAGACGGTCGGGCGTCCACGGCAAACCCGCTCGCGGGCGTCCTCTCCCACGCCGGCGGAGCAGCGGCTTTCCGACGCTTGACCTTGAAGTCGACTTGAATCTTAGAGTGACGCCAACCCACCCGGACAGCCTGCCGAAACCGGCTGCCGACGGGATCACTCACCGAGGAAGGTCAACGCAATGACCAAGCGCATCCTGCACGTCGTCACCAACGTCGCCCACTATGCCGATCCGACCCAGCCCACCGGGCTGTGGCTGTCGGAGTTGACCCATGCCTACGAGATCTTCGCCGCTCGGGGCTACCAGCAACGCCTGGTCAGCCCCCGCGGCGGCGAGTCGCCGCTGGAGCCGCGCGCCCTCGGCTGGCCCCACGCCGACGCCAGCGCCAAGGCCTGGCTGGCCGACGAGACGCGCCTGGCGCTGCTGGCCGACACTGCCGCTCCCGAGCAGGTCGACGCGGAGGCGTTCGACGCCATCTATTTCACCGGCGGCCACGGCGTGATGTGGGACTTCCCCGACGACGCCGGGCTGCAGCACCTGACCCGCGAGATCTACCAGCGCGGCGGCATCGTCTCGTCGGTCTGCCACGGCTATTGCGGCCTGCTCAACACACGCCTGGACGATGGCCGCCTGCTGGTCGCCGGGCGCCGCCTCACCGGCTACTCCTGGATCGAGGAAGTGCTCGCCGGGGTCGCCCGCAAGGTGCCGTACAACGTCGAGGAAGAAATGAAACGACGCGGCGCGCTCTACGAAAGAAGCCTGCTGCCGTTCACCAGCAAGGTGGTGGTCGACGGCTGCCTGGTCACCGGGCAGAACCCGCAGTCGGCCAAGGCCACGGCCGAGCAGGTGGCCGCCCTGCTCGGCTGAACGCGGCGTGTCAGTCCTGCGCGCGCCTCATCTGGAAGTCATGGCGCCGCTTGCCGATGAAGAACGATTCTGCATCGTCCCGTCGGCCAGGGGCCGCAGGATCGTCGCAGTGCTGGTCGTGTGGTAGGGGTCGAACTCGTCGAAGGGCGACGCGGCGGCCTACGCCAGCGGCTTGAGCATGAGGAAGTTGCGCACGCTGTAGTAACCCTGCGAATCCTGCCAGTCGAGAGCGGCCAGGTTCTGCATGCCGGCCTCCCACGGCTGGTTGTCGAACAGCGCTTCCACCGTGCGCTGGTTGCCGAAGGCACAGAAGAAATGCCGGAACCAGTGCAGGCGCGCGTCCAGCGGCTCGGTGCGGATCGCCCGCTCGATGCTCGGGAACAGCCCGGCCGGCAGCGGCGGCGCCTTGCCTTCGGCGCCGCGCAGGCCGAGGTTGCCGATATGCACCTCGAAACGCCGCTCGCCGATCTCCCAGGTCTCCACCATCACCTGGTCCTCCTCGGCCTGGCCCCAGAGCGCGGAAAGCAGCACGTGGAAAGAGCTGGAGGCGAAGTTACGCAACGCGTCCTGCAAGCCGTCCTCGGCGCTGCCGATGCCGGCGAAGGCTTCCTGCAACTGGTGCTCGTCCTCCAGCAGCACGTCGACATCCAGCCGTCCGGTCTTCTCCCCCGCATACCAGGTGGCGCGGATCGCCGGTAGCCGCCCGGCTGGCGCCACCCATTCGCCGTGCACGACGCAGTCGATCCGGTGGGATTCGAACAGAGCAGCCAGATGCTGCGAGACGGAGACCGCTTCCATGGGTTGTCCTTGCATGGTCGAGGGCGCGCCGCCGAGGCGCTGCCCGGAAAGCCCGGCGAGGCCGGGCGAAACGCGGCATAGGGTAGCGCAGATCGGCACTCGCGGCGCGACCTCCCGTTCGGCGCCTGCCCAGGTCGCCGCACGCCAGCCGACTAGACTGGCGGGGTCGACCCCGCCCGTGGAGACCTCGCCATGAACAGCAAGAACACCATCTGCCTCTGGTACGACAGCGCCGCCCTGGAGGCCGCGACCTTCTACGCCGAGACATTTCCCGACAGCGCCGTGCTGGCTGTCCATCGCGCGCCCGGCGATTACCCTTCCGGCAAGGAGGGCGACGTACTGACGGTGGAGTTCCGGGTGATGGGCATTCCCTGCCTCGGGCTCAACGGCGGCCCGGCCTTCCGCCACAGCGAAGCGTTCTCCTTCCAGGTCGCCACCGACGACCAGGCCGAGACCGACCGCCTGTGGAACGCTATCGTCGACAATGGCGGCGAGGAAAGCGCCTGCGGCTGGTGCCGTGACAAGTGGGGCATCTCCTGGCAGATCACCCCGCGCGTACTCAGCGAAGCCATCGCCAGCCCCGACCGCGCGGCGGCCAGGCGCGCCTTCGAGGCGATGATGACGATGGGCAGGATCGATATCGCCACCATAGAGAAGGCCTGCAAGGGCTGAACGCCCCAACGCCTTGCAAAGGAGTCACGAAATGGATCGATTCACCGGCGGCTGCCTCTGCGGCAAGGTCCGCCTGGTGGCGAGCGGCCGCCCCTACCGGGTCGGGCTCTGCCACTGCCTCGACTGCCGCAAGCACCACGGCGCGCTATTCCACGCTTCGGCGATCTTTCCCGAGGAGGCGGTGAGCATAGAAGGCGAGACCCGCGACTATGCCGGGCGTTTCTTCTGTCCGCAGTGCGGCTCCTCGGTATTCTCACGCAGCGCCGACGAGATCGAGGTCAGCCTCGGCGCCCTCGACGCTCCCGACCGGTTCCAGCCCACCTACGAACTCTGGACCGTCCGCCGCGAGGGCTGGTTGCCGGCGTTTCCGCTGGCACGGCACTATGAAAGGGATCGCGAAGGCGACGGACGCAGCGAAGAGTGACGTTGTTCCAGCAGGAGAAGGGAGGCAGCATGGACGAACTGTTCGAAGAGCACCTGGAGATCGCCAAGGCGCTCTTCGCGCAGCGCTTGCCGTACTGGTGCGATGTCTTTCTGCGCCCGGCCGACCAGGCTTTCAACGCCTACCTGAATGCCCGCGGCCAGGCCTCCACCTACCTGGTGCTCGAAGGCTTCGATCCGGTCTATATTCCTCGCGGCTGCGACCTCGACGCCGTGCGCGCGACCGCCAGGGCCAGGGCTCGATTGAGGGAAGCGGGGCTGGGCGAAGACGCGCTGCCCGTACTGCTCTGAGCGCAGGCCGCCAGTATCTCGGAAGCGTCTGCTGGCAATTTCTCCCACCGCACTGTCCGCCAACGGAAGGCTACATGACCCGCCCCTACCTGCTCCGTCTCGCCGCCGGCCTGGCGCTGCTCCTGCCGGCCGCCTGCACGTCCCCTGCCCCGCCAGCACCGAACCTGACCGCACTGTTCGCCGACGCCCTGCACTGCCGCGGCGACTTCCCCGACGGCCGCGACCGCGCAACCGCCGAGCGCCTGCGCGCCGAGGGCGTCGAAGTGCTGGATCGCGCGCCCGGCGAGACCCTCGACCTGCTCTACCGCTTCGCCACCCCGCTGCGCATCGACGGCAGCCTGGTGAACGCGGTGCGGGTACGCGGCGACAGCAGCGTGCTGGTGATGGCCTACGCCGAGGGCGACCTCGAAGACTTCGCCCGGCGCCAGGGCGCGACGCCGCACCCGGCGGAACGCGCCGCGCTGGATGGTTTCGGCGAGCTGGAGGTGCTCTACAGCCGTCCGTTGCCGCCGCGTCCCGACCTCGACGAAAGCCCGCCGCGCCTGGTGATCGGCCGCGGGATCGAGGCGGCGGCGCAGGCGTTCCGCTGGGGCTGCCGGAGCTACGACGGTTGAGCAGGCGCTCCGCCAAGCCTGGCACCCGGAACTCGTAGCGGTTTTCGTCGCCTCCGGCGAGGTCAGGGTTGGAGACATGGCCCTCGGGGCAATATGCTGTGGCCACGACACACGCTGTGAGCGACTATCGATGCCAGGGACTGCACTGTTCGAAAAGCCACGCTGGTTGCGCGACCTCCTGCGCTTCCTGCCCCTCAAGAGCCAATTCGTCCTCTCCGGGAACATCCGCGACCTGCAAGCCTGCGAAGTGGTGCCGGGTACGGTCACCGCGCAGAGCTTCAACCAGACCCTCTGCGACGCCCTGCTGGACGCCGGCTACACCCAGGTGCTGGCCTGGGATCCGCTGGCCGGGTTCCGCGTGCTCGGCCGGCCGGGCAGCGAGGCGGGGGCCACTCCGCAGGTGCTTCTCGACCTCGGCCTGACCCCGGTGGACGGCGCCGCGCCGGCCGGCATCGACCTGCTCGGCGCGACCCTGCAACGCTTGGTCAACCGTAGCGGCGAGCCGATCGCCCTGATCGTCGACTTCGCCTCGCGCCTGGCGGTGCGCAACGACGCCCTGAGCGCCGCCGAGCATCAGTTGTTCACCCAGGCCCTGGTGCTCTCCCACCAGGCCCGCAGCCGTCCCGCCGGGGAACAGCGCAAACCGTTCTTCAACAGCGTGCTGTGGGTGGTGGAAAAGGAAGGCGACCTGCCCGACTGGCTGCTGGTGGACAACCCGCGCCTGCGCCATATCCCGGTGTCGAAGCCCGACCAGCCGGCGCGCCGGGCCCTGGCCCCGGCGCTGCTCCGCGGGCTAGGCGGCGCGGGCGTCGCCGAGGAGGCCCTGCAACAGGCCGCCGCAACCTTCGTCGAGAACACCGAAGGCCTGCTACTCCTCGATCTCAACGCCATCGTCCAGTTGGCGCGCGTGGAAGGCCTGGCCATGGAACGCATCGCCGACGCCGTGCGGCGCTACAAGGTCGGCGTCACCGAAGACCCCTGGCTGAAGATCGACCGCCAGCGCATCCGCCAGGCCGACGAGATCGTCCGCCGCCGGGTCAAGGGCCAGCAGCACGCGGTGACCCACATGCTGGACATCGTCAAGCGCGCGATGACCGGGGTCGGCGCCAGCCGCAAGGGCAACCGCCCGCGCGGCGTGGCCTTCCTCGCCGGGCCCACCGGGGTCGGCAAGACCGAGCTGGCGAAGACCGTCACCAGCCTGCTGTTCGGCGACGAGAGCGCCTACATCCGCTTCGACATGTCCGAGTTCAGCGCCGAGCATGCCGACCAGCGCCTGATCGGCGCGCCGCCCGGCTACGTCGGCTACGACGTCGGCGGCGAACTGACCAACGCGATCCGCGAAAAACCCTTCAGCGTGGTGCTCTTCGACGAGATCGAGAAAGCCCACCCCCGGATCCTCGACAAGTTCCTGCAGATCCTCGACGACGGCGTGCTCACCTCCGGGCGCGGCGATCGCGTGTACTTCTCCGAGGCGCTGATCGTGTTCACCTCGAACCTGGGCATCTACCGCCAGGGGGAAAACGGCGAACGGGTCGCCAACGTGCTCCCCGGCGAGCCCTTCGAGGCGGTGCAGGGCAAGGTCCACGGCGAGATCGAGCGCTACTTCAAGCTGGTTCTCAACCGCCCGGAAATCCTCAACCGGATCGGCGAGAACATCATCGTCTTCGACTTCATCCGCGCCGACGTCGCCGAGCAGATCTTCACCCAGATGGTCGACGGCACCTTCGCCGACCTCCGCGAGCAGCGCCTCGTCATCGAACTGGCCGAGGCGCCGCGCCAGGCGCTGCACGACCTCTGCCTGGGCGACCTGTCCAACGGCGGCCGCGGCATCCGCAACCAGCTCGAAGCGCGCCTGCTCAACCCGTTGTCGCGGGCACTGTTCGACCAGGACGCGCAGCCGGGCGAGCGCTTCCTGATCAGCGCCCTGGACGCCGACGGCCTGACCCTGGAACGCCGCTGAGATGGAACTGAGCCTGTCGCGGGTGCATTTCCCGGTGACCACCCTGGGCCCGGGACGGCGCCTGGGCATCTGGTTCCAGGGCTGTAGCATCCGCTGCCCCGGCTGCATCTCCGCCGATACCTGGGGGCCGGGCAGGCGGCGTATCGCCCTGGCACGCCTGCTCGCCGACATCCAGCCATGGCTGGAGCAGGCCGAGGGCATCACCGTCTCCGGCGGTGAACCCTTCGAGCAGTTCGCTGCCCTCCTCGCCCTGCTCGGCGAACTGCGCCGGCGCAGCCGCGCCGACATCCTGGTCTACAGCGGCTACCCGCTGGAGCATCTGCACGCGCAACTGGAACAGGCCGCCGGGCTGATCGACGCGCTGATCAGCGACCCCTACCAACAGCACGCCGAACAGAGCCTGGCCCTGCGCGGCAGCGACAACCAGCGCCTGAGCCTGCTCACCGAACTCGGCCGCGCGCGCCTCGGCGGCTACCAGCGGCCACTGCGCGAAGACGACAAGGCCCTCGACCTGATGTTCGACCATGACGGCAGCGTGTGGATGGCCGGCATCCCGCGCCGCGACGACCTGCTGCGGCTACAGGACCTGCTGCGCGACCAGGGCCACCAACTTAGCGTCAGCGCCCACCGGCCGCGCTGAATGGATCGATACCGATGATACGTTTCTGCCCCAACTGCCAGAGCGAACGCTCGCTTTCGGAAATCTTCTGCGAAGGCTCGATCCAGGGCCAGCCCTGCGGCTGGGACCTTTCCGCCGAAGCCATCCATCCCGCCGGCTGGCGACCGCAACCGGTGCTGACCCAGGAAGCCATCGCGCCGCCCGCCAGCGAGCCGCCAGCGGCGTCCGCCCCGCTCTGCGCCAACGGCCACCCGCTGCAACCCGGCGACCTGATGTGCCTGGAGTGCGGCGCCGCGCCGGCCGAAGGCCCGCTGCCGATGCAGGCCGAGGCCACGCCGCAGCCCGCCGTCACGGAAACCCTGATCGACGGCTGGCGTCTGCTGCGGCAGATCGCCAGCAGCGACGGCGTGCGCGAGCGCTACCTGGCCGAACACGCGGAAGGCGCCCGCCAGGCGGTGCTCACCCTGTATCGCCCGGGCGCCGAGCCGGACCCGGCGATCTACGACGTGATCCGCCGCCTGCCGCGCGAACACGTACCGGAAATCCTCGCCACCGGCCGCTGGGACGAGCGCGCCTACGAAGTGGTCGAGGAGCTCACCGGCGGCAGCCTCGCCGACCTCGGCACCGTGCTGGAGGACCGCGAGGCGGTGCGCCACGTGGTCCGCGAGCTGGGCCACGCCCTGCACGTGTTCAACGAAGCCGGCCTGCGCCACCGCGACCTGCGCCCGGCCAGCCTGCTGGTGCGCAGCCACGAGCCACTGGACCTGGTGATCAGCGGCTTCGGCTCGGCGCGCCTGTCGGAGTTCGACCTGGATATCGTCTCGCCGCTGGAGACCAGCCGCTACATGGCCCCCGAGGCGATCGCCGGCGGCGTGGCGGCGGCTTCCGACTGGTGGAGCCTGGGCATGATCCTGCTGGAGCAGTTGACCCGCGGCGCCTGCTTCGAAGGAGTCAACGCCAACGCCTTCCTGATCCACGTGCTGGCCAACGGCGTGGCGCTGCCCGACGACCTCGACCCGCAGTTGCACCTGCTGCTGCGCGGCCTGCTTGCACGCGACCGCCACCAGCGCTGGCAGTGGCCGCAGGTACAGGCCTGGCTGAACGGCGAGGCGGTGGACGCGCCGGCCTCGGCGGACAGCGAAAAGGACGACGCCGAAGGCGCCAGCATCGCCCTCGGCGCACGGCGCTTCCGCAAGCCGACGGTCTTCGCCCTGGCCGCGGCCCAGGCCGAGCACTGGGCGGAGGCCCTCGACCACCTGCTGCGCGGGGCGATCGTCACCTGGGCCGAGCACATCGGCCTGTCGCCCAGGCTGCTCGCCGGCCTGCGCCAGGTGGCCCAGCACGAGGGGCTGGAGGACGACTTCCGGCTGATGCTGGCGCTCAAGCTGCTGAACCCGGAAATCCCGCTGATCCAGCGCGGCGAGATCGTCACCCCCGGCTGGCTGCTGGAGCATCCGCTGGAAGGCTACCGGCTGATCAGCGGCTCGGTGCCCGACCTGCTCGAACAGTTGCACACCGAAAGCTGGCTGTCGCGGCTCAAGACCCGCGCCGAGAACGTCCGCCAGCGCGCCCTGCACCAGCACATCGAACTCGCCGAAGAACAGTTGCGCATCTACCTGCTGTCGACCTCGCGGGCGCGCCTCGCCGCGCAGTGGCAGGAGCGCCAGCGCCTCCTGCCGGACACCGAGCACCCCGGCCTGCTGGCCCTGGCCGAGCGCCGGGTGATCGCCGAGGAAGACCTGATCGTCCTGCTCAGCGCCAACATCGGCCAGTTCCGTGCCGCCGAGGCGATCGTCGAGGAAGCCGCCGGCCTGGCCCGCGACGCCGATGTGCACCTGTTCGACGCGGAGACCGCGCGCGGCCTGTTGCAGCACTCGCGGCAGGAGTTGTACCGCCGCGTCGACGAACGCATCAGCGGCTTCGCCCGCAGCGGCGTGCCCAGGGTCGACGAATGGGCCGAGCAGTTCCGCCTGGAGCGGCGCATGCCGTTGGCGAGGGTCCTGGTGCTGCTGGCGATCCCGCCGGAACAGTGGCTGGAACCGCAGAAGCAGCAGTACGTGTCGCAGATCCTCGATTTCTTCGAGAAGAAAGTGGTCGCCGCGGTGATGCGCGGGCCGCTGGTGCGCATGAGCATCGGCAAGAGCACTCCACGCATCGACCTCAACGAACTGGATAGCGCGCGACGCCCCGCCGCCGCCCTGCTCGACCACCTGCTGCAACGCAACGCCCGCGCGGTGAGCCTCGACCCGGACAGCTTCCTCGCCAACCCGCAACTGGAAGTGCGGCTCAACGCGCTGTCCCGGCAAAGCTCGCTGTACAAGCGCGACACCGGCATCGACGGGCTCTACCTGGGCTTCCCCTTCCTGCTCAACCGCGACCCGCGCGGCACCACCCGCACGCGCATCGTGCCGCTGCTGCTGTGGCCGCTGAAGCTGCAGCTGGAAGTCGGCAGCCGTGGCCAGGTGGCGCTGGCCTTCGACGGCGAGCGCGAGGAAGTGCGCCTCAACCCGGCCCTGGAAAGCCTGCTCGGCCCCGAGCCGTGCAAGCGCTGGCGCAAGGTCGCCGACGAACTGCTCGGCCGCTCCGCGCTGCGCGCCGCCGACGTGATGGATGCCTTCGGCCTGCTCGCCACCCCGCGTGCTCGGGTGCTGGAAGGATTGCCGCCGAGTTCCACCGAGGTCACGCCCTACCAGGACCAACTGGCCTGCGCCGCGGTGCTGTTCCACGTCACCTTCATGGGCCAGGCGATCGGCGAGGACCTGCGCCAGTTGAAGAGCCTGCCGCCCTCCGGCACCGGCCTGGAGACCGCGCTGCGCCTGCGCGAGAACGGCGAGCCGGAAGCCCGCGAGAGCCCGCCGGAGTTGCAGCGCTACTTCACCGTGGCCAGCGACCCGTCCCAGGAGGCCGCCGTGTTGCAGGCCCGGCAGAGCCCGGGGCTGCTGGTGGAAGGCCCGCCCGGTACCGGCAAGAGCCAGACCATCGTCAACATGGTCGCCGACGCCATCGGCCGCCAGCGCAGCCTGCTGATCGTCTGCCAGAAGCACGCCGCCCTGGAAGTGGTACACAAGCGCCTGGTGGCCGAGGGCCTGGGCCAGCGCATCGTCATGCTCAACGACGTCAACCGCGACCGCGAACCGGTGATCCGCAACATCCGCGAGCAGCTCGAAGCGCTGTTCGCCGACGCCGGCGGCGCCCAGGGCTGGGAGCGCCAGCGCGAGCGCCTGGCGGCGCGTATCGAGGCGCTGGAAGGCGAACTGGACCGCTACCACCAGAGCCTGCACCGCGTGGACGAGGCCACCGGGCTGAGCTACCGGCGCCTGCTCGGCGAACTGATCGAGCTGGAGAAAGGCTCGCCGCCGCTGGACTTCCCGGCCCTGCGCCAGCGCCTGGCGGCGCTGGACATCGGCAGCCTGGCGCGCCTGGAGGAAAACTGCGCGCCGCTGGTCCGCCTCTGGCTACCGGCCCGCTACGAAGGCAGCCCGCTGGCGCAACTGCGCGCCTTCGCCACCGACCAGGCCACCCTGCAAGCCTTCGCCGACAGCCTGCGCGCCTTCGGCGAAGCGGAGAACGCCCGGCAGAAAGCCCTCGACGAACACCCGGCGAGCTTCGAGGTCGACGACCCGACGCCCTACCGCGCCTGGCTGGCAAGCCAGGTCGGTACCCTGCTGAATTTGCGCGAGGAGCAGCGCCAGCGCCTGGCCCACTGGCTGCCGCTGTTCCGCGACGCCACGCCAGGGCAGCCGAGCCGTGGCGACGGCCTGTTGGCGGAGGCCGAGCAGATCGAACGGCAACTGCGCCAGCTCGACCTCGAACGGCATGCGCCGCTGCTGTCGCCGGCCCTCGCCATGCTCGAAGAGAACAACCTCGAACGCTTCCAGGCCCACGCCCGCCAGGTGCTCGAGGCACGCACCTGGCTGGCTCGGCTCAACCCGCTGCGCCTGCTGCGGCGCGGCCGCCTGCGGCGCTTCCTGCGCGAGCACGGCGAGGCCGACGACGACAGCCGCCTGGCCGCCCTCCTCGGCGCCTGCGACCTGGAGCGCCAGTGGCGGCCGCTGCGCCGGCAACTGGCGGCGCTGCAACAGAGCCTGGGGCTGGCGACAGTCGCCACCGATGCCGGTCCGGAACTGACCGGCCTGGCCGGCCACGCCAGCCAGCAGCTGCGCGAGATCCAGGTCCTGGCTCGTGGCCTGGCCCAAGCGCCGCGCGCCGAGCAGCTCGACGCGGTGATCCTCACCGGCGAGAAACAGCGCTTCGAAGCGCTGCTCGGCGACCTCGACGCCGCGCTGATCCGCCAGGCCGCACGCCAGCTCAGCCTGGACAAACTGAAGGTGCTCGCCGACTGGCTCGGCGACGAACTGCTGGAACAGCTGCACCGCGCCATCGCCGGCAACCAGAGCAACCTGCCGGCCCTCGGCCGCCTGCGCGAGGCGCTACCGCAACTAGTCGCCTACCAGCGCTTCCGTGGCCGCGCCGGCCAGCTCGAAGCCACCGACCTGGAATTCCTGGCCCTGCTGCGCCAGCGCCAGGAACGACTCGACGCGATTCCCGCCGAAGAACTCGAAGCCACGGTGCGCCGCATGCTCAACCGCGAAGCGCGGCTGGGCTGGAAGCAGCGCCTGGAACAAGACAATCCGGAACTGCTGTTCAGCCAGGACGAAGCCAGGGCCAGGGTCGCCAGCCTCGCCGAAGCCGATGTGCAGATGCGCGCGCTGAACCGCGAACTGCTCGGCAAGGGCATCGGCGCCGCGCGCCTGGGCAGCCGCAAGCAATGGGAAGACGTCACCCGCCTGACCGGCAAGCGCTCGCGGCGCCTGCGCGAGTTCATCGAGCTGGGCGCCGAACTCGGCCTGATGAGCCTGCGCCCGGTCTGGCTGATGAACCCCGACCTGGCCAGCCGCGTGCTGCCGCTCAAGGCCGGGCTGTTCGACATGGTGATCTACGACGAAGCCTCGCAGATGCCGGTGGAGTTCGCCCTGCCGACCCTCTATCGCGGGCGGGTCACGGTGGTCAGCGGCGACGAGAAGCAGATGCCGCCGACCGCGTTCTTCTCCAGCCGCGTGGAAAGCGACGAGGCCGAACTGTTCGACGGCGAAGCGCCCGACGAGGACGCCGACGAGGAGCAGCGCGAAGCCTACGAGGACACCTGGAACCGCCGCGAGATCAAGGACTGCCCGGACCTCCTGCAACTGGCGCGCAACGCCCTGCCCAGCACCACCCTGCAGATCCACTACCGCTCGGCCTACCGCGAGCTGATCGGCTTCTCCAACGCCTCGTTCTACGGCAACCGCCTGAGCGTGCCGGTACGCCATCCGCAGGCCAACATCCTGCGCATCAAGCCGCTGGAACTGATCCAGGTGAACGGCCTGTACCAGAACCAGAGCAACGAGCGCGAGGCCGAGCGAGTCGTCGACTACCTCGCCGAACTCTGGCGCCAACCCTACGCGGCGCGGCCGTCGGTGGGCGTGGTCACCTTCAACCGCAAGCAGGCCGACCTCATCGAGGAGCGCCTGGAACTGCGCGCCGAGCAGGACGAGACGTTCCGCGCCGCCTACAGCGAGGAGCGCGAGCGCAGCGAAGACGGCGAGGACATGGGCGTGTTCGTGAAGAACGTGGAGAACGTGCAGGGCGACGAGCGCGACGTGATCGTCTTCTCCTCCACCTTCGGCCGCAACGGCCAGGGCAGCTTCCGGCGCAACTTCGGCGTGCTCGGGCAGACCGGCGGCGAGCGCCGCCTCAACGTGGCGGTGACCCGCGCGCGGCGCAAGGTGGTGATGATCACCTCGATGCCGATCGGCGACATCTCCGACATGCTCGGCACCCAGCGCTCGCCGAGCAGCCCGCGCGACTACCTGCAAGGCTACCTGGAATACGCCCGCGCACTGTCCGCCGGCGAGTTCGCCGGTACCGGCCAACTGCTCGAGCGCCTGCACACCGACCGCAGCGACCAGCGCCGCCAGCACTACCAGCGACACGACGGCTTCAGCGAGATCGTCGGCGAGTACATCCGCTCGCTGGGCTGGTCCGCCGCACCCGCCAGCGAAGGCGACGCCTTCGGCCTCGACTTCGCCATCGAGAACCCGGCCACCGGCCTCTACGCCATCGGCATCGAATGCGACGCCCCCTGCCACCCGCTGCTGGAACGCGCCCGCGCCCGGGAAATCTGGCGACCCTCGGTGCTGCGGCGGGCGATCCCGCACCTCCACCGGGTTTCCTCCCAGGGCTGGTACCACGACGGCGACAACGAACGCGCACGGCTGCGCGCCGCCATCGAGAAGGCCCTGGCGCCCAGCGCGGAAACCCATCCCACGGCAGCAGCGGAGGCCTCCCAATGAGCGGACCGAAAGTTGTAAGAATCGTCACCCGGGAAGAAGCCATCGCCACCTGCGAGCGCGACCTGCAACGCCTGGACAAGGCCCTCGCGCGCTGGGAAAACCAGGCCAGCCGGCTCGCCCAGCTCAGCGACGCCGAGCGCGCCGCCGCCCACGCCCGCCGCGCCAGCCTGCACGCCCTGCTCGAACAGGAACGCTGGCTGGACGTGCAACTACAGGTGAAGATCGAAAGCGAATTCCTCAAGCGCGACCTCGCCGAACGCGAAGAGCGCGCCATCCGCCAGGCCGCGGAATCACGCCAGCAACACCGCCGCCTCCAGGAAAACGCCAGCGCCCTGCTCCAGGCCCTCGACGCCAAGCCCGATGCCGCCAGCGCGGCACTCCGGCAAACCCTGCAAGCGCTGGCCGACGGCGCCCTCCGCGACGACGCGGAAGCCCTGCTCGCCCAAGGCTTCGCCGCCCTCGCCAGCGCCCCCGCCGAGGAACGCCTCAGCGAAGCCCAGCACGAACTCGCCCAGCGCCTGAAGACCGACGAAACGCCCATCACCCTGGAACAGTGGCGCGCCCGCCAGCAACAGGACGCCCCGCGCGAACAGCGCCTGGCGCGCATCGACCGGCACATCGCCGAACTGCAACTGCTGCAAGGCGAGGCCAGCGCCCAAGCGTTCCTCGAGCGACTGGCACGCGCCGAAGCCGAACAGCGCCCGGAGCGCCGCAACCTGCTGCTCGACAGCCTGGTCCTCGACCTCGCCCAGGCCGCCCGCGAACACCAGCAGCAACGCCAGCGCCTGGAACACCTGCAAGACCTCGCCAGCGAAGTCGCCGCCCTCGGCGCCGCCGAACACGCCGAACTGCTCCAGCGCGCCGCCGCCTGCCAGCCCGACAGCGATCCGCAGCAACTCGCCGAACTCACCGAGCGATGCAACGCCATCCTCACCGCCCACCTCCAGCAACAGGCCGCCCTCGCCCGCCGCCAGGCCGTGCTCCAGGGCCTCGCCAGCCTCGGCTACGAAGTCCGCGAAGGCATGGCCACCGCCTGGGCGCAGACCGGCAGGGTCGTCCTGCGCAAACCCGCCACCCCCGGCTACGGCCTGGAAGTCGGCGGCAAGGCCGACAACGGCCGCCTGCAACTGCGCGCCGTCGCCCTCAACGCCAACCGCGACAGCCAGCGCGACCGCGACATCGAAACCCTCTGGTGCGGCGAGTTCCAACGCCTCCAGGCCCTGCTCGCCGCCCAGGGCGGCGAACTCAGCGTGGAACGCGCGCTGGGGGTGGGAGAAGTGGCGTTGAAGGAGATTGGCGAGGAAGAGCAGCAGGAGATGGGGGTGGTGCGGCAGAGGGGGTTGTGAAGGGGCCGGCTGGCGCCTCGGCGAGGCATTCGATCCGGGCAGCCCATCGCTTGACCCCTGGATGCCCCCTCGCTACCCTGCCGGCCAGGTGCTGAACACACCTTCTCTAGGCGGTTAGCCGCTCCCGAAAGCCAAGCGGTTTTTTTGCGTCCATAAGTTTTGCAGGATCGAATCTTCGGTCATGCCCGCTTATGGCCGGGTGGCGCGCAGCCATACAAGACCCTTCGGGGGAAAACTGCGGGCCGTCCTAGAGCGGTGTTCAAGCGCCCGGCCGCCTCTCTGAACAGGAGGCGAAACTGAACGATCTCTAGGAAAAAACTCATGACCATCAAGAAAGCTTCTCTTTCGAAGTCTCGGCATTTAAAAGTCGGTTATCAGCTTTATGAAAGCCGTCATAGCGACTGGGAACGTCGTGGCAAACCACGGCAAATTCCCTACCTGCGGTTGAGTGGCGATTGGCTGGAGGCTGGAGGCTGCGGGCTTTGAGGTTGGCTGCAAGGTGAGCATTCAGGTCACCAGGCGGCGCCTTGTCATGCAAGTTGAGGATTGAGGCCAAGCGCCCCTCGGGCAGAGAGTATCTGCTCAGGGGGCGCTGGTTTCGCTGTGAACCTTCATCCCATTCCTGCCGCATCTCGCCCTGCGCTCGTACGCCAGGCCTCGTAGGAAAACGTCGCTCAGACACCGCTGTCTCCTTGTAGTGGTCAACCCATCCCGGACAGTGGGTTGAGTTTTTCTTCGGCCACCGCAGGTGGTAACCCGTCGTTGAATTGATGCGGCCTGATCCAGTTGTAGCGGTGCATCAAGTAATGACTGATGTCCC
>Ga0247725_1000664_pt1 | contig 22181 bp, 22 predicted proteins | sample OKSTACKMCFT3sol_FD_183021 | JGI IMG/M metagenome (GOLD analysis project Ga0247725, IMG submission 183021) | Subsurface sediment microbial communities from gas well in Oklahoma, United States - OK STACK MC-FT3-sol | ecosystem: Environmental > Terrestrial > Deep subsurface > Rock core/Sediment...
GGAAGAGCTGGCCGACCATCTGGTCCGCCGCCTGAACGCCACGCCCGGCGTCCAGTCCGAACTGGTGCGCGTGCCGTTCACCTGGGAGCCCGCCGAGCGGCTGATCGAGGAGATGCTGATCGCCCGGGGGCTGCGCCTGCCCAATGTCGATCGCGTCATCGGCCTGAAGTTCCCCGCCTATCTGATCCCGCACCATGACAAGGTGCTGTGGCTGTTGCACCAGTTCCGCCAGGCCTATGACCTCTCGGAAGCCGGCCAAAGCCACCTGGATTTCGACGAGACGGGCCGATCGGTGAAGGCGGCGATCCGCGCGGCGGACAACACCTGCTTCGCCGACTGCCGCAGGATTTACTGCAACTCTCCGGTCACTCAGAACCGGCTGATGAAATTCAACGGCGTCGCCTCCGAGGTGCTCTATCCGCCGCTGAACGACGGCGAGCTGTTCACGGGCGGCGACTATGGCGATTACGTCTTCGCCGGCGGCCGCGTCGCGGCGGGCAAGCGCCAGCACCTGCTGATCGAGGCCCTGGCGCTGCTGCCGAACGGGCCGCGCCTGATCATCGCCGGACCGCCGGAAAACGAGGCCTATGCCGACCGTCTGCGCTGTCTGGTCGAGGACCTGGGCCTGAAGGATCGGGTTGATCTGCGCTTCGGCTTCCATCCGCGCGAGGACATCGCCCGCTGGGCCAACGACGCCCTGGCCTGCGCCTATCTGCCGTTCGATGAGGACAGCGTGGGCTATGTGACCATGGAGGCCTTCGCGGCGGGCAAGCCGGTTCTGACGGTGACGGACTCCGGCGGCTTGCTGGAGATCGTCAGCGAGGACACTGGCGCGGTCGCTGACCCCACGCCAGCGGCCTTGGCCGAGGCGCTGGATCGCCTAACATCCGACAGGGGACGCGCCATCTCGCGCGGCGAGACCGCGCGCGATCTCTGGCGCAACAAGAATGTCACATGGGAGGCGACAGTGCGTCGTCTTCTTGATTAAGCCACAAATATTGGCTTGAACCGCCGCATTCCGGCGGGGGCCGTGAAAGTCTGGAAAATGCGAGTGCTGTCGAAAGTCCTGTCCGTTCGAACCTCGGTCATCGCCGTGGCTGTCGCCATGGTCGTGGCCGGCGGCGCCGAACGCGCTCATGCCGAGACCTTGGCCGACGCGATCACGGCCGCGTACCAGAGCAACCCCAACATCCAGGCTCAGCGGGCCGCGATGCGGGCGTTGGACGAGAATTACACCCAGGCCCGCGCGGCCTACGGACTGCAGGCTACCGCTCAGTTTTCGGAAGGCTATGGCTATGCCAAAGGGCCTCAGACGCGGACCCAGTTCGGGCAGACCAGCACGCCCTATGAGGACGCTATTGGCCCCTCCAGCGATCTTTCGATCAGTCAGGCGCTCTACACGAACGGCCGTTACGCGGCTCGTCTTAAGGGCGTCGAAGCCCAAATCCACGCCGCGCGTGAGAACCTTCGTCGCATCGAGATGGATCTTCTGGTCCGTGTGACCAACGCCTACGTATCGGTGCGTCGCGATCGCGAGGTGCTTCGGATCGCCCAGGGCGGCGAGGCCTTCCTTCGCAAGCAGCTGCAGGACACCGAGGACCGTTACAGCGTTCGTCAGGTCACCCTGACCGACGTGCAGCAGGCCAAGGCGCGCCTGGCCTCGGCCCAGACGCAGTTGGCCAACGCGCAGGCGCAGCTCAATGTGACCATCGCCAACTACGCGTCGCTGGTCGGCCATCTGCCGGACAACCTTGAGCCCGAGCCCGACATCGACGGCCTGCCCGCCACGCTGGACGAGGCTTTCAATCAAGCCGAAGAGTCCAACCCGAGCCTAAATGCGGCCCTCTTCACCGAGAAGGCCTCCCGCCTAGGCGTCGCCGAAGCGCGCGCTCAGCGTCTGTTTTCTGTTTCAGCGCGCGCCGACTACCGCAACGGTCCTTACCAGCCTTACAGCGCTAAGCACCAGAACCGCACCGACACGATCAACGCCGGCATCACCCTGACCCAGCCCCTGTTCTCGGCGGGCCAGTTGAATTCCCAGGTCCGCCAGTCGATCGAGGAGAACAACCGCGACAAGCTGCTGATCGACGACGCGCGCCGCAACATGGTGCTGAGCGTCTCGCAATACTGGGACCAGTTGGTGGCCGCGCGGAAGTCACTGGTCAGCCAGGAAGAGGAAATGAAGGCGAACACGGTCGCCTTCTACGGCGTGCGGGAGGAAGAACGCTTCGCTCTGCGCAGCACTATCGAGGTTCTGAACGCCCAGGCCGAGCTCCAGAACGCCCAGATCGGCTTCGTTCGTGGCCGGGCCAACGAGTATGTCGGCCGCGTTCAGCTGCTGGCGCAGGTCGGCACGTTGGAGGTTGGCAATCTGGCGCCGGGCGTCGCGCCCTACGACCCGACCCGCCATTTCAAGAAGGTCCGCTACAAGGGCGTGCTGCCGACCGACCTGATCGTCCAGACCCTGGACAAGATCGCGCTGCCGCTGGAGCCGAAGAAGCCCAAGGCCGGCGACACGACGCCGCTCCGGCCGCCGTCTTCCGAATTGCCGGCCAAGCCGGTCGCCGCGGACAAGGTCGCGCCGCCGCCGTCGATCAATGACCTGCCGGCGCTGAGCGACAGCGACGCGCCGGTGACCACCGCGCCGAAGTGACCTAGCGCACGGGAAGCAGGCGGCGAAGGGCGTCCAGCCAAGCCGCGCGATCGAACGACACATGGCCGTTGCGGGACGTGGCGGCGGCCAGTTGCGCGCGCCATCCGTCGTCGTCGATCATCCGCGCCAGCTTGCGCGCCGCATCGTCCTCGTCGGCCGCCGCCCAGCGTCCGGTCTGATAGATCGCCCCGTCGCCTTCCACCGGGATCAGGGCGTAATCGACCAACTGGCTGGAGGCGGGATCCATGAACTCGACGTTCGAGGACCAGCCCGTCGCCAGGGTGGGTTTGCCCAGCCAGATCGCCTCGGCCAGCAGCAGGCCGTAGCCCTCGGAGCGATGCAGGGACAGGATGATGTCGCTGCTAGCCGTCAGCAGGGCCATGTCCTCGGCCGACAAGCTTTCCCGCATGAGCCGGATGGTCGGGTCTGCGGCGACGTCGGCGGCGAGGGCCGCGTAGGTGTCCGGATAGAGGTCCGCCCCGACCACCTTGCAGACGAGCAGCGTCGGGCGAGAAGTCTGGCGCCGGGCCGCCTGGAACGCGCGGAGCGCCGCGTACGGGTTCTTGCGCTGGGCGGTCGAGCGCAGGTCGAAGGCCATCAGCACCACCACCGCGTCGGCCGGAAGGTCAAAGCGGGCGCGGTCGGCGGCGGGCCGGGGATTGAGATAGAGCGGATAGGGCAGGGGCGTGACCTTGACCCTCGGCGGCGCGATCTTGCGCAGCGCATCGGCGGCGAAGGCCGAGGGGGTCCAGACTTCGTCCACGAGATCGAAGGCGGGCGCCCAGGCGGCGGGAGCGTCCTCCAGCTCCCACGCCCAGTAGCCGATGTGCCGCCGTCCTCCGAGAAGCAGGCCTTCCGTCTCGCGCGCCCAGCGCAGGAGCTCGGGCGGATTGATGTGCGAGATCACGACCCCGCGCTCTTTCGCGCCCGGCGGCGGATAGGCGGCCTCGAAGTCGACGGGCATGCCGACGAAGCTCGACAGGTCCACCGCTCGGACGGGAAGGCCGGCGTCGGCGAAGCCTCGCGCCAGCATTCGGGCGCCCTCTCCCAGGCCGTGGACGGCGCCGTGGAAGCCCACGACGGTGACGGGAAGGCTAGGGCGGCGGTTACGGCGACGCGTCCGGCGCAGGGTTCTGGCCTCCGCCGCGCGAAGGGCTTGGGACTTGGCGAACTCATCGAGCCGCTGGCGCGCGCCCGACAGCATCGCCCCTGGCGCGGCCTTTGCCAGATGGGCGGCCCGGCGGATCGGCGTGGGGAGGGTCCGCCAAAGAGACAGGAGCGGTGAGGTCATCAGATCTTGGCCGGGGCGGTTTTGCGGAAGGACAAGCAGCTATAGCGATTTGCCTCGCGCCGGGGCCACGCCAAAAAGCGTGCAACTGACATGCGCGAACTTGTCAGTCACAACCATTCGTGTCGCTATCGCAAAAGGGGGGACTAAACAGGCGGGGAGAGCGCGTGTCGACCGAATGGACCGCAGGGTACGTCACCGACGTCAATTACACCTATGGCTACTACGCCGAACTGAACCCGCTTCGCTGCCGCCTGCCTTTGATGTTGGCCGGCCGACATGCGCCCCGGATCGAGAACGCCTGTGAGCTAGGTTTCGGTCAGGGGCTTTCGGTATCCATCCACGCCGCGGCCCAGCCGAACATTGACTGGTATGGCACGGACTTTAACCCGTCCCACGCGGGCTTCGCATCCGAGATGACCCGCCTCTCCGGCGCGGAAGCCAAGCTCTATGACGAGGCCTTCGCCGAGTTCTGCCATCGGGGCGATCTGCCCGATTTCGACTTCATCGGCCTGCACGGGATCTGGACCTGGGTCTCCGACGTCAATCGATCCGTGCTCGTCGACTTCGTTCGCCGGAAGCTGCGCCCCGGCGGCGTTCTCTACATCTCGTACAACACCCTGCCAGGCTGGTCGGCGTCCGCGCCAATCCGCCACCTGATGAAGCGCCACGCCGACGTGATGGGCGCGCCGGGGCAAGGAATCGTGGGGCAGACCGACGCCGCCCTGAACTTCATCGACCAGTTCCTGGCGCTCGAACCGCTTTATTCAAAGGCCAATCCGGGCGCGGTGGAGCGTCTCAAACAGGTAAAGTCCCAGGACCGCCGATACCTCGCGCACGAGTACATGAACCGTGACTGGCATCCGATGTACTTCGCCGACATGGAGCGTTGGCTCGGCGACGCCAAGGTCGCGTTCGCCAGCTCGGCCCATCCCACCGACAATCTGAATGAATTGAACGTGACCGCGCAGCAGGCGGAGTTCCTCGGCGGCGTCACCGACCCCTCTTTGCGGGAAACGGTCAGGGACTACTGCGTCAATCAGCAGTTCCGACGCGATTACTGGATTCGCGGTGTCCGCGCCCTGACGGGCCACGAGCAAGCCGCGGCGCTTCGCGAAGAGCGCGTGATCCTCTCAGTGGCGAAGGAAGATCTTCCAAGAAAGGTCCGGGGCGTGTTGGGGGAGGCTGCTCTGATCGACGCCATCTACCAGCCGATCTACGAAGCGCTTCTCGATTACGAACCTCGCACCATCGGGGACATCGAGGCCAGCGTCGCGACCAAGAACGTCACCTTTGCGCAACTCGCGTCGGCCCTGACGGTGCTTCTCGGAGCCAATGTCATCAATCAGGTCGCGTCGGGGCAGGATCTCACCAAGGCCAAAGCGCGAGCGCTGGCTCTGAACAAGATCATCGCCCACAGGTCGCAGTCGGCGCCGGATATCGCCCATCTGGCCTCGCCCGTTATCGGCGGCGGGATCGCTGCGAACCGCTTCCAGCAGGTCTTCTGGTTGGCCAAGCAGAATGGCGGCAAGACGCCGGACGATTGGGCGGCGCACGCCTGGTCGGTGTTGCGGTCGCAAGGCCAGGCGATCATCAAGGACGGAGCCACGCTGAAGGGCGACGATAATCTGGCCGAGTTGAAACGGCAGGCCGAGGAGTGGGGCTCTAAAATGCTGCCGGTTTGGACCGCGCTTGGCGTCTGAAGCTCGCGCGGTTTGCGCGCTTGACGATAGCGCGGGGGCGACGGGAACGAGCGCTCGGAGGCGAGATGTCCCGCCCAGTCTGGCTCCGCTCAATAGTGACCCAAATTTCGGATGTTTAGCGGCGGCTATCCGATCGTCGAAAATGGAGTTCGATCGAAGTTCTGGCTTCCATAGGTAAATTCCGCGGGGAGATAGAATATCGGCACATGGTTTAATCGGGGAGATGCTTTTCAGAGATCACGGACCCTCGAAGATCTTCCGTGGGTCTTGGCTCCCGAGGCGCTGTTAACGTCGATATTTTGACGGCGACGACAAGAATCAGACGTCGCCGGCGCGATAGCGGAAGTTGCAACGCGAAATCAGGCTAAAATGTCGGAATCTCGCCGCTGAGTGGTTGCGAAGCGACACCAGTTAAGATATGAAGAGGGTGTCTACCCACAAGACTTCCCATCAGCCCCGCCGGAGACCGAGTCGCCGGCGGGGCTTGTTGTATGTGGCGTCCTGTTGGGTGTCGAACGCCGCGTTGAGCGGGGTGTTCTCAAGGCCGAGTTAGAGCGGCGAGCCGCTCTATCATCAAACATTGAGAGCCTCTTTGAACGCCTTCGACGACTCCGTCCAAGGCTGAAGGGCTCTAGGCGCGGTCCTTCGGCGGCGGCCGCTTCTTCAGCTTGGCGAGATGGGGGCCGTGCACGACCGGCTGGCGCTCCAGGATCTCGCGAACCTTGTGAACCGCGATCGAGGCGCGGCTGCGGCGCTGGCGCCAGAGCAGCAGCGTCATGGCGCCCAGGGTCGCGGTCATGAAGGGCAGGGGGCCGAGCAGCCAGCAAGCCGCGGCGAGGGCGAAATAGTAGGCGCGGACGCCGGCGTTGAAGGCCGACAGGGCGGGATTGAGAATGCCCCCGGCCGCCTCGGCGTATTCCTCCAAGACGTGGGGCGGGGCCCACATCGGCGCGGCGCCGATCGCGGCCAGGCAGTAGTTCATCTGACGGATCGACCAGATGAAGTCCAGCAGGCCGCGCGCCAGGGCGATCAGCACCAAACCGAGCTTGATCTGGAACATCATCGGCGTGGTCTTGGCCAGCACCGCCAAGCCCTCAACGCTCTTCCAGGCGCTGTCGCCGCCGAACAGCACCCCGGCCGCCGCGGCGATCAGGATCAGGTTCGACGAGGCGAAGAAGCTGGCCGAATTGATCGCGTGGCCCAGCAACTGGCCGTCCAGCAGCGCGACCTCGCGCACGGCCATCTCCTGCATCCACCTGCGGCGGATCACGGTCATGTCGGTGTTGATCACGCCGCCGGCCTCGCCCAGGCGGCGGAGCATGGGCTCGTACAGCAGCCAGCAGAGCGTGAAGACGGTGAGGACGATGATGTCGAGCAACGGCATGGCGGCAATCTAGACGGGCGCGGAGAGTCGGAAAACGGGGGGCGGCGTTACCGTTATCAATCTTCGTGGATAAGGCTGTGGCGGCTGGTGTCCTTCAGGATGATCGAACAGATCAGGCCCAGGGTCATGACCCCCGCGACATAGACGTAGAACGTGCTTTCCATACCCTCGTGCTTGAAGGCCAGGGCGACCATCTCGGCCGTGCCGCCGAACAGCACATTGGCCAGGGCGTAGGGCAGGGCGACGCCCAGCGCCCGCACGTGGGCGGGGAACAGCTCGGCCTTCACCACCGCGCTGATCGAGGTGTAGCAGGACTGGATCGCCACCCCGACCAGGATCAGCGACAGGGCGCCCGTCACCGTGGTCGCTTGGGAGATGCCGGTCATGATAGGCCAGATGGACAAGGCGCCGCCGCCGAAGGCCGCGATCAGCATCGGCTTGCGCCCCACCTTGTCCGACAGCCATCCGGCCAGGGGCTGGGCCAGCAGGAAGCCGATCAGGCTGATGGCGCTGATCTCGGAGGCCTGCCCCTTCGAGAAGCCCGCCGTGTTGACCAGGAACTTCTGCATGTAGGTCGTGTAGACGTAGAAGGTCAGCGAGCCGCCCGCCGTCAATCCCATGATCAGCAGGCTCTCGCGCGGATGCAGCCGCACCAGCGGCACGATCAGCGAGACGAAGAACAACACCAGGAACACCGCGCCCAGCACCTGGCCGGGGCGCGCCAGCGGACCGGTGGTGACGCCCACCACGCCGGCGATCACGGTCAGGGCCAGCAGCGCGCCGGCGACGCCGACCTGGCGCCGCGACAGGCTCTCGCGAGGGCCCGCGCTCTTGAAGGCGATGCTCTCGTCCAGGCCGCGCCGGATCCAGAAGACGACGACGGCCAGCAGGGCGCCGATCACGAACGGAACCCGCCAGCCCCAGGCCTTCAGCGCATCCTCCGGCAACAGTCGCTGCAGCACGATCAGGACGCCCAGGGCCAGCAGCTGGCCGGCGATCAAGGTCACATAGTGGAAGCTGGACCAGAAGCCGCGCCGCGCCTTGCCGGCCATCTCGCTCATATAGGTGGCGCTGGCGCCGTACTCGCCGCCGACCGACAGGCCTTGCAGCACGCGGGCGAACAGCAGGATCGCTGGCGCCCAAAGACCGATCGCGGCATAGCCCGGCGTGACGGCGATGATCAGCGCGCCGGCGCACATCAGGGCCACCGAGGCGGACAGCGCCGCGCGGCGACCCGAATGATCGGCATAGAGGCCCATCATCCAGGCGCCGATGGGCCGGGCGACGAAACCCAAGAAGAAGACCGCCGCCGCCTGGAGCAGCTGAACGGTCTGGTCGCCCTTCGGGAAGAAGGCGGGCGCGAAATAGAGGGTGAAGGCGGCGTAGGCGAACCAGTCGTACCACTCGACGAGGTTGCCGGCCGATCCGCCGAGAATGGCCCGGGCTCGGGCGGCCGGCGAAAGTCGCGCCGCGGGCGCGTCGGCGTTCGCCGTCATGGTCATCTCCCCCTCTGCTTGAGGGGGAGATTAGGCGAACGCTGGTCTAGGGCAAGGCTGCTAGATTCTGCCCATCAGGACCAAGATGATGATGATCACCAGGATCAGGCCCAGGCCGCCCGACGGGAAGTAGCCCCACGAACGGCTGTGGCCCCAGGTGGGCAGCGCGCCGATCAGGGCCAGGATCAGGATGATGATGAGGATCGTGCCGAGCATGGTCCGTGGTTTCCCTCCGCTCCCGCGTCCGCCACCACGGCGACGCTGGAAGCACGTGTTGGGAATACGCGACGGCGCGGGTCGGTTCCGGCGATCAGCTTGGCGTGTCTTCGGCCTTGCGCAGGCGGATGGCCCAGAGGGCGCCGATGACGACGCCTTTCACCCGCGGCAGCAGCAGCAGGGTCAGGGCGGCCAGGGGGATCAGGGTCAGCGGCGCGACCAGCGCCGGCGGCGCTTCCCAGATCCACGGGAAGAACAGCAGCGGCGCCACGAACAGGTGGCCGACCAGCAGGATCGTGAAATAGGCGGGGCCGTCGTCGGCCGGATAACAGCCCAGCTCATGCCCGCAGGCTTCGCACTCGGGATCGACCTTCAGATAGCGCATGTAGAGGCGACCGTCGCCGCAGTTCGGGCAACGATGGAGGAGGCCGCGCTTGAGGCCGGTGAGCAGCGAAGGAGCGGTGGTGGTCTCGGACATGGCGTCCATATGCGCTTCCTGGCCTGGCAAGAAAAGGGCGACGCGGGGTCGCACGGCGACGATATGTCCCGGCCTTGACGAAGTATTCCGCGCATCTTTGCCGCGAAAACGTCAGAAAGTCCCGGTCTAGAAGAACGCGGGTAGGCGAATTTTGGGGGCGAGGTTAACGGGAGGAATATTCGCGTCGTTTATTTCCGCCGATGATCTCGGCTGTTGTATTCCTCGTCACGAAGATTCCGCGATCCGGCCTCGCGAGGCAAGGCTTGGAGCCTGAGCGTCGCGAGGCCATTTGGATCAGTTCTTGGCGTCCTTCGCGGTGTTGCTGACAGCCCGGCCGGCGGCGGAAATGTCGCGCCCGGCGCCTTCGATCGTGTTGCAGGCCGAGACCAGCAGGGCGGCCGCGGCGGCGGCCAGGACAACGATCTTACGCATGGTTCAACTCCACTGTTCTCGAGGGCGCGGGACCTTAACCGTGGGCCGCGCCGGCCATCAAGGGGGCGCGACCCAGGGTCGTGGTCGACGCCTATCGGACGCGGCGGATTGAGCTGATCCGGTCGTTCCAGTCGCGCGGCAGGACGCCCTGGTCGCGGTCGATCACGGTGCAGCGGCCCCGGTAATAGGCGTCCTCGCAGACTTCCCACGCCCCCCGCAGGATCTTGATCGACGAGGTCTTGTCGTTGAAGGCGGCCTGATCGAGGTCGGGCATGTCGCCGCGCACCTCGTAGACGCGACCGTCGTAGCCGGCGTGTTCGAACAGCACCGCGTCGGCGCGCCAGCCGCCGGGCGGGCGGCCAGGACCAGGGCCGGGGAAGGGACCGGGGCCCACGAAGCCCGCGCACTGCAGTCGCCCGTCGCGGTTCTCCAGGCCCTGGCCGCCGCAGTCACGCGCGCGGACGCTGCTCCATTCCCAGCCGCCGCGATTGGTCTGGCAGCGCGCCCACACGCGGCCGTCGAAGGCGGTGATCTCGCGGCACGAGCGCGTGTAGGACCCGCGCGGCGGCTCGTCGTAGCGGCCGTCCCAGCCGGGCGCCTGGGCGCTGGCGGCGCCGCTCCAGCCGGCGATCAGGGCGGCGGCGGAAAGGGCGGTCAGGCTGAGCGTCTTGGACATCTTGGTTCCCCCAAGCTGAAGCGGCTTGTCGGACACAATAGGCCGCCCGCCGGCTGAACGCAGCCTGAACGCTGAAGCTTCCAGCCGTTTAGGCGGGGCGCGCCTCTGTCCCCATGAAGGTCACCTTCGCGCCCTTCGTCACTGCGGACCCCAGCTCGGCCGCGTCCCAGTTGGTCAGGCGCACGCAGCCGTGCGAGGCGCGCTTGTTGACCAGCTTGGGGTCCGGCGTGCCGTGGATGCCGTAGGTGTCCTTGGTCAGGTCGATCCAGGTCGAGCCCACGGGATTGTTAGGTCCCGCCTTGATGGTCAGCTTGGCCTTGGGCTTGCCGAAGGTGAGCCGCGACGGGTCGTAGGTGTAGGTCGGGCGCGGCGCCAAGGTCCGCACGGCCCATTCCCCGGAGGGGGCGGGACGTTCGGTGCTGCCCACCGTGGCCGGATAGACCGCCAGTTGCGCGCCGCCCTCGTCGAAGGCGCGCACCTGGCCCAGGGTCTTGTCGATCTCGATCCGGGCGACCTTGGCCGGCAGGGTGTCGGCGCCCGCCGCGGTGACGACGATCGCGGCGCCGGCCTGGTTGAAATTGGCGGCGGGGTTGAGCTCGCGCAGCAGGGCCTCGTCCATGTGGAAGCGCTCGGCCAGCATCTCGACGACGTCGTGGTAGTTCATGGCCGGCTGCTGAGCCATCGCCTCGTAGTCCTCCTTGGGGAGCTGGGGCGTGAACGGGCCGGCGACGTCGGCCTGGGTGATCGTGTAGTCGACCAGCACGGGGCCGTTGTCGGCCGCGACCAGGGCGTCCAGCAGCGCCTGGCTGACCTCGCCGTCGACGCTCATGTCGTGCGCCTTCTGGAAGGCTTGGATCGCCAGCTTCAGGTTGCCGCCGTCGCGGCCGTCGATCACGCCGGGCGAGAAGTGGGCGCGATCGAGCAGGGTCTGGACCCGGATCAGGACGTCGCGCCGGGCCTGCGGATTGGTGGCGGCGGGATCGAAGGCGGCGGCGTTGATCGCTTGCGCCATCGGCGAGGCGGCGGCCGAGGCGGGCGGGGCGGCGACCGCGGGAGCGGGCGCCTTCTGGACGGTGTTGGCGGGGGCGGGCTTGGCCGGCGGCTTGTCGTCGCAAGCGCTGAGGGCGAGGACGGCGACGAGGGCGAAACGGGAAACCAGACCGGTCATGAAAACTCCAGGCGGGAACGACTTCACCGCTTGAAGGCTTGAGCCATGGCGAAGTTCCACCGCTTGAGGGGCCGGATTTGAGGGCGCTGCGTCGTTTGCTTTGGGGGCTGGGCGTGCTGGCGCTGGTCGTCGGAGCGTTCTGGCTGTGGGTGATCTGGCCGCCTTGGCAGGCGGGACGGGCCCGGCCCAGCGATGCTAGGCCCGCGTCCGAGGCGCCGGTTTCCGTCGAGAGCGCGCCACCCCTCGTCGCCGCGCCGGCGCTATGCGTCGGAAGCGAAGCGGGCCCGCCCGGCGCGGCGGCGGCCAACGCCGCGTCGCTCTCCACCCTGGCCTGGTCGCCGTTCGGCGGGCCCGAGATGGGCTGGGAAATCTACGCCCCGCGCATCGCGGCCGAGATTGGCACAAGCTGCGCCCCGGGCTCGGATGGCTTCGCCGCCGCCCTGGCTCGTTGGCAACAAGCGAACCGCCTGCCGCGAACGGGGGTGATGGACGCGGCGACCTTCGCGGTCATGCTGCCGCGCTGGCACCTGGCGCGGCCGTTCGTTCGCGTGAACCGCGATGGGCTCTGTCCTGGCGCGCCTCTCGAGGCCGATCTCGCCACCGCGCGGCCGGACGAGAGCTACGGCGGCAAGACCATCCAGCTACGGCCCGCCGCGCTGGAGGCCTATCGCCGGATGGCGGCCGAGGCGCGCGCCGCTGGCGTGCTGGGGCGGCCCGAGGCGTTGAAGATCTATTCGGGCTTCCGCGCGCCGGACGCCGACGCCCAGCGCTGCGCCCGCGATCAGAACTGTCAGGGTCGGGTGCGGACGATCTGCTCGGCCCATCGCACCGGCCTGGCGGTCGACCTCTTCATCGACGCCGCGCCGGGCTTTGGGCCCGACTCCTCGGTCGACGCCAACCGCCTGGCGATGGCGCGCTCGCCGCTCTATCGCTGGATGGTGTGGAACGCCGGCCGGTTCGGCTTCGTGAACTATGTCTATGAGCCGTGGCACTGGGAGTGGACGGGCGAGCCGATGCTGCCCGGGACGCCGATCGCCAGCCTGCCGCAGGATGGCGGCGGAGCGGTCACGGAACCTGCGGAAGGCTCCACGCCGCGAACGCCGGGCGCTGCTTCAGGCGCGCATAGTAGGCGGTGAGGGCGGGCCATTCGAGGCGCTGGATCGGGCTATGCAGCCAGCGGTGCGTGGAGAGGCCCAGCACGACGTCGGCCAGGGTGAAGGCGTCTCCGGCCACATAGGCGCCGGTCTCTACGAGGCGCGCGTCCAGCAGGCCCATGGCCGTGTTCCAGGCCTCGACGCTGGCGGCGGTCTGGGCCGGGTCGTCGAAGCCGGGGAGCTTCCGCACCAGCCCCGCGAAGGCGTAGCGCCAGGCCGTGTTCAGCTCGGTCGTCTGCCAGTCCATCCACTGCTCGACGATCGCGCGCTGGCGTCGGTCCTGCGGCAGCAACGGCGTTCCCGTCGCCAGATAGCGGCAGATCGTGTTGCTCTCCCACAGCGCCCCGTGCTCGTCGAGCAGCACCGGCACGAGGGCGTTGGGGTTCATCGCCAGGAACTTTGGGTCCTTGGTCGAGGCGAAGCCCGCGCCCCAGTCCTCGCGCTCATAGGCCAGGTCCAGCTCGTCCAGGGTCCAGAGGACCTTGCGAACGTTGATGGACGAGGTCCGGCCGAGGACCTTGGGGACCGTCACCGGGTCATCCAGGGCTTGGACTTGCCGGTCGGGGCGGCGGCGCTGGCGCGCTCCACCTTGCCGCTGGAGGCCTTGGGGCCGTGGCCATGGCGGCCCTGAGCGGCCTTCTTCAGGCGCAGGGCGCGCTGCATCGGCGTTTCGCCCTCGGGCGCGGAAGCGTCGGTCTTGTCGGTCATGAACGCGATGTAGGCCTCGTTTGGCGCCTTGAGAAGGCCGCGCTTGCGAGCCACTTTGGAAAGATGCCGCCCCGCCGTCTGGTTCCCGCTGTCGTGCTTTGCGCCGTCCTGGCCGCGACCAGCGCGCGCGCCCAGACGCAGCAGCCTGCGGCCGAGGCGCCCAACGCCGTCTCGCCGGTGCTGATCCTGCCGCCGACCCTGCCGCCCAAGCTGGTCTCGACCTATCCGGCCCAGGACCAGACGGTGGAGCCGGGGATCCTGATCCTGAAGGCCGCCTTCGACCAGCAGATGTCGCCCGCCGCCTGGAACTACGCCCCCGCGCCGGGCGCCGAGCCGCTGGACTGCGTGAAGACCCCGCGGCTTCTGGCCGACCAGAAGACCTTCGTGCTGCTGTGCCGCGTGCTGGCCGGGCGGACCTATGGCGTCACCTTCAACGCCCAGCGGCCCGGCGGTTTCGCCAATCTCGGCGAGAACCCGGCGCAGACCGCCAGCCTGACCTTCAAGGTCGAGACCGCCGACCCCGTCACCACCTTGCGCCGGGCCATGGAGCTGGCGGGGCTGGGGGCGGACCAGACGCCGGTGCAGGAAGCCCCGCGGGCCTCGGCGCCGCCCGCCGGCGGCTAGCCGCTCAAGCGTCTGGCGCGCGGGGCCCCGCTGGCGCAGGATCATCCGATGACGGGGGATTCGGCGGAACGGGAGGCCATCGGGCGCGAGTGGACGGGCGCCGAGCTCGCCGTCGTGGTCGGCGACTACCTGGCCCAGCTGGAGAAGACCCTGGCCGGCAAGCCCGTCGACCGCGCCACCCACGACCGCGCGGTCCGCTTCGTCACCGGCAAGTCCGGCATGCCGGTCATGGCCAAGCAGGGCGAGATCACGGCCGTCCTCTCGCTGATCGGCCTGCCGGTGCTGAAGGATCCGCCGCCGCGCTGGACCTATGACGCGCCGCTGCTGACCGCCGTCGAGGACGCCCTGGCCGCCAAGCCCGCCCTGCTGGCCGCCGCCGTCCGCCCCGACGCCCTGTTCGCCGCCCCGCCGGCCATCCCGCTGATCGAGGCCGCGCCGCCCCAGCCCCTGCCGCCGGACGAGACGCTGGCCCGGATCATCCAGCGCTTCGACCTGGCGACGCGGGCGGCCGAGGACCGCTTTCTGCCCGGCCTGGGCGCGGCCAGCGTCGTCGCCCACGAGGCCCGCCGCCTGACCGACCACGGCCGCCCGGACCTCGCCGGCCAGGTCCGCCTGGCCCGCGCCGGCGATCCGGCGGGCTGCGACGTCATCAGCTTCGACCTCGAGGCCGCGCCGCGCCTGCTGGCGGTCAAGACGACCCTGGGCGCCGACGTCGCGCCGTTCGGCCTGACGCCGGCCGAACTGGACCTCGCCCACGCCCATCCCGAGATCTTCCGCGTCCGGCGCGTCTACGACCTTCTGGGCGACGCCCGCTTCTTCCGGTTGAGCCCGCCCTTCGCCTAGCGCCGTCCGCAAAACCATACCGATCAGGATGTGAATTGCGCCCGCCCGCGCCGCGCACTAGACCAGCCCAGGGCGCAGATTAAAGGGCGGGCGAAGGGACCAAGCATGGGGGCGGGTCCCGGAGCCCTTCCCAGGGTTTCGATATCATGAACGCATCGACCGCGACGTTGGACAGGACCTGCGAAGGCCTGTGCCTGGCGTTCTCGGCTCAGTTGATCCCGAACGGCTTTCGCAAGCAGGGGCATCGCTCGGCGCTCGACACCCTGCTGATACTGGCCATCGCCCAGGCCAATCTCGCCCCCCTGGCCCGGGACCCCGAGTTCCAGAAGACCTATGCGGGCCTCGAGGCTTCGCCGCCCGACGACATGCGGCGGCCCGCCCGCGTCCGCGCCATCGCCACCTCGCTGGGCGTGCCCCAGGAGACCGCGCGGCGCCGCGTGGTCGCCCTGGCCGAGGCCGGCATCCTGGCGATGAGCGACGACGGCGTGATCCTGCCCCAGGCCTTCACCTGCTCGCCGCACGCGGTGGAGATGGCGATGGAGACCTGGAACACCTTCACCCAGTTCTACGCCAACCTGCGCCGCGCCGAATGCCTGTCGGCCGTCCCCGCCGCGACGCCGGACCAGCCGCCGCCGGTGCGCCAGATGATGCGGCTTTGGGTCGACCACTTCCTGCGCCTGATCGAGGCCCTGATGCCGATGGTCGGCGACCCGTTCAGCGTCGTCATGCTGTTCGCCATCCTCGACGGCAGCCTGGCCGCGGGCGACGGCAAGTCCGTCTCGGCCTCGGCCATCGCCCGGTCCCTGGGCCTGCCGTTCGAGAGCGTTCGCCGCAACGCCCTGCGCATCGCCGACAACGGCCTGTGCCAGAAGGTCGGCCGCGGCTACCTGATCCCGCCCGAACTGATGGAGGAGCCCCGCTGGCGCGCCTTCTCCGAACGCCACGCCCAGATCCTGATGCGCTTCTTCGCCGTCATGCGCGAACAGCACCTGCTGGGCTGTTGGGAGGCGCAGTATCTCGCCCAGGGCGGTCGCCCCGCCGCCTAGCGCCGCCGCCCTAGCGCCCCCGCCGCCCATACCGCACCGCCCCAGGCTAGGGCTCGGCCAGCGGCAGGGGCGTGGCCTCCTTGGCCAGGTCCTTGCGCGAGGGATAGGGCGGCCGCGGCGGCGGCCAGGTCCGGTACGCCAGCTTGCGGATCGGACGTCGCTCAGTATCGAGGAAGATCCTGTAGGGCTGCTCATACTCGCGCATCACGCCTGTGCTGATCCGCTCGGCGTGCCTCATCGCCTCGGCGTCGTCCTCGCCCAGATAGTCGCGGCGGAAGCGGTAGACCCGTCGCAGGAGCAGCGGCGGCACGGCATGGGGTTTCAACAGCATGCAGAGCGCGATCAGGAAGATCGAGCGGAACATGCAGGCGGCCTCGTGCTCGACCTGCGCCGGCGACGGCCGCCAGTCGACGAAGCCGGTCATCAACAGGCGCGCCCGTTCGGGGTCTTTGATGGGATCGACGCACGAGTGCCCCGTATAGCCCATGGGATCGAGCCGCCTGGGCCGCCAATCGTCGGTCGCGCCCGCCGGCGTCTCGACCGGCGTCTCTTCGGGCGCGCTCAGCTTCGAGAGCCGCTCGAGGAGCGTGGTCAGCCGCAGCGCCTCCTGGTCGCGCCCCGCGCGGATCGCCGCCGCCAGCCGCGCCAGGGTCGCGGCCTTCAGGTCGGAGGGATCGGTCGAGAGCGGCGGGGGAGGGGGCGCCGCCGCGCGCATGGCGGCGGCGAAGGCTGGATCGAAGGCGGCCTTGTCTCCAAAGGTCGCGCCGAAGGCGCTCGGGGCCTCGTCGTCGTCGTCCTCGTCGCCGGTCAGCCACAGCTCGCCGGGCAGGGCCCCCGCGCCGACCAGCGCCGCCCGCCGCGAAGCCTCGGCCTCGGCTTCAACGGCCGCGGCGTGCTCGCGCGCCACCGCGTCGCCGTGCGCCTTCTTGGTCCAGCCATACAGGCTGGCGTAGCGATAGATCGTGCGGGCCGAGACCTTCCACTTGGCCGACAACTCGCCGGCGGTCGCGCCGTTCTTGTACGCGTCGGCGATCTGGGCCCACGAGTCCTCCGAGAGGCGGAACCAGGTGGGGCGGGCGTCGGGATATGATTTGCTCATGCCCCTAGAATACGGCCGCCCCGGCTGCCGAGGACGCAGCGGGGCGTAGAGCGGGGTCGGGGTGAGGGAATTCAGGGGGTTAGGTGCGGGAAGAGGTGGGGGAATTCGCCGTCCCGCGCCAAAGGCGCCAGCTTGAATTGCGTTATGATTCCGGCTCGCCTTATGGTGACGCTTATGGCGTTCTCGGACTACATTGTCTTCGCCGACGAAAGCGGCTCGCCGGTTCTGGAGAACCCCGACCCTACGTTTCCAGTCTTCGTGCTGAACACGGTCCTGGTCCGCAAGGCGGCCTATGCTGCCGACATCGTGCCCAGGCTTCAACGGTTGAAGTTCGCGGCTGTCGGCCACGACCAGCTTATCCTGCATGAACGCGATATCCGCCGCCAACAGAACGACTTCGCCTTTCTTCAGGTGGGAGAGGGCACGCGAGAGGCGTTCATCGCCGGCGTCAACGCCATCGTCGCCGAGGCCGAGTTCGAGATCATCGCCGCCGTGATCGACAAGGTCCGCCTGGTCGCCCGCTACGCTGCGCCTTGGAGCCCCTATGAACTGGCGCTGCACTTCTGCCTGGAGAAGCTGCTGGGCCGTCTTCTGGCGCTCGGCCAGGAGGGGCGGACCGTCCACGTCGTCTTCGAGAGCCGTGGCAAGCGCGAGGACCGGGAGCTTGAGCTGCACTTCCGCCGGATCGTCGCTAACGAGGTCCAGTGGGGCAATCAGCGGCGGGACTTCACGCGCCTGCAATGGGAGCCGATCTTCGTCGACAAGAAGAGCAATTCATCCGGCCTGCAACTGGCCGACCTGATGGCGCGGCCTATTGGGTTGAAGGCCCTGCGTCCGGCCCAGGAGAACCGGGCGTTCGATATCCTGCGGCCCAAGCTGGCGGCGAACGGCCTGAAGATCTTCCCCTAGAAAGCAGAAGGGCCCCCGAGAAACCCCAGGAGCCCAACGCCGACCGAGAAACCCCAGTCCATTTGTGAGGAAGATAGGGGATCGGCGGGGCGGGCGCAATCGGCGAGCGGATGGTGGGGCTCCAGCCTTGCTGGCTGGCGTGGCGATAGACGCTGCCGGCCGAGACCTTCCACTTGGCCCAGCTCGGCGGCGGTCGCGCCGTTCTTGTACGCGTCGGCGATCTGGGCCCACGAGTCCTCCGAGAGGCGGAACCAGGTGGGGCGGGCGTCGGGATATGATTTGCTCATGCCCCTAGAATACGGGCGCCCCGGACACCGAGGACGCAGCGGGGCGTAGAGCGGGGGCGGGGTCAGGGATTCCAGGGGGTTAGGTGCGGGAAGAGATGGGGGTAGGGGCACGCCATCCCTCGGGCCGCAGCCAGGGATGAGGACATAACTGGAGGAGGCTACTTTAAATCTGCGATGAACGGGGAGCCAAATCCCCTTTTTGGGGTGTGAAGTGGCGTGTGCACTAGCGCGAACACTCGTTAGAGACGACCATCGAGCAATGGCGCTGATTCTTGCTCAGCAGGCTTGCCATGGTGACCGTCGTTGGACTTCAGCTTTGCGAGCAAAGCCCTTCGCAGGATCTGCGAAGAAAGTGCCTGGGCACGGAAGCAGCTTGGCGATGTGATCGGCAAGTCACTCCAACGGAGGCTTGCTGATTTGGAAGCCTGCGAGAATCTGGCGGAACTCCCTCCCTGGGTCAGTGTCGATTTCGGGGAGAGTGACGACGCAGCGATCGAATTTCACCCTGGCTATTGGCTGCACATCGTGGCTATTCGCGGAGCCCTTCCCATGGACGGGAATCAGAAGGTCGATTGGACGATTGTGGATCGTATAAAACTCATGGGCATTCAGAAGCCATGAGCGCCGCTGGCAGCTTCTGCCCCGACTGGGTGTCGGCACCGGGCGAGAGCATTCGAGATGCCTTGGCTTTCCGAAACCTCTCGATTGAAGACTTCGGCGCGCAAATCGGCCTGTCGATGCACGACACCGGCCAGCTGTTGACGGGCGATATCGAAATTGATGCGTCGATGGCTGACGTATTGTCGATAACCCTCGGCGCAAGCCGCCAATTCTGGCTGTCGCGCGAGTGCTTTTATCGCGAGCGGTTAGGGAACGGCGGGCGGGGCGCCAATACGGACTTTTCAGGCTTCAAGTCTAGCCTACCGATCAAAGACATGAAGGCTTTCGGTTGGCTGGCCGAATTCCAAGGCCGATCAGACGATGACGCGGTGCGCGCCTTTTTTGAAGATACGCCTGGTGCTTGGATGGCTACCGGCCCAGCTCTCGTGGAGCAGGTGCGCTTCCGAACCTCATTTGCTCATAAGACCAATCCCGCCGCCGTAGCCGCTTGGTTGCGCCAGGGGGTACGCTTGGCCCGGCAACTGGATTGCGCGAGGTGGAATCCGCAGGAGTTGGTCGATGCCTTGAACTCCATCCGTGTCCTCACGCGATTGAAGAAGCCGTCGGAATTCTTCCCGCGGCTGGTAGAGATTGGCCGCCAATGTGGCGTCGCATTTGTTTTCGCGCGTACGCCAACTGGCTGCCGCGCGAGCGGTGCTACCCATTTCGACACCGCAGATAAGGCGATTGTACAGCTAAGCTTCCGCCATCGCTCGGATGACCATTTCTGGTTTACCGTTTTCCACGAAATCGGCCACCTACTCCTCCACCCCAATTCACCGTTGTTCGTGGAGGGGCAGGACTATGAAATGACTGAGGAAGAGAGCGAGGCGAACGACTTCGCTTCCTCAATCCTTATCCCGACGGAATTCGAGTCTGAACTCGCGAGCGTCGAGCGCCGTGACTATCGCGCCATGATGCGACTGGCTCGCCGGATGCAAATATCGCCGGGTATCTTAGTTGGCCAGATGCAGCATCGAGGTCACCTGCAGCCAGGCCAGATGAACTTCCTGAAGGAACGCTACGACTGGAACGCGATCGAGGGCGTCACCCCCTAAACGGGATGTATGCGAATTGGGACTTTTGCCAATTGCATAGGCTGTCCTCCATTACTTGCATGCCAACTCCCAGGTGATCTCCGACAGCAACTACAAGGTCCGACAGCGCCCCGACTGGGATGGGGGCTGTGACGTCCCCGCCGAATAACAGCTTGGCACCGCGCGTGGGGCCCGTTGCTCCCTGGAGATATGGCTTAGGTGGCTCGATGTCAGCGATGTCTAACTTGCCTAGCATGGTGAAGAGGTCGAACTTTGCTGTCCGACCAAACTGCACGATGGGGCAAGCTCGGTAGAGTTTATCGAACCTACCTTTAGCGTCGGATGGCGGGTTATCGATGTCAATCACCAACATCGCGAAGCCACGATTTGCACCAATCCAGTTGACATAACTAGAGATCGTGTCGGCCAAATTATTCTCCGCATCGGCCCGAATGCTCTCATACTTACGGTGATTGCCGAACGGTATACCCTCTAGTGCTGACGCGTTATTCTCGAACCAGGTGCGAAATCCAGGAAGGTCGCCGCTTGTTCTTGCCCAGGTCCAGTTCGGGCCTTGACCTAATGCTCCATATACTTTCCGGGTCAGTTCCCACTTCCAGCGTCGGTGGAAGCCGAAATGGGTAGATAAGAAGACCAGCCAAGCAGCTTCGTCTTTGTCGCCGGCCCGGTCATGGAGAAAAGCCGCGCGGACAGGATCGAAGAGCGCATCCGCCGGGTCCATTCTTCGGGCGTCGATCGGTCTGTCGCCCAAACGACGCACAAATTCAACACGATGCAGGCTATCGATCATTTGCCGCACAAGGCTGTCGCGTGCAGCCGTCGATGCAATGCCCGGCATTGGCGTCTGCCTGGAAAAAGTCTGAAGAGCAGCAGCCAACGCTTCTGCGCGCTCCTTATCCAATGACCTCATGTCTCCCCTCTCCGGGCCAACATCTCCAAGTCTATACGTTCGGCATCCCGAACTGCCTTCTTGGCCCGCTTGCGTATGTAACTGGCGTAAAAATCACTAGACATTGCTCGCCGCAAATCCGCGACTTGCTTGAGCCGCTCAGGTTCCGAGCCGTCATAGCCTTTGGTTAGCGCATAGATCGCGAATAAGCGTCCGATGTCGGCCCAGTATGGTGCCAAGCTATCTATTCTCGGCAGGTTTTGGGGCACCATCGGCACTCCACCACGTCGTATTGCGTCTTCAATCCCGAATAGAGTTGTTATATCGGTCCACGGATTTCCGGCCGGCATTACGGGCATTTCGCGCGTGGGCTGAAAACCTTCTTCTAGGTAACGCTCAACCTTCGCTCGATCTCGGTCGTAGAGGTGAAAGCTTCCCACCATATGCTTATAAGATCCTAGGCGACACCCGAGGTCGTTGGCCATAATTTCTTGCATCATGGTGAAGGCGAATACGTCGTGGGGAAATCCTAAAAATACGTCGTTTGATCGCATGTAAACAACAAGATGAAGAAAGTTATCTCTTACCAAAAATTGGAGAGTGCAGGTGCACGGAACATCTTTGTATTCTTGTAGGATGTCGTCTTTTGAGTAAAGTTGAATTACAGCCTTTCGGGTATCCTTCTTTTCCCGAAGTCTATCCCTAACGACTTCATACTGGGACCTCTCTCCACCGAACATGCGTGGACCATAGGCGCCCCAAATCGTTCCATCGGGCTCCGCGTATTCATCGTAACGGGGAATATAGTATTGGATAGACGACAAGTCTTGCTTGCAGGATATATACCAGAATAGTTCGCCAATGCAGCTGAACACGTGCCCCTTCTCATGCGCACGACTAAGTCGTGCTCGGGGGCGGGTGAGCTCGAGAACAACTCCATGCTCCTCGACTGTATTTCCCTTGGTGGGGGAAACACGCATTTTGCTCTTGAGGAGTAGTTTGAACGCCTTATCTAGTAGGTCGTCGAGAGTGTTGGCGCGAAGGTGCATGGTGGCTCCGATGCCACGAGCATGACCAGAGGTGCGCCACAACTCAAGGCAACATTCTGCCTCGCCCACCCGAAATGCGGCCTATCGAGACGCTACGGCCTCACAGGGTTCCGACTAAGCGTTTAGTCAGTTGCCAGTTTGCGATGGTGCATTCCGATGGTCCTGCTCGATCGCCCAACCGGCCACTCCGTTAAGCCAAGCCTCCAAAACAAAAAACACCCCCGCCAGTCTCCCGGCGGGGGCGCTCACAACTCCACGATCAGGCGCTAACCGCCCCGATCAATCCTCGTCCATCTTCAGGGCGGCGATGAAGGCTTCCTGCGGGATCTCGACCTTGCCGAACTGGCGCATCCGCTTCTTG
>Ga0247725_1000665_pt1 | contig 22150 bp, 12 predicted proteins | sample OKSTACKMCFT3sol_FD_183021 | JGI IMG/M metagenome (GOLD analysis project Ga0247725, IMG submission 183021) | Subsurface sediment microbial communities from gas well in Oklahoma, United States - OK STACK MC-FT3-sol | ecosystem: Environmental > Terrestrial > Deep subsurface > Rock core/Sediment...
CACACCTCCGAACGGCTGTTCCCCAACGGCCGGGTCATCGAGCTGATCGGCAACCCCATGCCCGGCGGCGGCTTCGTCATGAGCTTCACCGACATCACCGCCTTCCGCGAGGCCGAGCGTGCCCTCAAGGAAGCCAACGAGGGCCTGGAGCAGCGGGTGGCCGAGCGCACCCGCGAGCTGTCGCAGCTGAACCAGGCGCTCTCCGAGGCCAAGGCCGGGGCCGAGGCCGCCAACCAGTCGAAGACCCGCTTCCTCGCCGCCGTCAGCCACGACCTGATGCAGCCGCTGAACGCCGCCCGACTGTTCTCCGCCGCCCTCGCCCACCAGCAGGACGCCCTGCCGCGCGAGGCCCGCGAGCTGGTACGCCACCTCGACAGCTCGCTGCGCTCGGCCGAGGACCTGATCACCGACCTGCTGGACATCTCGCGCCTGGAGAGCGGGCGCATCACCCCCGAGCGCAGCCAGTTCCCCCTGGCCCAGCTGTTCGAGGCCCTCGGCGCGGAGTTCAAGGTGCTGGCCCAGGAGCAGGGCGTGGACTTTCGCATGGTGCCCTGTCGCCTGCGCATCGACAGCGACCCGCGCCTGCTGCGCCGGGTGCTGCAGAACTTCCTGACCAACGCCTTCCGCTACGCCAAGGGCCATGTGCTGCTCGGCGCGCGCCGCGAGGGCGGGCAGCTGCGCCTGGAGGTGTGGGACCGCGGTCCGGGCATTCCCGAGGACAAGCGCAAGGTGATCTTCGAGGAGTTCAAGCGCCTGGACAGCCACCAGACCCGCGCCGAGAAGGGCCTGGGCCTGGGCCTGGCGATCGCCGACGGCCTCTGTCGCGTGCTCGGCCACCGCCTGGAGGTGCGCTCCTGGCCGGGCAAGGGCAGCGTGTTCAGCGTCAGCGTGCCGCTGGCCAGCAGCCAGAGCGCGGCGGGCGCGGCGCTGCCGGTGAACGAGACGAACGGCCAGGCCCTCGGCGGCGCCCAGGTGCTGTGCATCGACAACGAGGACAGCATCCTCGCCGGCATGCACAGCCTGCTGTCGCGCTGGGGCTGCCAGGTGTGGACGGCGCGCAACCGCCTGGAGTGCGAACACCTGCTGGACGAGGCGGTGCAACCGCAGCTGGCGCTGGTGGACTATCACCTGGACGAGGGCGACACCGGCACCGAGCTGATGGCCTGGCTGCGCACCCGTCTCGGCCAGCCGCTGCCGGGCGTGGTGATCAGCGCCGATGGCCGCCCGGAGCTGGTGGCCGAGGTGCACGCCGCCGGCCTCGACTACCTGGCCAAGCCGGTCAAGCCGGCCGCCCTGCGCGCCCTGATCAGCCGCCACCTGCCACTGGGGTGAGGACGGTCCGGGCGCGCGCATCTGCGCTTGCGCTAGAATCCGCCGCGCCCGCCACCCGCGGCGAAGCTGACCAGGCGGTCCGCCACAGCACTTGCCGTTCAGTGCACAAGCGTTAACCTTGGCACCGGACCGACTTGCCGCAGGGAGTGCCGCAGGTATCTCGATCGCATCGGGGCGCACCGCAGCCCCCAGACCCGGAGCCTCTCGCGCCCATGCTGCATTTCCTACCCCACGCGCTGCGCGGTGTCGTCAGCGCCCTGCTGCTGGCCCTCAACACCCTGTTCTGGTGCTGGCCGCTGTTCCTCGTCGCCCTGCTCAAGCTGCTGCTGCCGATTGCCCTGGTGCAACGCGGCCTGCGTTTCGTCATGCATGGCATCGCCGAGGCCTGGATCGGTTTCAACAAGTTCTGGATGGACCTGGCCCGGCGTACCCGCTGGAACGTCGAGGGCATGCAGGGCCTGGACACGCGCCACTCCTACCTGGTGACCAGCAACCACCAGAGCTGGGTGGACATCCTGGTGCTGCAGTACCTGCTCAACCGGCGCATGCCGCTGCTCAAGTTCTTCCTCAAGCAGGAGCTGATCTGGGTGCCGGTGATCGGCCTGTGCTGGTGGGCGCTGGAGTTCCCCTTCATGAAGCGCTACAGCAAGGAATACCTGGCCAGGCATCCGGAGAAGCGCGGCCAGGACCTGGCCACCACGCGCAAGGCCTGTGAGCGCTACAAGAGCAACCCGGTATCGGTGTTCAACTTCCTCGAAGGCACCCGCCTGACCCCGCAGAAGCACGCCCAGCAGCAGTCGCCCTTCCGCTACCTGCTCAAGCCCAAGGCAGGCGGCATCGCCTTCGTGCTGGACGCCATGGGCGAGCAGCTGGACGCCCTGGTCAACGTCACCATCCACTACCCGGGCGGCAACCCCGGCTTCTGGGACCTGCTGTGCGGGCGCCTGGGCGAGGTGGTGGTGCGCTTCGACAAGCTGGATATTCCGGCAGACTTCATCGGCCGCAACTACGACCAGGACGAGCAGTACCGCCTGCAGTTCCAGCAGTGGGTCAACCAGCTGTGGGAAGCCAAGGACGCCCAGCTGGCCGAACTGCACCGCCAGTTCCCCGGCTGATCGGGTCGCGGCCTTGGCAGTAGCGGCCCGGATGCACGCCGAAGCGGCGGCTCCGGCCCCGGATTACATCCGCGCTACGGTGGTGGTGTCTGCCACAGCGACCAGTCCAGGCGCGCCGGGAAGGCCCCGGCCTGCTCGGCCTTGAGCCCGGGCGCCACCAGGAAACCCTGCATGGTGCTGCAGCGGTGGGCGATCAGCCAGTCGCGCTGCGCCACGGTCTCCACTCCCTCGGCGATCACTTCCAGCCCCAGGTGGTGGGCCAGGTCGATGATGGTGCTGACGATGGCCGCGTCCCGCGGCGACTCCAGCATGTTGGCGATGAACAGGCGGTCGATCTTCAGGGTGTCCATCTCGAAGTGGCGCAGGTAGGCCAGCGACGAGTAGCCGGTGCCGAAGTCGTCGATGGCGATGCGCACCCCCAGCTCGCGCAGCTGGCGCAACTGCTCGCGGGTGGTGTCGAGGTCCTGCATCAGTGCGCTCTCGGTGACCTCCACCTCCAGCTGCGAGGGCTGCAGCTGATGCCGCTCTAGCACCCGGCGCAGGTCCTCCACCAGCTGTGGCATGCCGAACTGCACCGGGCTGACGTTGAGGCTGAGCAGCAGCCGCTCGCCGAACTGCGCCTGCCAGGCGCGGCACTGGCGCACGCCCTGCTCGAAGATCCACTCGCCCAGGCGGTTGATCAGGCGGGTCTCCTCCAGCAGCGGGATGAACACCCCGGGGGAAATGGTCCCGGCCACCCGGTGCTCCCAGCGCAGCAGCGCCTCGAACCCGCGCAGGCGGCCGCTGGCCAGGTCGATCTGCGGCTGGTAGACCAGCACGAAGTCGTCCTGCTCGATGGCCGTGCGCAGGCTCTCCTCCAGCATCAGCCGGGAACGGGCGCGGCCATTCATCTCCGGGGAGAAGAAACGGTACTGCTGGCGGCCGGCGCGCTTGGCCTCGTACATGGCCATGTCCGCCGAGCGCAGCAGTCCGTCCACCGTCTGCCCGCATTCCGGGTAGCAGGCAATGCCGACGCTGGCGCCCAGGGTGAACTCGACGCCATCGACCCTGTGCCGCACCGACACCAGTTCGATCAGCTTCTCTGCCACCCGCGCCGCATCCTCCGGATGGTCGAGGGAGTCCAGCAGCGCGGTGAATTCGTCGCCGCCCATGCGCGCCAGCACGTCGTAGGGGCGCAGGCAGGTCTTCAGCTGCTCGGCCACCTTGCGCAGCACCAGGTCGCCGGCGGCATGGCCGAGCGAATCGTTGATCCGCTTGAAGCCGTCCAGGTCCAGGTAGAGCACGGCCATGCGCTTGCCGCTGCGGTCGATGCGCGACAGCGCGTTCTCCAGAGCCTGGTTGAAGCCACGGCGATTGTGCAGGCCGGTCAGCGCATCGGTGACCGCCTGCGACTCCAGCTGGGCGTGCAGGTTGCGCACCACCGACATGTCCAGGGCGATCAGCACCATGGAGTTCTGGTACTGCGGCAGCGGCGAGCAGGACAGCGCCACCGGCAGGTAGCCGCCGCTCAGGGTGGCCAGCACGGCATCGTGCATGCGGTAGGTCTGGCCGGCGCGCCAGTGGCGGTAGAACTCGGTGTCCTGCCAGTCCGCCGATACTGCCGGGGCATGCAGGTAGGACAGCAGGCGGCTGCCCTGCAGGTCGGCCACCTCGCCGTGGAGCATCTGCGCCATGGCCGGGTTGGCGAAGCGGATGATGCCGTCCTGGTCGATCACCAGGATGCCTTCGGAAGCATTGTCCAGCACCGAGGCGTTGAAGGCGCGCTCGCTGTCCAGCTGCTGGGTCAGCAGCTGCAGCTCGTGGCGATGGCGCTCCTGCTCCAGCAGCACGCCGATCTTGTGCTTGAGCACCTTGGGGTCGAAGGGCTTGAGGATGAAATCCACCGCACCGATGGCGTAGCCCTGCAGAACCGAATCCTCGGTGTGGGCGATGGCGGAGAGGAAGATGATCGGCGTGTAGCGGGTGTGCGGGCTGCCGCGCATCAGGCGGGCCACCTCGAAACCGTCCATCTTCGGCATCTGCACGTCGAGCAGGACCAGGCCGACGTCCTCGTCCATCATGCAGCGCAGCGCCGCCTCGCCGGAATCGACGGTGCGCACGTTCCAGTCGCCATCGCCGAGCAGCGCCTCCATCGCCACCAGATTCTCCTCGCGGTCGTCCACCACCAGCAGCACCTGCTGGTCCGCCTGCGCCTCAACCTGCAACCGAGCCATACCGACCTCCTTCGCCCGTGACCGCTCAACCCAGCGCCTGGCGTGGCGCATCGTTGGGCACGACCAGCCAGCGATGCAGCATTTCCAGCAATTCCTGGCGGCCCACCGGTTTGGCCAGGTAGTCGTCGGCGCCCGCGGTGATGCACTTCTCGCGGTCCCCCTTCATCGCATGGGCGGTCAGGGCGATCACCGGGATGCGACAGTCGCGCTCCCCCTTGAGGATGCGCGTGGCGGTGTAGCCGTCCATGGTGGGCATGGCCATGTCCATCAGGATCAGGTCCAGCGGCTCGCGGGCGAAGACCTCCAGCGCCTCGACGCCATCCTTGGCCGGCAGCACAGCCAGGCCGATCTCGTCGAGCAGCGCGGTCATGGCGTAGATGTTGCGGATATCGTCGTCCACCAGCAGCACGCGCCTGCCGGTCAGCCCCGTGCTGTCGACCTGCGGCTCGCGCACATCGGCGAGGAAGCCCTGCAGGGCCGCGCTGAGCGGACGCAGGTCGTCGCCGCTCTTGCGCACCACCACCGCCGAGTAGCGGCGCAGGCGCTGCAGATCCTGGCGGGTGATGTCCACGCCGGTGTTGATCACCACCTGGCAGCCCTGCAAAGGCCGCTCGCGGTGCAGGGCCTCGAGCAGGTCGAAGCCGTCGCGGTCGGGCAGGTCGAGATCGATCACCAGGGCGCTGAAGTCGCGTCCGATGTAGGTCCGGATGGCCTCCTCGGCACTGCTCACGGCGCTCACGGCGAAGCCGATCTGCAGCAGGTGCTCGCGGTAGTGCTCGCGCTCGATCTCCACATCCTCCACCAGCAGCAGCGCGCGGCTCGGCGCGTCGGGCTCGACGGCGATGTGCTGGAAGACCTGCTCGAGGTCCTCGCGGGCGATCGGCTTGACCAGGTAGCGGGTACCGTCGTCGTGCCAGTCCTGCGGCTGCGGCACGCAGGAGACGATGTGCACCGGCACATCGCGGTACTGCAGCAGGCCGCGCAGGCGCCGGTAGATCTGCCAGCCGCTGATGTCCGGCAGGAGGATGTCGAGGATCACCGCGGCGAAGCGCTCGCTCTGCAGCAGGGCAATGGCCTGCTTGCCGTTGCGACAGTGCACGCTGGCGAAACCATGGGCCTGGGCTTCCTCGGCGATCACCGCGGCGAAATTGAGGTCGTCCTCGACTATCAGTATCGCCGGCCCGCTGCCGCTGCGCTGCGGCAGGCTGCTGGCCGGCTCACCCTCGCGACTGCTCTGCTGCAGGGCCACCACCGGCAGCCGCACGATGAAGCGCGAGCCCTGTCCTGGCGTGCTCTCCAGGCTGATCTGGCCGCCCAGCACCTCGACCAGCTGGCGGGTGATGGCCAGGCCAAGGCCGGTGCCGCCGAAGCGCCGGCTGGTGGAGCCGTCGATCTGCTGGAAGGCCTGGAAGATCCGCTCGTGCTGCGCCGGGTCGATACCGATGCCACTGTCGCGGACGACGAACTGCAAGGTCTCGCGCTCTTCGTCGAGGGATACCGGCGAGCGGCCGATGGCCAGCTCCACCTCGCCGTGCTCGGTGAACTTCAGCGCGTTGGACAGCAGGTTGCGCAGGATCTGCTGCAGGCGCCCGCGGTCGCTGTGGATCACCCGCGCCACGCCGGGCTCGAGGTGGGTGAGCAGGCGCAGCCCCTTGATCTCGGCCATCGGCCGCAGGCTGGAATCCAGCTCCACCAGCAGGTCGTGGATGTTCACCGGCTCCAGCTTGAGCTGGACCCGGCCGGCCTCGATCTTGGCCAGGTCGAGCACGTCGTTGATCAGCTGCAGCAGGTCGTTGCCGGCCTTGTAGACGATGTCGGCGTGCTTGACCTGCTTCTCCGTGAGGTTGCCGGCGACGTTGTGCTTGAGCTGCTCGCTGAGGATCAGGATGCTGTTCAGCGGTGTGCGCAGCTCGTGCGACATGTTGGCGAGGAATTCGGACTTGTAGCGGTTGGCCAGGGCCAGCTGCTCGGCCTGCTCGCGCAGGCGCTGCTCGGCGGCCTTGCGCTCGCTGATGTCGATGATCACCGCCTGCACCAGCAGGTCATCGCCGCTGCGCAGCGGCGACAGGCCGACTTCCAGGGGAATCAGCCGGCCATCGCGGTGCTGGCCGAACAGCTCGCGGTTGCTGCCCATGCGGCGCGGCGTGGGGTCCTTGAGGAAGCCCTCGCGCAGCCCGGGGTGCAGCGCGCGCATGGACTCGGGCAGCAGCTTCTCCACCGGCTGGCCGAGCAGCTCGTCGCGGCTGTAACCGAACATCTGCTCGGTCTGCCGGTTGACCATGGCCACCCGCCCGGGGCCATCGACCAGCACGATGGCGTTGGGCGAGGCCTCCACCACCAGGCGGAAGCGCTCCTCGGCGGCGCGCCGCTCGCTGATGTCGATGATCACCGCCTGCACCAGGGTCTCGCGGCCGGAGCGGATCGGCGACAGCCCGACTTCCACGGGGATCAGGCGGCCGTCGCGGTGCTGGCCGAACAGCTCGCGGTTGCCGCCCATGCGCCTATGCTCGGGCGCCTGGTGGTAGGCCTGGCGCAGGCCGACATGGCCGTGGCGCGAGCCTTCGGGGAGCAGCCGCTCCACCGGCTGGCCGAGCAGTTCGCTGCGCTCGTAGCCGAACATCTGCTCGGTCTGCCGATTGACCATGACCACCCGGCCCTGGCCGTCGACCAGCACGATGGCGTTGGGCGAGGCCTCCACCACCAGGCGGAAGCGCCCTTCGCTCTCGCGCAGGCGCTGGCTCTGGCCCTCGCTGGCGGCCAGCGCGCGCTCGCGCAGGTAGAGGAAGCCGCCGACCAGCAGGGACAGCAGCAGCGAGGCCAGCAGGCCGGTAACCAGACTGATCGGCAGGCTCTGGTTGCTCACCGTGGCCTCGTAGGCTGGCGTGCTGCTGACCCGCAGTTGCCAGTCACGCCCGTAGATGCTCAGGGTGCGCAGGGTCTCGAAGCGCGGCTGACGGGTCTGCGGGCTGTGCTCGCTGAGCAGGGGCGTGTCGGTATCGGCCTGGTCGGTGAGCTCGATCTCGAACAGTTCGCTGCTGCTGCCGAGGATGCCGTGCATCAGGTCGGCCATGCGGAATGATCCGGAGACCATGCCGAGCACCGCCTCGCGGCGTTCCTCGACGCTGCTCAGCGGGGCGTTCAGACGAAACACCGGCAGATACAGGAGTACGCCGGCCTGGACATCCTTCTCGGTCTCCTGCTTGAGCCGCACCGGCCCGGTGAGGACCGCCTCGCCAGCGTCGCGCGCGCGGTCGATGGCCTCGCGGCGCACCGGCTCGCTGTACATGTCGAAGCCGAGTACGCGGCGGTTGCGCCAGTCCAGCGGGTTGATGAAGTCGACGATCAGGTAGGTCTCGCGCTCGCCGGCCGGGTAGATCTGGAAGTCCTCCCGGCCATCGGCACGCGCCCGGGTCACGAAGGCCGGCAGCTCGCCGGTATGCAGGTAACGCCCCCAGGCCAGTGCCTGGATGCCCGGGTAGTGCTCCTGCAGCTGCAGCTGGTCGGTGGCGCGCTGCCACTCGCCATGGGAAACGTCGTCACTGCCGGCCAGCAGCCCGGACATGCCGCGCAGGACCATCTCGTAGGCGCGCATGCGCTCCTGCACGCTGGCCTCGACGCCGTCCACCGCCAGGGCGAAACGGCGCTCCTGGGCCTCGCGGCTACCGGCGTCGAGCGCCGACCACTGCCAGAACACCAGCAGGCTGAGGCCGGCCAGCAACAACAGGCTGACCAGCAGGGGAATCCAGGGCTTGCGGGGGGAGAAATGGGGAGCGCTATCGTCCATGAGGTCTCCTGATCCGGCCTGGGCGGGCCCCGCTCACCTGAGGCACGCCCACTCTCGTGCGGTTTCGCACGCAATCTGCTGAGAGTGTAGTCAGGATTTTTTCCACTCAGGCCGTGGCGACCAACGGTGCTCGGCCAACCGCAGAAATGCACGAGGCCCCTTTCGGGGCCTCGTGGGGGACGACTTCAGTACTGGGCGCCAGGCAGGGGGCGCAGGGTGACCTCCACCCGGCGGTTCTGCGCCCGGCCATCGGCCGTGGCGTTGCTGGCGACCGGCTGATCGGGGCCGGCGCCACGGGTGCTCAGGCGCGAGGCATCGACCCCCTGGGCCAGCAGGTAGTTGGCCACGCTCTGCGCACGACGCTGCGACAGGTTCATGTTGTAGGCATGGCTGCCGGTGCTGTCGGTGTGGCCGACGATCTCGATGCTGTTCTGGTTGTACTGGCGGAAGGACGACGCCAGGTTGTTCAGCGGGGTGTAGAAGCTGCTGGCGATGTCCGCCGAGTCGGTGGCGAAGGTGATGTTGCCGGGCATGATCAGCTGGATGGTATCGCCCTGGCGCTGCACCTCCACGCCGGTGCCCTGCATGCTGCGGCGCAGCTCTTCTTCCTGCTTGTCGACGTAGTAGCCGTAGCCGGCGCCGGCCGCGCCGGCCACCGCGGCGCCGATCAGCGCGCCCTTGCCACGGTTGTCGTGATTGATCGCGGCACCGGCCACGGCACCGGCCAGGGCGCCCAGGCCACCGTACTTGGCGGTCTTGCTCATGCCGCCGGAGCTTTGCTGGCTCTGGCTGTCATAGGGGTTCTGCGAGGCACAACCTGTCACCAGGGCGGCCAGCAGGGCGGCAAGGGTCAGGCGTGTAGGGGTCAGCATGTTGTCGTGCTCCTGGAACGAAGTGACCGGTAAGACGGACCGGCAAAGCTTAGATCGGGACGAGTCGGAAAGATTCCCGCAGGCCCAGAACCTGTTGAAGGCCTGCGGGCTGGAGCCGCTCCAGCCCGCTTTCGACGATGCAGGCCGCCGCACAGCAGACCTCGAGCGGGCTCTCAGGCGCGAACGAAGGGATTCTCGCGCATCTCGTCACCCAGGCGGGTATCCGGGCCATGGCCGGTGACCACGGTGGCGTCCTCGTCGAGGGTGTACAGGCGCCTGATCGAGCGCTCGATGGTGGCGTAGTCACCGCCCCACAGGTCGGTGCGGCCGATACCACGGCGGAACAGGGTGTCGCCGGCGATCAGCAGCTTGGCCTCGGGGAACCAGAAGCTGGTGGAGCCCGGCGTGTGCCCCGGCGTATGCAGCGCCACACCGCAGCCGCAGGCCAGCGCCTCGTCGTCGGCCAGCCACTGGTCCGGTGCCGGCACCGGGGTGTAGGGCACGCCGAACATGCGGCACTGCATTTCCAGGTTGTCCCAGAGGAACTGGTCGTCCTTGTGCAGGTGCAGGGTCGCGCCGGTCTTCTCCTTCATCTGCCCGGAGGCGAGGAAGTGATCGAGGTGGGCGTGGGTGTGGATGATGCTGACCACCTTCAGCCCATGGGCCTCCAGGCGCGCCATGATCAGCTCGGGGTTGCCGCCCGGGTCGACGACGATGGCCTTCTTGCTCAGCGGGTCGCCGATGATGGTGCAGTTGCACTGCAGCGGGCCGACCGGGAAGGTCTCGCGGATCAGGCTGGGTTGCGGGCTGTCGGTCATCTGGCGTTCTCCTCGGTCAGGGGCCGCGCACGATAATCCCTGGGCGCCCTGCCCGTCCATTTGCGGAAGGCGCGGCGGAAATTGGAAGGGTCGCTGAAGCCCAGCAGCTGGGCGATCTCGAACAGCGGCAGGTGGGTGGTCTGCAGGTACTGCAGGGCCAGGCGCTTGCGCACCTCGTCGAGCACTTGCTGGTAGCTGGTGCCATGGGCGGCCAGGTGGCGGCGCAGGCTGCGTCCGCTGGTGTGCAGGGCACGGGCGGCGCTGTCCAGGCTGGGGAAGTCCCCTGGGCGCGCCAGCAGCAGGCGGCGCAGACGGCTGAGCAGGCCCTCCTGTACGTCCAGGCTGGCCAATAGCGCTTCGCACTGCTGCTCGCACATCTGCATGGTGGCCGGGTTGGCCAGCGCCATGGGGCGCGCCAGGTAGTGCCGCGGCAGGCGGAACCAGTGCCAGGGCTGCTCGAAAACGGCAACGCGGCCAAAAACCTGGCGATAGTGCTGGGCATGCCCGGGGGCGGGATAGGCGAAACCGACCTCGACTCCCTGCGGCCGCTCGCCGAGCAGAAACTGGGCGATGCTGTAGAGGCTGCCGAACAGGCCCTCGGCGGCGAAGCGGCTGAGCGTGCCCAAGGGGATCGACTCGCTGGCGCGCAGTTCCAGCCAGTCGGTGCGGTCCACTAGTTCCAGCTCGAAGGTCAGCCCCAGCACCCGGTAATAGCGCAAGGCGAACTGGATGGCACGCCCCAGGTCGGCGCTGGACAGCAGCGCGTAGCCGAGAATGCCATGGGCCGAGGCGTTCAGGCGCAGGCCGAGGAGCAACCCCAGGGCCGGCTCATCGCAGAGCAGCAGGGCGGCGCTGGCCAGCAAATGGAAGTCACCGAGGCTCAGGCGCCCGGTGGGGTTGTTCAGCACTTGCGGGCGCACGCCCGCCTGCGCCAGCAGCCGCTCGCGCGGCACGCCGAGTTCCTCGCACAAGGCCAGTAGGGCCTCGGCATAGGCCTGCGGCGCCAGTTCGGCATTCAGGTTCAACGGCTTGTTCATGGTGGGCGCACTGGCCAGATATGACCTGAAGATTGGCTGAAGATAACCTTGCCCGGAAAAAGCCGGCAAGCCCATAGTCCCCTCACCCCATAACGACAAGAATGGAGGCCATGGCATGCCCAGCCCCACCGACCTGCAGATCCGGCCGCGCCAGCCGGGGTTCGCCCTGCCCTCGCCCTGGGCCCGGCACTGGCATGGCGGTGACGCCTTCAAGAGTCACTTCTTCGATGCCATGTCGCTGCTGTTCCCGGAGGGCGAGCGTTTCTTCATCGATTCGGTGCGCGCCTACCGTGACCAGGTCAGCGACCCGCAGCAACTGGCGCAGATCCGCGGCTTCATCGGCCAGGAAGCCCATCACAGCCGCGAGCACGAGCACTACAACGAGGCACTGCGCGGCTGCGGCTACGACCTGGACTATCTGGAGCGCGGCCTGAAGAAGCGCCTGGCCTTCGTGCGCAAGCACCTGCCGCCCAAGGTACACCTGGCCGCCACGGTGGCGGTGGAGCATCTGACCGCGATCATGGCCGACGCCATCCTGCAGAATCCGGACTGGCTGGAGGGCGCCGATCCGAACATGGCGCGCCTGTGGCGCTGGCATGCACTGGAGGAGAGCGAGCACAAGGCGGTGGCATTCGACCTCTACCAGCAGGTCTGCGGCAAGGTCTGGATGCGCCGCCGCGCCATGCTGCAGAGTACTTTCTTCTTCACCCTGGACACTGTGAAGGGGCTGGTGCACATGCTGCGCCGCGACGGCCTGCTGTGGAACTGGCGAATCTGGCGCGACGGCCTGGCCTGGCTGTGGGGCAGCCGCGGCATCCTCAAGCCGTTGGTGCGCGCCTACTTCGACTTCTACCGGGCCGATTTCCACCCCTGGCAGCACGACAACCTGCAGCTGATCCTGGAGCGGCGCCGCGAGTTCGACGCCCCCGGCGCGCTCAGCTGAGCAACCCCAGGGCCTTGGCCCGGGCCACCGCCTGGGTGCGCCGCTCGACGCCGAGCTTGCTGTTGATGTGACGGGCGTGGGTCTTGACGGTGTGCAGCGAGATGAACAGGCGCTCGCTGATTTCCTGGTTGGAGCAACCCAGGGCGATCAGGCGCAACACCGCCAGTTCGCGGGTGCTCAGCGCTTCCGCAGCCGCCGTTGCCAGCGGCTGCACCTCGGCCTCCGCCGGCAGGCACTGGCGCAGCCCCTCGGTCAGTGGCGTGAGCGGCGCCATCTGCAGCTGCGTGCGCAGCCATGCCGGCTGGTGCGCCAGCAGCTCATGGAAGGGCAGCAGAGTCCCTCCGCCGGCCGCCTCGAAACTGGCCTGCAGCTGCAGCTGGGCCTCGCGCTCGCGACCTCCGGCGTAAAGCAGCAGGCTCAGCTGGACCTGGGCAAACACCCCCAGCAGCTGCCCACCCTGGGCCTGGGCCCGTAGCACCAGGGCGCGTAGCCGACGCTCGGCGGCCTCCACCTGTCCCTGCCGGCGCTCCAGCGCGGCACGCTGCAATTCGATGTGCAGGGGCAACTGCGGATGGAACTCCGGCGCCGCCGCGGCCTGCTCGCCGCCATAGGTCTCGGCCAGGCGCAGCAGCCAGGCATTGGCCAGGTCGATCTGGCCCTGGCTAAGCCAGAGCTCGCACTTGGTCACGGTGATCATCGCCAGGTAATAGACCGGCGGCACGTCCCAGATATGCATCAGGCGCTCGGCTTCGGCCAACTCGGCGAAGGCCTCGTTGAATCGGCCATGCCGCCCTTCCTGACTGGCCAGGATGCAGTAACCCACCAGCAGGCTGATGTCGCGGCAGCTGCGCGCCTCGGCGATGCCGGCCCGCAGTTTCTGCCGCGCTTCGTCGGGGCGCAGACGTAAGGCCAGCAGGAAACCTTCGTACAGGGTCAGGCGGGCACGCACCGCGTAGACCTTCTGCGCCGACAGGCCGCGCAGGCGCTCCTGACCGGAGCGAACCTCCTCGAGCGCCCGCACTATCTCGCCACGCGCCAGCAGCACGCGGCCACGATCATAAAGACAGAGCGCCTCGAACAGCGGATTGCTCTGCCGCTGCGCCAGCTCCAGCGCCTCGCGGTTGAGGCCACGGGCACGCCACAGGTCGCCACGCACCACGGCCAGATTGGCCAGGGTCGAGAGGCACAGCAGGCGCGAGCCATAGTGCTCCGTGGGCATCGCGGCCAGCGCCTCGCCACAGTAGGCCTCCGCCTGCTGGCTGTCGCCCCGCCCACGGGCGATCACGCCACTGATGGCCAGCCACTGGGCCAGCAGCGACTGCTGCTCGGCCAGGCTCGGTGCCGGCAGGAAGCGCGCCAGCTGGTTGGCCAGCTCCTCGGCCGCATCCAGCTGGCAGGCCAGGGCCAGGGCCCAGCTGTACAGCAGGATCAGGCGCGGGGTACTGGTCAGCAGGCTGTCGGGCAGGTCCATCTTCCAGCGCAACAGCATGGCGACATTCTGCTCGGCCAGCAGGTGCTCCTCGGAGAAGTTCTGCACCAGGCTTGCCGCCACGTCGGGCTGGCCGGCACGCAGGGCCTGCTCCACCGCTTCGTCCAGCAACCCCTGGCCACTGAACCAGCGACAGGCACGCAGATGCAGACTGGCCGGCGGCAACGACAACTGGTGGCCCGGGCTGGCCCGCAGCAGGTCGGAAAACAGGTGATGGTAGCGGAACCAGCGCCCCTGCTCGTCCAGCGGCACCAGGAACACCTGGTGTGCCTGCAGGTGCTGGAGGATGGCGGCGCTGTCGCCACTGTCGCGCACCGCATCGCACAACTCGGCGCAGAAGCGCTCCAGGCAGGCCGTGTCGTAGAGAAACGCCTGCAGTTCGGGCGGCTGGCGCTCGATCACCTCTTCCAGCAGGTAGTCACGCACCATGCCCTGGGCGCCATGCAGATCACTCGCACCCTCGCCGGCAGTGAGCATCCAGAGGCGCAGCCCGGCGACCCAGCCCTCGCTGCGCTGCAGCAGGCTATCGACCTGCTCGGCCGGCAGATCGGCGCCCTGCGCCAGCAACAGCTCGCGGGTTTCTTCCGGGGTCAGGCGCAGGTCCTGCTCCTGCAGTTCCAAGAGCTGGCGCGACAGGCGCAGGCGCGCCAGGTGCCAGTCCGGGCGCTGGCGACTGGTGACCAGCACCAGCATGCCGGCCGGCAAATGATTGAGGAAGAACTGCAGGCATCGATCGAGTACCGCGCCCTGGGCCAGGTGATAGTCGTCCAGCACCAGCAGTAGGGGCCGCTGCGGGTCCAGGCACTCGCCCAGTTCGTCGAGCAGACCGTCCAGCCACTCCTCGAAGGCGAACGGCTGGTGGCGCTGGCGCATCTTGAGCATGCCCAGGGCCTCGTCACCTATCCGCGGGAAATACTGACGCAGGCCCTCCAGCAGGCGCTCGAGGAAACGCCCGGGGTCGCCGTCGCGCCGGCTCAGACCTAGCCAGAGGCTCTGCCAATGCGCGGGAAGGCGCTCGCAGAACTCCACGGCCAGGGAACTCTTGCCGAATCCTGCAGGGGCACTGATCAGCAGCAGGCGACCCTCACGCCCCTCCTCCAGTCGCGCGCACAGCCGCGGTCGGCGAACATGACCGGCAGGCAACGGCGGACGGAAGAAACGACCCTCTCCGGAAGAGTTCGGGAGGCTGGCAAAGGCGGGGGAGCGGGACAGATCGGTCACGAGGGCATCGGGGTCATCGGCGACAGCGCAATGCCCGCAGCCTATCCCCTTGGCACGCGCATTTGAAGCCCGGCGCGTGTGGAGAAAAAGAAAAAGCCGGCACTAGGCCGGCTTTTCCGGGTGACGCGAGGATTAACGCACGCCGGCCTGACGCAGAGCAGCCGGGGTGTAATCGCTGGACGAAGCCTTGTAGTTGAAGTCGTAGGACTGCTTCTCCTCGTTCTTCATACCCAGGGCCAGGTAACGACCAGAGATGATGTCGTGCAGGGTTTCCACGGTGTACCACGGCACTTGCTTGTCGTAGTAGTACTGGGCATGAGCCTCGGCGACACGCCACAGGGCGCCACGACCGTCGTAGTGGTCGATCACCGCGGCCTGCCAGGTGTCCTCGTCGATGAACACATCACGCTTGGCGTAGATGTGACGCTCGCCGGCCTTCAGGGTACCGGTCACGTGCCAGACGCGGTGCAACTCGTAGCGAGTGTGCTCCGGGTTCAGGTGGCCGGCCTTGATGATGTCGGCATACTTCAGCTTCGGCGAGTCCAGCTTGTAGGAGTTGTACGGGATGTAGATCTCCTTCTTGCCGTTCAGCTTCCAGTCGTAACGATCCGGAGCGCCGTTGTACATGTCGAAGTTGTCGGAAGTACGCAGGCCGTCGGCAGCGGTACCCGGACCGTCGTAGGACACCTGCGGAGCACGACGCACGCGACGCTGACCGGCGTTGTACAGCCAGGCCAGACGCGGCTCCTTCACCTGGTTCAGGGTCTCGTGGACCAGCAGTACGTTACCGGCCAGACGTGCCGGCGCGGTCACGCGCTGCTTGAAGTAGAACAGGATGTTGCTCGGCTTGCTCGGATCGTAGTCGGTCAGACTGGTCGGGAAGGTGAACTCGTCCTGGAAGTACACCAGGCTGTAGGAACCGTTGGGCTGCGGAGTGGCCTGGGTGACCAGACGACGCACGCTGCCACCGCGATAGCGGGTGATCTGGTTCCAGATCGCTTCCAGGCCATTCTGCGGGATCGGGAAGGGGTAAGCGGTCTTGAAGTTCTCCAGACCGTTGCCGCCCTCGACCAGCTTGGTGCTGGTGGCGTTGATCTTCACGTCGTCCAGCACGTTCTGCGGAGCAGTGGCGGAACGATGAGTCGGGTACACCGGAATCTTGAAGCTGTCCGGGTAGCGCTTGAACATGGCTTGCTGGCCAGGGGTCAGCTTGTCCTTGTACTGATCGACGTTCTGCGCGGTGATGGTGAACAGCGGTTGCTCGCTGGCGAACGGGTCGCTGAGGAAACCACGGTCATCGGCGGTGCCGGCACTCTTGGGCAGGCCGCCGGTCCACTCGGGGATGGAGCCATCGGCGTTACCGGCCTTCTCCGCGCCCAGCGGAGTCAGGGTGGTGCCCAGCTTGGCAGCTTCATCGGCGGAAACGGCAGCCATTACGCTGGTGGCGAGCATGGACAGCGCCAGCACACCGGACTGCAACAGTGCTTTTTTAGATTTCATCTGCATAGTCATCCTTATTCTTGTTCTGCGCTTAGAAGCTCACGCCCACGCTGAAGGCGAGGAAGTCACGATCAACAGCTGTGTTGTACTTGCCACCAAAGAAATCGGTGTAAGACAGGCTGGCGGTGTAGGTGTTCTGGTACTCGGCATCCAGACCCAGGCTGACGGCCTTGGCACCCTCGGTGAACAAGCCATTGGGACCATAACCATTCACGTCATGCGACCAGGCAACGCTCGGACGCAGGTTCACACCGGCGAATACATCCGGGTAGTCCCAGATAGCTCGAGCGCGATAGCCCCATGCGGTGGTTGTCACAAAGCCATCGTCCTCACAGTACTTACTAACGTTTTCGGCGTTCGCACTACCAAGGGTCGAAACGTTCAGGCCAGTACATGCGGGGAAAACTCCACCCGGGGTGGCAGCGCCATTGACGTCATAGTTGCCAGGAAGCGGGCCCGGACCGTAGATGGGGTCGCGACCATAGCGAAGCTCATCGGAGTTCTCCAGGCCGCCGACATGCACCACACCGATCTCACCAACCAGAGTCAAGCGGCTAGCGCCCATGACCTGATCGAAGAAGTGAGTGAGGGTGGTCTGGAACTGCGTGATTTCCTTGCGGCGATACCCATTGGCAGTAGACCCCGCCGTAGCATCCAGCAGCGAGACATTATTGATGCCACTGGCCACATAGCCCGGACCGACAGTCGCCAATTGCCCCAGAGGCTTGAGACCCGCATAGAGCACGTCAGTGGTATTGAGCTGCACCGGTGCATTCGGACGATAGCTCAACTCGCCAGCCCAGGCAGTACCTGTCGGTAGAGTGGTCGAGAAACTCAAACCATACAGGCGGATATCCTCGGGATATTCCATGAAGTAGCTGCCAGAACCAGCTGCTGCCAAGGAAGCCAGACTGGCACGAGTGGCCGTCAAGCCACCGCCACCAGGACCCGCAAGAATGTAATTTCGGATTGCGGCATAGTCGGCAACACTGCCGGACTGGCCGCTAAAGATCGGCGTACGACTGTGGTAGTTCATGAAATAGCCGCCAAACTCTGTATCCAGCGGCTCGAAGAAATAACGAAGAGCAACACCGAACTGCCCGCTGTCACGAGCGTCCTTGTCACCAGAGCGACGTACGATGACACCTTCGTCCGGAGAACCCCAGTCAGTACCCAGAGCATTCAAAGCAGCAATCTGTGCATTAGTCAGAGCCACACCAAGCGGGGCCAGAGTATTGCGCAAGGAAGTTTCGCTACGAAGCACGGCAAGGTTGCTATCGCAACCGTCGGCAACGATATCAGGTTGCGCGAAGAAGGTGCCGCAGTTATCTGTAACTGTCTGATCCCACTCAAGCTGATAAAACGCTTCGGCAGAGAGATTATCAGTCAGGCTCTGCGACACATAAAACATATTGACCGGGATCAGACCTTCCTTGATCTCGGCACCAGGGCGACGGAAGGCAGCTGCATCGACCGGGTTGATGGCGTTGACACTATTCTGGATGAAGGTACTTTCACCCCAGCTCACCACCTGCTTACCGAGACGCACGGAACCCGGCTGATCAGCAATCGCATAGTTGTGATAAACGAAGGCGTCGAGAATCTCGGCGCCGGAGGACTGGGCACCCTCTTTGCGGTTGGAGTCGTCAATGTCCTTGAACAGACGGCTCTCATCCTTCAGCTCGAAGTCGTACCAGTATTTGCCCCGAACAAATACACCGGTATCGCCGTACTTGAGCTCAAGATCGTGAATACCCTTGAAGATCTTGGAGAAGGTCTCGCCCTTCTTGAAATTCAAATGGCTGTCGTCGGAGGTCTGGGAAAGGCCGTCACCGCCGTTATTCACACCAATCAGGTCAGGGTCGGCACCGCGCATCGACCAGCTGGCACCCACAGACAGAGAAGAGTCCAGCTGACCTTCGATCTCACCGATATTGAAAGACACGGCATAAGCCGGGGCAGCGAGGGTGGAGGCAAGGCTGACTGCCAGCGGCAGCTTGGCCAGACGCCAGAAGGGTTTGGTTTTTGTCATCGACGCTACTCCATGTGTTTTTTGTTATGGATGCTGCGGACTATAGCCACCCCCCCCCGAGGCTTGATCCCCCGAAAGTGTGATTTCCAGCCCCCAACCTCTCTAGACCGGCGGGTCACAAACGCCCCACCCACCGAACTTGACCCAACAAAGCAATTAGCAAGCCAAACGCTCGTTTGAGACCAGTATTTCCGCAGCCATCTGCGGGAAGGGCTCATTCGCCATTGCAATCCCCCAATACCCCTCAAGTAAATCAGAAGCCTTTCGAGCATCCCCCCTAGCAACGACGGGGATTTGCAGACAGACAGATCACTTTTCAGCACACCGCAGAAGCCGGTTGAAGCGCTATCAGAGCGTGGACAGGAATGCGCTGCCCGCAGCCTGCCACTGGGCGATATCAAGACGAATTCGTTTCTTGTCCAGCTTGCCCACACTGGTTTTGGGAATATCGGTAACAAGGGCGATCTGACTGGGTATCGCCCACTTGTTGATGTGACCCAGCTCGACGAAGGGGATGAGGTGCTCCTTCAGCCCCTTGGCATCCAGCGCCTGCCCCTCGCGCAGCACCAGCAGGGCGAAGGGACGCTCGCCCCATTGCGGATCGGGGACCCCGACCACGGCCACCTCACGCACGGCCGGATGACGGCTGATCAGATCTTCCAGTTCCAGCGACGACAGCCACTCGCCACCGGTCTTGATCACATCCTTGATGCGGTCGCGGATGTCGATGAAACCGAAGTCATCCAGGGTCGCCACGTCACCGGTGTGCAGCCAGCCGTGCTCCCACAGTTCGGCGCTCTTCTGCGGCTCGTTGAAGTAGCCCATGGTCAGCCAGGGCGCGCGCAGCACCAGCTCGCCCTGGGTTTCGCCATCGGCGGGCAGCAGTTGGCCATCCGCCCCCATCAGCGCGGCCTCCACCAGTGGCACCGGCACGCCGGCCTTGATCCGGTAGGTGACACGCTCGTCCTCGCTGCCGGCCTTGAGCTCTTCGTTGATGTGTGCACAGGAGATCAGCGGGCAGGTCTCGGACATGCCATAGGCCGCCGTCAGCTGGATGCCGCGGGACTTGGCCGCTTCATAGAGCGCGCGATTCAGCGCGCTGCCGCCGATGATCACCTTGAGCCCGGCGAAGTCATAGCCCTGGGCGCTGGGTGCGTTGAGCATCATCTGCAGGATGGTCGGCACGCAGTGCGAGAAGGTCACCTTCTCCTCGCGAATAAGCCGGCACAGCATGTCCGGCTCGTAGCGGCCGGGATAGACCTGTTTGATACCGAGCATGGTGGCCACGTAGGGGATGCCCCAGGCATGCACGTGGAACATCGGCGTGATCGGCATGTACACATCGTCGGTGCCGAGCAGGCGCACGCTGTCCAGGCTACCCAGCACGCTGGCCTCGGCCAGGGTATGCAGCACCAGCTGGCGGTGGGTGAAGTACACGCCCTTGGGGTTGCCGGTGGTGCCGGTGGTGTAGAAGGTGGTGGCCACCGAGTTCTCGTCGAAGTCCTGGAAGTCGTACTTCGTACTGGCGGCGGCCAGCAAGCTCTCGTACTCGCCGACCAGATTGGGCAGCTCGGCGCTCTTCTCGGCGCCGTCGGTGAGCAGGATGGTCTTCTCCACCGTGGTCAGCTGGGCCTCGATGCCCTTGTACAGCGGCACGAACTCGCTGTTGACCAGGACGAATTTGTCCTCGGCGTGATTCATGGTGTAGAGGATCTGGTCGGCGGACAGGCGGATGTTGATGGTGTGCAGCACCGCGCCGATCATCGGGATGGCGAACATGCACTCCAGGTAGCGGTGGCTATCCCAGTCCATCACCGCCACGGTATCGCCGGCTTTGACCCCGGCCGCGCTCAGCACGTTGGCCAGGCGCGCCACGCGCTCGTTGAAGGTGGCGTAGCTGTAGCGCAGCTGGTCGCGGTAGACGATCTCGCGGGTCTTCTCGTAACGGCTGCCGGAAAGCAGCAAGCGCTTGATCAGCAGCGGAGCCTGGTTGGCATTGGCGGCTGGCGGGATGACTCGGGTCTGCAGCATGTCGGTAACCTGTACTTGGAGTTATTCTTCGACGCCAATCTAGAACCGCTCTGCCTTCGACTTAATCCACCCAAAGAATGATTTTTCCGGTGACTCTTTGGCCATTACCGGTCACGCAGTAGAATCGACTCGTACTTGCCGTTCCGGCTTCACTCTTCAGAGGTAATACCGATGTCCGATATCGTCATCGTCAGCGGCGCCCGCACCCCCATGGGTGGCTTCCAGGGCAGCCTGTCCAGCGTGCCTGCCGTGGAACTGGGCGCCATCGCCATCCGCGAGGCCGTGGCCCGTGCCGGTATCCAGCCCGCCGATGTGCAGGAAGTGATCATGGGCTGCGTGCTGCCCGCCGGTCTCAAGCAGGGCCCGGCCCGCCAGGCGTCGCTGGGCGCCGGGCTGCCGGCGGCCACCGGCTGCACCACCATCAACAAGCTGTGCGGCTCCGGCATGAAGGCCGTGATGCAGGCTTTCGACGCGCTCAAGGCCGGCAGCAACGAAATCATGGTGGCCGGCGGCATGGAAAGCATGTCCAACGCCCCCTACATCGTCGAGAAGGCCCGCACCGGCCTGCGCATGGGCCATGGCGAGATCAAGGACCACATGTTCCTCGACGGCCTGGAAGATGCCCGCACCGGCCGCCTGATGGGCTCCTTCGCCCAGGAAACCGCCGACAAGTACGGCATCACCCGCGAGCAGATGGACGCCTACGCCATCGAGTCGCTGAAACGCGCCCAGACCGCGATTCAGAGCGGTGAGCTGGCCAGCGAAATCGTCCCGGTCACCGTCACCAGCCGCAAGGGCGAGGTGGTGGTGAAGGATGACGAGCAGCCGCTGACCGCCAACCTGGACAAGATCCCGACCCTCAAGCCGGCCTTCAAGAAGGACGGCACCATCACCGCCGCCAACGCCAGCTCGATCTCCGACGGCGCCAGCGCCCTGGTGCTGATGACCGCCGAGGAAGCCGCCAAGCGTGGCCTCAAACCGCTGGCGAAGATCGTCGCCCACGCCACCCAGAGCCAGGACCCGAGCGAGTTCACCATCGCCCCGATCGGCGCCATGAGCAACCTGTTCAAGAAGACCGGCTGGAGCAAGGACGACGTCGACCTGTACGAGATCAACGAGGCCTTCGCCATGGTCACCATGCTGGCCATGCGCGAGCACGGCCTGGACCATGCCAAGGTCAACGTCTTCGGCGGCGCCTGCGCCCAGGGCCACCCGGTCGGCTCCACCGGCTCGCGCCTGATCGTCACCCTGATCAACGCCCTGCAGAAGAAGGGCGGCAAGCGCGGCGTGGCTTCGCTGTGCATCGGCGGCGGCGAAGCGACCGCCGTGGCCATCGAGCTGCTGTAAGCACTGCGCAACGAAAAAGCCCCGCCTAGGCGGGGCTTTTTTATGGACGACTCTTTATCGAAGCTCGGTAAAGGCCAGCTTGACGCCCAGCCCCACCAGCACCGCGCCCATCAGCCGGTCGAACCAGTGACCCAGGCGGGCGAAGCCGGCGCGCACCCGGCGCTGGCTGAACAGCAGTGCCACCAGGCAGAACCACAGTGCCGTGGCGAAGGCCAGGTAGACGCCGTAGCCGGCCTGCACCACCAGCGGCGTGTGCGGGTTGATCACCACGGTGAACAGCGAGAGGAAGAACAGCGTGGCCTTGGGGTTCAGGCCGTTGGTGACGAAACCGGTCATGAATGCCGCGCGCGGCGAACGCTCGATGCCATCGCCAGCCACTTCCAGGCTGCCCGGCGCCGCCGGCTTGGCGCGCAGCG
>Ga0247725_1000667_pt1 | contig 22106 bp, 19 predicted proteins | sample OKSTACKMCFT3sol_FD_183021 | JGI IMG/M metagenome (GOLD analysis project Ga0247725, IMG submission 183021) | Subsurface sediment microbial communities from gas well in Oklahoma, United States - OK STACK MC-FT3-sol | ecosystem: Environmental > Terrestrial > Deep subsurface > Rock core/Sediment...
TTGGATCCATAGTGGTTTCCCATAACTGCTCTGGGTTCATCTCACCCAAACCTTTATAACGCTGGATATATAAACCACGTTTCGACTCGGCCATTAACCATTCCAGTGCTTCAACAAAGCTTTCTACCGGTTTGATTTTTTCGCCACGGCGGACATAACCACCTACTTCAATTAAGTCACGGATTGCATTGCCTAATTCAACTATGCGGCCGTAATCGACTGAAGTAATAAAATCGTAATGCAACAGGTATTCGTTGTCGATACCGTGCTGACGGATGATGACTTTTGGCACGAACAGCTGGCGCTCGCGATCTTCCACTACAGTATAAGCGTAGCTTGAACCATCGCCTTCGCGCTCTTGCAAGCGGGTCACCAGATTCTTCGCCCAGCTTTCAGCCAAAGCAGCGTCTTTGCAAAGCTCAGGCGTAATAGCAGGCACATACACCAGTTCGTTCAGTAAGTTCGATGGGATCTTACGGCTTAAACGAGTGATAGTAGCTGTGACTTTATGGTACAGCTGTACCAGAGTTTCCAGCTGAGCACCGCCTATGCCTGGCGCATCGGCATTAACATGCAATGTCGCTTCATCCAGCGCCAGAGTTGTTAAGTATTCAGTTAAAGCCGGGTCATCTTTAATATATTGTTCTTGCTTACCTTTTTTCACTTTGTATAAAGGTGGCTGTGCAATATAGATGTAACCACGTTCGATCAGCTCTGGGGTTTGACGGTAGAAGAAGGTCAATAACAGAGTACGGATGTGAGAACCATCGACGTCAGCATCCGTCATCAGGATGATGCTGTGGTAACGGGTTTTGTCCGGATTGTATTCGTCACGACCAATGCCACAACCTAAAGCTGTGATCAGAGTCCCTACTTCCTGAGAGGAAATCATCTTGTCAAAACGGGCTTTTTCTACGTTCAGAATTTTACCTTTCAGTGGAAGAATAGCCTGGTTTTTGCGGTTGCGGCCCTGCTTGGCAGAACCACCCGCAGAGTCACCCTCTACAAGGTAAAGTTCTGATAAGGCTGGATCTTTTTCCTGACAGTCGGCCAGTTTACCAGGCAAACCTGCGATATCTAAGGCGCCTTTACGGCGTGTCATTTCACGGGCTTTACGGGCAGCTTCGCGGGCACGGGCAGCGTCAACAATTTTACCAACGATAATTTTGGCTTCGCTCGGGTTTTCTAACAGGTATTCGTTCAGCTTTTCGTGCATTGCACTTTCAACAGCAGACTTCACTTCGCTGGATACAAGCTTGTCTTTGGTCTGAGAACTGAACTTTGGATCTGGTACTTTTACGCTGATAACCGCAGTTAAACCTTCACGGGCGTCGTCGCCTGTGGCAGAGATTTTCATCTTTTTCGCGTAGCCTTCGTGCTCCATGTAAGTGTTTAACACTCGTGTTAAAGCAGAACGGAAACCAGCTAAGTGAGTACCACCATCCCGTTGTGGAATGTTGTTGGTGAAACAGTAAATGCCTTCCTGGAACGAATCATTCCATTGCATGGCCACTTCTACAGAAATACCATCTTCTTCACGGTGTGAGGTAAAGTAAAAAGCTTTCTGGTGCACCGGAGTTTTAGTGCGGTTTAAGTACTGCACAAAAGCTTCTATACCACCTTCGTATTTGAAATGATCAGTTTTGTCGTCACGCTCATCAGTCAGAATAATGCTGACACCAGAGTTCAGGAACGATAGTTCGCGTAAGCGTTTCGCCAGAATATCGTAGTGGAAATTAATATCGCTAAAAATTGTTGGGCTTGGCCAAAATCGAATAGAAGTACCGGTGCCTTCAGTTTCACCTACTACAGCTAAAGGTGCGTCTGGCACACCTAAACGATAGATTTGTGAATGCACTTGCTGTTTACGGCGAATGGTTAATTCTAATTTGTCCGATAAAGCGTTTACTACTGAAACACCTACGCCGTGCAAACCACCAGACACTTTGTAAGAGTTATCATCAAACTTACCACCGGCGTGTAATACCGTCATGATGACTTCAGCTGCAGAGACCCCCTCTTCGTGCATATCTGTAGGAATACCGCGGCCATTATCGCGCACTGAAACTGAGTTATCTGTGTGGATAGTCACCCACACATCAGTACAGTGTCCCGCTAAGGCTTCGTCGATGGAGTTGTCGACGACTTCGAATACCATGTGGTGTAAGCCTGAACCGTCGTCCGTATCACCGATATACATACCGGGTCTTTTACGTACGGCATCCAGGCCTTTTAATACTTTGATACTCGACGAGTCGTAAATATGTTCTTCGGCCATCTTCATTCTGTCCGTATTGTTATCTGTCCGTGTTCCACGTGAAACAATGCCGGATTGAGATCCGGTATTGCTGGTAAAACCTGGTCAGTATTAATCGCTGAAATAAATACCTGCGAATTAATAGTGTTTAAAAAACTAAATATATGACGCTTGGAATTATCGTCTAATTCCGAGGCCAAATCATCAATTAATAACACCGGCTGTTTATGGCCGTAGTTATAAATCACGTTACTTTGCGCCACTTTCAGCGCAAAGAGTAATACTTTCAGTTGTCCACGCGACAACACTTCTTCAACCGCCTGGCCAGCCACTTTCAGCTTTAAATCCGCCTTCTGTGGGCCAAACTGACAATGTCCTAATCGCAAGTCCTGCAGAAAATTTTGCTGCAATAATTGCTGTAACTGTTCGGGCGTATCGATACGCTCGGGCCAACCTGAATACAACTGGAGACTCAAACCAGCAGCCCAGGGAGCATCCACCAACAAGGGCTGCACTGCCGAATCCAAAGCCAAGATGTAACGCTGGCGTAAAGCCTGTAATTCAAATGCCAAACCAGCCAGGTTCTGGTCCCAGTAAGCATATTCATCGTTATAGCGCTTTTGCGTTTTTAACAGCGCATTACGATGCTTCAAAACCCGCTGCAATTTGCTCCACAAGGAATAGAAACTCTGTTCCACGTGAAACAATCCCATATCGAAAAATTGCCGCCTCTCCTTTGGGCCACCCAGTAAAAGTTTAAAACTCTCTGGAGTAATTAATTGTACCGGCAACAACTGCGCCAGTTCAGAGACACGGTTCAGGTCTTCACCGTTTAACCGCATCCGCAGTTCGCCTTCACGTTCACGCTGCAAACCCAGATTTAAAACCTGCTGCGCCATTTCCACTTTGGCATTGAGTAAAAATGCCTGTTGTTCATAACGGATCAGCTTCTCTGGCTTACTGCTACGAAAAGACCGGCCATGCGCTAAATAATAAATGGCCTCGAGCAAACTGGTTTTGCCGCTGCCATTTTCGCCATAAATCAGGTTTATACCGGGACGAAACTCTAACTGAGCTTCGGCAATGTTGCGAAACTGCTGAATTCTGAGTGTATTTAATGCCATTCACTATAAACGCATCGGCATCACAACGTACATGGCACCAGACTTAGCCCCAACACCTTCAATCAAAGCACTGGAGTTACCGTCGCTTAAATGCAGAACGACCAGGTCGGTTGATAAGGTATTCAGTACGTCGAGTAAATAACCGACGTTAAAACCAATCTCCAGCGTATCCCCCTGGTATTCCACTTCAATGGTTTCTTCCGCTTGTTCGTGCTCAGGGTTATTTGCCACAATTTGCAGCTCGCCTGAACTCAAAGTAAAACGAACACCACGGTATTTCTCGTTCGATAAAATGGATGCGCGCACACAGGAATCTTTTAATACATCACGGTGCGCTGTCACCAGTTTGGTGCTGTTGCGCGGCAATACCCGGCGATAATCGGGGAAACGGCCGTCAATCAATTTACAGCTGAAGCTGAACTGAGTGTCGGTTAAACGAATATGGTTCTGACCTAAACTTAAAGTTACCAGTTGGTCATCCGCAATAAGCAAACGCATCACTTCCAGCACACCTTTGCGTGGAATGATAATTTGTTTTTGATGTCCGGCTGTGGCGGCCAATTCGATAGAACTCATTGCCAAACGGTGACCATCAGTCGCCACTGAGCGTAAAGTACCGTTGTCCACTTCAAATAACAACCCGTTCAGGTAATAACGCACATCCTGGTTCGCCATTGAAAATGCGGTGTCATCCAATAAATGTCGTAACTGGTTGCGAGGCAACTGTAAGTCAACTTCACCTTGCCAGCTTTCTAAATTTGGGTAATCGTTGGCACTTAAAGTGGATAAAGTGAATTTGCTTTTTCCTGTGCTGACCACACAGTTATCAGCTTGTACTGTAACACTTAACAACGAAGAGTCCGGTAAGCTGCGGCAAATATCCAGAATTTTTTTCGCCGGTACTGTGATACGGCCAGGACTTATTAATTGTTGAATAGGTGACATGGCCACCAGCTCAATTTCTAAGTCGGTACCAGTCAGAATAAGTTGGCCATCTTCACGGGCTTCAATCAATACATTCGACAAAATAGGTAAAGTGTGGCGTCGTTCAATGGCACCTGACACCATTTGTAAGGGTTTGAGCAGAGCGTCGCGTTCAATAGTAAATTGCATCACCATTCCCTATTATGAAGACAATGTTCGAATTAAGTTTTGGAAATCTTCTTTAATTTCATGCGTTTCTTCTTTTAACGATTCTATTTTACGACACGCATGCAACACTGTGGTGTGGTCACGGCCACCAAAAGCATCACCAATTTCCGGCAAGCTGTGGTTGGTCAGCTCTTTTGCCAAAGCCATCGCCATTTGACGTGGGCGAGCTACGGAACGACTACGACGTTTGGACAATAAATCCGCTACCCGTATTTTGTAATACTCGGCCACAGTTTTCTGGATATTCTCTATGGTGACCAGCTTGTCCTGTAAAGCCAGCATATCGCGTAATGCTTCACGCACAAAGTCGATGGTAATAGGACGGCCAGTAAAGTTGGCATTGGCAGAAATACGATTGAGCGCGCCTTCCAATTCACGCACATTGGAGCGCAAACGTTTAGCGACAAAAAACGCAACTTCTTCCGGCAGCCGAATATTGATTTCTTGCGCTTTACGCATCAGGATCGCAACCCGGGTTTCCAGCTCTGGCGGTTCGATGGCGATAGTTAAACCCCAACCAAAACGACTTTTTAAGCGCTCTTCCACACCGTCGATTTCTTTTGGATAACGATCGCTGGTTAAAATGATCTGCTGATTACCTTCTAGCAAGGCATTAAAGGTATGGAAAAACTCTTCCTGGGAACGATCTTTTTTTGCGAAAAATTGAATATCATCGATAAGCAAGGCATCAACAGAGCGGTAATAGCGCTTAAACTCTTCTATTGCGTTGTTTTGTAGGGCTTTTACCATGTCCTGCACAAAACGTTCTGAATGCATATAAATGACTTTAGCATCCGGCTTATTCGCTAGTATACCGTTTCCTACTGCATGCAATAAGTGCGTCTTACCCAAACCTGTACCGCCATACAAAAACAAAGGGTTGTAAGCAGTACCGGGGTTATCTGCCACTTGCTTGGCCGCTGCTCGGGCTAACTGGTTCGATTTACCTTCTACAAAGTTATCGAAATTGTGCTTGGCATTGACGTTGCTATTAACTATTGTTTTTGGTGCAGGCTCTGGCATAGCGGCTACTGGCGCTGCTACAGGGGCAACTCTGGGTAGTTGACTAACTGGAGCTACTAAAGGCTTTTGGGTTGAGCCAACATCAAAGCGCAAACGTGGCGCATGATCGCCACAATAGCCCTGGATCAGCTCATTGATCCGATTCAAATATTTGTCACGCACCCAATCCAGCACAAAGCGGTTAGGCGCATACAAAGTCAGTGCGTCATGCGAGCTGTCAGCTTGTAATGGGCGGATCCAGGTGCCAAAGTCACGAGCTGGTAACTCGGCCTGGAGCGCTTCAAGGCAATTTTTCCAAACGGACTGATACACCATATCTCCAACAGCCCCTAATAATTATTATTTAGTTAGGCAGGCGTAAGTGAAAAGAGCAGCATTATCCTATGATCTTATCCACAAGTTCAATATTGACTTTTGTAAAAATTCAAGACAGCACAAAAATGACGCATAACCAATTGTTTTAAAAGCAAATAAACCTCTTATTCTATTTGCTGATATGCAAGCAATATATCAGACCAAAGCGGTCCAAAAACCACTGATTTTAAAAACAACTCACATTTTATCCCAGACGAACTATGCACCTTGTGGACAACTTTTAAAGATCAGGAAAAAATAATGATCAGATCAGCAGAAACAGAAGGATCTGCATTGACAACAGCTGCTGACCCGCTTAGAATTCGCGCTCATTTTTAATCGCTGCGTTTTGGTTATTACTAAAACACAGACCCTTAGTAAATATCGACCGGACGGACGAAGTTATGAAAAGAACATTTCAACCTAGCGTTTTAAAACGTGCTCGCGTCCACGGCTTCCGTGCTCGCATGGCTACCAAAAATGGCCGTCAAGTGATTGCACGTCGTCGTGCTAAAGGCCGCAAGCGCTTAACAGTCTAGTCAGATTCGTAAGCGCTGCGTGGTCAGCTATACATTCAGCAGGGAGTTACGTCTGTTAACTCCCCGCGAATTCGACAATGTCTTCCAAAATCCTTTCCGGGTTTCTTCCCCTCTCTTTACCATATTGTGTAAACCTAATCAGTCTGTACATCCAAGACTGGGTCTGACTATTGCCAAAAAACGTGTTAAATTAGCCACGCATCGAAACCGTATCAAAAGATGTTCAAGAGATAGCTTCAGGTTACACCAACATGAACTTCCACCTGTTGATTTAGTTTTGATGGTAAAAGGTGATATCAGCAATACGCCCAATGAAGAATTGCACAAGCAACTGGATAAGTTATGGGGCAAAATAGCTCGCCAATACAAAACACTGGTGCAAGACTGCTAATTTCCACTGTACGTGGTTATCAGAAGTTGATCAGTCCGTTATTTGGACCCAGTTGCCGGTTTTATCCCACCTGTTCTCATTACGCTATTGAAGCCATAGAACGCTTTGGTGCCGTAAAAGGTGGTTGGTTAACTACAAAACGTTTATTAAAATGTCACCCCTTACATCCCGGTGGTGAAGACCCGGTTCCACAAAAGCAGAAAGAGACTAACTAACAGATGGATTCTCAACGCAGTTTATTAGTGATAGCACTCGCCTTCGTTAGCTTATTGTTATGGCAGGCATGGCAAACCGATCACGCGCCCAAACCAGTCACTCCGGTCACGGAACAAAACACAACCACTTCAGCTGGATCTGCAGACTTACAATTAAGCAGTTCGGGCACTTCAGCTCAGGCTGCTGCGCCCGTGGCTACTCAGCAAGTGATCACTGTCAGTACTGACGTGTTAAAAGTACAAATCGACACTAAAGGTGGCGATATTGTTGATTTGACTTTACCCGCTTTTACTTTAAGTAAAGACAGCGACCAGCCTTATCAGCTGATGCGCAAATTAAATGGCTTTGAATATGTAGCTCAGTCTGGATTATTAGCTGATGGTCCGGATGATAAACGCAATAGCAGTCGTCCCGTGTATTCTGCAGCCAAAAGCAGCTATACCCTTGGCAATGGCGAACAGCAAATAGTAGTACCTTTAACCTTTAACCATAACGGTTTGGAGATTGAAAAGCGCTACATCTTTACCGCTGGAAAATATGATGTCCGGGTAGAATATTTGCTGAAAAATACCACCGCGCAAACGAAGTTAGTGCAGGCTTACCAGCATCTGGTGCAAACCATTGATAACGGCAAAAGCAGCAGTATGATGATGCCAATTTATCGTGGTGGTGCTTTCTCTACTTCAGATAAACGTTACGAAAAATATACCTTTGAAGATATGCAGGAAACTAACCTGGCTCAATCCACTAAAGGTGGTTGGGTGGCTATGCTGGAGCACTACTTTGTTGCTGCCTGGGTTCCTGAAAAAACTGCGGACAATCAGCTGTACAGCTTAGTGAATAACGGCAACGGTATAGTAGGCGTTAAAGGCCCTGAACTGACAATCCCAGCAGGAGAGAGCCTGACTATTGCTTCTACCTTTTATGCTGGCCCTAAGGATCAGGATAAATTAGCAGCTATAGCTGATGGTCTGGATCTGACAGTCGACTACGGCTTCTTATGGTTTATTTCTCAGACTTTATTCTGGTTACTGACTTTAATCCAAGGTTTTGTCAGCAACTGGGGTGTCGCCATTATTATCATCACTTTAATAGTCAAAGGTGTGATGTATCCGCTGACCAAAGTGCAGTATGAGTCTATGGCCAAGATGCGCAATCTGAAGCCAAAAATTGACGAACTGCAGGCGCGTTACAAGGACGACCGTCAGAAGATGGGGCCGGCTATGATGGAGCTGTACCGCAAAGAAAAAGTAAACCCTATGGGTGGCTGCTTGCCTATGCTGGTGCAAATGCCAATTTTCCTGGCTTTGTATTGGGTGTTTGTTGAGAGCGTGGAGTTACGTCAGGCGCCATTTATGTTATGGATCCAGGATTTATCCACCCAAGACCCCTACTACGTATTACCAGTGCTGTTTGGTATCAGTATGTTTGTGATGCAAAAGCTGACGCCTATGACAGTAACTGATCCGATGCAGCAAAAAATCATGCTGTGGATGCCAGTGGTATTCTCAGTGTTCTTCCTGTGGTTCCCAAGTGGTCTGGTACTGTACTGGTTAGTCAGTAACCTGATTTCTTTAGCTCAGATGCTGTATATCTACCGCGGCATGGAGAAGAAAGGCTTATACACTAAGGCCTGATACTGCTGAGCTAGACTTAGAAGGCCTGTTTTCAGGCCTTTTTGTTTTTTTATGTTTAACAAATTGATCCTGTAACCAAAGTCATTGGTGTTGCAGTGAGGCGAAAGAGCGAAGTCAACGAAGCTGCAGCTCCAAGTACGAAGGCGATAAATTAAGTCGAGGTTTTTTATGTACAGCACAGACACTATTGCCGCTCAGGCCACTGCCACAGGTCGTGCCGGTGTAGGAATAATAAGGGTATCAGGTCCTGCCGTTTCTGCAGTGGCTACCGCCATTCTGGGCAAAGTGCCAAAACCCCGTACTGCTGAATACCTGCCGTTTTTAGACGAACAAAAACAAACGCTAGACCAAGGTATAGCTCTATATTTCCCTGGCCCCAATTCCTTTACCGGCGAAGATGTGCTTGAACTACAAGGCCACGGTGGCCCTGTGCTTTTAGATATGTTATTGCGCCGCGTACTTCAGATGAAAGAAGTGCGGATAGCACGCCCTGGTGAGTTTTCTGAACGAGCCTTTTTAAACGATAAATTGGACTTAACGCAAGCCGAAGCCATAGCCGACTTAATTGACGCAAGCAGTGAACAAGCTGCACGTTCCGCTATGCATTCGTTGCAGGGTGAGTTCTCGCGCAAGATACACGACCTGGTAGAAAAGGTAATATACCTGCGGATTTACGTTGAAGCGGCCATCGACTTTCCGGACGAAGAAATCGACTTTTTATCAGACGGCAAAGTGGCTGGTGATTTAGCGGAAATTATCTCCGATTTAGCGGGGATCCAGAAACAAGCCACTCAAGGCAGCATATTACGTGAAGGTATGCGCGTGGTGATTGCTGGCCGGCCTAATGCAGGTAAATCCAGTTTATTAAACGCTTTGGCTGGCCGCGAAGCCGCTATAGTGACTGAAATCGCAGGCACCACCCGTGATGTCTTGCGTGAGCATATTCATATCGACGGTATGCCTTTGCATATCATAGACACCGCTGGTTTACGTGAAGCCACAGATAAAGTAGAGCAAATAGGTATAGAACGCGCCTGGCAGGAAATAGAACAAGCCGACCGGGTGCTTTTTATGGTCGACGGCACCACCACCAATGCCACCAGCCCAGCCGACATCTGGCCAGATTTTATGTCACGTTTACCCAAAGACCTGGGCTTAACTGTCATTCGCAATAAAGCCGACTTAACAGGCGAAACTACAGGAGCCAGTCAAGACGGCGACTATCCGGTTTTTCATATCTCAGCCAAAACTAATTCAGGCATAGAACAGCTACGGGATCACCTAAAAGCCTGCATGGGCTTTGACGCCAATACCGAAGGCAGCTTTATCGCCCGCCGCCGACATTTAGACGCGCTGCAACGCGCTGCAGAGCATTTAGCCATAGGCGATGCTCAGTTGCATAACCACTTAGCTGGCGAGCTGTTAGCAGAAGAACTACGCCTGACTCAGCAACACCTGAATGAAATCACCGGCGAATTTAGTTCGGATGATTTATTGGGCAGAATTTTCAGCTCGTTCTGTATAGGTAAATAACTCAATTCTAACTCCCACCCCGCATAGCCAGGTGATCGCTGGCTGTGCGGCGGATAAGCAACGTCAAAACTCCTGCTCCACATACTGTAATCACGCTTGCCAACAGTAAACCAGAATCAAAACTGCCACTTTGTTTGGCCAGATAACCACTGATGGCCGGTGCAATAACCTGTGCTGTGCCATAACAAAGCGTCATCTTGCCCATCAGCTGAGCTGGTTTTGCCGGTAATAAGCGCCCTGCCATCGTCAGCACTAAGCTGACGCAACCAACAAAACTAATGCCAAATAAAAAGGCACTGAAGAGTAACGCCAGCGCCTGACTCCAGAGCACAGGTAACACAATTGCCAACGCGTTCAGCAGCAGAGCCCAGCGTAAACTAACTAAATAACCAAAACGTCGTGCAACACGATCCCAGAAAATCGCTGCTGGTGCGGCTCCTATACCTAAAGCAAAAAATGCCCAGTTACCAAAACCTGTCAGTTCTGCATTCAGACTCGCCATAGCGACAATAAAAGTAATAGTAACCACATAGCCATAACCGGCGCAGAAATACATTAAAAATAACGGCCAGAGGAAACTACGTGGCAAAGCTAAAGGCGTTGCATCTTTGTTGTTGCCGGATAACGCCAGCTGTGGTGCAGGCAGCCAGCGCCAGGCCGGAACCATCAGTACCAATCCAAACAGACTAAGCGCCAACCATTGTTGCTCCCAACTCAAAGCTGCAGCACTAAACAGCTCCACTAATAAAGCCACTAAAGCTATGCCCAAACCCAGGCCAGCAAAATGCAAACCCAGTTCAGCTTTGGCACCACGAGCAGCCAGCTGCTGCAAAATAAGGCCTGAGGCCAATAACATTGAAGCAGCCGAACTTAAACCAGCCAAAAAGCGCCACAAGCCCCAAAACAGCGGGTCTGAACTATAAGCTGTGGCTAGTGTGCTTATGACAGCAAAAACCAAACCAATACGGTAGGCATAAAACTTCCACTGCCAGTCTTTTAACCGCACGGCTAATAAAGCTCCGGCAAAGTAGCCCAGGTAGTTTACTGCAGCTAAATAACCAGCCAAAGCTTCTGTAAGACCTGCACCGGACATCAAAGGAATAAGCGGCGTATAGGCAAAACGCGCTATGCCTAAACACAACAGCTGACTAAAAAAACCAGCCAATAGTATGCGGCGGGCCACTGGATCAGACATAAACAGGCTTCCTTAGCCAGAAAGGTTTAAAAAGACAGCAGCATCTTTAGCGCTATCAAAAGTAAGACGCAGGCAAATAACTTTTTCAACAAGGCCGCAGGCACTTTAGTAGAAAGCTGTACACCAAGCGGAGCTGCCACCACGGAGCCAATACTCATGCCAAGCACCGCAGGCCAATACACTGCTCCAATCAGATTCGGATGAGCAACAGGAGCTGTTTGTAGCATATAGGAGATGGCGCCAAACACAGTCACCGGAAAACCTACGGCCACCGAACTGGCGACGGCTTTGGGCATAGCCATAAAACGGCTTAAAAAAGGCACCATCAACACACCGCCACCAGCGCCAATAAAACTGCCGGTGGCCCCGACTAAAGCCGGAAACCAGCGTAACATTGGCTCTGAGGGGGGAGAGTGCAGCTGAGCAGTTTTTGTTGACGGCTTTAACATAGAAAAAGCCACATAAAGCAAAAAGGTGGCAAAAATGCACTGCAGCCACAAGGCTGGCAAACGGGTCACCAGCAGGGAGCCAAGCACGACCCCAAATAAACTGGCCGGTAACATCAACCGAATCAACTCCCAGTTAATAGCGCCCTTTTGATGATGTACCCGCAGTGAAGAAATTGAACCTATAGCTGCAATCACCATAGAACTGGCCAAGGCTATCACGGGGGAAACTTCTGCACTAAAACCTAAAGAAGGCAGCATAAAAGTTAAAAATGGCACTGTCACCAGAGCCATACCTACACCTATCAGGCCCAGCAATAAGCCTCCTGCCAAACCCGCCAGAATAAATAATGTCAGTACCCACAGATCCATAATTTCCTGCCTGAACTAAAAAGGCCAGCTGATGCTGGCCCAGTAGAATATTTTAGTTAGCGCGCATAAGTGGCGGTTAAAGTCGCTTTGCCCAGAGCTGTCGCATTCAGCATAAAACCTACTACAGCAGCGCTGGCACCATCAGGGACACCTAAAGTCGTTTCAGGTAAAGCCCAGACGGTAAACTGATAACGATGCATACCATGGCCTTCAGGTGGACAAGCTCCACCAAAGTCTTTAATGCCATAGTCATTGTTAAAACTGCGGCTGCCCGCTGGTAACTGGCCATTACCAGCGCCCTGAGCCAGTGAAGTTACAGAAGCTGGAATATCCAAAACCAGCCAATGCCAAAAACCTGAACCCGTAGGTGCATCCGGATCAAACACGGTAATAGCAAAACTTTGAGTACCAGCTGGTGCATTCTGCCAGTTTAATGCAGGCGACAGATTTGGGCCGTCACAACCAAAACCATTAAATTCAAAGGTCTTTGCCATAAAATGGCCTTCACGGATATCCGGGCTGGTCAGTTGAAATAGCTTGGAAGTCATGTTTTTTCCTTAACTTTGGCTCTAAACAAAAGGGAAACCTGGCCCAGTCTGAACTTTGCAACAAAGCAAATCCAGCCTTTTTCGACCAACTCTGCGCTGCAGGCTTCGGCTGTGAACTTCAACTATGTTGCTGTAACCACTGATAAAACATTTGTTTTGGCATAGCACCAGATTGCTGGGCAACCAGCTTACCGCCTTTAAACAACATCAGAGTGGGAATAGAGCGAATTTGAAACTGTGCCGCCAGTTGTTGTTGCTGTTCAGTATTAACTTTAGCAAAGCGAAATTTAGGTTCCAACTCAGCAGCGGCCTGATTAAATACCGGCGCAAAATTCAGGCAAGGTCCACACCAACTGGCCCAAAAATCAACAACTACAGGCAATTCTGATTTCTGGATCTGGTTAACAAAGTTTTGCTGGGTTAGCTCTATCGGCTTTCCGGCGAAAAGCGCCAGTTTACACTGACCACATTTAGGCTGATCGGCAAACTTTTCAGGCAGCACCCGGTTTAAGGTCGAACAATGAGGACAGGCAATAATCATAGCAGGCTCCAAATGTAACTATTGAAACGAGATATGGGCATACTCAGAGCTTTTACAGGGTATAAAGCATAAAAAAAACCGGCTTTCGCCGGTCTTTTATAATCAATCAGAGATTAATCTCTGGGCTTACGTGGTGCACGAGGTGCAGCACCTGGGCGAGGACCAGGGCCAGCTTCTGTGCGCTCACGACGCGGTGCTGAACCAGCAGCTGGCGAACCAGTATCCACTGTGATGTTCAGTTTTTGCTTACGCACATAAACCTTTTTCAGATGCTGCATAGTTTCAGCCGGGATATTGGCCGGTAATTCTACAGTACTGAAATGATCAAACAGTTTGATGTTACCGATGAACTGGCTGTCGATGTTGGCTTCGTTGGCGATAGCGCCAACTATGTCGCCAGCGCGCACGCCATGCTCTTTACCCACTTCAATGCGGTAATTGGTGTAATCACCTTTTAACTCACGACGTGGACGTGGTGGACGGTCGCCACGTTCGGCACGATCACCAGAACGTTCTGGTCTGTCACCACGGGCAAATTTATCACGGCCACCGCGATCATCGCGGTCACGGCTATGTGGTTCACGGATTTCCGGGAACTGAGACGCCACGTTTAACGGCTGATCTTTTTGTGCCAGATACAACAGAGCCGCAGCCATATCTATATCAGTCGTTTCTAACTTTTCACGCCAGTCGTTTACCAGATCCTGGAAGAAGCTTAAGTTTTTCGCTTCAATGGTCTGCGCTAACTGAGCACGGAAAGCTTCAATACGACGTTGTTCAATCACCTGACCAGTAGGCAGTGACATCTTTTCGATAGGCTGACGGGTCGCATGTTCGATAGTACGCAGCAAACGACGTTCGCGTGGTGATACAAAAAGTATCGCCTTACCTTCACGACCAGCGCGGCCGGTACGGCCAATGCGGTGTACATAAGCTTCGCTGTCGTATGGAATGTCATAGTTAATCACCAGGCTGATACGCTCTACGTCCAGACCTCGGGCTGCAACGTCTGTTGCGACTATCACGTCCAGCTGATCCGCTTTTAAACGACGAATGGTTTGCTCACGGTGCGCCTGGTTCATATCACCGTTTAAGCAGGCCACTGCATAACCACGGGCGCCCAGTTTTTCAGCAATCTCTTCTGTCGCACTCTTAGTCCGAACAAATATAATGCTAGCATCATATTCTTCGCCTTCCAGAATACGGGTTAACGCATCCAACTTCTGATTATTATCCAGCATCACATAACGCTGTTGAATACGTTCAACAGTAGAAGTCTTAGACTCGATTTTCACTTCAGACGCATTTTTCAAATGCTTCTGTGCAATGGCACGGATCTGATTTGGCATAGTGGCAGAAAACATCGCGACCTGACGGCCCGGTGGAGTCGCATCCATGATGGTTTGTACATCATCGATAAAACCCATACGCAACATTTCGTCGGCTTCGTCCAGTACTATGGCGCGTAATTTATCCAGCACTAAAGTGCCACGATCCAGGTGATCCATGATACGGCCTGGCGTACCAACAATAACCTGAGAACCACGTTTCAGCGCTTTTAACTGAGTGGTGTAGTTTTGACCGCCGTATAAAGGCAGAACATGGAAAGCCGGCATATAGCGGGCATAAGCCTGGAACGCTTCAGCAACCTGGATAGCCAGTTCGCGGGTTGGTGCCAGCACTAAAATTTGTGGGTCGTTTTGGGCCGGATCTAAACGGGCTAATAAAGGCAGTGCAAACGCAGCTGTTTTACCAGTACCTGTTTGGGCTTGGCCTAGCAAGTCTTCACCAGCCAGTAACTTAGGAATAGCCGCTTCCTGAATTGGAGACGGATGTTCATAACCAAGTTCTAAAACTGCACGAAGAATAGGTTCCGGCAGCGCTAGCTGGGAAAAAGACATGGACTCGGACATATATTGTATAAACCTCAATAACACGCAGGCGAACGGGTTGTGCTATTGTAGATTTACTGAGCCTGCTTTGCAGTAAAAATACCCAAAAGGTGCAAGAAGCATTCGCTTTGCACGTTTTAATTCCAGTAGTATAGCCAATCATTTCACTGACAATAGGATGCAGTATGATTGAGATCCTTGTGGGCAGCCAAATGGGCGCTGCGGAATATGCAGCAGAACAAGTAGCTGAAACTTTGGAAAAAGCGGGTTATGAAGTAAAACTTCATCTCACCCCTGATTTAACACTGTTAACCAGAAACAGTATCTGGTTAGTCGTCACTTCGACGTATGGCGCAGGGGATCTGCCCGATAATATCCAACCTTTTGTGGATCAATTAGCACAAGATCGAACAGATCTTACCACAGTTTCGTACGCAGTGATCACTTTAGGTGACTCCAGTTACGATACTTTTTGCCTTGCCGGTAAAAAAATTTCTGACCTTTTTGGCTCTTTAGGTGCCAGATTGTTGCTGCCAGGATTAGATATCGATGTTTTAACGGCTGAACTGCCTGAAGATCAAGCTTTGGTCTGGTTACCTGAATTTATCAAAACCCTGCCTTAATACACTATTACTTATACACAGCAGGATCTTTTGCCTCAATTTACCCAAAGGCCTCTAAACTAAGGGCCTTTGCTTTTTATAAAGATGTCTTGATCCACTCATCACGCAAGAAGATCATACTTATGATCCAGTTACACATAGATATCCACAGTTTTAACAATTTATTACCTGCAATGTGCATAAGTATAGTTATAACTTATGTAAAAGCTGAAGTTATCCTCTGTGTAATAAATCAGGTTTTATGCCCTGTGTATAAAACAGCTAGTTAAACACCGCTTGTTCGAGTCAGGATCTTGTGTTGATCACAGGATCCGATCCTTACTAACTGATTGATCTTAAAAACAGATCAAAGGTTACCCACAGAAAAGGCTCTGTATAGTAGTAAACATAATAAAAAGATCTCTTTAAAGATCCTTATATATTACTAGTGATCTTTTCAGGATCGTGACCGAGTTTTAATCATTTCCCAAAGCTTCAGATCCAGTTACAATACGCGCCCTTTTTACAGAACTGGTTTTGAGTTCGAGGCCCATATGCTTTATCAGGAAACATTTGATGTCATCGTTGTTGGTGGTGGTCACGCCGGCACAGAGGCTGCACTAGCTGCGGCCCGCATGGGAATGCAAACTTTATTGCTGACTCACAACGTTGAGACTTTGGGTCAGATGTCCTGTAATCCGGCCATTGGTGGCATAGGTAAAGGCCATCTGGTCAAAGAGATCGATGCCTTAGGTGGCGTGATGGCAAAAGCTACGGATCGCGCCGGGATCCAATTCAGAACTTTAAACAGTTCTAAAGGCCCTGCGGTACGTGCGACACGAGCTCAGGCTGACCGCCAGCTTTACCGTGCAGCAGTACGTTCCGTTTTAGAAAATCAGATCAATCTGAAGATTTTTCAGCAGGCCTGTGATGATTTGATCGTTGAAAACGATCAGGTCTGTGGTGTAGTAACCCAAATGGGTTTGAAATTTAAAGCCAAATCAGTGGTGCTGACTGTAGGTACTTTCCTTGGCGGTCAGATCCATATTGGTTTGCAAAATTACAGTGGTGGCCGCGCTGGTGATCCACCATCCATAGCTTTGGCAAGACGTTTACGTGAATTGCCTTTCCGGGTGGGCCGTTTAAAAACAGGCACTCCACCTCGTATTGACGCCAGAACTGTAGATTTTTCAGTGATGCAGGCTCAACCTGGTGACAACCCTACTCCGGTATTTTCGTTTATGGGATCCCACAAGGATCAACCTACTCAGATCCCTTGTCATATCACCTACACCAATGAGCAAACCCACGATATTATTCGTAATGGGTTAGATCGATCCCCTATGTACACTGGGGTGATTGAAGGCATTGGCCCACGCTATTGCCCTTCGATTGAAGACAAGATCACCCGTTTTGCTGACAAAGATAAACACCAGATCTTTATCGAGCCTGAAGGTTTAACCACACACGAGCTGTATCCAAACGGTATATCAACCAGCTTGCCTTTTGATGTGCAGTTAAATCTGGTGCGCTCGATTAAAGGTATGGAAAATGCGCATATCACACGCCCTGGTTATGCCATTGAATATGACTTTTTTGATCCACGAGATTTAAAAACTTCATTGGAAACCAAGTTTATCAAAGGCTTGTTTTTTGCAGGCCAAATTAATGGTACTACTGGTTACGAAGAAGCTGGTGCTCAGGGCTTAATAGCCGGTATGAACGCAGCGCTTTCTGCTCAGGATAAAGAATCCTGGACTCCAAGCCGTGATCAGGCTTATGTCGGTGTTCTGATTGACGATCTGACCACTATGGGTACGAAAGAACCCTACCGTATGTTCACCAGTCGTGCTGAATACCGTCTGATGTTACGTGAAGACAATGCCGATATTCGTTTAACCACCAAAGGCCGTGAGTTAGGTCTGGTGGACGATGTCCGTTGGGCCGCGTTTAATTTGAAAATAGAGCAGATTGAACTGGAGCGTCAGCGCTTAAAACAGCAGTGGATCCATCCGCAGCATGCAGCTTTGGCTGAAGTGAACAAACTGGTGAAAACGCCACTGAGCAAAGAAGCCAGTCTGGAAGATCTGATCCGTCGTCCTGAAGTGAATTATCAGGATCTGATGAAAATTGATCTGGTTGGCCCCGGATTAACAGATCCTGCGGCAGCTGAACAAGTTGAAATTCAGATCAAATACGAAGGTTATATTAATCGTCAGCAGGATGAAATTTCCAAACAGGAGCGTAACGAAAATACGCGTTTGCCTGCAAACTTTGATTACAAAGTGGTGAAAGGCTTATCTAACGAAGTCATACTGAAACTAAATCAGGTGCAACCTGAAACTATGGGTCAGGCTTCGCGTATCTCAGGTATTACGCCTGCTGCCATTTCGTTATTGCTGGTTTACCTGAAAAAACAAGGTTTACTGCGCAAATCTGCTTAAGCATTGGGATCATCATGCTGGAAAAATTGAAAAAGCTGGTCGCTCAGACCAGCTTGGTTTTATCTGAACATCAACTGCAACAACTGGTGGCTTATGTGGGGCTGCTGGATAAATGGAACAGTGCCTACAATCTGACTTCGGTGCGGGATCCGGAAGAAATGCTGGTGAAACACATTATGGACAGCTTAGTTGTGGCACCTTTTGTCAGTGGACAACGTATTATTGACGTTGGAACCGGGCCTGGTTTACCTGGTATCCCACTGGCTATAGCTTTGCCGGATAAGCAGTTTTACCTGCTGGATAGTCTTGGCAAACGCATTCGTTTCTTAAATCATGTTAAATTACAGCTGAAACTGCAGAACTTTGAAGCTATTCAGAGTCGGGTGGAAGATCATCAACCTGAAACAGGGTATGATGCGGTATTGAGCCGAGCTTTCGCTTCGATGACAGATATGGTGAACTGGTGTCAGCACTTGCCTGCTGCGAATGGCCAGTTTTTAGCCATGAAAGGTGCTTTAGTTCAAGAAGAAATTGCAGCTTTGCCGAATTTTGTTAAAGTTGTCGGCAGTCATCCGTTACAGGTGCCAACACTGAACGCCGAACGTTATCTGGTCGTGTTGGAGAAAATCTAATTTAATCAAAAACGTATTGGGGTCCTTGTGGGAAAAGTCATAGCTATTGCAAACCAGAAAGGTGGTGTGGGTAAAACAACCACAGCGGTCAATCTGGCTGCCTCTATGGCTGCAACCAAACGTAAGGTACTGCTGATTGATTTAGACCCGCAAGGTAACGCTACCATGGGTAGTGGCGTCGACAAATATGCCGTTCCTGCAAGTGCTTATGAATTATTGGTGGAAGAAAAACCTTTCGCCGAAGTTGTAGTGAAAGAGACGGCCGGTGGCTATCACCTTGTCGCTGCCAATTCTGATGTCACTGCTGCCGAAGTGCGTTTGCTGAATGTGTTTGCCCGTGAACTGCGTTTACGTAATGCGTTAAAAGATGCCCGCCAGCAGTATGATTTTATTTTTATTGATTGTCCGCCGGCGTTGAACATGCTGACAGTCAATGCCATGGCGGCTGCCGACTCAGTGCTGGTGCCTATGCAATGTGAATATTACGCACTGGAAGGGTTAACTGCCTTGATGGATACCATCAATCAGCTGACCTCTGTAGTCAATGCCGATCTGAAAATCGAGGGTATTTTACGGACTATGTACGATCCGCGGAACCGTCTGGCCAATGACGTGTCTGAGCAACTGAAACAACATTTTGGCGATAAAGTCTACCGTGCTGTGATCCCACGGAACGTAAGACTGGCGGAAGCACCAAGTTTTGGTACACCCGTCATGTATTACGACAAAGGTTCAACAGGGGCCAAAGCCTATTTGGCATTAGCAGGCGAAATTTTACGTCGTGCTGACAAAAAAACTGTAAAAACCACCACTCCTGCCTAATTGACAAGGAATACAACTGAAGATGTCGGTAAAAAAACGTGGCTTAGGCCGGGGCTTAGACGCTTTACTCACCACTAAACCTGTGTCTGATCAACAGAATGACGCCAACTTTTCTTCAGCTCAACGCAGTGAGTTACAAAAACTGCCTATTGAATGGCTTAAGCCGGGTAAATATCAGCCGCGTAAAGATATGTCGCAGGATGCGCTGGAAGATTTAGCCAGTTCCATCCGCTCTCAAGGTGTGATCCAGCCAATCGTTGTCCGTCAGGTGGGAGAACAATCCTACGAAATCATAGCGGGCGAGCGGCGCTGGCGGGCAAGCCAGTTGGCTCAGCTTGACGTTATTCCTTGTATTATCAAAGACGTACCAGACGAAGCTGCTGTGGCTATTGCCCTGATTGAAAACATTCAGCGCGAAGATCTGAATGCGATGGAAGAAGCCATTGCATTACAGCGTTTATTGTCCGAATTTGAACTGACGCATCAGCAAGTCGCTGACGCTGTGGGTAAATCACGTGCAAGCGTGACCAACTTATTACGTTTGAACCAGTTGAATGACGATGTGAAGTTATTGCTGGAACATGGTGATATAGAAATGGGCCATGCCCGAGCATTATTAGCTCTGGATGGCCTGGCGCAATCAGACGCTGCCCGCATAGTGTCTGCCAGGCAGATGACAGTTCGTGATACTGAAAATCTGGTGCGCCGCTTACTTGAACCTACCCCTGAAGCTACTCCAAAGGTCAAAGATCCTGATGTCAGTTCGCTGGAACAACGCTTAAGTGAGCGTTTTTCCGCCCCTGTTGAGATTAATTACAACAAAAAGGGCAAAGGTAATCTGGTGATATCTTACAGCAGCTTAGATGAGCTGGAAGGTATTCTGAGCAAATTACAACCAGAGTAATTTGGATCCCTGAGTGTAGTTTTTCATTATTACAGACAAAAGTCGCAGTAAGGCCGCTTTTTCTTGCAAAAAAAAGGCAGATAAGTATACTTGCGCAGGCTTTAAACTATTCAATATTGACAGGATTAGCAGGCCATAAAAAGTGCTAAAAACTCAAAAAAAAGGCCCTTTATCGCTAATTCCTAAGTTGTTGCTGAGCCAGTTTCTGGCCACAGCCGTAATAACAACTATAGTTTGGCTGGCAATGGATGGACGATCCGCAAAATCCGCTTTGTTGGGGCTGCTCTGTGGCATGCTTCCTCACTCCATCTTTGCCTGGTATGTGTTCCGCTTTCAAGGTGCAGATCAGGTTCAATTGATCCTGAAATCCATTTACCGGGGCGAAGCCATCAAATTTTTTGTCGTGGCACTGCTGGTCGTAGCAGTGCTTAAATTTGTCGCAGTAGTGCATTGGATTTTTATCACGGCCTTTAGCGTGGCACTGCTGTTGCAAATTCTGATACCGATTTTAATTAACTACGATAATTGGGACTAACGATGGCATCAGGTGCTGAGATTACAAGCAAAGAGTATATTACTCACCACTTGACCAACTGGAGTGTCGGCGAAGGTTTTTGGACCGTTCACGTTGATACTTTAGGCTGGTCAATTCTAATGGGACTTGTGTTCCTTTTTTCTTTCCGTGCTGTGGCAAAAAAAGCCAACGCCGGTGTTCCAACCAAATGGCAATGTGCTGTTGAGATGATGGTTGAGTTTATTGACTCTATTGTCAAAAGCACCTTTCACGGCAAAAGCCCTGTGATAGCGCCACTTGCACTGACTATTTTTGTCTGGGTATTGTTAATGAACTTACTGGATTTAATCCCGGTAGACTTCATTCCTTACGCAGCACAGCAAATTGGTGCTTCTATGGGTTACGACCCGCATCATGTCTACATGAAAATTGTACCTACCACCGACCTGAACATGACTATTGCTCTGGCGCTGGGTGTATTTATTCTGATGATTTACTACTCCATCAAAATTAAAGGTGTGGGTGGTTTCATTAAAGAATTAACTACTCAACCTTTTAATACACCTTGGTTGTACTGGTTCAACTTCATTCTGGAAGTAGTAGCTCTGCTGGCAAAACCATTGTCATTGGCGCTGCGGTTGTTCGGTAACATGTATGCAGGCGAACTGATATTTATCCTGATTGCTATGACGGGTATTTACCAGATCTTTGGTTTGCATTTCGTCTGGGCAGCGTTCCACTTATTAGTTATTCCACTTCAGGCCTTTATTTTCACTATCCTGACAGTGGTATACCTGAGTATGGCGCACGAGAAACACTGATTTCGTTATAAAAATTTCGTTTTAACTTTAACTTAGAAACTTGGAGAAAATCATGGAAATGGTATTAGGCTTAAAATACATCGCAGTAGCCCTGTTAATCGGTTTCGGTGCCTTAGGTACTGCAATTGGTTTCGGTACTTTAGGTGG
>Ga0247725_1000668_pt1 | contig 22095 bp, 22 predicted proteins | sample OKSTACKMCFT3sol_FD_183021 | JGI IMG/M metagenome (GOLD analysis project Ga0247725, IMG submission 183021) | Subsurface sediment microbial communities from gas well in Oklahoma, United States - OK STACK MC-FT3-sol | ecosystem: Environmental > Terrestrial > Deep subsurface > Rock core/Sediment...
CGTTGGGGCGCAAGAACTGGCTCTTTGCAGGTTCACTGCGCAGCGGTAAACGGGCAGCGGCGATCATGAGTTTGATCCAGTCAGCTCGACTCAACGGGCATGACCCGTACGCCTATTTGAAGGACGTGCTCACGCGTCTGCCGACGCAGCGGGCAAGTGAGATTACGGAGCTGCTGCCGCATAGGTGGCGACTGGTTTAGTTGCGCAAGACGGGATGCCCAGACGCATACCTCTAGTCGTCGATTTGGTTGACCGAGCGACTAAGAGGCGAAAGGCCTATTCGGCCCAGCGCAGCGAGTGGACGGCGCAACGCAAAAAACTCTTCGGCGGCTAACCTCTACTGCTCAAGCCGGACTGTATCCAAGGTTCGGCTTGAGCAAATTCACTCATTCCTTCTATCCCAGACGCAGACGTTTACAACGTCCTCTGCTGCCGGTTTCTACCGCCCCCATCGCCAGCTTGGGGGCGAACTCTACCTTGAAAAACGCCGACTAGATGCAAGTGATGGTCAGCACCAATGAGATTGGCTGGGAGGACCCATACGCTCCATGCGGACAGCCTCACTTAAGCGCAGCGGATCAGTCGTTACCGTAGTCCGGCTCGTATTCCATCTCCCGCTCGCTTTGCTCCGCGTGCTCATGGTGAAGATCTCCTTCAGATAATGCCTCATCGCCTTCTAGGTGGAGTTTGCAAGTAGGACAGTAGAACTCCACGGGGCTGTAATACTGCTCAACTGTCTCGTAGCCCGCGGCGTAATCTTGGTCGATAATTTCATCCCCAGTTCGGTCACCTGCAAGAAATCCCGTGCCTCCGCAGGCAGGGCAGGTTTTATCCCAGTAGTGATCAAGGTGATACCGAAACTCTTCGCGGTAGTCGTGCCAGTGAAGCTTCTTGGAGGCGTCCAGAAGGATCTCCAACTCCTTCTTGGTCCGTTTTTTCCCTTCGGGATTAAGTGCAAAAATTTGGCTGGCATCAGAGATCCGTTGCCGCGCTGCTTTGCGTTTGAGCATCCCGAGGTGCCGTAGAAGCTTCATTGGAGTGCGTGACGCTACCCCGACCCAATCATCCAGCGTCAAGCCCATGGCGCTCAGGATCAACTGTGCGGCACTCCAGAACTCCCCCTCCGAGGCCTCAGGCGGAACACTGGCGAAAGCAGCCTGCCCAGAATGAAGCTCAGCGTTCCGGCGTGCCGAGATCTTCTTACACGCCTCTGCGTTGGGAGTACCGAAATTCGGCACGGTATGCTTCAAGCGGGCAAAGACAATGTTGGCGTCAACAGTTCGCACGGCGGTATCTGTGTGGATCCCGCAGGCTTCAAGCAAGCTGTTAGGGTTCGCCACTTCCACGACCAGGCAAGGATGGATCTTGGCCAAGGATGCCTTGGCTAGCAGTTCAAGGGCTAAGGCAGCCCAGATCTGGTAGACCTCTTGATCTTTACTATCCTTCGCTTCCAGCGCCCGTTGCACGTAAACCTGTGATTTGCCATAAAGGGCTTCTGAGGACAGCGCCACAGATAAATGCCTACCCGCCGCTCCATGCTCCTTGCTTTGTTCGTCCATCTTCACTCCATAACTGTTACTCGAAGAAGGTGGCGGCCAGTGTTCCGTCCCGCGTCTGTACGCTTGTGCAGGTATCGCCAGTTGTCGATCACTGCAATCAGCCCAGGCTCCCAAGAAATCACCTCGGAGGCCTCGACTTGCTCACCTTCGATAGCGTCTCTCAAGCATCGTGCAGTCTCGTTCATTGGGGACATGCAGCCGTAATCATAGCGATAGAAGTTACGAAGAGAGCTGACCGGCGTCGTGTAGAAGCTGTGAGGTCCATTTTGCACCTTAAACAGTGCGCGGCTCGCCGTTTCGCTGTTCAGTGCTGCGCTTAAACGCGCATCACGAATGACGGTCGCCGCAGAGTTAGGGGGCGCCTCGACGCACGCAAGCACGAGGTAATGCGGCGGGATCACCCAGTGCGCTCCATCGGTGTGCCATGGGAACGTCCCAGTGCCATATAGCGCGCTTAGGGACCTTGGCTTGGCCGCCAATTCGCTGACGGGGCGGAGGTGATCCACCAAGCCACTACCCGGCCGCGACGGCCGCGGCGTCCCGAGATGGCAAGCTATCCCGACGACTAGCTCCTGCAGAGCCTCTAAGGAGGCTGTGGGCTCGGTGGCTATCGCCCAACCATGCGTGGCCAAGCTTTGGGTCATGATCGGGAACTGCTTTAGCATTTGCTTTCCCTACCTGTAGATCCTGAGGTTCAGAGTCAACCTGAGCCTCAGCAAAACATCTGTAGGCGTCAAGGGTGCTTACAACTGCTAAGGCATTTGGCCGGCAGGATGGCATGACTGAGGATTGAGAGCATGGAAAAAGAAACTCCCAGCGGCTTGCGCCGACTGGGAGCAGTATACTTATTAGTATACGTACTAAAAAATAAGGTGCCCCGCAAGGCACGCCACTCACTCACCCCGTGAAATTTAGTATATTTTTAGGTATCAAGACCTTTGGGGCGGCGCTGTCGTGCTACCGATGAAGGACTCAGAAGCCCAGAGCGAAATGCTCTTCATCCATCTCCATCAGGTTGCTGGCGCCCGACAGCATGGCTTCGACGTGCGCGCGGGTACGCGGCAGGATGCGCGCGTAGTAGAAGCGGGCAGTCTGCAACTTGGCCTTGTAGAAAGCCTCGTCATCAGTACCGGCAGCCAGCTTCTCGGCAGCCAGGCGCGCCATGTCGGCCCAGAAGTAGGCCAGGCAGGCGTAGCCGGAGTACATCAGGTAGTCCACGGAGGCGGCACCAACTTCCTCGCGATCTTTCATCGCGGCCATGCCGATCTTCATGGTGATGTCGCCCCACTCCTTGTTCAGCTTGGCCAGCGGCTCGACGAATTCCTTGACGGAGTCGTTGCCCTCGTTGGCCTGGCAGAACTTGTGGACGATCTTGGTGAAGTTCTTCAGGGCACCGCCCTGAGTCATCAACACCTTGCGGCCCAGCAGGTCGAGCGCCTGAACGCCGGTGGTGCCTTCGTACATCATGGAAATGCGGCAGTCACGTAGGTTCTGCTCCATGCCCCACTCGCTGATGAAGCCGTGGCCACCATAGATCTGCATGCCGTGAGAAGCGGACTCGAAGCCCACTTCGGTCATGAAGGCCTTGGCGATCGGGGTCAGGAAAGCCAGCAGTTCGTCGGCAGCTTTCTTCTCTTCTTCGTCCTGGCTGTGCTGAACGATGTCCACCTGCTTGGCGGTGAAGTAGACCATGGCGCGGTTGCCTTCGGCGAACGCCTTCATGGTCAGCAGCATGCGGCGTACGTCCGGGTGCACGATGATCGGGTCAGCGGCTTTTTCCGGCGCTTTCGGGCCAGTCAGCGAACGCATCTGCAGACGCTCGCGAGCGTACTTGATGCCACCCTGGAAGCCGACTTCGGCGTGGGCCAGGCCTTGCAGCGCGGTACCCAGGCGAGCGGTGTTCATGAAGGTGAACATGCAGTTCAGGCCCTTGTTGGCCGGGCCAATCAGGTAGCCAGTGGCGCCGTCGAAGTTCATCACGCAGGTGGCGTTACCGTGGATGCCCATCTTGTGCTCGATGGAGCCACAGGAAACGGCGTTGCGCTCGCCTACGCCGCCTTCGGCGTTCGGCAGGAACTTCGGCACGATGAACAGCGAGATACCCTTGGTACCGGCCGGCGCATCGGGCAGACGGGCCAGAACGATATGGACGATGTTCTCGGCCATGTCGTGCTCACCCGCGGAGATGAAGATCTTGGTACCGGAGACTTTGTAGCTGCCGTCGGCCTGCGGTTCGGCCTTGGTGCGCAGCATGCCCAGGTCGGTACCGCAATGCGGCTCGGTCAGGCACATGGTGCCGGTCCACTCGCCGGAAACCAGCTTGGTCAGGTAAGTGTGCTTCTGCTCGTCGGTACCGTGGGCACTCAGGGTGTTCATCGCGCCATGGCTCAGGCCCGGGTACATGCCCCAGGACCAGTTGGCCGAACCGACCATCTCGCTGATGGCCAGGCCGAGCGATTCCGGCAGGCCTTGGCCGCCGTGCTCGACGTCATGCGCCAGGCTCGGCCAGCCGCCTTCGACGAACTGCTGATACGCCTCTTTGAAGCCGGTCGGGGTCTTCACGCCGGATTCACTCCAGGTGCAGCCCTCGATGTCACCCACACGGTTCAGCGGAGCCAGAACCTGCTCGCAGAACTTGGCGCCTTCTTCGAGGATGGCGTCGACCATGTCCGGCGTGGCGTCCTGACAGCCTGGCAGGCTCTGGTAGTGAGCTTCATAGCCCAGCAGCTCGTCACGAACGAAACGAATGTCACGCAAGGGGGCCTTGTAGTCAGGCATAACGGTAAACCTCTGCGGTGGATTCCTAGTAGTTGGGGTGACCGGCTTTGGCGGTCGCTTTCGGGATCACTCCCGGCTGCCTGGCCACGAGGCTGCGGCCGAAGCAATCAAACAGGCGTTTGAAACATACGTTTACGCCACCCCCTTGTCAAGCGCTGCCAATCGTCCGGCTACGCGACCAGATCGATGCGCGATTCAGGCGCTGGCAGTTCGCCCATGCGCCGATACAGATCAAGACCAGGCGCTGGCGGCAATGCCTGCTGCGACTGCTCGGCGGGCTGGTCTTCAGCCTCACGCGCCTCGTCGCGGGCTTTGCGCTCCTCGACGACGGTGGTGGCGGCTTCTCGCCGCTGCTCGGCCAGTTCGACCCGCGCCTGCGCCGCCTGCGCCTGGGCCAGGGCGGCGACGCGCAGATCCTGCGGGGAAGGCTCAACGGGGGCGAGCGCCGCGCGCAGGACGATCTCCATCTTGCGCAACGTGGCGGCGGGATCATTGGGAACGAGAGCCGTGTCGATGCTGACTTCACCGGAAACGGCATAACTCTGCCCATCCGGGCCGCGTTTGAAACTGTATGTCGGCGCACCGGCGTACTGGCCACCTACGGCAGCGTGCGCCTGTTCGTGAGTACGCACTTCGCGGTCACGCTGCGCCAGCTCGGTGATTTCCAGTTGCTGCTGGCGCTGCTCCCGAGGGCTGGGTTCGGATTTGTCAGCGCCTGTTGCTGCGCTATCGCGATCAGCCTCTTCGCGTCCGGAGGCTGGCGAGTCGGCCTGCTGCTCCTGCGGCGCCACTAGGGGTGCCTGGTCGGCACGGGCAATGTCAGGAGAAACTTCGGGCGACAGTGGCCTGGCCGAACTGACGGACGGCGCGGGGAGGAAAGGTGGCAGGCTGCTGCCAATCTGCATGAGCGCCCTCCTGCCCCCTTGCCGGCAGCGAGGGCGGCCGGGGTAGAACTGCTTACGCGCGGGTATCGATCAGCGTACCCAACACCTCATCGGCGGTGTCAACGACGCGCGCATTGGCACGCACTTCGTTTTCAGCGGCACGCAATGTCACCAGGCTTTCGGTCAGGTCGGGACGGCTACGCTCGGCAACCTGCGAGCTGGGGTTGACCTGATTTTGTGGTGGGGTCTGCGTCGCCTGCTGCGCCGGATTGACGGTATTGCTGGCAATATCGGCAGCAGCCTGATCGGCACGGCGTTGGCCGGACTGGATACCGCTCAGACCCGACCGGAATGCGTTGGCAGAGATTTCCATCGGCAACCCCCTGAGGGCTGTAGAACCTAGACAATCCTATTGAAGCAGAAACCGGCTAAAAAACGTACAGGCAAAAGGCTATGGTCCGTTTACTGTTTATTACCAGTCTGCCAGTAACTCGAGATTCAGGTGCGCCGCCACGGCGGCTGCGTTCGCCTGGGCCAGGTGCGGCACACGCCCCAGGCAGGGCGCCGGCAGGCGCTCGCAGAGCGTGGCGAGATTCTCTTCCAGGCGGGCGGTTTTCGGCTCGACGATATTGGCCACCCAGCCGGCCAGTGGCAACCCGTCACGCGCGATGGTTTCAGCACTCAGCAGCGCGTGATTGATACACCCCAGGCGTACGCCCACCACCAGAATCACCGGCAGGCCGAGGGCAATGGCCAGATCCGAGAGGTTTTCCTCGCCGGCCAGGGGCACGCGCCAGCCACCGGCGCCTTCCACCAGCGAGAAGTCCGCCCCCTTGGCCAGAATCGTCTGCACCGCCGGCAAGAGGCTGGCGACATCCAGCCTGACACCCGCCTCACGGGCCGCCAGATGTGGAGCAATGGCCGGCGCGAAGGCAAATGGGTTGACCTCTTCATAGCGCAGCGGCAACGAACACTGGGCGAGCAAAACCAGCGCGTCGTCGTTGCGCAAACCGTCGGCGGTGCGTCTGCAACCGGAAGCGACCGGCTTGGCCGCTGCGCTGCTCAAGCCCTGCAAACGCGCGGCATGCAGCAGGCCTGCGGCGATGGTGGTCTTGCCGATTTCGGTATCCGTACCGGTGACGAAGTAGGCTTGGCTCATGGCTGATATTCCACTCAATACAGGCTCGACGGTTTGTGCAGCACGCCATAAACCACCTGATAGGTGGCTGGCAGCCCGTGCGGCTGGCGAAAACCTTCGTAGGCCTCGATCAACGCGCGAATGCGCGAGCGCCCGGTCAATCCGCCGGGTCGCCCCGGGTTGAGGTTGTGTGCGCCGAGTTCCTTCAGCGACGTGGTCAGGCTGCGCAGATCGGGAAAATGCAGCACCTCAGCCTCGCGCTGCAGCGTCAATACCTGCAAGCCACTGGCCGCGCACAGCTGCTGGTAATCCTCGAAGCGGCGAAAACGATTGACGTGGACGAAACCATCGACCGCCAGCCAACTGTCACGCAGCTCCTGCAGGGTTCCGACGCAGAGACTGGTGAACGCCAGCACCCCGCCGGGACGCAATACCCGCTGCGCCTCACTCAGCACCCGCGGGAAATCGCCGCACCATTGCAGCGCCAAACTGGAGAACAACAGGTCGACGCTGGCGTCGTGCAACGGCAGGGCTTCGGCATCGCCGGCGATAAAGTGCGCAGCGCCACCCTGCGGCCTGGCATGGCGCAGCATGCCCTCGGCGATATCCAGCGCCAGCCCTTCGCCCTGCGCATAACGCCCGGCCAGGACACGGGTGAAGTGGCCCGTGCCGCAGCCCAGGTCCAGCCAGCGCTGCACCGGCAATTCGGCCGGCACGCGCGCCAGCAACTGCGTACCAACACTGCGCTGCAGCTCGGCCACCGCGTCATAGCTGGCTGCCGCGCGGGAAAAGGAAGCGGCGACCTGACGCTTGTCCGGCAGCGCATAGGGTGCGCCGTGCGCAGCAGAAGACGGACACGCACACATCTCAGGCATCACAGGCCTCGCGGATAAAATCGAGCATCAGGGCCGCCAACACATCGGCCTGTTCAAGCACGAAGGCATGACCGCAGTCCTCCAGCACATCCACCTCACCTGCTGGCAGCAGCGCCAGCAGCTCAGAGGCAACGGCGGCCGGCACCAGCGCGTCCTGTTCGGCCAGCAGGTGCAGTTGTGGCCCGCTGAACGCCGTCAGCGTCGCGCGGTTGTCCAGGCTGGCCAGCAGGCGCAGCCCGGCCAGCAAGGCCGGCTCGTCGCCGGTCACCAGATGGCCTTGCAGCTGTCGTGACAGGGCGCGCACATCAGCACCACCCTGGGCGCAGAGCATGGCGAAACGCTTGAGCGTGGCGCTGCCGTTGTGCTGACAGCCTTCATGGAAGGCGGCATGGGTCTGCGCCGACATCGCCGTCGGCCAGGCATCACTGGCAACGAAGCAGGCATTGCTTGCCAGGCTGATCAGGCCACGACAACGCGCGCCGCGCCGCGCCGCCAGGGCAGCAGCCAACATGCCACCCAGCGACCAGCCGGCCAGCCAGCAATCCAGCGGCAGGCGTGTATCCAGCTCGTCGAGCCAGTCAGCAACGGCGGCACTGTTCAGACGTGGCAGGGGCGGCACCTGTACGTTCAGCTCAGCCCCCAGGGCCTCGGCCAATGGCTGCAACACGGCGCCATCCAGGCCCCAGCCTGGCAGCAGTATCAATGTCTCACGCATCGGCGCGTACCTGCGGCCAGCACTCGGCCAATGCCTCGAGCAAACGCTCAAGCTGTGCATCGCTGTGCGCGGCAGACAGCGTCACACGTAACCGCGCGCTGCCAGCCGGCACGGTGGGCGGACGGATGGCACCAACCAGCAGGCCGCGCGCCTTGAGCAACGCTGACAGCTTGAGCGCACGCGCGCTGTCACCGACCAGAATCGGCTGAATCGGGGTGGGGCTGTCCATCAGGCTCAGGCCGATTTCAGCGGCGCCCTGCCGAAAGCGGGCGATCAACCGCTGCAGGTGTTCACGGCGCCAGTGTTCGCTGCGCAGCAGCTCCAGGCTCTTCAACGTGGCGCAGGCCACGGCAGGCGGCTGACTGGTGGTGTAGATGTAGGGCCGGGCGAACTGGGTCAGCGTTTCGATCAACGTCTCGCTGCCGGCGACGAAGGCGCCAGCGGTGCCAAAGGCCTTGCCCAGGGTGCCGACCAGCACCTGCACGTCATCCTGGCCCAGACCGAAGTGCTCAACGATACCGCCGCCCGTGGCGCCCAGCGGGCCAAAACCGTGAGCATCGTCGACCATCACCCAGGCCTGCGCGGCACGCGCCTCGGCGCACAGGGCCGGTAGATCGGCCAGGTCGCCGTCCATGCTGAACACGCCATCGGTGACCACCAGACAGTTGCCCGTAGCCTTGCGCAGGCGATTGACCAGGCTCACCGCATCGTTGTGCAGGTAGCGAGAGAAACGCGCTCCCGAGAGCAGCCCGGCATCGAGCAGCGAAGCATGGTTGAGGCGATCCTGCAGCACACTGTCGCCCTGCCCGACCAGCGCAGTGACCACCGCCAGGTTGGCCATGTAACCGGTGGAGAACAACAGCGCACGCGGCCGACCGGTAAAGGCAGCCAGTGCTTCTTCCAGCTCGTGATGCGGCGTGCTGTGGCCGCTCACCAGGTGCGAGGCACCACCGCCGACGCCCCATTTTTCCGCACCCTGCTGCAGCGCATGGATCACCTCGGGGTGATTGGCCAGGCCGAGATAGTCATTGGAGCAAAAGGCCAACAGGTGCTGACCGTCCACCTGCACCAGCGGCCCCTGCGGGCTCTGCAGCAACGGCCGCTGGCGGAACAGGTCGGCGGCCTGGCGCTCGGCCAGACGGGCGGATAAGTCGAAAGGCATATGCATACCCTATAGGAGCCGGCTGTGCCGGCGATTAGCGGCAGTCGCAATCGCCAGCAAGCTGGCTCCTACATAAACAGCGGTTTAGGCCGAAGCGGCGTTGTAGAACAGCTTGGAGTCGCGCTGCTCGATCAGCGCCTGCTCGATGGCTGCCTGGTGCACCTCGTCGGCATGCTCTTCGCGCTCCTCAGGCTTGATGCCAAGGCGCTTGAACAGGGCCATGTCCTTGTCCGCCTGCGGGTTGGCGGTGGTCAGCAACTTCTCGCCGTAGAAGATCGAGTTGGCGCCGGCCATGAAGGCCAGGGCCTGCATCTGCTCGTTCATCTGCTCGCGACCGGCGGACAGGCGCACGTGGGATTTCGGCATCATGATCCGCGCCACGGCCAGGGTGCGGATGAAGTCGAACGGGTCGACGTCCTTCTCCTCGGCCAGCGGCGTGCCCTTGACCTTGACCAGCATGTTGATCGGCACGCTCTCCGGGTGCTCCGGCAGGTTGGCCAGCTGGATCAGCAGCCCGGCGCGGTCATCCACCGACTCGCCCATGCCGAGGATGCCGCCGGAGCAGATCTTCATCCCCGCCTCACGAACGTAGGCCAGGGTTTGCAGGCGCTCACCATAGGTGCGGGTGGTGATGATGTTGCCGTAGAACTCCGGCGAGGTATCGAGGTTGTGGTTGTAGTAGTCCAGCCCCGCTTCGGCCAGCGCCTGGGTCTGCTCCTGATCGAGGCGACCGAGGGTCATGCAGGTCTCCAGGCCGAGCTTCTTCACGCCTTTGACCATTTCCAGCACGTAGGGCATGTCCTTGGCCGATGGGTGCTTCCACGCCGCGCCCATGCAGAAACGGGTGGAGCCGATGGCCTTGGCCTCGGCGGCCGCCTCCAGCACCTTCTGCACCTCCATCAGTTTTTCCTTGTCCAGGCCGGTGTTGTAGTGGCCGGACTGCGGGCAGTACTTGCAGTCTTCCGGGCAGGCGCCGGTCTTGATCGACAGCAGGGTGGAGACCTGCACGCGGTTGGGGTCGAAGTGCTGGCGATGGACGCTCTGCGCCTGGAACAGCAGGTCGTTGAACGGCTGCTCGAACAGCGCGCGAACCTCGGCGAGGCTCCAGTCGTGGCGGGGGGTGATTGCGGCGGTTGCGCTCATCTGGGAAGTCCTTCGACGCTGGGTGGCATCTGTTGTCAGGCCCGCGCGGGGCATTCAGGCTTTGGCCATCATAAGTGGCGATTGGATGCTGTCAACCGCAAAAAAGGCACAGGTTTACATCTGATCAAATAACAACCAATAGAACTTATGGCATGGCACAGGGCCCAATGCTTAACTCTTCAACAGGATGTTCTGCATGCAGGTAGAAGGCTTTTTCGAAGGGCTCGGCGAAGCGCTGGGGCGTGCCATCCGTTTCATCGTCGATATGCTGTCCAGCGTGCTGGGTGCCATGGCCGATGCCATCGACGACTTTCTCCAGGGTATGGCCAGGGCCATTGGCATGGATGTGTCGATTTTCAGCATCATCCTGCTGATCATCGGCCTGCTGTTTCTGTTCAGCGGCGTGCGCGCGCTGCTGCGGCGCTCGATCATCGGTGGGGTGATCTGGCTGTTTCTCGGTCTGATCGTCATGGGCTGGCTGATCCGCTGACGCTGGCTACACTTCCGGCATCCCCGCTCAAGGACGAGCCGCCATGCCTCCGTTTGACCTCACCGTTCTGCAACGCTTTGCCTGGTTACGCCAACGGCGCCATTGCCAGCTCTGCGACGAAACCACCGATCACCCCACGCACAGCATCTGCACGGCTTGCGAATCCGAACTGCCCTGGCTCGGGGCTCATTGCCAGATCTGCGCGGTGCCATTGCCGGCACACGGCATGATCTGCGGCGCCTGCCAATCGAAACCACCGAGTTTCAGCCGCGTGGAAGCGCCCTGGCGCTATGCCTTCCCGGTCGACAACCTGATCACCCGCTTCAAGCACCAGGCGCAATGGCCGCACGGGCGTCTGCTTGCCGAGCTCTTGAGCGAGCATCTGCACCACGCCTTCGATGAAGGCCTGCCGCGCCCCCAGGCATTGCTGCCCGTGCCGCTGGCGCGCAAACGACAACGGCAACGCGGCTTCAACCAGGCACAGATGCTAGCCGACTGGCTGGGCAGCAGCCTCGACCTGCCCGTCAGGCATGACTGGCTCCTGCGCCACCTCGACACGCCCGCGCAGCAAGGCCTGGACGCCGCGACGCGCAAGCGCAACCTGCGCCAGGCCTTCAGCCTGAAACAGCCAGCACAGGTAGCCGGTGCACACCTGGCACTGGTCGACGACGTGCTCACCACGGGCGCTACCGCCGCCATGCTCGCGCAATTGCTGCGTCGGGCCGGCGCCCTGCGCGTCGATGTGTACTGCCTGGCACGTACGCCGCGACCGGGCGATACCTGACTTGACGCCTCTGCTGCTGTCACGCACCGTGCCCGGCATTCTCCCCGACCAGGCCTGAATCATGTCGCAGCTCGATGCCCTTGCCCAACTGCTCAGCCGCCGCCCGAAACGCCTGGCCCTGCTCGAACAGATCGCCGAGCAGGGCTCCATCACCCGCGCCGCCAAGGCTGCCGGGCTGAGCTACAAGGCCGCCTGGGACGCCATCGACGAGCTGAACAACCTCTCGGAGCAGCCCCTGGTCAGCCGCAGCGTCGGCGGCAAAGGGGGCGGCGGCGCGCGCCTGACGCCGGCGGGCGAGCGCCTGCTGGCGTTGCAACAACGCCTGCAGGCGCTGCAGGTGCAACTGCTGCAGGCGGCCGGTGACGACGCCGACCTGGAACTGCTCGGTCGCCTGATGCTGCGCACCAGTGCGCGCAACCAGCTCACAGGCCGTGTGCGCGCGATTCACGCCCACGGCCACAACGACCTGATCGACATCGAACTGCCCGGCGGCAGCCGCCTGCAGGCGCAGATTACCCATGACAGCACGGAAAGCCTGCAATTGAGCGAAGGCAGCAGCGTGGTCGCGCTGATCAAAGCAGGCTGGCTGGAATTGCAACCGCTACAGGCTCCCCGCACAGCACAGCACAACGCACTCGAAGGCCATATCGAACAGATTCTGCCGGCCAACGATGGCCCCAGCGAAGTACGCGTGAGCCTGAGCAACGGCCAGACCCTGTGCGCATCGATCGAACCCGAGCGCCTGGCAGCCCTGAGGCTGACGGTGGGCGACCCGGTGCGTGCGCAGTTCGCTGCCAGTCAGGTGCTGCTCGGTACTCAGTTATAAGGGTGGGATAAACCGCCAATACGCTGACGGCGGGTTACACCCGCCCCAGGTGTGGCGCAAGCCGGTAGACTGAGCGCCCAATCATGCGGAGCCGTTCATGAGCCATCCTTTTGCCACCCTCACCCCGGATCTGGTGCTCGATGCCGTGGAGAGCCTTGGCTACCTCAGCGACGCGCGCGTATTTGCACTCAACAGTTACGAGAACCGCGTCTATCAGGTAGGCATCGAAGGCGAAACGCCGTTGATCGCCAAGTTCTATCGCCCGGATCGCTGGAGCGATGCGGCGATCCGCGAGGAGCACAGTTTCAGCGCTGAGCTGGCCGAGCACGAAGTCCCGGTGGTGGCGCCGCTGGCGCGCGATGGCCAGACGTTGTTCGAGCACGGCGGTTTTCGCTTCGCCCTGTTCCCGCGTCGCGGTGGCCGGGCACCGGAGCCGGGCAATCTCAACCAACTGTATCGCCTGGGGCAATTGCTCGGGCGTATGCATGCGATTGGCGCCAGCCGTCCGTTCGCACACCGCGAAAGCCTGACCGTGGACAACTTCGGCCACGCCGCCCTGGCCTCGCTGCTCGACGGCGGCTTCGTGCCGCGCAGCCTGCTGCCTGCCTACAAGTCGGTCGCACGCGATCTGCTCGCGCGCCTGGATGAATTGTTCAGCCACGTGCGCTACACGCCGATTCGCCTGCACGGCGACTGCCATCCGGGCAACCTGCTGCACCGCGACGACGCCTTCCATGTCGTCGACCTCGATGACTGCCGCATGGGCCCGGCGGTGCAGGACCTGTGGATGATGCTGGCCGGCGAACGTCATGAACGCCTCGGCCAGTTGGCCGAACTGGTCGACGGCTACCAGGAATTCCATGACTTCGCCGCCCGCGAGCTGCCACTGATCGAGGGCCTGCGTGCCCTGCGTCTGATGCATCACAGCGCCTGGATCGCGCGACGCTGGGATGATCCTGCGTTCCCGCTGGCTTTCCCCTGGTTCGCCGGCGAACGCTACTGGGGTGACCAGATTCTCGCCCTACGTGAGCAGATGGCGGCGCTGGACGAGGAGCCGCTGCGGCTGTTCTAGAAGAAAACGCCACCTGCTTCTGTGGGAGGGGCTTTAGCCGCGACATGGCCATGCAAACCTTGAAAGCTCGCGGCTAAAGCCCCTCCTACAGATCAAGCATGGTGGATGAAACAGCGTCATCCACCCGATCCGAACCCTACGCCGGCATGCTCGCCAGGCGAATCCGCTCATGGCCGATGCAGGCGGCCAGCTCGTCCGATGGCATGCGGTCACACACCAGACGGTCGACCTGCCGCCAGTTGGCGTACTGCCCCGGGTAGACCAGATCGAACTTGGAATGATCCACCGCCACCAGCACCTGCGCCGCCCGCGCCGCCATGCAGCGATAGACCTCGCTGCACTCCAGCAGCGCTTCGGTCGGCCCATCCACGCCCAGGCCACTGGCGCCGAACACCGCCCAGTCGACATTGAACTGACGGATGAACTCCACGCAATGCGCGCCGACCATGGCGCCCTCGCCGGCATGGTACTGCCCGGGTAGCACGATCACGCTGATGTTCGGGTTGAACGACAGCGCGTTGGCCACGCCGAACGAGTGAGTCAGTACGGTGATGTCCTTCAGCTCGGCTGCAATGCGCCGCGCCACATGCGCCGTGGTCGAACCGGAGCCGATAAACAGGGTTTTCGCCCCGCTCAGCTCCGCCACCGCACGCACTGCAACCTGCTCGCGCTCACGCACATAGAGCAGGTGCCGTTCACTTACTGCCGGCTCGGCCGGTGCGGCCTTCACCGCACCGCCATAGGTGCGATTGAGATGGCCCTTGCGGGTCAGTTCATCCAGATCGCGGCGAATGGTCTCGGCCGAGACCTCATGCAGGCGGGCCAGGTCGGCGATACGCAGGCTGGGGCTGCTGGCCAGCTCGGCCAGGATGCGGGTCTGACGGGCAGTCTTGGCGCGCGACATACAAGGTCTCCAGAAAACACCCGCGCAGCCTACCGCATACGGCGCCCGCCACAAAAAATTGTGTATCTCCAAACATTAAGACCCACACCAAGACTGTTGAATGCCTGTCACACCACAGAAAAGGCATGGTTATTGCACTCGATTTATGTTGAACCCACAACATAATCCGCACAAAGGACAACATTCATGATGTACGCGCCCGAATTCATGGAGCGACTGCAGAACGCCCTGCGCAGCGCCCTGCCAGCCTGGAACATGCCGTCCGACGCACAGTTGAAGCTCTTGTCGATTTCCGAGAACGCCACCTACCTGGCCGAGGACAGCCACAGCGGTGCCCGCCTGGTGTTGCGCATGCAACGTCCGCACTACCACAGCGACGCCGAAATCAAATCCGAACTGGACTGGGTTGCGGCCCTGCGCAGCTCCGGCCTGGTGCACACTGCCGAGCCGATCAGCACCAAAGACGGGCAGTGGGTGTACAAGATCAAGGACGGCGACATCGTTCATCGCATTACCGCCTTCAGCTTCGTCAGCGGCAGCGAGCCACAACTGAGCGATGACCTGGCCGACTGGTACCGCATCCTCGGTGCCACCACCGCGCGCCTGCATCAGCACAGCCGTGGCTGGGTGCAGCCGGACAGCTTCGAGCGCAAGCACTGGAACTTCACCACGTTGATAGGTGAAGCCCCGCACTGGGGTGACTGGCGTCTGGGGCAAGGCTTGAATAACGACGATATCGCCCTGCTGGAACAGGTACAAAGCGTGATCGAACACCGCTGCCAGGTCTACGGACAAAGCCCGCAGCGCTATGGCCTGGTGCATTGCGACATGCGCCTGGCCAACCTGTTGGTGGACGGCGACAACCTGTGCGTAGTGGATTTCGACGATTGCGGTTTCAGTTGGTTTCTCTACGACTTTGCCGCCTGCATCAGCTTCCTCGAACACGAACCCTGCATCCCGCATCTGCAAAGCGCCTGGCTGGAGGGCTACCAGAGCGTGTGCGCGCTGGACGAGGCCGATATCGCCATGCTGCCGTACTTCGTGATGATGCGCCGCATGCAGCTCACCGCCTGGATCGCCGGGCATGCCGAAACGCCTACCGCGCAAAGCATGGGCAGCGCCTACGGACAGGGTACGGCAGCACTCGGGCGCGCCTTTCTGGAGGAGCATGCAGCATGACTCAGGCCAAGCAGATACTGCAGCTCAACCGCTTCGACGCCAGCACCCCGAATCTGGATGAACGCACCCAGGCCATGGTCGCACAGCGCTTCAAGGCCTGCGGCAACGCCTCGGTTCTGTTCTACCAGCAGCCGCTGGAGATCATCCGCGCCCAGGGCGCCTACATGTACGATAGCAGCGGCAAGGCCTATCTGGATCTGTACAACAACGTGCCCTGCGTCGGTCACTGCCACCCCGAAGTGGCCGCGGCGATTGCCGAGCAAGCAGCGATCCTGGCGACCAACAGCCGCTACCTGTACCAGAACCTCAACGACTATGCCGACGCGCTGCTGGCGACCTTCCCCGCGGAGCTGTCGAACCTGGTGCTGACCTGTACCGGCAGCGAAGCCAACGACATTGCCCTGCGCATTGCCGCCATGCACTCGGGCGGCACCGGCATCGTGGTCACCCAGACCGCCTACCATGGCAACACCAGCGCAGTGATGGCGGTGTCGCCGTCGTCCTATCGCAAGGGCACGCCATTGCCCGCACACGTGCGCACCATTCGCGAACCCAGCAGCTTCCAGCTACCGCCGGATGGCGACATGGCCGCCGCCTTCGCCGCCGAGCTGCAGGCCGCCATCGACGACATGGTCGAGCACGGCATTCGCTTCGCCGGACTGCTGATCGACACCATCTTCTCCAGCGACGGCGTATTCGCCGACCCGCCCGGTTTTCTCCAGCAGACGCTGAAGATCGTCCATGCCAATGGCGGCCTGCTGATCGCCGATGAAGTCCAGCCCGGCTTTGGCCGTACCGGTGAAGGACACTGGTGCTTTGCCCGCCACGGCATCGTTCCGGACGTGGTCACCCTGGGCAAACCCATGGGCAATGGTTACCCCATGGGCGGCGTCATCACCCGTCCGGAACTGCTCGACACCTTCGTCCGGGAAACCGGCTACTTCAACACCTTCGGCGCCAACCCGGTCGCCGCCGCTGCCGGCCATGCCGTACTCAAGGTGCTGCAGCAGGAGCGCCTGATCGAGAACGCCGGGAAGATTGGCCAACACCTGCGCAACGATCTGCGCCGCCTGGCCGAGCACGACTCGCGCATCGCCGATGTGCGCGGCGCCGGGCTGTTTATCGGCGTGGAACTGGTCGATGCGCAGCAGCGTCCGGATAGCGAGCTGGCCAGTTGGCTGATCAATGCACTGAAGGACGAAGGCATCCTGATCGGTGCTGCCGGCGCCTACGGCAACGTGCTGAAAATTCGCCCGGCGCTGTGCTTCAACCAGGCGCAGAGCGATCAGTTCATCGAAACGCTGCAGCGCTTGCTGGCACGTTACTGAAATGACAGGGGGCGCTCAGGCGCACCATGCCTATGCGTAGGGTGCGCCGTGCGCACCTGGGCTCATGGTGTGCACGGCTCTCCCTACGCAGCGGGCATGCCCGCTGCCTTCCGCACCCTCTACTGCAACGCCGCCGCCGACTCCGGCAACACCTGCCCGCCATCGATGATCAAGCCCTGCCCGGTGATAAAGGATGCCTCGCGCGTGGCGAAGAACAGCGCTGCATTGGCGATGTCGGCCACCTCGCCCAGCACGCCGGTGGGAATCGCCGCCGCCATCTGTGCCTGATAATCCTCGCCCATGCCCTCCAGCCCCTCGGTGCGGATGTTGCCCGGCATCACCGCATTGATGGTGATACCGTCGCGCGCCACTTCCAGCGCTGCGGTACGCATAAAGCCGAGCTGCGCCGCCTTGCTCGCGCCGTAGTGGCTCCAGCCGGGGAAGCCGGTGACCGGGCCGGTGATCGAGCTGGTCAGAATGATGCGTCCAAACTGGTGCGCCTTCATGTACGGCAGCACCGCCTGGGTGCACAAAAAGCTCGAACGCACGTTGGTCGTCAGCACGTGATCGAACTGCGCCACGCTCATCTCAGCCAGCGCAGCAGCGGGAAAGATGCCGGCATTGGCCGCCAGGATGTCGATGCGGCCATAGCGCTCCATGGCCGCATCGGCCATCGCCTGACAGGCGGCGGCATCACTTACGTCTGCGGCGAAACCAATGGCCCCGGCGCCGATCTGCGCGGCCACACGGTCGGCATCGGCCTGATCGCGCGAGACCACCAGCACCTGAATGCCCGCCTCGGCAAAGCGCTTGGCGATGCCCAGACCGATGCCGCGGGTCGCCCCGGTAACGATGGCTGCACAACCTTGTAGCGACTCAAACATTTTTAAATCCTCACTGGTTATTGATGTGGCAATCACAGCAATTTCTAGACCAGTGAAAAATGTGCACGCTATTTGCAAACACCACAAAAAGCTGAGGCGAGTCGGAGAAAAAGCACAAACCTCCCACAAGCCCGGCCCAATAAAATGTTGAAAGCACCTCATAAATATTTTTTCGCAAACAACACTGATCGACCCAGACAGGAGTAGCGATGAAACATCTATCCAGGCGGGACATGCTGAAATTCATGGGAGCAGGAGCAGGGGCGATGGCAGCCAGCTCGCTGCTGGGTTCGCTGCCGGCATTTGCCAGCAGCCGCAGCAAGGAGCTGAACATCCTCTGCTGGGAAGGCTACAACTCCGCCGAGGTGCTGGATCCGTTCCGCGCCATGACTGGTGCCACCATCAAGGCGGAAAGCCTGACCAACGACCCAACCATGATCAACCGCCTGCGCGGCGGCGAAACCAAGGTCTGGGATCTGATCAACGTCAACAACCCCTGGGCGCGCAAGATCATGGGCCCGGCAGGGCTGATCAAACCGCTGCCACGCGACGAGTTCGAGCCCTACTTCGCCAAGATGCTGCCCGACTTCGCGCCACCCTATAAGTGGGCGCTGAGCGAGGACGGCAACGACCTGCTGGGCATGGCGCAACGCTTCGGCCCGTTCAACTACGTGGTCAACACCAACAAGATCAGCCGCGCCACCGCTGAAGACACCGGTTGGGATCTGTTCAACGACCCGGCGCTGGTCGGCAAATACGGCATTCAGGAGTCCGACGACTGGAACGTGTTCGACATCTTCCTGATTGCCGGCATCAACCCCTTCGTCACCCACAGTGCCGAGGAGATGGCGCGCTTCGAACAGACCGCGCTCAAGGTATTCAAGGGCGCCAAGATGGTCAGCGACGTGGCCAGCCTGAACCAGGCCATCGTCTCCGGCGAGATCGACCTTTACCTCACCGGCGGCACCTACACCGCCTCTCCGGCGCGGGCTGACGGCTTCACCGAAATCCGCGGCATCACTCCGCTGCGCGGCCCGGTCGATGGCAAGGGCGGCGTGTCCTGGGTCGAGGTCACGTCGGTGGTCAACAACCCCAACGTCTCGCCACTGGCCTACGACTTCCTCAAGTACGTGCAGAAACCGGAAGTGGCGCACCAGGTGGCGTTCGCCGAAGGCACCTTCAACCCGGTCAGCCAGATGGGCGATCCCGAGTGCTTCAAGCTGTTCAGCAAGGAGCAACTGGACATCCTGCAATGGGACAGCCTGCCCGAGGAAATGGCGCGCTGCGTGGAGTACGACATCGTGCCCGAGTACGACCAGGCTCTGGAAATCATCAGCGCGGCCAAGCGCCTGCGCTAAACGCTACAGCCCGAACCGACAGGATAGACCATGAGCAATGCAATGCTGAACACCCCTGAAAAAATCCTCCCGCCGGTGCTGCAACTGGTGGACGTACACCGGCAGTTTGACGATTTCACCGCGGTATCCGGGATTACCCTGGACATCCGTGAAGGGGAGTTCCTGACCATCGTCGGCCCTTCCGGTTCGGGCAAGACCACCATGCTGAAAATGCTCGCCGGCATGGATGCGCCCAGCAGCGGCAACATCACCCTGCGCGGCGAGCTGATCAACCACCTGCCAGCACGCCAGCGCCCGACGGCGCTGGTGTTCCAGTCGCTGGCACTGTTCCCGCACAAGAGCGTGGGCGAGAACATCGAATTTCCGCTCAAGGTACGCAAAATGCCCGCCGCCCAGCGCAAGGAACGCGCCCTGGAGCTGCTGCGCATGCTGCGTCTGCCCGAGCACTACTACAGCAAGAACGTCATGCAGTGTTCCGGCGGCGAACGTCAGCGGGTGGCGCTGGCACGTGCCTTCGCCTATGACCCGGACGTGCTGCTGTTCGACGAGCCGCTGTCGGCGCTCGACTACAAGCTGAAGAAGGTGCTGGAGAAGGAACTCAAGGATCTGCACCGCAGCACCGGCAAGACCTTTATCTACATCACCCATTCGCTGGAAGAAGCCATGGTGATGAGCGATCGCATCGCGGTGATGCGTGGCGGCCGTATCGTCCAGGTCGGCACGCCGGAAACCATCTACGCCAAACCGGCTGACGACTTCGTCGCCGAGTTCTTCGGCGAGGTCAACAAATTCGCCGTCAGCTTCAGCCATGCCGGCGGCTGGTACAGCGCCGAAACCGGGCAGATCTTCCAGTTCGAGCTGCCGGAGCATCTGGCCAGCGCGACCCAGGCCCTGGTGGTGGTGCGCCCGGAATACATGCACCTGGTCGAACCGGGGCAACACTATGACAACCAGCTGACCGGCACGGTGTTCAACGAATATTCGCTGGGTTCGCGTATCCAGTTCCAGGTGCGCTGCGGCAGCTGCAGCGTGCTGGTGGAGGTACCGCGCACCTGGGCCGGGCAGTTGCGCGCCGGGGCCACGGTCAGCATCGGTTTCAATATCGCCGACGCCTTGGTAGCAGGAGCCTGAACATGCCGTTGTCGCCCCTGAAACTCAGCGCCGGAGTGCGCTGCGCCAGCCCCGTGCTGCTGTTCCTGCTGCTCGGCTTTGCCGCGCCACTGCTGATGGTGGTGGGCTATGCCTTTGCCGAGCCGAAGAGCTTCGAGGTGTTCAGCTCGTTCAGCCTGAGCAACTTCAGCGCCGCGCTGGATCCTGCCGGCACCCTATGGATGTCCTTCGCCTGGTCGATCAGCCTGGCCCTGCTGGCCACCGTGCTGTTGGCGCTGATCGCCTACCCGATCGCCTATGCGCTGAGCCACCTGTTCGGCAAATGGTCGTCGCTGGTCAGCATTCTGTTCGTCTTCCCGCTGTTCATTTCCGAGAACGTGCGCCTGTATGGCTGGGTGCAGTTTCTGGTCAAGGGCGGCGTACTCGACGGCCTGCTCAAGATGCTCGGCATGGAGGGCACGCCGGCGCTGCTGTACAGCCCGGAAATCACCCTGCTCGGCATGGTCTACGTGTACCTGCCGTTCATGCTCTTCCCGATGACCCTGGGCCTGTCCATGGTGCCGCGCGACCTGATCGCCGCTGCCGCGGATCTGGGCGCCAGCCGCCTGATGATCTGGCGCGAGGTGGAACTGCCGCTGGCGATGCCGGGCATCCTCATCGGCCTGCTGCTGACCTTTGTCCTCTCGGTCGGCACGGTGGCCGAGGCGAAGATTCTCGGCGGGCAGTCGGTGATCACTGTGGTGCACGACATCGAGATCGCCTTCACCTATGCGCAGAACTGGCCGCTGGGCGCAGCTCTGGCACTTATTCTGGTGCTGATCATTGGCAGCCTGACGCTCTGGGCACTGTCGAAAATCGACCTCGACCGCATGCTGGGAGGCCGCTGAGATGTACGATCAAGCGCAACGCCGCAACCACTTCTTCATCCGCTGCTGGGTCACTTTCGTCCTGTTGCTGATCTACCTGCCGATCACCTGCAGCGCCCTGGCCAGCCTTTCGAAGAGCCGCTACTTCATGTTCCCGGTGCGTCAGTATTCGTTCGAGTGGTGGGAAAAAACCCTCGCCTCGATGGAGATCAAGACGCTACTGGGCAACTCGCTGGCCATCGCCACGCTGGTCACCCTGATCGCCGTGGTGCTGGCGTTCTTCGGCGCCCTGGCCTTCGCCCGCTATGACTGGAAGGGGCGCAAGCTGTACCAGAAGCTGCTACTGCTACCGATCTTCTTCCCCCAGGCAGTGCTGGGCCTGGCGCTGCTGCTGTGGCTGAACGCCCTGGGGCTGATGCCGAGCTGGAAGACGGCGGTGTTCGCCCATCTGGTGTGGATCGTGCCGGTGGTCACCCTGGTCATCGCGATCAAGGTCTACAGCTACGACGCCACCCTGGAGGATGCCGCCGCCGACCTCGGCGCCAACCGCTGGCAGATCTTCCGCGAGGTGACGCTGCCGCTGCTGTGGCCGGGCATCTGGTCCGGCGCGCTGTTCGCCTTCCTGTTGTCATGGGGCAACTTCCCACTATCGCTGTACACCGCCGGCGCCGACTCCACGGTGCCCAAGTGGCTGTACTCGAAGATGGTCGCCGGCTACACGCCGATGGTGCCGGCACTGGGCACCATGAGCACGCTGGGCGCCATCGTCGTGCTGGCTCTGGTCGGGCTGCTGGTGCTCAGCCTGCGGCGCCTGCGCCAGGCAAACTGAGTATCCACCGAACAAGCAGATGCCCAGTAAAGCTGGGCGTCTGCTTGTCCTCCTCAGAGGCACAGACAAGTCCACCTTGCGGCACTAGCAGCTTGTCGGACTTGACCCCGCAAGAAAGGATAGAGCGGGATCAAGGTGCTTTTTGACGCGTTGCCGTTCCTTTCAGACATCTGAGTCCGCTGGCGCGACCCCAAGGACGTATCTGCACGCC
>Ga0247725_1000669_pt1 | contig 22094 bp, 23 predicted proteins | sample OKSTACKMCFT3sol_FD_183021 | JGI IMG/M metagenome (GOLD analysis project Ga0247725, IMG submission 183021) | Subsurface sediment microbial communities from gas well in Oklahoma, United States - OK STACK MC-FT3-sol | ecosystem: Environmental > Terrestrial > Deep subsurface > Rock core/Sediment...
CCGAACAGATGCTCGACCTCGACCGCTGGGCGGTGGACGCAGCCCTGCGCCTGCAGGAAGAGATCATCGAGGCCTACGCCGATTACCGCTTCTGGAACGTCTATTCCAAGGTGCACAACTTCTGCGTGCAGGAGCTGGGCGGCTTCTACCTGGACATCATCAAGGACCGCCAGTACACCACCGCCGCTGACAGCGTGGCGCGCCGCTCCTGCCAGAGCGCGCTGTTCCACATCAGCGAGGCGCTGGTGCGCTGGATCGCGCCTATCCTGGCCTTCACTGCCGAGGAGATCTGGCAGTTCCTGCCGGGCGAGCGCAACGAGTCGGTGATGCTCAATACCTGGTATGCCGGTCTGCAGCGCCTGCCGGAAGGCTTCGAGCTGGATCGCGCTTATTGGGATCGCGTGATGGAGGTCAAGGCGGCCGTGAACAAGGAGCTGGAGAACCTGCGTACGGCCAAAGCCATCGGTGCCAGCCTGCAGGCCGAAGTGACCCTGTTCTGCGACGACGCCAAGCAGGCCGACTTGGCCAAGCTCGGCGACGAGCTGCGTTTCGCCCTGATCACCTCGGCGGCGCAGACCGCGCCGCTGGCCGATGCACCGGCCGATGCGGTGGTGACCGAAGTCGAAGGTCTGAAGCTGAAGATCCTCAAGTCTGCCCACGCCAAGTGCGGCCGTTGCTGGCACTTCCGCGCCGATGTCGGCAGTCATGCCGCGCATCCGGAGCTGTGCGGTCGCTGCGTGAGCAACATCGAAGGTGAAGGTGAGGTACGCAAGCATGCCTGAGTCCTCGCGTTTCGGGCATCTGCCCTGGCTGCTGCTGAGCCTGCTGATCCTGGTCGCCGACCGGGTGACCAAGGACATCTTCGAGGGCGCGCTGAGCATGTACCAGCGCATCGAAGTCATTCCGGGCTACTTCGACTGGACCCTGGCCTACAACACCGGCGCCGCTTTCAGTTTCCTGGCCGATGCCTCCGGCTGGCAGCGCTGGTTTTTCGCCGCCATCGCCATCGTCGTCAGCGTCGTGCTGGTTATCTGGCTCAAGCGCCTCAAGCGTCACGAGACGTTGCTGGCCGTGGCCCTGGCCATGGTCCTGGGTGGCGCGCTGGGCAATCTGTATGACCGCGTGGTGCTCGGCCATGTGGTCGACTTCATCCTGGTGCACTGGCAGAGCCGCTGGTTCTTCCCGGCGTTCAACTTGGCTGACACCTTCATCACCATCGGCGCCATCCTGCTGGCGCTGGATATGTTCAAGAGCGACAAGTCCGCGAAGGAGGCTGCGCAATGACAGACGTACGCATCGGTCCGGACAGGGAAGTGACCTTGCATTTCGCCCTCAAGCTGGAAAACGGCGATGTGGTCGACAGCACCTTCGACAAGCAACCGGCGACCTTCAAGGTCGGCGACGGCAACCTGCTGCCCGGTTTCGAGCAAGCGCTGTACGGTTTCAAGGCTGGCGACAAGCGTAGCGTGCAGGTACAACCGGAGCAGGGCTTCGGCCAGCCCAACCCACAGAACGTGCAGATCATGCCGCGCAGCCAGTTCGAGGGCATGGAGCTCTCCGAAGGCCTGTTGGTGATCTTCAACGACGCCGCCAATGCCGAGCTGCCGGGTGTAGTCAAGGCGTTCGACGACAAGCAGGTGACCATCGACTTCAACCACCCGCTGGCTGGCAAGGTGCTGCAATTCGATGTGGAAATCATCGAGGTCAAGGCGCTGGATGCGGTGTAGACTGAACCTCTAACACGGAGGCCGCCCTTATGAGTGTGCAACTTTCCCCCATCGTGTCGGAGTTCGAGACGCAGGAGCAGGCGGATAGTCATGATCGCTGGTTTCGCCGCAAGGTAAAGGAGTCTTTGGATGACTCGCGTCCTGGTGTTCCGCATGACCAAGTGATGGCAGAAATGGAAGCCATCATTGTTCAGGCTGAAGCTCGGCAGCGAGGCCGTGGCTGATGTTGCCAATCATCTGGCGCGATAGCGCCAGAGCCGACTTGGCGGAAATCATCCGTTATATCGCTGATGAAGCCCCACAGGCTGCCAGGCAGCTTAAGAATTACCTTGAATCTGCCGTCTTGCCGTTGGCTGAACACCCCTATCTGTATCGTTCCGGTCGGGTTCCCGGCACTCGCGAGCTGGTCGCCCATCCCAACTATGTCTTGGTCTACAGGGTGGCGGCCGAGTGCATAGAAGTGGTCAGCGTCCTTCATTCTCGCCAAGAATATCCTTGAGCCTTTGAATCACTCTGCATTCAATGCGCGGTGTAAATCGAGACAATCAACATGCTTATCAAACTCGCCAATCCCCGTGGCTTCTGCGCCGGCGTCGACCGTGCCATCGAAATCGTCAACCGCGCCCTGGAAGTCTTCGGTCCGCCGATCTACGTGCGCCATGAAGTGGTGCACAACAAGTTCGTGGTCGAGGACCTGCGCGCCCGCGGCGCGGTGTTCGTCGAAGAGCTGGATCAGGTGCCGGACGACGTCATCGTCATCTTCAGTGCCCATGGCGTGTCCAAGGCCGTGCGCGACGAGGCGGCCAGGCGTGGCCTCAAGGTGTTCGACGCCACCTGCCCGCTGGTGACCAAGGTGCATATGGAAGTGGTGCGCTACAGCCGTGAAGGACGCGAGTGCATTCTCATCGGCCACGAAGGCCACCCGGAAGTCGAAGGCACCATGGGCCAGTACGACGCCAGCAATGGCGGCGCCATCTACCTGGTGGAAGACGAGGCGGACGTCGCCGAACTGCAGGTGCGCAACCCCGAGAACCTTGCATTCGTCACCCAGACCACCTTGTCCATGGATGACACCAGCAAAGTGATCGACGCTCTACGCGCCAAGTTCCCCGCGATTGGCGGCCCGCGCAAGGACGATATCTGCTACGCCACGCAAAACCGCCAGGATGCGGTCAAGCAACTGGCCAGCGAGTGCGACGTGCTGCTGGTCGTCGGTAGCCCCAACAGCTCCAACTCCAACCGCCTGCGCGAACTGGCCGAGCGCATGGGCACTCCAGCCTATCTAATTGACGGCGCCGAAGACCTCAAGCACGAGTGGTTCGATGGGGTAAGCGGGATAGGCATCACTGCAGGCGCTTCCGCGCCGGAAATATTGGTACGCGGCGTGGTCGAACAACTGCGCACCTGGGGCGCGCTAGGGGAGACTGAGTTGGATGGCCGGCCGGAGAACATTACGTTTTCGATGCCGAAGGAGTTGAGGGTTAAGGCGTTATAGAAAAAAGCCCCCGTCAGAGCGATCTGGCGGGGGCTTTAATTTACTGCAGGCACTATTTCCAGCAGTTACTTACGGAAGCGCCAGAAGCGGTAACACCTTTTTCACCCATGGCGTTGAGTGTCAAGTTACCGCACTTTGTATCGTTGAACGTATTGGTGGCCGTCAATGTATAACCGCCGTCCCCATTTGCGCTGGCGACGGAAAGCGTGTACTTGCCTGTTTCGGAGGTGTTTCCGCCGAGCCCTAGTTTGCCCAAGTCGCTATTGCTGGTGACATAGACATTATTCTGCGCAAAGTAGCGCTCCTGGCGAGCCGAAGCGTCGGCCAGCAGAGCCTGGCCTTCGCTTCGGTTTGCTCGTTGCACGTACTCCGTATAGCTCGGGTAGGCGATCGAGGCCAGAATGCCTATGACCACGACCACTATCATGACTTCAATCAGGGTGAAGCCGGTTTGAGCAGGTTTCATCGAATACTCCATAGCTGTTTATTCTTCTTCACTCAAATCCGACTCGGCGCCAGCTTTGACGTCCAATGCTGGATGGGTCCGGATAGATATTGGTGCATTCCTGCCCGGTGCAGTACTGGAACGAGTTGTCCGAGTTCTGCGACAGCGTGCCACCACCTTCACCGTCCTGACGAATAGCCGAGATGTTGTTGGTGCCTACATCAGATGTCGGGGTGTAATCGAAAGCGTTGTGTGGCGTTCTGCCGCCCGTGAATGGGTTGATGGCGAAGGTCCAGTTGCTTGCACCGTCACCACAGGGGTCATCGTTGGGGATCAGAGTCTGGAAGAAAATCGTACGGCCCAGTTGCGACATGTTTTCTATGACCATTTCGCCTTCGCTCTGACGAAGATCGAGCCACCAGCCGTTTTGCGCACTCTGGGTATCGGAGCCGTACCAGTCTACCGCATTGTTGCTGATGACCAGACCTTGCCGAGATGAGCCATCGGCTGCCACCGTTACCTGATTGGTAATTTCCTGTTTTTGTAGACTGCTTCGGCTAATGTTTGGGTTGCTCGCTGCTTCGCCAAGTGTCTGCTTGTCCCAGATGCCATACACGCTCTGCGGCATCGATTTGTCGCCCTCTTTGTCGCTGGTCTCGAAGAATTTACCTGTTCCGAAGATCACCAGGTATCCGGTGCCAGTCGGGTGGCGAACCAGGCTGGGTGCGGAGGTGATGGGTTGACGGCTGCCGTTGTTGCTGGACGTGGCGCTGAACAATGGCTTACCGCCATAGGCGACTTCAAAATCATTTATAGCTGACTTCCCATCATCTTCTCGAGTGAAGGGAGCGCTTTCGCTACGGCCACTGCGCAGAAGATCGAAACGCCACACATTGCCCTGCAGGTCACCTGCATAGGCATAGTCGGCTACACCGTCAGCGTTGAAGTCGCCAAGTTTGGCTGTGGACAGGCCGTTGGCGACGCCGACGGTGCCCTGGACCTCCAGGCTCTTGAGCAGGTTGCCTTCCAAGGCATCGATGATGAACAGCGCGGCCTTGCCACTGGTATGGCCCTCGCTTTCATAACCGTTACCGATCACTACCGCCCATTTGCCCGTATGCAGGCGGGCGATGGTCGGCTGTGCGAAGCTGTAGCCCATCTTCACGTTCGACTCGCCAAGCCGGCTGTCATCGAACTCCCACAGCAATTCTTCCTTGCCGGGCTCGGTGATGTCGAGGGCGAAGATGGACTTGCCGCCGGCCTTCAGTGTGCCGACCAGGATGGTGCGCCACTCAGAGCCATTGAATACGTCCGCGACGGTGGGCGGGCCATCGACGTAAAACTCATGGCTGTAATTGGTACCGGTGAGCTTGTTCAGTTTGGGGAATACGGCGGTCGGGATGAACGCGAACTCTTCAACGCCGGTGTCGGCATTGAAAGCATGCAGCATGCCATCGTTGCCACCTACGTAGACCCGCGACTGTCGCTGCTTAATCTTCTGTGCAAAGGTACTGTAGGCTTGGTTGCCTTCCAGTTGATCGGAGAAATTCACCAGATAACGTGGGCCAGAAACGACCGCAGGTGTGGAGGAATAAAAGTCGCCCAGTACACCACTGCGCTGGCGGAAGGGCCTCTCGTTGTGCGAGCCCTCACCGCTGCGGTCGCCGCGCAAGTAACTGAGGCGTTGGGGGGCTCTGCCATCTGCGATATTACTGTTTTCCGGGTCACGATCCAGATAATAGGCGAGTGTACCTACGGTTGTGGTTTCACCTGCATTGTCCCAAGTGAAATCCACGAGGCCGCTGTTACTACTGCCTGCAATCTTGATGGTTCGGCTCGCTGCGCCGGGGACCTTGTTTTGGGCGCTCCAGGCTTCGCGCGTTTCGAACTTATTGGTTTCCGGGTTCCACCCCTTCACGAAGCGTTTCACATCTCCGGACCAGTTGTCATCGCTGGCATAGGATGTCTGATAGGAAACGGTGAAGACCCCCTCTTCACCGTTCTCGTCGGCGCTGACCTGGCCGGAGTTGATCGCAGGGCGGGCGGCTGTCGACTTGCGATCGGCGATGCGTTTAAGGATGTCATCGAAGGCCTGCACCATGGCCTCGGGGCTGTCCACGCTGAAGAACTCGCCGCGTGAGTTGATCGCCGCATGCCACAGGTCGTAGACGTTGTTGGCACTGTCCGCAGCGGCGGGGGGCCAGTTTTTCGCACCGCTTTTCAGATTGTCGTAGCCGGGGCCGCCGAAGGTGCCTTGATCAGGGGCCCATTCGAGCCCCTCTTGATTCAATGACGAGGTCAGGCCCAGCCCCATGATGAAGTTGGTCATATGCTGCCAAGTAGCCGGGTCGTTGCGCGGGTTCCAGTAGTCGGTGGTCGTGTCACCGCTCTTGAACGGTATGTAGGCAGGGACACGATTGGCCAGGGTGGGGTTCAGATCCGTGGCCCAGTAATGCATGGCCAGGTCGGCCAAGGTTCCTGCGGTCGTGTCGTAGTAGGGGTGACGCTGGCTGTAGCTGCGACCGTCCGGCAGGGTGAAGGTGGCCGCATCATGGCGGAAGTCGCTGGGCATGCTGGTTGTGCCGTTCCACATGCCATCGGTCATCAGGATGTGGTAGCTGGCGCGGCAAGCGTAGGTGTTCTGCGTCGTGTTGCCGCTGCCATTGGGGTTTTGTTGCCAGGGCGTTGCGCTGCTGTAGAAATCGCCGGCGCGCTTGAGTGCGGCGGGTAGGGGCGTGCTCTGATCGAAGGCGATGCTCTGCAGCCAGCTATAGAGCTGTCCTTTATGCTGCGGAGAGTAGGCCTTGAAGGCGTTGTTTCGGCAGTTACTGTCGCTCCCGTCGAACGAGGTGCAGCGGCCCAGGCCCTGCCAGCTCAGACGCACGGAGGCGGAAAGATCGTAGAAGGCCAGCGCGGCCGCAGACACGGTGGCCAGGGCGCGGTTGCGGTAGAAGGAGTACCAGTTGGCGAAGTTCTGCCTTTCGGCTTCGGAGACGAAATTCAACTGGTAGCAATTATCATTGGCTGTGTCGGTGCAGCCGGTTTTAAGGGTGTAGTAATAGGCAGGAACGCCTTGTCGTGTCAGGCTAGCGGTGAGTGTATTGCCGTTCACGCTGCACGAGGCTGGAATTGTGCCTGAGAGGCCGGAGTGAGCCGCGGTCGCGGTGCAATTGGCAACAGTGCTGTAGCCAGTACACTGACCCCACCAATTCCAACTATTGCACACAGTAGTACTGGTGCGAGTGATCGAGAAAGTGATGCCGCCGTCGGTAGTGACGGTGCTCGTGCCATCACTGGTTCGGGTTGCGCTGGCCTGGAAGTCCACTAAAGGATTTTCCGCCAGGTTGTAAATACGGCCTGTGGGCTCCGAGTAATTCGTTGAACTATCGTAATTATAGCTCGATGGCGCGGTAGTTATCGGAACATTCCAGGCGACACGGTAGTTTGCGCCAGATAAATCCACTCCCCCCGCATTATGGTTGAAGCCATTATGCCAAGCATTACTAAAGCTGGTGGAGAGTTGCTGCTCAATTCCCGAGGTGTTGAATACGATTGGCGCGTGATAGGTAGCCTTAGGGTTGTAGTAGAGTGGGTTGAAAGCGCTGGATTTGGCGCGTCGTGGCGCCTTGGTTGCCCTCAGAGCATCCGGGACGAAGCCCCATTGCATACTGCCCGAGTCGTCCAGTGTCAGCAGCATGTTGGGGGGGACGCCGATCGTCAGACTCAGCGGGCTTTGTGAGACAGTTGCATAAGCATCGGCAGCGCTCAACAGTGCAGTGCCAAGCAGGGCGTATGCAATTGTTTTGGCGCGAGGGGAGCTAAGAAAACGGTTCATGATATCGGTGCTCAGTTGTTGATACCAAGGTAGATGTTGGCGTTCGTAGACTGCAGGAACAAAACCTCTCCAGCCTTGCCATTGTTCATGTAGAAATAGGTGCCCTGGCCTTCGGCAACCATCCCGTATTCGGCATTGACTGCCGCGTTACCTGCTTCGCCTGCTCGTATGCTGTTCCAGTGGGCGTCTGTTTGGGCGCTCGCCTGCGTGCTTGCTTGAGCGTCGGTTCCGCGATAGGGCATCCAGAGTAGGCCCCCCGATGAGCTGTCGCCGAGGTAGTCTTCATTTGCCTCTTTCGGGTTGTTAACGAAGTCGAGGAGGTTGCTGTTTTGTATGGCAAGAAGGCATGGTTTATTGATGCCATTGACGTTCAGTGTGTTGTTCGTACTGCAGTTGGCGGCTTTTGGTTCCAGTTTGTCGCGAATATTACCCGGCCCGTAGTAACGAAACTCGGCCTCACGCAAAGCGGCGTCGGCGACGTTGATAAATTTTGTCTCCTGAGCGCGATTGGCAGTGATGCGTGTTTCCAGGGTCACCCCGCGCATGCTGTTGATCGCAAGTAATGTCAGTACAAGCAGCATGATGAGGGCGATGAACAGAACTGCACCTCTTTGTTTTTGATAGGTGATGGCTCTCATGGCATGAGGTTCCTGACTGTCTGCGTGCTACTTGTTACTTGATATAGGCGGCGGCTATCCGCTGTCTGCAAGCGTGTCTTCTCATCCTCGGTCGCAGTTGCCAGCCAGTCGTCGAGAATTTTTGAATCATCACTATCGCGTTGGCTACTTCGACTGGCCATCAGCAGGGAGTAACGTACGCTTCGAATTGAACCAGCCGTAGCTGTCCAATCTGCCTGAGGAATATAACGAGTGACTTCTTTTTCCAGGAGATCGGAGGCGCCCACTCCAAAGTCCAGACGCATGTCCGCAATTCCGCGAAGTAACTCCCCATACTGTGGGGACGAAACATTAAGGCTCTTGCAAAGCAGGCGGCCGTTGGGCAGATCGTTGTCGGTGCTGGGTTCATACTTGAATGCCAGTATTATCAGGCTTGATGCTGGCGGCGATGAAAAGGCCACATCGTCATCAAATGCCGCGCTGGCTGCCCCCTGACAATCCAGTTCACCGCTGGTCTGCGGCTGGTAGCGGATGCAAAAACCTCTGCCCACGCTCGGGTCCAACCCGGTAATGGAATGACCAGCACCAAAAGCCAGGCAATCGCCACCAGCATTTCTGCTAGGAAAGGCTTCTTCCACCAGGATTACAGGGTCTCGTCTGTACCCGGCTTTCCCCAGGTATTCATTGATCATCAAGGAAGCAAAGCGGCTGTTTTCCAGGTTACCTGCCTGGCTTTGTTGGAATACGTAATTGCGCTTGTTGTCGATGTAGACTTGAGTAATGCCGAGGATTAGCAGGCTGCTTATGGCCAGGGCAATCATCAGTTCGATGAGTGACAGACCGAACTGGCGTTTAACTGTATTCATGGTTCTACCCTAACGGTGTAGGTGCATACGGTGGAGTCCGGGTCATCAGCATCTAGGCAGGCGCCGTCACGCACCTGCCAGGCGAGGCGAATTTCGAGCATGGAGCCTGCACCGTCACAGTCGCCAGGGGTTGAGCTGCGGCAGATGCTGGACTCACTCTCGAATACCGTGGCTCCGCCAGGCAGCATCGCTTCGACCTTGTCGGCCCAGCAGTCGCGTTGCTCTTTCGGTGTTTCGGCAAGGCGTGTTGTGCTGGTGACGCACGCTTCTCGGTCTGCGAATTCTTTGCCTTTCTCTTTGTAAAAGAGAGAGTCTTCTTTCATTCCGCTGCTGATCGGGAACTTAGGGGCCGGGGAGTTGTAAAGCGCTTGCGGATTTGCCCGAGCTATTTCAATCAACTCGTTAGCCAGCGAAACGGCCGTGTTGCGCTGAACTGAATCCTGTGTGTACTGAATGCTGCGTCCTTGCAAGGCAACCATGCCGAGCACACCAATAGTGGTCAGCAAGAGAGCGACCAATACCTCGATGAGGCTGAAACCTTTGTTATTGCTCATATGCGTTCTCACAAGGTGCAGCTGTCGAGAGCTGTGTGGTTGGCATCCTTTTCCCCCTGTAGATATAGGCTTGTTGCGCCGCTGGCTTGTATTTCCAGGAAGTACCCTCGGGTGGGGTCGTCATCATGGCAGACGGTGAACGTCGCTGCGGTCGCAGTGCCGTTGCTTCTGAAGGTGATGGTTTCTGCACTCGAGCGTATGGTCACCAGCTCAGGGTTATGCTCAAGCTTGCGAATGGCAGTGCCATCCCGCTCGATAACCCAAGGATCTGCGTCATCGGTCTCGACCGTAATGGTTGACTTCAGGGTTACAGCTTCGCCCCGTGCGTAGAGAAGAAATGATCTGAGTTCTTCTGCCTGGCTCTGCAGGCGATTACGCTCGATCATGTCGGTAAAATTCGGCATTGCGATCATCGCCACGATAGCGATCAGCGCGATGACGATCATCAACTCGACCAGGGTGAATCCGCCGGTTGTCGCTTTGCCTCGCATGACTGACTCCACTCATAACTTTGAGTGGATGATGGCCGATATGAGCGATGGAAGTCCTGTGCGGCGGGACGGTTGGTTTTTCTGAAGAGACGGCCGGTTGTCCGCTGCGTGGTAATGTGGACCAGTTCACGCCGTGCCGTTGGTCAGTTGCAGCGGTGGGCCTCGTTCATATCTTCCTTGAAGTCCGACCGTCGAATACGGCCCTGTCGGTTAATGATCAATTGCCACGCCAGACCCTGCTGCGTGCATAGGTAAAAGCGGCCATTACCCGTGGGGCTGGTGCCGTCGCTTCTGAATAGAATGGTTTTCCGGTATCCCGTCCAGTGCAGTGTGCCGTCAAGTTCGGAGAGCTTGTCGCGGCTCAGTATTTCGTCGGTTGACGGTGACTTCAGGATCCAGCCCTCGTTCCAATCTTCTGCGCATTCGACGCTGGATGAGGGGCAGACTAGCACTGCTCTTTTCTCGGCAATTGCTCTGGCTCTGGCGTTTTCCAAGTTCCGAAGTAGCAAGTCCCCTGAGGCCTGTTGTCGGTTCTTTTCGACCAGCTGATTGATTTGCGGAGCTGTGATGCTCGCCAGAATGGCAAGCACTAGGAGGGCTATGAGGAGCTCGGCCAAGCTGAAGGCCAATTGCTGGGAATGGCGCATATCCACATCCTTGTATGTATGTTTACCGTCCTAGTGTTGAAAGGTGTAGACCTTCAATATGAAAAGGGCAAGGCGGAGGTTTGATGTCGAAGGATTTTCTGATTGTTGGGGGCGGAGCGGTTGGCATGCTCTCCACGTTATCGCTTGCACGAAGCGGGGCCTCGGTGCAATTGCTGGAGGCTGGCTCTACAGGCCAGGAATCCTCCTGGGCCGGTGGTGGCATCGTTTCGCCGCTCTATCCCTGGCGTTACAGCGCGGCGGTGACGGCGTTGGCGCATTGGTCGCAGGATTTCTATCCGGGCTTCGGACAGCGTTTGCTGGAAGACACCGGCGTCGATCCCGAGGTGTATGTCACCGGGTTGTACTGGCTGGATCTCGATGATGAGGCCGAGGCGCTGGCCTGGGCTGTACGCGAGGGCCGTGCGCTGTTTCCGGTGGATATCGCTGAGGCTTATCAGCAGGTGCCTGTTCTGGGTGGCGGTTTCCAGCGCGCCATTCATATGCCGGGTGTGGCCAATGTGCGTAATCCCCGGTTGGTCAAAGCGCTGCGGGCGGCTTTGGCGGCCATGCCTAACGTCGAGCTGCGTGAGCATTGTCCGGTTACCGGCTTTATTAAGGAGGGCGAGCGGATCTGCGGTGTGACCACGGCTGCTGGCGAGATTCGTGCTGAGCGTGTGGTGTTGGCGGCCGGCGCCTGGAGTGGCGAGTTGCTCAAGACGCTTGGGCTGGAGTTGCCAGTTGAACCTGTGAAAGGGCAGATGATTCTCTACAAGTGCGCCGAGGATTTTCTGCCAAGCATGGTATTGGCCAAGGGGCGCTATGCGATCCCGCGGCGTGATGGACATATCCTGATTGGCAGCACGCTGGAGTATGCGGGGTTCGACAAAACGCCGACCGATAACGCGTTGGAAAGCCTGAAAGCCTCGGCCGAAGAATTGTTGCCTGCACTCAAGGATGCCGAGGTGGTCGGGCATTGGGCAGGTTTGCGGCCTGGCTCGCCCGAGGGCATTCCGTTCATCGGCGAGCTGCCTGAGCACCCGGGGTTATGGCTGAACTGCGGGCATTTCCGCAACGGGCTGGTGCTGGCACCAGCCTCATGCCAGTTACTGGCTGATCTGATGCTGGGGCGTGAGCCGATCATCGATCCGGCGCCTTATGCGCCGGCGGGGCGGTTGCAGTAGTGGCTCGTCAACTGTGACGCAGGCTGTCTTGATCGCCGGCAAGCCGGCTCCTACACAAGCGTGATCTCGGGGTTCAGTCGATACCCAGCTTCTTCAGTCGGTAGCGCATCGAGCGGAAGGTCAGGCCCAGGCGCTGAGCCGCCGCCGTGCGGTTCCAGCGGGTTTCTTCCAGTGCCTGCATGATCAGTTTGCGTTCGATGTCCTCGAGGTAGTCCTCGAGGTTGTCGATCTGCGCCAGGCTGGTTTCGCCGCCTTCGTTGCCAGGGCCGCTGGCATCGGCCAGGCGCAGGTCGCTGGGCGTGATCTGGTCGTCTTCGCACAGGGTATAGGCGCGTTCGAGCATGTTCTCCAGCTCGCGCACGTTGCCGGGAAAACGGTAGTTCTTGAGCTTTTCCAGGGCATCGGGGTGCAGTTTGGCAGCGGCCAGGCCGGTGCCATCGGCCAGGCGCGCGAGCATCGCATTGGCCAGTTGTGCGATGTCTTCGCGGCGCTCGCGTAGTGGCGGTACGCGCAGTTCGATGACGTTGAGGCGATAGTAGAGGTCCTGGCGGAAACGCCCGGCAGCGACCTCGGCGGCGAGGTCCTTATGGGTGGCGCAGAGGATGCGCACATCCACCACCACTTCCTGCTGGCCACCGACGGCGCGCACGGCCTTTTCCTGGATGGCGCGCAGCAGTTTGACCTGCATCGGCAGCGGCAGGTCGGCGACTTCGTCGAGGAACAGGGTGCCGCCATTGGCGGCCTGGAACAGGCCCTGCTTGTCTTCGATGGCGCCGGTGAAGCTGCCTTTCTTGTGACCGAAGAACTCGCTCTCCATCAGCTCCGAGGGAATAGCGCCGCAGTTGACCGGTACGAACGGCTGTTCGACGCGTGGGCCCTGCTCGTGAATCAGGCGCGCCACCAGTTCCTTGCCGCTGCCCGACTCGCCGCTGATATAGACCGGCGCCTGGCTGCGCGAGAGTTTCTGGATCTGCTTGCGCAGCGCTTTCATCGGTGGCGAGTCGCCGAGCAGGCGGCTGTCGACCGGGGTTTCCTCGCCCTCGGGGGAGCGAATGCGCAGGGCAGTGGCGACCAGTTCGCGCAGGCGACCGAGGTCCACCGGTTTGGTGAGAAAGTCGAAGGCGCCGGCCTTGAGCGAGTTGATCGCGGTGTCCAGGCTGCCGTAGGCGGTGATCATCGCCACGAGAACCTGCGGGTGGCGCTGCTGGATGTGTTGCACCAGATCCAGGCCGGTGCCATCGGGCAGGCGCATATCGGTCAGGCACAGGTCGAAAGGCTCGCGCGCCAGCCACTCACGTGCTTCCTTGACGTTGCGGGCGCTGCGGGTGTCCAGCTTCATGCGTCCGAGGGTGATTTCCAGCAGTTCGCGGATATCGGGTTCGTCGTCGACGATCAGGGCTCTCTGACGGTTCATGTTCAGCTCAGTTTGCGCGGATGGGCGAAGGTGATGCGGAAGCAGCTGCCGCCCCCTTCACGAGGTTTATAGTCGAGGCGGGCCTGGTTGCTCTGGCATAGCTCGCGGGAAATATACAGGCCGAGGCCGGTGCCCTTGTTCTCGGTGGTGTAGAAGGGCTCGAAGATATGCTGCTCCTGTTCGGGCGGCACGCCGGGGCCATCGTCGAGAATCTCCAGAACCGGCAGATCGCTGACCGGGTCGCGAAACAGGCGTAGCCAGACCTGGCCGAGCCGGTGCTTCTGGGCGCTGTAGCGCAGGCCGTTTTGTACCAGATTGGTCAGTACCTGGTTCAACTGTTGTGGGTCCATGCGCGTCTGCAGGCTGCCGCCCTGGGTTTCCAAATGGAGCTGCCGGTCGGCCGGTGCCGAGCTGCGAAATTCGCTGGCGAAGCGGTGTAGCCAGTATTTCAGGTCGAGCAGTTGCGGTTCGGCCTGGCGCCGGCGCGAGAGCTGCAGGACGTTCTCGATCACCAGGTTCATGCGTTTGGAGTGATCCTGGATGATCTGCGCCAGGCGCTGATCCGGGCCTTGCAGGTCTTCCGATTCCTGCAACAACTGCGCGGCATGGCTGATGGCGCCGAGCGGGTTGCGAATTTCGTGGGCGATACCGGCGGTCAGGCGGCCCAGCGAGGCCAGCTTGAGTTGCTGGGCCTGCTGGGCGACCTGCGAGATGTCGTCGAGAAACACCAGAATATGTTGCTGGCCGTCGCGTTGCAGGGAAATGAAGCTCGGTTGCAACACCGGGCCATCGACCTGCGCCTGCAGGCTTTCCGGACGCAGCGTCGGGTTGTGCAGCCACTGCTGCAGGCGTTTGACCAGCTCGGGGCAGTGTGGGTCGATGATCTTGCCGGTCAGTTCGCCACGGCCCAGTAGCTGCGTTGCCCCCTGATTGGCCAGCAGCACGCGGTGTTGGGTGTCGAGCACCAGGATGCCGGTGCGCATGCGTTGCAGGATCTGCGCATTGAGTTCTTCGAGGTTGGCAACGTCGGTCGCGCGTTGTTCGGCCAGGGTTTCACTGATCTGCAGGCGTCGGGTGATGCCCTGGATGAATAGCGCGCCAGCGAAACACAGCGCGCCGAGGGCGCCGGCCTGCACGTATTGGGCGGCGGCAGCAGGGTGGCTGAGACTGAGGTAGAAGGTCAGGTAGATCAGCGCTATCGCGGCGATGGCGGCGATCAACAGGCCAACGCGGCCGCGCAGCAGGATGTTGGCGATGGCTACGGCGACCACCAGCAGGTTGCCGATGCCGCTGGGCGTGCCGCCCGCTGCATAGAACAGGGCCGAGAGAAAGATCACATCGACCAGCGCCAGGCTGAACAGCTGCATCAGGTGCTTGGGTTTCTGCACCAGTACGGCGATGAAGATGTTGAGGATCAGGTAAACCCAGCTGCCGGTGCGAAACAGCTCGATATGCACGACATCCAGCAACTGCTCGTCGAGGTTGCTGGAGATCAGCAGGATCAGCGCCAGGCCGATGGTCAGGCGATAGAAGTGATAGAGCCTGAGGATGCGCTGCCCTTGTGTGCTGTTCTGTACGCTGGTGTCAGCGGTCACCGGTGTGCGGGCCTTGTTCGAGGTGGGCCTGGCTGCAGTACCACTGCTGATCCTGGCTCAGCGCCTGGGCCTTGGGGATGTGCACGCCACAGTGCGCGCAGCGAACCATGGGCGCTGGTTCATCTTCGCGCTGCGCTTGGCTGGGGCGCTTGGGGGCGCTTATATAGCGGCGCCAAACCCAGATCGCGGCGAAAATGATGGCGATCCAGAACAGCAAGCGAAACAGACCCATGGTGCACTCTTTTGTTTGGTTGAGGGTGGCAGTTTAGCCAAGGTGAAGTCCGCGGCACAGGGGGCGGTGGCAAGCTGTGCGCTGTTTCCGGGGCAATAAAAAGGGAGGCCGAAGCCTAATGCCAGTCAGTTAAGGCTGTACGCGTTTGGCTCCCCTCTCCCGTTTACGGGAGAGGGGCTGGGGGAGAGGGCCGAAATACCGCGAAACGGCCATTTACCCCTCTCCGAACATGGCTCGCCAGAGGGGCGAGGAGACTCATCGTAGGCAGTCAGCGCTTAACTGATCAGCATTAGGCCGAAGCCTCCCTTGTTCAATCACGCATCGCTCAGTCGAACAGACCGAAGGTCAGGTAGCTCCAGATCGAACGCTTCTTGGCGGTTTCGCCGGTCTTGGCGTCCTGCTGCAGTTCGCGCGGTATCTGCTGCTCGGCTTCCTCGTACTGACGAACCACGTCCTGGCTGGCGCGGGTTTCGCCCGGCGGCAGCGGCGTGTCGGTTTCGATCAGGCCCAGGGTGGCCTTGGCCAGCCAGGAGCGGTTGTCGGCTTCCTCTTCGAGCGGTACGAACTGGCCGCTTTCCAGGCTCGGGTGGTCAGGGTAGTTGAGCTTGAGGGTTTCCAGGCTGGTGGCAGCCAGGTCGTCCAGGGACAGACGCTGATAAGCCTCGGTCATGATCGCCAGGCCATCGCCGACCGACGGGGTTTCCTGGAAGTTCTCCACCACGTAGCGACCACGGTTGGCGGCGGCGACGTAGGCCTGGCGGGTCAGGTAATAGTGGCCAACGTGCACTTCGTAGGCGGCCAGCAGGTTGCGCAGGTAGATCATGCGCTGCTTGGCGTCCGGGGCGTAGCGGCTGGTCGGGTAGCGGCTGGTGAGCTGGGCGAACTCGTTGTAGGAGTCGCGCGCGGCGCCGGGGTCGCGCTTGGTCATGTCCAGCGGCAGGAAGCGCGCCAGCAGGCCACGGTCCTGGTCGAAGGAGGCCAGGCCCTTGAGGTAGTAGGCGTAGTCGACGTTGGCGTGCTGCGGGTGCAGGCGAATGAAGCGCTCGGCGGATGACTTGGCGGCCTCCGGCTCGGCATTCTTGTAGTAGGCGTAGATCAGCTCCAGCTGCGCCTGCTCGGCGTAGCGTCCGAACGGATAGCGCGACTCCAGCGCCTTCAGTTTGGCGATGGCCTGGGTGTAGCTGCGGTTGTCCAGGTCGGCCTGGGCCTGCTGGTACAGCTCCACCTCGCTGAGGTTTTCATCGACCTCCGGCTGCTTGGAGGAGCAGGCGGCGGTAAGGGCGAGGATGGCGATCAGCAGCAGGTGTTTCACTTGCATGGCGGCTTGCGTCCCTGTGACGGCCGCGCGGCCGTCCTGTTATGATGAGCGCCCCCGGAAAACCCTGGGGCAAAGACGCCGTATTTAACCACAAGCCTGTCGCCGAAACCAAAGGCCAGGCTCCCGCCGTTGCCGAAGATGACTTCTATAAACAAGCAGCTGATTCAACTCCAGGCCATCGTCCCCTTTGAACAGGGCGGTCAACGCCTCGACCAGGTGGCTGCGCAGCTGTTTGGCGAGTACTCCCGTTCGCGCCTTTCTACCTGGATCAAGGAAGGTCGCCTGACCGTCGATGGCACCGTGGCACGCCCGCGCGACACCGTGCATGCCGGCTCGACCCTGGTGCTCGATGCCGAGCAGGAAGCGCAGGGCGAGTGGGTCGCACAGGACATCGAACTGAACATCGTCTACGAAGACGAACACCTGCTGGTGATCGACAAGCCAGCGGGGCTGGTGGTGCATCCGGCTGCCGGGCATGCCGACGGCACCCTGCTCAACGCGTTGCTGCACCACGTACCGGATATCGTCAATGTGCCGCGTGCCGGTATCGTCCATCGTCTGGACAAGGACACCACCGGCCTGATGGTGGTGGCCAAGACCCTGCAGGCGCAGACCAACCTGGTCGAGCAACTGCAGAAGCGTACCGTCAGCCGCATCTATGAATGCATCTGCATCGGCATGATCACCGCCGGCGGCACCATCGATGCGCCGATTGGCCGCAGCTCTAGCCAGCGCCAGCGCATGGCGGTGACCGATGGCGGCAAGCCGGCGATCAGTCACTACCGCGTGCTCGAGCGCTACCGTTCGCACACCCATGTGCGGGTCAAGCTGGAAACCGGGCGCACGCACCAGATTCGTGTGCACATGAGCCATGTTGGCTATCCGCTGGTGGGCGATCCGGTCTATGCCGGGCGTTTCCGCATTCCGCCAGCCGCCAGCCCGACCCTGGTGCAGAGTCTCAAGGAATTCCCGCGTCAGGCCCTGCATGCGCGCTTCCTCGAGTTGGATCACCCGGCTACCGGCAAGCGCATGAAGTGGGAATCGGCGCTGCCGGATGATCTGGTCTGGCTGCTGACCCTGCTGCGTCAGGATCGCGAGGCCTTCGTCGGGTGAGTGCCCACGACTGGCTCGTTCCCGATTGGCCTGCGCCGGCCAACGTGCGCGCCTGCGTCACCACCCGTAGCGGCGGCGTCAGCGCGGCGCCGTTCGATACCTTCAACCTGGGCGATCATGTCGAGGACGACCCGATTGCGGTGGCCAGTAACCGTCAGCATCTGGTCGATGCCCTGGGGTGCCAACCCGCCTGGTTGCGCCAGGTGCATGGCATAGTGGTGGCCGAAGCCAATCCGGCTGTGGTGATCGAAGCCGATGGCAACTGGACGGCCACCCCTGGTATCGCCTGCACGGCGATGACCGCCGATTGCTTGCCGGCTCTGTTCTGCGACCGCGTCGGTACCCGCGTGGCAGCGGCCCATGCCGGTTGGCGCGGGTTGGCCGGTGGTGTGCTGGAGGCGACCGTCAAGGCGCTGAACGTTGCACCGCAGGAGCTGCTGGTCTGGCTCGGCCCGGCCATCGGCCCGGCTGCGTTCGAGGTTGGGGCTGAAGTGCGCGAGGCCTTCGTGCAACAGCATGCCGAGGCTGCTGCGGCGTTTGTGCCCGGCGCCAACGCTGGCAAGTTCATGGCTGATATCTACCAACTGGCGCGCATTCGCCTGGCCGCCATCGGCGTGACCGCGGTCAGCGGCGGTGGGCTGTGCACCTACACCGACCCGCGTTTCTACTCCTATCGCCGCAGTGCCCGCACCGGGCGTTTTGCTTCGCTGATCTGGCTGCAGCCCTGATCTGTAGGAGCGAGCTCTGCTCGCGAACCCTGTAACCCAAAGGCTTCGCGAGCAGAGCTCGCTCCTACCTGTTCTGTCGTGGGCATTCGTCTTGGGTTTTTTAACCCTTAATCACCAATATCAATAGTGCTGTCGCGAGCGAGACGACCGGTCATATGCTCGGCGCCATGAACAGCATTCGACTCGACAAGCGCGACCTGATCCTCAGCAAAGGCTCGGCGGTGATGACCCGGCGCGGCTACCACGGCACCGGCGTGCTGGAGATCGTCCAGGCGGCCGGGATTCCCAAGGGCAGCTTCTATCACTACTTCGCCAGCAAGGAAGACTTCGCCCTGCAGGCGCTGGCCTTCATCTATCGCCCGCGTCTGGCGCGTTATGCCCAGGCGCTGAACGATCCGGCGCTGAGCCCGCGTACGCGCATCCTCGCTTACTACCGCGACCTGCTGGCGCATTTCGCCCGACAGGAGACGCCGCAGTACCACTGCTTCATCGGTAGCCTGAGTTTCGAGATGAGCGAGATGCTGCCGGCGATCGGCGCCGAGGTCGCGGCCATCCAGCAGGCCTCGGTGGACATCCTGCGCGACTGCCTGGAGCAGGCGCAGGCCGTCGGAGAACTGCCCGCCGACGAGGACTGCAGCAACCTCGCCACCTTTATCAGCGACGCCTGGCAGGGTGTGCTGGCGCGGCTCAAGGTGGGCCGCAACCTGCAGCCGCTGGAAGCTTTCGTCAACCGCCTGGAGCGTTTGCTGCAGGCCTGATTACCGTTCAACCCCAGAGGAAAGATGATGAGCGCTCCCGTTCAAGCACTGTTCGCCCCGTTCCGCCTCGGTAACCTGGAGCTGCCGACCCGTGTGGTCATGGCGCCGATGACCCGCTCCTTCTCGCCCGGTGGCGTACCCAACGCCAAGGTCATCGAGTATTACCGTCGCCGCGCGGCTGCGGGCGTGGGCCTGATCGTCACCGAAGGCACCACCGTCGGCCACAAGGCGGCCAACGGCTACCCGAACGTGCCGCGTTTCTACGGCGAAGATGCCCTGGCTGGCTGGAAACAGGTGGTCGATGCCGTGCATGCCGAAGGCGGCAAGATCGTCCCGCAGCTCTGGCACGTGGGGAACGTGCGCAAGTTGGGCACCGAACCGGATGCCAGCGTGCCGGGTTATGGCCCGATGGAGAAGGTCAAGGATGGCCAGGTGGTTGTGCATGGCATGACCCAGGCCGATATCGATGAAGTGATCGCTGCCTTCGCCCAGGCTGCACGCGACGCCAAGGCCATCGGCATGGACGGCGTGGAGATCCACGGCGCCCATGGCTACCTGATCGACCAGTTTTTCTGGGAGGGCAGCAACCAGCGCACCGACCAGTACGGTGGTGACCTGTCGGCGCGTTCGCGTTTTGCCATCGAGCTGATCCAGGCCGTGCGTGCGGCGGTCGGCCCGGACTTCCCGATCATCCTGCGTTACTCGCAGTGGAAGCAGCAGGACTACAGCGCGCGCCTGGTGCAGACTCCGGAGCAGCTGGAGGCCTTCCTCAAGCCGCTGTCCGATGCCGGCGTGGACATCTTCCATTGCTCGACGCGCCGCTTCTGGGAGCCGGAGTTCGAAGGCAGCGACCTCAACCTGGCCGGCTGGACGCGCAAGCTCACTGGCAAGCCGACCATCACTGTCGGCAGTGTCGGCCTGGATGGCGAGTTCCTGCAGTTCATGGTCAAGACCGACAAGGTGGCCGAGCCGGCCAGTCTCGAGAATCTACTCGAGCGCCTGAACAAGGAGGAGTTCGACCTGGTCGCCGTGGGCCGCGCGCTGCTGGTCGACCCGGATTGGGCACTGAAGGTGCGCGAAGGCCGCGAACAGGACATCCTGCCGTTCAGCCGTGATGCGCTGACCACGCTGGTCTGAGTCCGTTTCTATCGGGCGCCGCGATCCGGCGCCCCGTTTTCAGCCCCGGCACATCGGGGCTTTTTTACATCTGCATGTTTTGAGTGGATGTGATCACGTAGGGCGGGTGCAGCCCGCCAGATTGTCTCAGTGGCGGGTTTCACCCGCCCTACGGGCAAGCTCCGTGCTGACGCAGAGGTGCGCTGGCTGCATGGCGCTGCGCAGGTGCTGTTCGAACAGCGCGACGATGCCGTCCCAGCTGAGGTGGCTGGCATGTCGGCGGGCATTGAGGCGGATGCGCCGCAACACTTCCGCCTCTTCCAGCAGCTCACAGGCGGCTTCGCAGAAACCAGCTTCGTCGCCAGGGCGAGCGAGCAGGCCGTTGTGGCCGTGATGGATATGTTGGGCGGCCGCAGCCTGGTCGAATGCCACCACGCCAAGACTTGAGGCCAGAGCTTCCAGCACCACGTTGCCGAAGGTTTCCGACAGGCTGGGAAACAGAAACAGGTCACCTGACGCGTAGTGCTCGGCCAGCGTTTCACCGCGCTGCAGACCGCAGAAAAGCGCCTCCGGCAGCTGCGCCTGCAGGCTGGCGCGCAGTGGTCCGTCTCCCACAAGAATCAACCGCATACGGCGCCGCGGATGAGCTGTCTGCAGGGCGTGGAAGGCTTTTACCAGCAGACCGAGGTTCTTCTCTGCCGCCAGGCGCCCGACATGCAGCACGGCCAGGTCATCCGGCCCCAGGCCCCAGCTTTCGCGCAGGGCGTCGCAGCGTCTGCGTGGGTGGAACAGCTGGCTGTCGACACCCCGCGCGAGCAGGGCCAGGCGTTCGAAGTCACGGCGTTCGAGGTCGACCTTCTGGCCGATGCTCGGCACCAGCGTCAGCTGCGTGCGGTTGTGAAACCAGCGCAGGTAGTTGGTCATCGCCCGGGTCAGCAGGCCGATGCCGTAGTGCCCGGTGTACTGCTGGAAGTTGGTGTGAAAACCACTTACGACTGGGATCGCCAAGCGTCTGGCCGCGCGCAAAGCGGACAGGCCCAGCGGGCCTTCGGTGGCGATGTAAAGCACGTCCGGGCGTTGCCGTTGCCAGCGCCTGAGCAGCTTGTGCAGGGATGACTGGCCCCATTGCAGGCCGGGGTAGCCGGGGAGTGGCCAGCCGCGGGTCAGCAGCAGGTCATTGCCGGCGTCCTGCTCCTGATCGACCTCCTGGCGTGGCCGTGTCAGTTGCACGCGATGGCCACGGCCACGCAGGCCGTCGACCAGGCGGCCGAGGGTATTGGCCACGCCGTTGATTTCCGGCGGGAAGGTTTCGCTGATCAGCGCGATGTGCAGAGAAGGTGCGTTCATACAGGCAGTCTCTGCCCAGGTCATGTAGCGAACATGACGTTTCGATTGCGGTTATGTGTCAGGCGAGCAGGCCGTGCAGTTGTTCGCGTAGCCAGGCATGTGCCGGGTCATGGTGCTGCTGGCGGTGCCAGATCAGGCTGATCTGCACGGCCTGCATGTCGAAGGGCAGCGCTGCCACCTGCAGGGCGACCATGGCCTGCGCCTGCTGCTCACCTACGAGTGCGTGGCGGTCGAGGGAGGCTGCGAGTTCGTGCCCACCCTCGAATACGGTTTCGCCGGCTGGCCGATGCGCCTGGCCAATGGCCTGTTCATGCACAGGCGCGTCGAGCGCGAGTCGCAGGCGTCGATGCAGGCGTTACACGATGTCCTTGCGTGAACCTAGCGCCTGCTCGCCGCGCTCGCGTACCCAGAACAGCGTGGCACCGGCCACGGCAGCCGGCATCATCAGGATGTTCAGCCCCGGCACCAGCAGGGCGGCGTAGGTGATGCCGCCGAAGCTCAGGCTCTGCCAGCGCTTCTCGCGCAACCAGGCGAGCATGTCCTGCCAGCTCATCTTGTTGTTGTCCGCCGGGTAGTCGATGTACTGCACGGCCATCATCCACACGCCGAACAGCA
>Ga0247725_1000670_pt1 | contig 22080 bp, 18 predicted proteins | sample OKSTACKMCFT3sol_FD_183021 | JGI IMG/M metagenome (GOLD analysis project Ga0247725, IMG submission 183021) | Subsurface sediment microbial communities from gas well in Oklahoma, United States - OK STACK MC-FT3-sol | ecosystem: Environmental > Terrestrial > Deep subsurface > Rock core/Sediment...
TGGCTCCACTGGCCTTGTTGCACGGCCTGCTGGTAGGAATGAATATGGTTCGTCAGCTGCAATAACAAAGCAAAGACCTGTTGGGGCACAGCAGTACCCGCATAACCCTGTGCATTACAGACCACTATACCAGCGGCTTTGGCTGCGGTCAGATCAACCATATTGACGCCAGTAGCTGCAACCAGAATACAACGCAGGTCAGGTAAAGCGGCTATAGCCCTGGCATCCAGCTGAACTTTATTGCTGATCAGTACAGTTGCCCCTCTGGCATGGGTTAGTAATTGATCTGCGCTGGTTTGCGGATACAAAGTTAACTCTATCTCAGTTAACTGCAACGGAGTTAAGTCGGTCTCAGCTACAGTGGCTGCGTCAAGAAATACCACTTTCGTCATTAGCGATACACTACGTCTTTGTACATCGGAGCTAAAATCGCCAGCAATTCATTTTGGGCTTCCACTGAAACTTTTTGTTGCTGCATAGCGGTAATTAAATGATTCACTATTGCATCAAAATGTGCCTGAGTGATTTGAAAACCAGTGTGGCTTTCCTGCATTGATACACCGCTGTATTTGCATGGTCCACCGCTTAATTCGCAAAACTGCTCGATCAACAGACGACGAAACCTGGGGATATCCGTATCGGCAAAATGGTGAACTATGCTCTGATCGTGTTCTATGCCATACAAAATACCGTCCACAATATGTTCTACGCCTGACTCTCCACCTAAACGCTGGTATAAGCTGGTTTCCGGCTTATGTTGGCATGCGGTCAAAGTTAAGCTTAAAGCCAGCAATACGTACTTCACCATGTGCCCTCCAGGGACAAATAAAAGCCTGTTTGGTCTGATAACCCCGCTATATCGCCTAAGTCGACATACCCCAGCACCAAAGACGCATTTTTATTGATAAACCAGGCTGCAAACAAATCTCGCCAATGCTGCTCGTCAGCAAAACCCAACTGATTGGGTTTTTGTTTAAATTCAGTACCCAGCGCCAGATTGTAATTCAGCAGTAACACAGCTGAACTTTCGAACATAAGCTTGCGGCTCACCCCTTCACCACCAAAGCCCAGTAAACCGGTTTGATGCGCGTCAGTGGAGCGTATTGTCGCATTGAGTAGCAGGTTACGGCCCGCTATGGCATCAAAAAATACTTTAGTAGCAGCGACATAGATCTCGTAACCAGAGTCATCGCCAGCACCAACAGCTGAGGGCAGAGCGAAGTCACGATTTTTTTTAAATTGCGCACCTATACTGATTTGCGGCAGGGCAGTGTAAAGTAATTCTCCTGCTACTTTGTACTTAACGCCCAGAACATCCTGCCGCAGTTCACCCCCTATGGTATCCAGTGCAAATTTTTGTCTGGCAAAGGACAGTTCCCATTGGTTATTAAAACTGGCGCCAACACCCAGACTATCCAGGGTGAAATCATCCACACCAACCCGACCGGCAAAGCTGTTGACTGACCATTCGTCACTACTGCTGTATCCGTTGATCGTGGCCCAGGGCACTATGCCACCACCAGAATTACCCTCAATAGTGGTGGCTCCACCTGTAGCTATCACTTTTGAGCCTGCCATCAGATAAGGGCTGACTAGCAGGAAACCTAAGGCTGCTAAAACTTTTTTCATCCATTACTCTCTGAATCAAACCATTGATCTTTGGTGTTGGCGAACTGTTCAAGCCATTGACTGAACTGTTCAGAGGTTAAAGGTTTAGAGAAAAAATAACCCTGAACTTTATCACAGCTGTATTGCTGTAATTTTGCCAGGCCTGCCAGATTCTCCAAACCTTCGGCGGTCACTTTTAGGCCTAAGCCATGTGCCAGTTGTGTTGTGGCACTGACAATAAGCGCGTCGTCCTGGTTGTGTTCAATATCTTTGATAAAGGCTCTGTCAATTTTGACTTCATGTACAGGTAACTGTTTTAAGTATGCCAGCGAAGACTGTCCGGTACCAAAGTCATCTATCGCCAATTCAATTCCCATATCCCTTAATTGCGTTAAGATCTGGATCACTTGTTTTGGATCCTGCATCACTGCACCTTCAGTCACTTCCAGCGCCAGTACAGAAGAAGGCAAATGATAGAGTTTGAGTAAAGCAGCGATCTCCTGCGGTAAGTTTGAGTTGGTTAAATCATTTGCCGACAAATTCACTGCCACTTTAATGTGTTTACCTTGTTGGTACCAAAGCGCCAACTGGGCCACCACAGTACTCAGCATCCATTGGGTTACCAGAGCAATATTGCCTGAGTGTTCCGCTAATTTTATAAACTCATCTGGTGGCACAAAACCTAATTCAGGGTGGATCCATCGGATCAAGGCTTCGGCAGAGGAGCAATTTTGCTGTGCTAGTTCCACCTTAGGCTGGTAAACGACAAACAACTGATTTTGCTGAAGAGCTGCGGGTAAATCCCGCAGAATAGTTAACTCACGCTGGTGACTCTCGTCCTGACCTTGTTGATAAAAGGCCAGCAATGCAGGCTGTTTTTTTGCGTAATTCAGAGCTATATCCAGCCGCCGTATAGCGTCATTCGCATGTACTGTACCAGGAGTAATATTATAAGCCCCTACAGAGACCTTCAGACTTAACGGAGAGTCGGCCAACAAATAACCTGAGTGTAGTTGTAGCTTTAAATCTTCCAGTTGCGCAGTCGACAGATGCTGATTGTATAACAGCAAAAACTCATCACCACCCAAACGGGCGACCTGCAAAGGGGCTGGAATGAGTTGCTCTAAACGTTGTGCCATTTGTTGTAGCAAAGAATCGCCATTGGCAAAACCAAGGGCATCGTTAATATGCCGGAAGTCTTTGATATTCAGTAGTAAAAGGCCGACATCTTCAAAGGGCAACAATTCAGCCAGCTTGCGTTCTGCAGCGCCGCGGTTCTTTAATCCTGTCAGCGAATCATGCTCGGCCTGATACAAAAGTTCGGCCTCTCGGGTACGTATGTCCATCTGCATTTTTTGCAGGGTGTTTCCCAATAAGCCTATTTCACCTTTTGCCGCAGGCAAGGCCGCTGCCGTCACGCCCTGGCCTATTTGACTGGCGAAGTTAGATAATAAGCGCAAAGGTTGTGTGATACTGCGTGCGATCACAAAAGCCAGGGTCAGTGCAAGGGTTAAACTCAGGCCAAAAATCCCGAGTAACTGCTGACGAATTTTCTGATAACTTTCCTGCCAGCGTGCACTGGGGTAATGCAGCACAGCCCATAGCAATTGCTGTTGATCCAAAGCTAAAGCCAAAGACAAGAATTGTCCTTCATTGCTGCTAAAAGGTTGCTGTTGGGTGTCGACCAGTCTGGGTAATACAGGCAACAAGTTTTGTTGTGTATCGAGGTCCAGCGTGGAGTGTAAGGTTTGGTTCGTTTTACTGCTGTTGGTGGTAAAACTAATATCCAGATCGGTAATGCCTTTGATTTGTTCTGCCAACTGTTTGTTTAAGCTAAAGCCCATACCAACCCAAGCTATGGTTTGTGGCGCTTTCACCGGTACCAGCACTAATTGGTACGAATTGCCTGCCAGAACCAGAATATCATTCACTGTAGTGGACTGACTGCCTTTACTTTGTAAAAACACAGGCTTAACGTCGTTGCTGGTTAATTCTGCACTGGTGCTGGCCATTAAATCTCCGCCTGGAGATAACAACAGTACTAAGTCAGCATGAACTCTGCTGCCATGATTTTCCAGTACAGACAAAATCGTTTCTTGTTCGGCCGTGGCGACAGCGCGACGAAAACCGAAGTCGCTGGCCAAAATACTGACCGAGTTCGTCAGTTGGCTGGCTCTGTTATCCAGCGCCTGTAAAAATACATTGGCAGCAACCCTCAACACTTGTCTGGCTTGTTGCTCACTGTCTTTTTTCATGGTGTTAAGGGTTGCAAAGCCACTGGCCAATGCCAGTATTGTCAACAAACTGACCAGAGAAATGACTAAGCGGCTGCGTAATGAATCGAACATTTGACCTCATTGTGGTAGCAGTTATTGAAAGCTGTCATAGTAGATAAATAAGTCCGGATAAAACGCAGCTTTGAGTCTCACAGCATAAGTGAAAATTAAAGGTCTGGATACGTCTGCAGAAACCTTAGCAATAAGTAAGTGCAGGCTCAACTCTAAAGCGTTAAAACCAAATAAAAACCCGATTATTCAAATTCTTATTGGATAGAGTTAGTGTAACGAATAGGGAGTTGTGAATGAAGGCGTGCTGGGCACTGAGTTTTTTCATTGTTGTTTTCAGTGGTTTTTTGTATGCGGCTCAAAGTCCTGTAGTCGGACAGCAACCCTGCGCCAGAGTCAAAGACAGGCCTTGCATCGCTTTGGTGCTGGGGGGCGGTGGGGCCCGTGGTGGTGCGCACCTGGGCGTGATACGTCAACTGGAGAAACAAGGAATACCAGTAGATTTAATAGTAGGAACCAGCATTGGAGCTTTTATTGGCGGCTTATATGCCACAGGCCATAGTCCGGATGAAATTCAGCAGATACTGGATCATTTAGAATGGAGCACTGGTTTCAGGGATAAAGTTCACCGGGATGAAATGCCGGTACGTCGTAAACAACAGCAGGATCATTATCCGATCAGGCTCGGTTTGGGGTTAGATAGCTCAGGCATCAAAATTCCCAAAGGCGTATTGTTGGGGCAGGCTATGGCTGAACTTATTCTTGAAGCTTATGGACCGGTGTTAAATCACAGCCACTTCGACCAATTACCCATTCCCTTTCGTGCAGTCGCCACAGATTTGACCAATAGGGACACAGTAGTGATGAGTCAGGGCAGTTTATTGCAGGCCGTGCAGGCTTCAATGTCGATCCCTGGCGTAGTGCGGCCCATGGAGCTGAATGGCCGGGTTTTAGTCGATGGTGGTGTTGCCAATAATTTGCCAGTCAGTATCGCGAAAAGTTTAGGTGCAGATAGGATCATCGCAGTCGCAATAGATGCACCTCTGCTGAACACCGAGCAGTTAGACTCGGCTTTTGCGGTAACTGACCAATTGACCAACTTTTTGGTTCGCCAGGTTGTAGAGCAACAAATTGCTTTGTTAGGACCGCAAGATATATTGCTAAGTCCGGACGTCGCGCAGATAGGCACGCTGGATTTTGACAAGTTACCAACTTCCATCGAGGCCGGGCGCCACAGCGCAGAGCGGCAGAGTCAGGCCTTGAGCAGTTTTGCTGCTCCTGCACAGTTCCCGGACTGGTTAGCAGCTCATCGAGCCAAACAAGCCACTAGTATCACAGTGGATCACATAGAGTTGGATAATCAAAGTCTGTTGTCTGATCAGGTGTTACTGCAGCGTCTGGCCTTAGAAAAAAACAAAAGCTATGACAGTAAAAAGCTCAAGGAGGGTCTGCGTCAGGTTTACGGCGTTGACACGCTGGAAAGAGTATCGGTGCAACTGGAGCAACAGCAGCAATCAGACCAAACCAGTTTAAAAGTCAGGGCTGTCGAAAAGAGTTGGGGGCCAGGATACCTGAATTTCCGTTTTACCATGGAAGATGATTTTCGTAATAACAGATATTATCAACTGGCAGGTTCTTACACTTACACTAATATCACTGATTTAGGAGCTGAACTGCATACAGAACTCGCTTTAGGGACCAACAAGAAGCTGAGCTCTGAACTCTACTGGCCTGTATTTACACCTTCAACCTTTGTCAGTGGTCAGTTGCAAAGAGAAAGTACTGTATTGGTGTTGGAAGATATCGAGAGTTTGTCTTTAGGTGACTTAATTAACAAAGAAACTTCGCTGGTCGCTAAAGCTGGCTGGAATTTGTCTGATCATGCAAGGTTAAGTTCAGGGTGGGCTGATAAAGATGGCTATTTCCGTATTCCTGCTTCCGGAGTCGCAGAGCTGGGCTTTAGTAAGCTGGACTATAGGCGAGAAGGCCCAGTGCTGGATTTTGTCTGGGACAGATTAGATAACCCGGTATTTCCGAGTCGCGGTTTTCGTATTAGTGCCAATTGGCAATGGTTAGATGATACTGCTCTGGGAGAGACCCATCGTAGTCGCAGTCACTCTATTGAAGTGCAGGCGGCACGTAGTTTTTTTGAACGTCATATACTGCGGACTCGTTGGCGTTTTGAAGATTACACGCCAGGAGATCCGCAAGTGGCAGTTGAGCAGTTTTCGCTCGGTGGCTTACTCAATCTGTCTGGATATCCGAAAAACTATTTGTTTGGCAGTCAAATTCAATTTGGCAGTCTGGTCTATTTATATAAAATGAGTGAAGATCGTTTCAGCGTATTTAACTCCCCATTTTACCTGGGAGCTTCACTGGAAAGAGGCCAGGTGCATGGCAATATGATCCGGTTGGAAAGCCTGGCCAATGAAACAGACTGGATTTGGGCCAACAGCTTTTTTGCTGGCTGGGACAGTCCCTTTGGCCCTGTCTATCTGGGCTATGGCCGAGCTGAAGACGATGTAAATGGCAGAGCCTACCGTTATTATTTATCTCTTGGACAAAACTTCTGACAGAGAACACAAAGATGAACAGTTTGATAAGCGGGTTTTTGCTGATGTTTTGTGTTTTACCTGTGCTGGCTCAGGCTCAGCAACCAGAGATTAGGGTCGGGTTAAGCCAAAATGTAGCGCCCAAAAAGCAAGGCAATACCATTCAGTTCGAGTCCGAGTTAATTCGGCAATTGTTAGCTGAGCTTGGTTATAAAGCTGTGTTTATTGCGGCACCACATGTGAGGCTGAGTCGAATGCTACAAGATAAAGAACTGGATATGGCAGCAAGGCAAGGAGGCGAACAGATTGAGGGACTATTCTATAGCCCTGCCTATATTGAATTCCATAATCTGGTTTTTGCTTTGGCAGATTTCCCTGATCAGCTAGAAACAGTGAAGGATATGGGGCGTTACTCCGTGGCCAGTTTCCAGTATGCAACCCGAATTCTAGGTCCGGAGTTTAGCCAGGCTATGGCCATTTCGCCTTCATTTCGGGAAGTTGTTGATCACAATCAGGCCATTGATATGTTGCAGCAACAAAGAACTCAATTGCTGGTGCTGGATGCAGTCAGCTTTTACCGGCGCTGGGCCGAAAGAGGTATGTCAGAACATCAGGTTCGTAGCTTCGATCTTTTTCCAAAATCTCAATACAAAATTGGTTTCACAGACCAAAAGTTACAGCGGCAAGTCAGCCAGTTACTACAAAGATGGTTGGACTCAGGCCGGGTCGCACAGCTGCAAAAACAAACCCGGCAATTAAGTCAGTCTGTAAATTAACTTTCCAGTTCCGTTAGTTTTTTTGCGCCGTCTTTAATCAGTTGTTCTTTTTGCTTTTGTAGTATTTCCAGCTGAGCTTGTTCGGCTTCAGTTAACTCACCTTCTTTGTTAGCTAAAGCTTCTATTTTCTCTTCTATTTCTTCCAGTTTTTTCCGGTCTACGCCCATTTTTGCATCCAGTACCTGTTGCATCATTTTACTCAGCCTGTCTGGATCGTCTTTATTCAATTTGTCTGTGGTTTCGCTATCAACCGGACTTTCTGAGCCTGAACCCGCAGTTCTGCTACTTTTTGCCAAATGTTGATAGGTCAGATCAGGGTCGGGTTGGCCGTCCGATAAACTGACTTTGTCGGTATACGGGTCGTCCATCATAGTTTTGTCCCGGCCAAAAGCAGGGCCTTTATACAGCTGATCGGCCAGTCCTATGTGCGAAGTTAAAGTCGAAATAGTTAGCATGTTAGTCTCCTGAACTTTAAGCAGTGGCCATCTGGAGTGGCTCTGTTTTCATCATGGAGCAAATTTGGTGCCAAACTTGTATCGCCTAAAACTGCAGCAAACTCAGGCTCTACGGCGGAGAGTGCGGCAAAAGCCCGCCGCCTTTTACAGCTTATTACACTGTTATTGCCGTCTATATCCGGTTCATGTTCAGATCTGGTTGCAACTAAATTGACGCTGGTATTGTCTCGGACTGATCCCGAGTTGTTTCTGAAATTGCTGTCGCATATTTAAACTAGAGCCAAAACCTGTCAGGTCAGTGATTTGTTCAATAGAATGCTGGCCTTGCTCCAGATAGTGTTGAACCAGTAGCAGGCGTTGTTGCAATAACCATTGTAATGGGCTTAAGCCAGTACTGTATTTAAAGTGTCTGTCAAAACTCCGTCTGGACATGCCTGCTTTATCGGCTAATTGTTCGATAGTCAGAGATTTATTTAGATTTAACAGGGCCCAGTCCATGGTACTGCTGAGTAGATTGGTTTTTTTCTGCAGCGGTTGTGCGACAAATTGGGCTTGTCCACCCTGGCGATGCGCTGAAATAACAGCCCGTTTAGCAACCTGATTGGCAATTTCAAAACCAAAGTCCCTGCGAATGATAGCAAGGCCTAAATCCAGAGCTGCTGCACTGCCTGCCGAACAACCGATCTGGCCATCAAAACAATAGAGCACGTTTTGCTGATAACGGATGTCGCTATAACGGCGTTGGAATTCGTCGGCATAACGCCAGTGGGTAGTGGCGGCTTTATCTTTTAATAAGCCAAGCTCGGCCAGTAAAAAAGCGCCTGAGCAAAATGAAATCAATCGAGCGCCTCTGTGATAGGCGGCCAATAATTGCTGTCGTAGCTGTTGATCCGGTGCTGGATCTGCGACAGACCAGTTTGGGATCAGAATAGTGTTGTACCCGGCCAAATCCTGTATTTGAGGTACCAGCAACTGCAGGCCGCCAGTCGCCATTATTGGCCCGGGATGAAAGCTGACGATATCCGTCTGGTACCAGTTGGGGTATTCGGGTCTGCTTAATGCAAACAACTCAGAAGCGCATCCTAATTCAAAACTAGCGACAGATGGACCTAATAAAATGGCTACTTTATGCACGCTGCTGCTCCTGTATTAGCTGATTCCTGGTATTGGCTTAATTCTAATCTAATGTGGCTTTTAAGCCAATGGCGGATGCGTCTCGGGCAACGTACAGTGTCGCTGAGCTTAATTCAGTCGGATACAGAGGAGTACGATTTATGTCATCTATGGTTTCCAGACCCGCAGCAGCGGGATCAGAACAGGCTATTGCCCATTTTAGCTCGTTACTGCAGTTTGAAACCGACTGCTGGGACGTACATCATGCCATTAGCAACCAAAGACAGGATTTTGTCTTGCTTGATGTGCGTGGTGAGGCTGCTTTTTTGCAAGGTCATTTACCAAAAGCTGTAGCATTTCCGCATAGCCGGATTAATGCTGAGAGTGTTGCGATGTATCCGGCTGATACTTTATTTGTGGTGTATTGCGCCGGCCCTCATTGCAATGGCGCCGATAAAGCGGCATTAAAACTGGCGCAGTTGCAAAGGCCGGTGAAGAAAATGATAGGGGGGGTGACGGGCTGGCTGGATGAGGGCTTTACACTGTTGAGTTAGAGCGACCACCAGCACAGCAGATGGCAGACCAGCACCACAATAGTCAGGTGATTTCTTAAGCTGTTATAGCTTGAAGAGTAGCCCAATTGCTGCTGATTTCTGATTTCAAATAATCTCAATGCGGCAAAGGCGGCTGCCAGAATCAGCAGTTGTTCCTGCGCTGCAAGCAGACTACTGAACCAGCCTGTCAAAGCAAAACTCACTACCCAGAGTGGGAAAAAGCGTCTTGCCTGATGATAAAGCACAGGCCAGAGCACACCAGCCATAAAAGCCAGAATAATTTGGCTATAACTCAGAAACGCAGAGAGAGGCACAGCAAGCGTCAAAAACTGAGGCAAGAGTTGTAACAAGGTCAGGCTGATAAAAGGCACTAGTCCCGCATATCCTAAAATCTGTATCTGGCGCATAGCAGGTCATCCATAGCAATGATAGGTGAATACGGGAAAAAGCAGGGGATGGATGAAAAAATGCAAAAAAAAGAGGGAGAACCACCAGGGTTTCCCTCATCAAAAATCCAGGACAATCCAGAGAGTTAAAGCAACACAATTACAGGGTTCGCACTTAACTGGAACTTATTATCCGGCCAATCCATGGCAAATTTATGACAAGTTTATAAAGCTTTCGAGACACTTGCCAAGGACGCTGCTTTGCGATTGACTGTCAACTTGTTCACTTGGGTCAGGTTGAGAGTAGCGGATGTTAAAAAAATACCTGCAGCAAATCCGACAGGGTAAGCCTGTGCATTATGGGCGTATGCTGGAGTTGTTGCCGCCGTTGTTTTACCAGAAAAAGTCGGAGTTATTTAAAGTCCGGCAATTAGGGTCGGGCCGATGGCAGGTCAGTATTGTCTCTGAAGCTTTGTTTCGTCAGTTGGAACAGCAAGCTTTGCAGCCCGCCACACGCAAAGAAGCAGCTCAGACGGGAGATTCGCATCAGGTGAACACCTCTTATGGTTATCAGTTGGTGTACCACCAATGCTGTCAAAACCGACAACCTGAAGTTGTAGTTCTGGATGGTACTGCTAAGTTCCAGAGTTATCAGCCAAAAGCCACTTTGCTATTGATTGAAAATGAAGAGTGTTTTTTCCGTTATCCGGAGCTATTACCTGTCTGTGGTCAAATGCTGGCACAGGATTTTTCTCTGGACAACACAGATATCGGATTTGCATCCGGCAGCAAAGCCAGCTCTGCCTTGCTGACCGCTTTTTACCAGCAGTACTCAAAGATTTATTGTGCCTTTGATTTTGATGCTGCGGCTTTGGAATTGTTTGATTTGTTAAAACAGCGCTTAGGCGACAAACTACATTTTGTTACCCCCGCAGATTTTAGCCCCTGGAAGCACTTGTTTAACAACAAACCTAAACACCCGAATCAATTGACCAAAGCGCTCGAATTAGCTGAAAAACACCATTTTTATGGTTTGTTAGATGCTTTACAACAAAAAGGCTGTTTTTTGGAGCAGGAAGCGCTACTGGGGAAATAGTACTTTTGCTGTCGTTTTTTGTTCATCTTTTCGCGCTATAGTATTGATTTTATTGAACCTGAACTCGGGATAATGAGTCGACTTTTTTCGATTTAATGAATTAAATCAACGAAGAGAGGCGCGAAAAGATGTCTATTCAGTGGCACGGTTTACCCCTGGTTCAGGTTGTTTAGAAGGCTGAAAAGATGTTGCTCAGATTTTGTTTGGTTGCTTTGTTGTGGTCGGGCTGTACAGTGCAAGCGGCGGACTCTTTAAAATTAAACCATTTACAGTGGATTGGCTCACACAATAGCTACAAACAGGCGCTGCCAGATGGCGTCAGCCGTTATCTGCAGCAACAAGGTCAGGATACATCCTCTTTGCAGTATCAGCATTTAACCTTAGCTCAGCAGTTAGATTTGGGGCTGCGTCATCTGGAGTTGGATGTACTGGCCGATCCGCAAGGTGGAATGTATCTGCAGCCAGCAGCAGAGCAATGGTTGGGCAAGTCGTTGTTATCAGCCGAATACAAAGCCAAATTGCAACAACCAGGCTTTAAGGCTTTTCATATTCCGGATATGGATTTTGTGTCGCATTGCCCTGTATTTCAGGACTGTCTACGCCAATTGCTGCAGTGGTCAAATCAGCATAAAAATCATCTGCCCATAATGATTTTACTGAATGTAAAAGAAAGCGGCGTTCCCGGGGGTATTAAACCCAGAATTCTGACCTCTGAAGATTACGCTCAGTTGGATCAGGAAATCCGTGCTGTGCTGCCTGAGCAAAAGCTACTGACTCCAGACTTTGTCAGAAAACCTGGTCTGAGTTTGCAGCAAACTGTGCTAACTCAAGGTTGGCCTGGTGTTACATCGTCTCGTGGTCGTTTTTTGTTCTTGTTTGATGGTCAGCCCGCTCAATTGGAGCTCTATCGTCAACAGCATCCGTCTTTGGCTGGTCGGGTGATGTTTGGTAACTATTCTACAGACAGTGCTGAAGCTGCCATGGTACTGCAGAATCAACCAGAACAGCAGTTTGACGCTATAGAAAAACTAGTGAAACAAGGCTACATAGTGCGTACCCGCAGCGATGAGTTTCATCCCAGCGCTTATTCGATTTCAAGACGAGATGCTGCACTTAAAAGTGCAGCTCAGATCATTTCTACCGATTTTTATCCACAGGCACCTCAGCACACTCCTGATGGTAAAGCTGTGCAATTTCCTGATCAAAGCCTATGGCGTTGTCATCCGCTGCTAACCACTAATCCTTGTGTGGTTTCAGAGTAAGCTGCAGTAAATAAAGCCACATCGTACTTGCCACCAGATGACCTGGTGGCAAGCAAAATGATTACTGCTTATATTGTTTCAGTTCTGCTCTTAACGCCTGCAATTCCTGCTTGATGTCAGCTAATTGCTGGTGCATCAGTTGTTGTTCAGCTTGTTCTGCCTTTTTATCTTCAGCTCTTTCTAACGCATGCTCCTGATCGGTAAAGGTTTGCATGGTGTTGACGATAATGGCGATAAAAAGGTTCAGCATAGTAAAAGTGGCAATAAGGATAAAAGGCACAAAAAAGGCCCAGGCGTAGGGATATTGTTCCATCACAGGACGGGAAATCCCCATGGACCAGCTTTCCAGCGTCATCACCTGAAACAGCGTATAAAAAGAGGCACCAAGAGAGCCAAACCATTCAGGGAAAGCCTGACCAAACAACTTGGTAGCGATGACGGCGAAGACGTAATAAATCAGCACTAAAACCATAGCTATAGAGCCTAAACCTGGCAATGAGCCCAGCAGCGCTGAGACCACCCGGCGCATCGAAGGCACTATTGATAATAAACGCAGTACCCGCAGTACCCTTAGAGCCCGCAATACAGAAAATTGACCTGTAGCCGGCATCAAGGCAATGGCCACCACGACAAAATCGAACAAACTCCAGGGATCTTTAAAAAAGCTTATGCGATAAGCAAAAATACGTAGTATCAACTCCAGGACAAAGATGGTTAACAACGCCTTATCCGCGAGCAGTATCACAGTGCCAAAATTTTGCATCAGTGCGGTGGAGGTTTCCATTCCCAATAATATGGCGTTGATTAAAATAAGCACTAAGATGCTGTGACTAAACCAATTTTTTTCCACCAGTTGTTGCACTTTAAGTTGCAGCTGTTGTTTCATTTTTCCCCCTGAACAGTCGAAAATATGCGGCATTGTATCTGCCACTTTGCGACTTTGATAGCTGCTGATTAGATGAGATCTTTGTTGTCAAAATACTGTCCCCAATACTGGCTTATATCTTGCTTTGTTTAAAGCAAGAACTAAAGGACACATTGTATGAAACTGGATAACAGCAATCTCTTTGAAACATTAAGCCAAATCCGTTCGGGCCAGTATTCGGCTCTTTATTCTGCTGCGGCAAAAAGCGCTTCACCTGCGGTGGTAGACAAAACCCGGGAGCAAGGCGACAGTGGTGACACTACAACAGCTAAAACCTTAACCTTTGACAATATGAGTCGCAAGCAGTTGTCCGATTGGCTAACTAAAGGCCTGGAAAGCGGTAAAATTCCAGCTGAACAGGAGCAGGCGTTTCGGGTCTTGTTATATTCAGGTAAAACAGAAAGTTCTGGTGAGCAAAGTGGTACTGATACTGCTCCAGTTGATTTTATGGCAAAAGCAAAAGAAGCGGTGCAAAGTGCCGTACAACGCAACGACACCAGCTCTATCCGTTTTTGGGCCAGTGCTATGGCGACTATGAATCAGTTTCAGGGCAAAGCGGTTTAAGGCAGCATAAGCTGCCTTAGCTGTTGTCTTTTAAAAAGGGGATAACAAAGTACGAAGTACCGGTTTTATTGCCATGGTAATAGTGTCTTTTTGCAGTTCCGGATACAAAACCCGCCGCAGTGTTAAGCCACCAAACAGCGCAAACATCACATTAATGCGGGCATCAAGTTCTTTGTCGGTTGCATTGTTTACCAGGCTGCGCTCTCCAACAAGCAAACGACGCATTCGTGTGCGGGATAGGGTGTCAGCTTCTTGCAACAAAAAAGCTACTTTTTGATTTCGTGCCGCTTCAGCCAGCATTTCCAGCTCCAAAGCACCTTTGTCTCTATCCATGTGACGCTCAACACCCTGATCGACTCCGTCGAGCATATTAGCCAGTAGCTCACCAGGTTGATCTTCAAACTGCTGGAATACAGAAAACATTTCTTCCATATCGCGTTGAATAATAGCTTCGATAATAGCTTCTTTGCTGTCGAAATAGTTGTAAATATGGCCTGCGCTCATCCCTGCAGTTTTTGAAATCTCGGCCATACCAGCACCATGGTAGCCTTTACGACGGAAGCATTCAGCCGCCGCTGTCAGGACCTGATTTCTCCGCGCTTCTGCGAGCGCCGGATCTGTATGTCTTTTTGTTGTTTTTGTTGTCATAGCGAACTCCAACACCGGGTCTTTCGACCCGGTGATCAGGCATTATTCGGCTGATGTGCTACTTTGCTGCCAGCCACCGCCGAGCACTTTATACAAACTAATCTGGCTGGCAAGTAAAGCTTGCTGGCCACTGATTAATTGTTGTTGTGCGCTGTACCAGGATCGCTGCGCGTCCAGTACCTGCAGATAGCTGTCAGCACCTTGTTTAAAGCGTGCTTCGGATAATAGAAAGCTTTGCTGGTTGCTGTTGGCTAAATCTTGTTGTGCCTGTAACTGGGCTGCATAACCTGCACGATCCGCTAAGCCATCAGACACTTCACGAAAGGCCTGCTGGATTTTCTGCTGGTAAGTCAGCAGAGCCACTTGCTGCTGTGCCTCTGCCACTTCTAAATTGGCTTGAGTACGGCCCATAGTAAAGATCGGCAGGTTGACTGAAGGAATAAAACTCCAGCTTCCCGAGCCACCTTTAAACAGATTATCCAACTCAGCCGAGGCAGAACCCGCATTAGCTGTTAAGCTGATGCTGGGGAAAAATGCTGCTTTGGCTATGCCAATATTGGCGTTGGCGGCCAATAAGTCATGTTCTGCAGCTTTGATGTCTGGCCTTTGCTGCAATAAATCTGACGGTAAACCCGCTGGTAATTCAGGTAACTGCAGTAGTTTGCTTAGTGGTTGATCCGGCAACAAGTCTGTGGACACTTGAGTTCCTGTTAACAGGTCCAACGCATTTTGATCCCGGGCCAGCAAACGCTGATAACGGGCTATATCCACTTTGGCTGTGGCGACAGTACTTTTCACTTGCTGCAGAGTTACTGCTGACGCAGCACCCAGCTTGTAGCTTTGCTCTGTCAGTTCAAGTGTTTTTTGCTGGCTGTGTAAGGTATGAGTCGCCAGTTCCAGTAACTGCTGATCTGCTGCGTAAGTGAGCCAGGCATTGGCAAGCTCTGATACCAGACTGATCTGGCTGCTTAATTGCGCCTGCTCTGTTGAATAGAGCTGTTGCAAAGCTTGTTCTGACTGATTACGCACTTTGCCCCAGAAATCCAGCTCGTACGAGGTCATGCCGACTGTCGCGCTGTATTGCTGATTGATTTGCGCCTTGCCTGTGCCTGTTAAATCGGCAGGTAAACGCTGGCGTGTGCCGGATGCGTTTAAATCCAAAGACGGATACAAAGCCGAGTCTTCAATCTGATACAAAGCCCTTACCCGCTGCACATTCAGTGCAGCGATTTGTAAGTCTTTGTTGTTCTTCAGGCTGAGCTCTATCAGTTGCTGCAGTTTTGGATTGCTGAAAAACTGCTGCCAATGCAGTTCTGCTGCGGCAGTGCCTGAGCCCTGTGCAGCTGATGCATAAGCATCAGGCACAGGCAGTTCAATGGCTTGCTGTTCCGGCGCCAGTTGGCAGGCACTTAATACCAGTACAGCCAAAGCGCTTAAGCTTAAGGTTTTTAATTTCATTGGGCTTTCTCCTGCTGTTTAGCCGGGAATAGACGGCGAACCAGCACAAAAAACATCGGCACAAAAAGCACGGCCAGAATAGACGAAGCTAAAGTACCGCCTATCACTGAAATGCCCAGTGCGTTTTGTGCACCTGAACCTGCGCTTGAGGCAATAGCCAGCGGCAATACACCACAAATAAAAGCCATAGAGGTCATTAAGATAGGGCGCAGACGCAAACGTACGGCTTCAATAGCGGCCTCGACTAAACCTAAACCTTGCTCCATCCGGTGAATGGCAAATTCGACAATCAGAATGGCATTTTTCGACGCCAGACCTATGGTGGTTAACAAACCCACCTGTAGATAGATGTCGTTCGACAAGTGGGCAACCAGCGCGGCTAAAGCCGCACCAAAGACCCCTAATGGCACTATCATCATGACGGCCGCAGGTACGGACCAGCTTTCATACAAGGCGGCTAAACACAGGAACACCACCAGCAAAGATAAAGCGTACAGCAGAGGTGCCTGACCACCACTTAAACGCTCCTCGTAAGAAATACCTGTCCATTCGTAGGCAAAACCCGGTGGCAACTGTTTGGCCAGCTTTTCCATTTCATCCATGGCCTGACCCGTGCTGTAACCCGGTGCTGCAGCGCCCTGAATTTCCATAGAGGAGAAGCCGTTATAACGCTCCAGACGAGGAGATCCGTAAGTCCAGTGTGAGGTTGCAAAGGCGGAGAAGGGCACCATGTCACCGTCACTGTTACGCACATACCATTTGGTTAAGTCTTCCGGCACCATACGGCTGTCTGGTGTGCCTTGCAGATAGACTTTTTTCACCCGGCCACGGTCAATAAAATCATTGACGTAACTGCTGCCCCAGGCTGTCGCCAGGGTGCTGTTAATATCCGCCTGACTGACATTTAAGGCTTCAGCTTTGGCAAGGTCGATGTCCAGTTTCAGCTCTGGCATATCTTCCTGGCCATTAGGGCGCACACCGGCTAAAACCGGGCTTTGGCTTGCCATACCTAATAACTGGTTACGGGCCGCTAATAACTGTTCGTGACCTAAACCTGCTCTGTCCTGTAAATGCAGGTTAAAGCCATTAGCTGTGCCCAGCTCTACTACGGCCGGTGGTGGGAAAGCAAAGACAAAAGCTTCTTTGATGGTGGAGAAATAGCCCATGGCTTTGCCTGCGACAGCGCCTACGGATAAGTCAGGGCGCTGACGTTCGTCCCAGTGTTTCAAATTGACAAAGCCTAAAGCGGCATTCTGGCCTGAACCGGCGAAACTAAAGCCTGTCACTGTGAATATCGACTTCACTGCTTCGCTTTGATCGTTCAGGAAATGGTTTTCCATTTTCTCGACAACTTTCAGCGTTTGTTCAGTGGTTGAACCTGCAGGCAACACCACCTGGTTAAACATAATGCCCTGATCTTCGTCCGGTAAAAATGCTGAAGGCAACTGGCTGAAAATAAATACCATACCGCCAACAATCAGTGCATAACCCAGCAGGTACCTTTTACTTTGTTTAATCATACGACTAACAAAGTTTTGTGTACCTTTGTTGGTGTTGTCAAAACCACGGTTAAAGCCAGAGAAAAACTTACCTAAAAAAGTGCTGTCATCATGCACATGGCTTGGTTTTAATAAGGTGGCACATAAAGCTGGCGTTAAAATCAATGCAACCAGTACCGACAGACCCATAGCAGACACCAGGGTGATGGAGAACTGACGGTAAATAACGCCGGTTGAACCACCAAAGAAGGCCATAGGCACAAAAACAGCAGACAGCACCATGGCTATACCCACCAGCGCACCTTTGATTTCGTCCATCGACTTACGGGTAGCCTCCAATGCCGACAGCCCCTCTTCGGTCATCACTCGCTCGACGTTTTCGACCACAACTATGGCGTCATCGACCAGCAAACCTATCGCCAGTACCATAGCAAACATGGTCAGGGTGTTAATGGAGTAGCCAAAGGCCGATAAAATGGCAAAAGTACCAAGCAACACCACAGGCACAGCTATGGTTGGAATTAAAGTGGCGCGGAAGTTCTGCAGGAACAGATACATGACTAAAAACACCAGCACTACAGCTTCAATTAAGGTGTGCACTACTTTTTCAATCGACAAAGAGACAAAAGGTGTAGTGTCGTAAGGCACCACAGATTTTAAGCCGGCAGGGAAAAAGGGCTCTAAATCCGCCAGGGCTTTTTTCACGCCAGCCGCTGTTTCCAGCGCATTAGCACCGCTGGCCAGTTTGACGCCTATGCCTGAGGCTGGTTTACCGTTAAAACGAGCGACAACGCCGTAGTTTTCACCACCCAGTTCTACTTTGGCGACATCAGATAAACGCACCACTGAACCGTCGCTGTTGGTTTTTACCAGGATCTGACGGAATTGTTCCGGTGTTTGCAGACGGCTTTGTGCTGTCACTGTAGCATTCAGTTGTTGGCCTTGAATCGCTGGCATGCCACCTAACTGACCTGCAGACACCTGAGCATTCTGGGCAGTGATGGCCGCACTAATATCGGCAGTGGTCAGTTCATAGTTTTGTAATTTGGCCGGGTCTAACCAGATCCGCATCGCATATTGTGAACCAAACAGCTGCACTTCACCCACACCGTCGACACGGGAAATAATATCCTGCACGTTGGATGCAACATAGTCGCCTATGTCTATATTGCTCATGCTGCCGTCTTCTGACACAAAACCGGCCACCAACAGGAAGTTACGGGCTGATTTAGCCACAGACACACCCTGACGCTGCACTTCCTGCGGCAAAAGTGGAGTGGCCAAAGCCAGTTTGTTCTGCACCTGAACCTGAGCTATGTCCGGGTTGGTATCGGCACTGAAGGTTAAGGTTAAAGTGACAGAACCATTGGACTCAGAGGTGGATGACATATACATCAGGCCATCCAGACCTTTCATTTTCTGCTCTATCACCTGGGTAACCGTATCTTCCAAAGTACGGGCTGAAGCGCCAGGGTAACTGGCACTGATGCTGATAGCAGGTGGTGCTATCGATGGATATTGTGCTATCGGCAAAGTGTTGATGGCTAAAATACCTGCCAGCATCACCACTATGGCCAACACCCAGGCAAAAATCGGCCTGTCGATAAAAAATCGTGACATCAGAATTCTCCGTTGGCTTTACTGGGATTTGGCTTGAGCAGCTGATTCTGCCGGAACCGCCTGTACTGGCGCACCAGGACGTATTTTCTGTAAGCCTTCAACAATGAGTTGATCACCGGCATTTAAGCCGCTGCTGACCAGCCAGTCAGAGCCTATAGTGCGGTCGGCCTGTAAAATACGGGCTTCTACTTTGCCTTCTTTGCCAATCACCATAGCGGTGGCTTCGCCTTTGCTGTTACGGCTAATGCCGCGTTGTGGTGCCAGAATAGCGTTGGCTTTTACCCCTTCAACCACTTCAGCGCGCACATACATACCAGGCAGCAGTAATTTTTCCGGGTTAGGAAATTGCGCTCTTAAGGTGACAGAGCCAGTACCAGGGTCCACTGTCACTTCCGAAAATTGCAAAGTACCTTTGTGTGGATACACAGAACCATCTTCCATGGTCAGTTCAACTTGCGTCTGAATGGCGGCATCAGCACCTAAAGCACCTGAGGCCAGCGCTTTTTTCAGTTGCAGCAACTCGTTACTTGACTGAGTCAGGTCGACATAAATTGGGTCCAGCGCTGTGACTGTCGCCAAAGCAGTGGCTTGATTGGCGCTGACTAAAGCACCGGCTGTCACCGCAGATTTACTGATCTGGCCGCTGATCGGAGACAAAACTTTGCTGTAATTTAAATTGATCTGAGCGGTTTTCAGCTGAGCCTGAGCTGTTAATAAATCGGCCTGAGCTTGTTTATATGCCGCATCCGCTTCATCAAATTCCTGCTGACTGACGGCTTTAATTTTTAGCAGTTCAGTGTAACGGCTGGCTTTGGCTTTACTACTGGCGATACTGGCCTGAGCGCGGGCTATTGCTGCTTTAGCGCTGGAAAGCTGAGCTTCAAAAGTAGCAGGGTCAATCTGATACAAAGCCTGACCTGCTTTGACTTCAGCCCCTTCGGTAAATAAACGTTGCAGCACTATACCGTCCACCTGAGGGCGGATTTCGGCAATTTGTGAAGCTGCGACACGGCCCGGTAATTCTTTAGTCAGGGTAATAGCCTGACTTTTCAGAGTGACTACACCCACAGGCATAGCCTGAGCGGCAGGAGCTGCGGCTTGTTGAGCCTGGCCACAACCGGCCAAAGCAACAGAGCCCGCCAGGGCTGAAAGGGCAAAAAATACAATGCGGGAACGCTGCATGTTTAAAATCTCCATTTAGAGTGAACGTTCATTCTAAATTAAGGGGGCGAATTTTTCCAGTTTAATTTGTCGTCATTTTATGGGCTTTGGTCGTTATTTAAGCGCTTATCTGGCAGCAACGGACTTTGTTTCAGATCAACAACGAAGTAAAGCTGATGCATTAAACTTCAGCCACCTTTGAGGAGAAAGCAGAGAAAAGTTCAATGTCGGTGTTATGGTCAACTGATTTAATCCAGAAGTATTCGGTGAATGGTCCCCGTTATACCTCGTACCCAACGGCTTTATCCTTACAGCCTGACTTTCCGGCTTCTGCTATTCAGGCCGCTTTAGCCAGTTCTGCGCGCGAGCTCTGTTTGTATCTGCATATCCCTTTTTGCCAGCAGCTTTGTTATTACTGCGGCTGCAACAAAATGGTGACCCGCCACAGCGAAAAAGCTGATTTGTACCTTCAGCATCTGGCAGTTGAGATGGCTTTGTATCAACCTCTGCTGAGCGACAAAACAATATCCCAGCTGCATTTAGGTGGTGGTACTCCGACCTTTTTAACCGAAGAGCAATTGTCCAGGCTAATGCAACTGCTCAGACAGCATTTTGTGTTTCAGCCCGATGCTGAGCTGTCTATTGAAATAGATCCGCGTAGCTGCAGTCTGGAAAAACTGGCTCATTTACGCCAGTTGGGTTTTAGCCGGGTTAGTTTTGGTGTACAGGACTTCGATCAGCAAGTACAAATCACCATCAACAGAATACAGAGCGAAGATCTGGTGCGCTCATTGGTGCAGGAAGCCAAGCGGCTGGGATTTAGTTCTATTAATCTGGATCTAGTCTATGGCTTGCCGTACCAAAGGCCAGAGCGCTTTATTCAGACATTGCACAGTGTATTGCAGTTAGATCCTGACAGGGTATCGCTGTTCAGTTATGCTCACTTGCCGACCCGTTTTGCTGCTCAGCGTAAAATTCCAACCCAAAGCTTGCCGCAGGCGGAAGATAAAGTTGCGCTGTTAGAGTTGGCTATTAAAGAATTTAGTGCCGCGGGTTATCAATGTATTGGCATGGATCATTTCGCCAAAGCGACTGACTCTTTAGCGACAGCGCAGCAACAAGGCAAATTGCAGCGTAATTTTCAGGGCTATACCACAGCAGGTCAGGATGCGTTGATTGGCTTGGGAGTCTCGTCTATCAGTCAGGTCAATGGCGTGATTTGGCAAAATCAGAAAGAACTGCAAGATTATCAACGCCAGTTGAGCGAGGGGATAATGCCGCTGGAGCGCGGTTTTAGTTTAAATCAGGATGATAAAATCCGTGCAGCTTTAATCAGCCAGTTAATTTGTCATTTTGAACTGGATATCCATGATTTTTGTCAGCGCTTTAGCATCACCGATTTTTGGAGTTATTTTGCCGATGCTTTACCTAAACTGGACCCACTGATCGCAGATGGTTTGGTGTACTGTTCGGAAAGTCATATTCAGGTGACACCAAGGGGTCGATTGCTGGTGCGTTTAGTCTGTGCCAGTTTTGATCGTTACCTGCAAAGCAACAGTAATCAAAGCTATTCCAAAGTGGTTTGATCCAACGCAAAACCCGGTAAAAAACAGGCGCTATGATGCGCCTCTTGTTTTTAATGCTCTGTGGATTGCCCCATGAATGCTCCTGAACTTTTATCTCCCGCTGGCAGTTTAAAAGCCATGCGAATGGCTTTTGCTTATGGCGCTGATGCTGTCTATGCCGGCCAGCCGCGTTTTAGTTTGCGGGTGCGCAATAACGAATTTGATTTAGCCACTTTAGCTATTGGTATTCAGGAAGCACACCGGCTGGGTAAAAAGTTTTATCTGGTGGTCAATATTGCGCCGCATAACAGCAAGTTAGAACGTTTTGTCGAAGATATGGCGCCCGCTATAGCTTTGGCTCCTGATGCGCTCATTGTGTCTGATCCTGGCGTGGTATTTTTGCTGCGTCAGCATTTTCCACAGGTGCCACTGCATTTGTCAGTTCAAGCCAATACGGTCAATTGGGCTGCTGTGTTGTTCTGGCAACAGCAAGGTATAGAGCGGGTGATTTTATCCCGCGAGCTGGCGCTGGAGGAAATAGCCCAAATCCGTG
>Ga0247725_1000671_pt1 | contig 22072 bp, 18 predicted proteins | sample OKSTACKMCFT3sol_FD_183021 | JGI IMG/M metagenome (GOLD analysis project Ga0247725, IMG submission 183021) | Subsurface sediment microbial communities from gas well in Oklahoma, United States - OK STACK MC-FT3-sol | ecosystem: Environmental > Terrestrial > Deep subsurface > Rock core/Sediment...
CCAGGGGGCATGCTCCAGCAACCAGGGCACACCGGCAAACAAGCTGGCCTCGGGATTGGACAACCCGTCGACGAAATACTTGAGAATGTAGCCCAGCATCGGCTGGGTGGAGGCGAAGATCAGGAAGCCCAGAAGGCTGATGGTGAACAGGCCCCAGTAGGGAACCACGTAGCGCAGCAATCGCAGATACACCTTCATGCTGGATTGCTGGGTAGAATTGGCCATTCGGCTCGCCTCACGCACTGGCAGGATTAGCAAGGGGCGGATTGTAACAGCACGCTCTCGCTACGCACCTAAGCACATCGAGAAGTTTTTACGCCCCTTCCTTGGGGCAGCCTCAAGAGCACGACGGGCCGATTCAATCGAATCTTTGCAACCCGGGCTCGGCAGAGCGAGCCCGACGGGCGGCGAGCGCCATCGCTAGCCCGATCGGTAGCCAGGAGACAAACCACTCGGCTCGCGGGCTATCCCAGAGACTGGCCGCGTCAAACTGCAACGCGACAAAGGCAACCAGGAGACTGCTCAGCAGTAGACGCCCTTCCCACGAAGAGCGTTGAAGCCAGGCGACCCGAAAAGCCTCCAGCCAGAGCCCGCCCCACAGCAACAAACCTGGAATCCCAAGCTCAATGGCCGCGTGAGTGAAGGCATTGTGGGAGTGATCAAACCCATCAGGGAAGTTGGCAGTAAATACGCGGTACTCCGAACCGATTCCCAGGCCGAGCCAGGGATTGTGCATGATCATCTGCACACTGGAGGCGAATATCTCCGGGCGATAGGAGAAGCCGCGCTCCAGGATAAACGGCATGAACAACACCGCACCCACAACAGCCAAAGCGCAGGTAATCAGTGCGACCAGCCAGGCGATGCGCCCACCGTTCCAGAGCGGCATAGACAGCAGAGCCAATGCGAGAGCCAACATGGCACCGCGGCTCTGCCCGAGCACGACAAATGCGATTAGCAGGGAGATCAACCCGGCCCACACGAGGCGTTGCCAAGGCTGACGAGGTATGAACTGCAGCCCCCACATGACGGCCAACGCCATCACATAAGCGCCAAGAATGGGATGGCCGGCCTGCCCTATACCATCCAACCTTGCGTACAGCGGATGCATACCTTGCACATAAAACAGATAGAAGCTGACCGGACAGGAGAGCGCTAGCGCGACAAAGGCCAAGCCCAGTCCTTTCCAGACAAATGCCGATCGCAATTCGGCCAGTATCTGAAATAAAAGTAGAAACAAGCCAACATACAGAACCCGTTTTAGCTCCTTGAGTGGCACTTCGGCGGCGGTCCAGAGTGTGCTTAGTGCCGCCCAGCCCAGCAGCATCAGCAACAGCCCCAGAAATACCTTGTTGGTTCGCCAGACTGGCAGCAACCGCTTGTGTAGCACCAGCACTGCGATCAGCACTGGCAACCATAGAAGCAACACCAGCCCCTGCTGATAGAGCTTGTTACTGGGCACCCAGACAATGCCGAACAGAAACCACAGATATCCCATACACAGGACGCCGACCGCCCAGGCACTACGAACGCCTACCATCTTCACTCCAGTAAGATGGGCCATCTGATGACGGCCATGTATTCAGAGGATGATATTCTACACGCCATCAAGAGGATGGCTCGCCCCCAATGACTCACGCTACACAATTGATTTACCTGGCTTTTGGCGCAGCGACCTATCAACGTGAAGCCGTGTTCAGCATCGTCAGCGCGCTGACGCAAGCCAACAGATGCAAACACACCGAGCCATTCGATATTCGGGTACTCAACGATGCCCCGAGTTTTTTCGACAAACTCCCCGCCCAAACCAGTGCGATCGATCCAAGCTGGGCGGGTCCGTACCGCTACCCTTTTCGGATCAAACACATGGTCCTCAAGGATGCGCTGCAAAACCGCATCAAGGCCGCCATCATCGATACCGATAGGTTCTTTCGTGAGCTGCCCGCTGCGCTATTTAAGCGCCTCGCTCCGGGAAAACTCCTGCGCAATGCAATAGGGCGGCCGGCCAACAAAGTCCCTCTCCTCCCCCGCACGATGCTGGCTCGGCTAGAGCAAGCCGAGCCTTCCCTCTCCACCTCGCGCCCGACCGATTCGGGAGTCATCGGCCTCGTGCACAGCGACCGGGCCGTGCTGGAGCGTTCCATCACCTGGATGGATGAACTGCGACCGCTGCCCCCCGAGCTTCACACACTGGAGGAGCCTTGCCTGGCTCTGGCCGCGCATGATCGGATAGAGCTCAATGCCCGCACAGATGTGATTCATCATTACTGGCGCCGCAAAGCGCAGCTTCGCGCCAAGGTAGGGGCTTGGCTCAGCAAACATAATGCAGCCTCTCTCAGCAAGGAGGCGATGCAAGACATCCCCATCATCAGCGACCGACTGCCGCGCCCAACTCAGTCTTGCCGCAGCTGGCAGAAGCTCGTAACCAGGTGGGTTCCTGGCGAGCGTCGGCAGTTCATCCGTGAGTTGCTTCAGGGTTGCCACACCTACCCCAACGAATTCGACCGCGGGTGCACCAGGGGCAGGACCTTGATCAAGGCCCTGGAACGTCTCGGGCGATCGTTATCGCTCAACGCACTTCAGGCCTGGCTCAACAACCCTCGACTGAAAATGCTGGCCGGAAACCGTTATCCGGCGCTGCACTCTCATATACTCGCCCGCTTCACAGCCTACTGAACGCCTGGCCCATTCATGCCCATCAAGACCAAACTAAGCAACGACATGCTGGCCACCCTGACGGCCGACGCACAGGTACTGGAGGAGGACAGCCTCGGCCCCAAGGTGTACAGACTGGCCGACGGTAACTTTCTCAAGCTCTTCAGACGCAAGCGCCTGCTCTCCTCCGCGCTGTTCGTTCCCTATTCGGATCGTTTCTGGCTCAATGCCAAGCGCTTGAAATCACTCGGCATCCCCACACTCACGCCTCTGGAACTGTATCAACTGGAGGACGCCTCTCTGAGCGCGGTGTTGTACAGCCCGTTGCAAGGAAGAACGCTCAAGGATATCTATCTGGATGCCCCGGATGCCTTCACCACGCAGCTACCGAATCTGGTCGATTTCATTCGCACCTTGCACCTTCGCGGCATCTATTTCCGCTCGCTCCACCTGGGCAATATCGTGCGGACGCCAGAAGGCTCGCTGGGCCTGATCGACATTGCCGACCTGAGCGTGCAACGCCGGCCGCTGTCGAAAGCCAAGGCCAGGCGCAACCTCGCCCACTTTTCGCGTTTGCTGAAAAATCTCGGCCTCGCCGAACAGTTCCCAATGGACGCCCTGAGCACGGCAGTTCTGGGCGACTAACGTAATAACGCCCGGTAACTCTCGCTGAAGCGCAACCAGGCGCCCTCGGGATCAAGGCCTTGCTGCTGCGCCTGCGCCAACGCCGCCAAATCGCCCTGCAGATGCTGATGCAGGGCAACCTCCCAGGCATCCTTGCGGTCAGAAGCCAGCAAGCCGAAATCTCCGGCCAGCTGTTCGCGGAAGACGGGTAGATCTGTTGCCAGTACGGGGATACCAGCGATGACAGCCTCAGGCAGCACCAATCCCAGGCCCTCCTGACGAGACGGGATACATAGCAGGTCGAACGCCTGATACAAGCGCGGGGCCTCTGCGACATGCCCCGGCAGATAGACCTGGTCGACGACGCCAAGCCTCTGCGCCAGCGCAAGCAAGGCCTCCCGTTCCGGTCCTTCACCGACTATCACCAGGCGATCTCCGGGATGAGCCTTCAACCAGCCGGCCACCGCCTCGATCAGCAGAGCGAAGCCCTTCTCGGCGACTAGCCGGCCCACTGCCCCGATCGTGCGCCCAGTTGCGACCACTGGCAAACCCAGAACACGCTGGGCATCCTCCCTGCTCTTGAGCGACGCTCGCAGCGTGGTCGGCTCCAGAGCGATACGACCGCCAAGAACACTACGCCCGACCTGACGCTCAAGATCGCCAGCCAGCGTTTCAGAGACCGCCACCAACTGCAGTCTGTCGGCCGGGAACCGCTGCAGCAGCCTGATCTGATCAGGCCTGAGGCGCTTGTGGCCGTGAAACAGCACAATGACCCGCACCTCGCTCAGTGCAGACAGTATTGGAAGAACGTAGGCGGCCACACCAATGCCGTCTAGCAGCACCACCCGTGGCTGACGCGAGACCAGCACTGCGGCCAGACGTCGGCGGTCGAACCAGCGTCGTAGCGCATTAAGACCGCGCCCCTTGATACGCGCAGAGGACAGCTCAAGACACGAAACTTCTCCGACTTCCGCCAGTGCGCCCGCCTCGCCACCTTGCAACAAAAGGCTACTGATTGACGCGCCGGGCTCGCCGAAGCGGAGAATTTCGCGGTGCACCTTGTGCACGGAGACGAATGCCGGGCCGCCTCCCCACATGATGTTGAGGATATCCACTGGCACCTGCCTTAGTAGTAAACGCCAACCTTGCGCAGCTGCAACTGCAACCAGGAAGGCTGCGATGCCCGACGTAACGGCGGACGCATGGCCTCGACGATCTGGTGCCCGATGGCGGCGAAACCATAGTATTGCTCCGCCAGTTGACGCCCCGCCTCGGCGATAGCGGCAGTTCTGGACGGATCCTGCCGCAACATATGCAGCTTCTCGCGCAATTCGGCGACGTTTCGATACAGAACCAAGTTGTGCATATCGACGAAACCGAGAGCCGCATTTTCCTGCTCCCCATGATCATAGGCCAGCAGCACACAACCGCATGCCATGGCCTCGAAATTCTTGATCATGTACTCGCCCATACCGACATCGGCACTCACGAAGAAGCGAATGCGGTTGAGCGTATCGCAATACTCCTCACCCGATTTGGTCTTGGTTACTAGCAGATTCTCGACCTGCCCGAGCTCATCGAGTAGCGCCTTGCGCCCACTGTAGGCCACGCTCTTGGTGCTGCCGACGAAAGCCAGCTCGATATCCCGCTCCCGGCCCTGATAGGAGAGCAACGCCTGGTCATAGCCCTTGGGCACGAAACAGGCGTCGAAGCCCTCATCGCGCAAACGCTGGCTGACCTGTGCACCGGAACTGATGATCCGCACCCAGGGCATCCGCCGGTAATGCGCGCTGAACTTGCCCGTGTACTTGCAGGGGATGTAGTTCTGGTAGGCGTCGTGTTCCAGGATAACCAGATTGGGCAGGGTGCGAATAAAACGCCATTGACGCATTTCTTTCTTGAAACGCAGAAAGAAGAGAATCCTGTCGTAACGCGATACATCCACGTGCTCACGGAAGTAACGCTGCAGATTGGCTTGTTCATCGCTGCTCAGCCAACGGATATCACAGCTATCGCACGCTTGTGCAATACCGTCGTACAGTCGATCCAGTATCGCTCGTTGCTCGGCCTGGACGAGAAAAAGCACGTTCAAAGGCACACCTCGAATACGCGATTAGGAAAGATCACGAGAGCTCCCTGAAGCAGCCTCACCCAGCAGCCTCGCCAGATACAGCTTCTGCTGCCCACTCAATATCTTGCTCCAGGGCTGCATGCTCAGGCTTTCACCTGCGGGAATGGCTTTGCGTCGCAACTCCTCTGCATAGCCATGGCCACAGGCCTCAGCGTAGGGATCGGCGCGCATCACTGCAGCGTAGTAGGCCAGCTTGGCATGAGAGCGGGCTCGGGAGGGCAGGAACAGACTTCGCAAACGAAAGTTCAAACGGTGCCACCAGGCAGGCCGGGGCTTTGCAGTTGGCACCTCGCGAACCGCCTGTATGGCATGCGCCGAAAACGCGTCACCATGACGCTGAAAGAACGCAGCGACCATGTGACGCCAATAGTTCTTACCCGAGAAGTAATGCTTGATCACCCCTCGGGACTCCGCAGGCCGCCCCAGATGCCTGGCGGCAACGCCGACGGCGAACTGCTCGATGATATGGATCCTCGGAACCATTGGGTGCATCACATCGATCAACGCCAAGGTGTTGTCCATCAGCTGAGCGGCAGCGCCCTGAAAGCCCAGAACCCCAGAGTTGATCAGCAACATCTGCTGATCGACACCATGCTGCTCTGACAAATAAGGCGAGAGCACGGTGTGCAGCTCATCGCCCTTGCACTCGCTCCAGACACCTTCGATTTCGTCGACGAGCCACTGAGCCTTTGCCAAGCGTTCGAAGAGCCTCAATGGAGAGTCCAGAAAGAAGGTATCCGTATCGATGAAAATACTCTGATCGGCATACTTCAGTGCATCACGAATGGCAGCGGCCTTGCGTCGATGCAGATAAGACGCAGGGCCTGTCCAGGCTTTCAAGGTATCTGCGTCGAGTTCGACAATATCGACCGGCCAACCAATAAACGGTGCGGGTTCATCGGTGTAAAGCAGGATACGAGGACAGCTGCCCTGCGCATGATGCAGGGCAGAGAGAATGCTGTACTTGGCCTCCCGGTGATACTCGGGTTTGCCTCCGTAAACCAGATAAACCAGTTGCCTGGATACGTGCTCAGCCATCATGGCGTCCTCGACGGCATTAGGGACGCCACACACGGTAGAGACCAGAAACGAGCATGACCGCCCTCGTCCGTGAAACTGGCCTTCACAGCATGCTCCACTCGTTTCAACTCAGCACTCGATGCAGCCGACAGACGAGACGCCAATGTCATATCGTCCCCCAGCGCGAATAGCGCCTCGGGCTCGCCAACCACCTCGGGAGCCCCCCCACAATCCGTCGCCAGCACCATCACTCCTGCCGCCATCGCCTCCAGCAGCACCATGCCGAACGGTTCATGATCAGAGGTCAGCACGAACACATCGAACGCCTTGAAGTAGCGCCGCCCATTTGGCACCTGCCCGAGAAAGCGCACCGACTCGCGAACACCCAGCTCTGCCGCCAGGATTTTGAGCTGGCTCTCCAACCGGCCACTGCCCATGATCGCCAGCAGACTGCCTGCCGGCAGGTGCGGCAAAGCCTGAGCGAAACCGCGAATCAGCGTGGCCTGATCCTTGTCTGGATGCAGACGCCCCACGTTGCCAACGACCCAGGCATCCTGCGGCAGTCCCAGATGTTCACGAGCGGCCTCGCGGGGTACCTGCTCAGCCTGCACGGCATCGACGTCGATGCGGTTGTAGAGGGTCTCGATACGCTCTGCCGGCCACCCGGGCAGGCAAGCACGCATGTCATCGCGCACGGCATTGGACACGCCCAGCAATGCCAGGCGCTTGCGGAAGAAGTTGGCGAACAGTTGGCGCGAACGGCGCTTGTAGTCACCGAAGGCGTGATGCACACCGATAACCGGCAGGCTGCTGCCGAGCAGCGCAACGTAGATTGGTTTGAAGCGGTGCGCGATGCACAGGGCGAAATCTCGCGAGGCGGCGATCCTGCGCAAATCGCGGATCGCACCCAGCTTGAGGCCGCGCACCTGCGCGCTGGAATAGTCGAGGAAGATCACCTCGTCGGAAGCCGAGCCGCGCTCGACCTCCGATGACGGCTTACCAGTCAGGTAGACGGTGCAGACCTTGTAAGGCGAGCCCTTGAACAGCACGGCATACTGCCGCGCACAATCCAGAAAAGGGCCGTCATAGCCATGGCAAAACTGCAGAACCCAGCGCTGCGCCGGGCCAGAGGCCTGCTCAGACGCTGTCATACCAATCCTTGCCGTCCTTGACCACGAGCACGTCTTCCATGATCAGGTACTGCAGGTCCGAGCCGTAGAACATGTTCAGCGCGTCGGTCGGCGAGCAAATCATAGGCTCGCCACGGCGGTTGAGCGAGGTGTTCAGCGACACGCCGTTGCCGGTGAGCTTCTCCAGCTCCAGCATCAGGTCATACCAACGCGGATTGAAACGGCGCTCCAGCACTTGAGCGCGCGAGGTGCCGTCTTCATGTACCACTTCGCTGACGCGCTCTTTCCACTCCTCTTTCACCTCGAAGGTGAAGGTCATGAACGGGCTCGGGTGATCCACCTTGAGCATCTTCGCCGCCACAGTGTCGAGCATGGACGGGCAGAAGGGTCTCCAGCGCTCGCGGAACTTGATCTGCTCGTTGATGCGGTCGGCCACGCCCGGAATGCTTGGGCAACCGATGATCGAGCGGCCACCCAAGGCGCGCGGACCGAACTCCATGCGCCCCTGGAACCAGGCCACCGGGTTGCCGTCGACCATGATCTTGGCGATGCGCTCAGCCGTGTTGTCGATGCGTTTGAACACCGGCTTGTTCGGGTGTTTTGCACAGGCTGCGATGACCTCTTCGTTGGAGTACGAAGGGCCGAGGTAAACGTGCTCCATCTTCTCCACCGGCACGCCACGCTTGTGCGAGACGTAGGCGGCAGCGCCGACGGCAGTGCCGGCATCGCCGGAGGCCGGCTGGACGAACAGCTCCTTGACGTCATCGCGGGCGATGATCTTCTGGTTCAGCTTGACGTTCAGGGCGCAGCCGCCAGCGAAGGCGATCTTGCCGGTTTCCTTGAGGATGTCGCCGAGGTAGTACTCCATCATCTGCAGCGCCAGCTTCTCGAACAGCGCCTGCATGCTGGCCGCGTAGTGGATGTACGGGTCGTCGGCGATATCGCCCTCGCGTTTCGGCCCCAGCCACTCAATCAGCTTGGGCGAGAAGTAATAGCCCTTGCCGTTTTCCTTGTAGCGACGGAAACCGATGACGTTGGCGTATTCGGTATTGATGATCAGCTCGCCATTCTCGAACTTGGCCAGGCGCGAGAAATCGTACTTGGCGGCGTCGCCATAGGGCGCCATGCCCATGACCTTGAACTCGCCATCGAGCATCTCGAAACCCAGGTATTCGGTGATCGCACCGTACAGACCGCCGAGTGAATCCGGATCGTAGAACTCCTTGATCTTGTGGATCTTGCCGTTCTCGCCCCAGCCGAAGAAGGTCGTGGCGTACTCGCCCTTGCCGTCGATGCCGAGGATCGCGGTCTTTTCCTTGAAGCCTGAGCAGTGGTAGGCGCTGGAGGCGTGCGCCAGGTGGTGTTCGACCGGCTCGATCTTGACCTTCTTCAGGTCGAAACCGAGCTGCACCAGGCACCACTCGATGCGCTTCTTGTAGCGTTTGTAACGACGATTACCGAACAGGATGGCGTCGAGGGCGCGATCCGGCGCGTAGGCGTAGCGCTTGGCGTACTGCCAGCGGGCCTTCTCGAAGATGCTGATGGGGGCGAAGGGAATGGCGACCACGTCGACATCCGAGGGCTTGATGCCAGCTTGCTCCAGGCAGAACTTGGCCGACTCGTAGGGCATGCGGTTCTTCGCGTGCTTGTCACGCACGAAGCGCTCTTCTTCGGCGGCAGCAACAAGCTTGCCGTCGATGTATAGCGCGGCGGATGGATCGTGACTGAGGGCGCCGGACAGGCCGAGAATGGTCAGTGCCACAGGTTTGAGCCTCTAATTCGGGCAGGTGCCGGGCACCTGCGGTAAACGTTGGTCGAGCAATTGGTGCAGAGCGGAATCCGCCGGCCAGTTGCGCAGAAATCGCGCCCGGTCGCGGGCATAGGCCCGGGCGAAACTGCGCGTACTGTGATGCTGGCGCATGGCGTCCAGGTCGATCAGCGACCAGGCGCCCTGCACGTCATCCCAGAACAGGTTGTGCCCCTTGAAATCACCGTGGCTGATGCGCTCGCGCAACAGGGCGGCGAACAGGCGATCAAGCGCCAGCAGCTCGTTTTCCGGGGGTGTGGCCTGCTTGTATGCCTCGAAACGCGCGATTATATCCTGCCCGCCGCAATAGTCGGTAATCAGGTAAGCGCGCCCGCGCAACCAGCACCAGCGCCGCTCGATCACGGCCAACGGCGTCGGCGTGGCAAAGCCCAGCAGCTGCAGGCGATTGCCCTCGCGCCAGCTATGCCAGGCGCGGCTCGGCCGCCAGAAGCGTTTGAGCCAGTGCAGCCAGTTCTTCACGTTGTAACGTTTGACCACCAGAGGCCGACCGCCCACCTCGACGCGCGCCACCGTGGCGGCGCCGCCGGTCTTGTAGATGTGCCCGGCATCGATGCAAGCGTCCAGATCGGCCAGCAGCGGCTGCAGTGCCGGTTCCGCTTCCCGGCGCACCACGCGCAGGCCGAAGGCACCGATACGTGCAGCGAACAGGCTGCAGTCGCGCGCCGCCTTCTTCAGGTAATCGCGCAGCCGCCAACGGCGCACCTTGGCAATCTCGGCCTGGAGCATTTCCAGCGGCAACGCGTGCTCGCCGTTGGCCAGCAGGTAGTGGATCAGCAACTCTTCGAGGAATGGATCAAGCTCGGCCGGCAACTGGGCGAAGAACACGCCGAGGTTTTCCAGTACGCGCGCGCGGGACAGCGGCTGGCCTGGGGTTTCCCAGCGCACACCATCGCCATCGATCAGATACAGGCTCCCGTCGTGCCGCAGCAGGTTGTCCAGATGCAGGTCGGCCTGCCACAGGCCCTGAGCATGCATCTGCCCAATCGCCCCCAGCGCCTCAGCCAGGATCGCCTGTTGCGCATCGCTCAGCAACGGCTCGCGAGCCGCCTGGCGCCAGGCCTCCCAGAGGCTCTGCGCGCCGTCCAGGTAATCGAACAGCAGCCAACCGCCCTGCCCCTCGACGAAGCCCTGCGCCAAGAGTTCGGGCGTGACCAGCCCCTGTCGGGCCAGCAGCTCGGCACCCTCCAGCTCACGCTGAAAATGCCGCTGCGCCTTGCTGCCTACCAGCAATTTGGCCAGCACCGGACGCCCCTGCCAATGAGCCTGCGCGACATAACGCTGCCCAGGCAGCACACGCAGCAGGCGCTCGAGCACCAGTGTCTCACCAGCGATCTGCAGCGTCAGCGGTAATGCAGGCGCACGCCCTGCCTGACTCAGTTCGCGCAAGCTCATCACCGTGCCTCCTTGTTACGCTGGCGCGCACCGAGCCGGCGCCACCAGGCGTCGACATCCGCCGCCCCACCAAGATAGGCAGCCAACAGTTCGCGCACCTCAGCCTCGCTCCAGACTCTGGCGCGGCGCAACAGGGGCTCCAGATCCTTGATCCGGTCGCGGCGACCGAGCAACAGTGGCCGGGTCTTCTCCAGATCGATCAGTTGCGCCTCGAAACCATCGACCTGTTCGTGCAGGAAGATGTGCTTGGGATAGAAACAGCCATGCACCTGCCCGGCCTGGTGCAGGCGTCGCGCCAGCTCGCCACAGGCACGCAGGATGCCGCCACGATGCAGCGCATCGAGTTCATGCCAGCGCGACAGCCAGCTATCCAGATCCTGCCAGCCGTCCAATGCGCGGGTCAGCAGAACGGCACGGCGCTCGCCCGGCACTCGGCGCTCAGCAAAGAACGCAGCCTGCAGGGCCGGAATGTTCAACTCGGCATAACGGCGAATATTGCGAAACTCGCGGGCAAAAGTGGGTTCGCCGAAGGGGTGCAGCAGGCTGCGAGTCAGATGATTGCTCTGCCGCTTGAGATAAAAAGCACGCTCGTCCAGCTCAAGGCGATACACACTGCTCCAACCGCCACGCTCGGTATTGGGCTCGTCCACCGCCTCCAGCTTCAGCGCCCAGAGCGCCTCGAAACTGGCCAGCCCGTGACGCTCGAGCAGCGCACGATCCTCCATTGCAATGAAGTCGCTCATTCGCGCCCCTCGAAGAACTTCAGGATTTGCAGGACACGCTGCTTGTCATCGCGACTCAGTCGACTGCGTTCCCGGTATTGCAGGTAGAAGCGCAGACGCTGAGTTCGCGACAGATGGTATTTGGCGACCTTGTCCAAGCACGCCAGGTCCTTGACGATCCGATAGCGCAGTAACGGCCCCCACCAGAAACTGCCGGTCGGACAATCAATAAAGAACAGCTCGGCTTTCTCGTTGACCAGCAAATTGCGCCACTTCAAATCATTGTGAGTGAAGTGGTGGTCGTGCAGCGCCCGGGTTCCGTCGGCCAGCTGCCGGCTGACACACTCAACCCACCTGGCATCAGCCAAACGAGGGTCGCGTCGATTTGCCATTTCTGCCAGGTCGAGCGTCCCTTCGAGTTCACGGGTCACCAGCGCGCCACGCACGAATGCGCCGCTCCGGCGCTCGAGTCCATGAGCGACGATCGGCGCAGTGGGAATACCCCACTTGGCGAACAATTTGAGGTTCTGCCATTCGGCCTTGACCCTGGGACGCCCCAGATAGCGCCGCAAACCCTTGCCGGCCCCCCAGTAGCGCTTGACGTAGTAGCGCACGCCCAGAAGCTCGACACGAATAACCTCAGACAATGGATCCTTGGTCAGGCGCTCCCCCTCAAGGGCGAATACGGCCTCGAGCGTACCGAACGCCGCGAGCAACTGCGGATCTTGCAGATCGTGCCTCCAGGCCGTCATGCCTGTTTTCCTTTCCAGCTTGGCAAGGCCTGTACGATCCGGCGCAACGGAATAAACGGACGCCACACCGTCTTGCCTAACCACTTGAAGCTCAGCACCGGATTGATGACGCTATTGAGGTCGTTGAAGCCTGGGCGCCAGGTGAAATCGCTACGCCGACGGGTAATGGTGAACGTGCGCAGGCCCATGAGCGAACCGAGATGCCCGCCTCCCGAGTCGTTGCTGATGACGACGGAGCAGGTACGCAGAAAGTCGACAAGCCCTTTCAGATCATTGAATGCGTGCACGCTGTAGCCTGGGTATGCAGCGCTCAACATTTGCTGCTCAGCGGGAATGCCGACGAACTCGACCAGCCACCCCCGGGCGACCAGGCGCCGTGCCAGACGGCGAAATCCAGAGCATGAAAAATTCTTGCTGGTATGCGGCGTCGTTGGAAAGATAGCGATGCGTCGCTCCGCATCTGCAGGCTGGGCAGGCATCGCCTGCAGACCTGCAACAGGCTGAGTCAGGTCAAGCTCCAGTATTTCCTCGGCATACAGATCTATCCACTGCACCATGCTCTTGCCAGCCTTGGGATCGCGGCAGATGACATTATGCGCCCCCGCAATCTCACGCCCTCGCAATGAAACAGGCTGTTGCTCGGGCTTGAACCCACGCGGAAGTTTCTTGCCAGCCAGGTAGGCCACGTTGCTCAGCGGCACATCGACCTGCCAGTCGATGGCGCAGATCACCAGATCGTTGCACGCGGCCAGAACAACCACATCAGGTGTACCACCCACTACCTCCAGCCCTGGCAGATACTCGCGTATGGAAGCCAGCGAAGCGGAAGCCAGGGAGACCTGTGCACCGGCAGTCTGCAAGCGCCAGGCAAGGCGTAGGAACAAAGTGGTGTCTCCGAGTGCCGGGCACGGCACAAGCGCCACCTTCAACCCCGGGGCGATCAGTGTCTTGCTCTCCGACATCTACAGTCGATCTCCATAACGCTGCTTACGCTCATACAGTTTCGCCGCCTTGCGCTCCAGCCAGGCGAGCAGGTTCGCTTCCTCACGCAGCACCTGGCGCAGAGGGCGCTGGAAGTAGGTGCGCAGAAAGCGCAGCTTGTCACGACGGGTCAGGCCGATATCCAGCGCCGAAAAATACAGCGCGGCCAGATCCTTGTCGCGCCAGCGCCGTGGCGTGGTGCTGCGCACCTGGGCGCGGTGCAAGTCGATGACCGACAAGTGCAGATCACTGGCCTGAATCGGTCGATCGGTGTGCAGCAGGAAATGGCATATATAGCAGTCGCGGTGATTGACCCCGGCACGGTGCATACTGCCAGTCATCTGCGCCACTTCGCGAATCAATGCCCACTTCAGCGTCGGCTTCGGCGGCTGCTGTGCCCAGTTCAGGCTGAGCTGTTCCAGGTCGACGGTCGGCGCCAGCTCTTCGGTGACGATAAAGGAGTGCTGGCGTGCAGGGTTGCTGCCGCGCTCACCGTAAGCCACGGCAGTCATGGTCGGCACACCGGCTTCAGTCAGGCGCTGGATGGCTTGCCATTCCTGCGCAGCCCCCAGCACTGGAGCCTTGGCGGTGAGCAGATTCTTGACGATTTCGCCCCAGCCGATGCCACGATGGATCTTGACGAAGTAGCCACGCCCTTCGACCTCGGTACGCAGGGTGCGGCGACCTTCCAGTTCACGGTAGACCTGCCCTTCGAGCGCCTCGACGGCTTTGAAAGCGTCCCGGCCGGCCCACAGGCGCTTGAACGGCTCGGCGAGAATCAGCTTCACGCGCACCTCGAAGCGAGGATCACATCGGCAGCCTTCTTCGGCATCGAATACAGGTCGGCGCTGTCGGCATAGGCCAGGCCGTTGCGCCCCCAGAATGCACGGCGCTCGGGATCAGCCAGCATATCGGCGAGCATGCGGTTGAGCTGTTCCTGTTCGAAGGGGCTGGGCACGACCCGGCCGCAATCAGCATCAGCGATGTAATGGGCGTAGCCGCAGACATCGGTTACCAGCACCGGCAGGCCGGAAACCAGTGCTTCGAGCAGCACGGTGCCGGTGTTCTCGTTGTAAGCCGGGTGGATCAACAGATCGGCCCCCAGCAGAAAGCGCGGAATGTCGCTGCGTCCCTTGAGAATCTGCACCTGATCGGACAGCCCCAGCGCCTTTATCTGCAACAGAAAGGGCTTGGGATCGTCCTGGCCGATGGCGATCAGCCGGGTGCGCTTGCGCAGCTCGCGCGGCAACGCGGCCAGCGCCTTGAGACTGCGATCCAGGCCCTTGGTCTTGAAGCCGGAGCCAATCTGCACCAGCAGCAGGTCATCGTCGGCCAGCTTGAACTCGCGACGAAACTCGGCGCGAATCTCGCCAGCATTGGCCGGCGCGCGGCGGTCAAAGGCAATGCCCGGCGGCAGCAGGTGGAAGCGATGCAGCGGGGTCTTGTAGTGTTTGACGAACAGCGGCTGCTGCACCTCGGAGATCATCAGAATCTCGGTCTTGGACTCCGGCGCGAATACCGCGCGCTCGTAATCGGCGAAGTGCTTGTAGCGGCCCCAGCGGCGGTAGATCGGGTTGCGCAGGGTCTGCGCCTTGTCCTCGAAGCAGCCATCGGCAGCGTAATAAACATCCAGGCCCGGCATCTTGTTGAAGCCGATCACCCGATCGACCGGGTCGCGCTTCAGGTCAGCCTGCAGCCAGGCGCTGAATTTCTCGTTGCGGCGATGGTTGAACAGCGCCCGCACCGGCGCCACGCGTACATCGAAACCGCCGGGGTTTTCCCCTTCCCAGATCGGCGTGTAGACGCGAATGGCATGGCCACGCGCCTGGCACTCCAGGGCGATACGCATGAAATCGCGCTGCAGCCCGCCGAAGGGGAAATATTTATAGAGAACGAAGGCCAGTTGCATAGCCGCTCCTTAAAGGGTGCCGGGAGGCGCGAGCAGCAGCGCCTCCAGTTCCAGACCGACGCGCTCGGCGCCGAGGCCATCGAAGCAGGGCTTGTCACGGTCACCGCTGCCGGCGTTCGGACCGCTGGCGCACAGGTGAATCTGGCTACGGCCATAGGCGCCCACCTTGCCGGGCAGGGTCGGGCCGTAGAGGGAAATGTTCGGCACATCCAGCGCAGCAGCCAGATGGCCGAGCCCGGTGTCGACGGAGACGCAGGCGCTAGCGCCAGCGATCACCTTGGCCACACCAGCCAGATTCAGCTTCGGCAGCACGGCGGCATGTGTCAGACCAGCAGCGATGCGTTCGGCACGCGCCTTCTCCGTCTCGTTACCCCAGGGCAGGCGCACGGCCCAACCCAGCTCGTCCATGCGTTCGGCCAGCGCACGCCAATCAGCTTCGGGCCAGTGCTTGCTGGCCCAGGTGGTGCCATGCAGGAACACCAAGTACGGCTGCGCGGCGGCATCCATCATCGCCGTACGGTTGAGGCCGTAGTCACCCGTGCCGGACGGCAGCGTGTAACCGAGCGCCTTGGCGAACAGCTGGCGCACCCGTTCCAGGGCATGTTGATCCTTGGGTACCGCATAGCGGCGATCATAGAAGCGACTGGCCAGCGGCTCACGCGCCGAGTCGCGATCCAGCCCCGCGACCGGTGCCGACACATAACGGGTCAGCCAGGCGCTCTTGAGCAGGCCCTGGGCATCGATCACCAGGTCATAGCGGGTTTCCCGCAGACGCCGCTTGAAGCGTGCCCATTCGCCGCTACGCCAGGTGCGCAGCGGATGCTTGCGCCAGCGGCGAATGGCCACCGGGATCACCTGGGACACGGCTGGATGCCAGGCGGGAATCTCGGCAAAGCCTTCTTCCACCACCCAATCGAAGCGAATACCGGGAATGGCGCGTGCGGCATCAGTCAGCGCTGGCAGGGTATGCACCACGTCGCCCAGCGAAGAGGTCTTGATGATCAGCACCCGCAAATCAGTCGCCCTCGACCAGGGTCAGGGCATCACCGACCAGACGCTCCAGCGCCTCGATCACCGGGCGTGGCTTGAGCTCGCGCAGGCAGTTGTAGTGACCGAAGCGGCAGGTACGCTCGAAGCAGGGGCTGCACTCCAGCCCCAGACGCACGATCTCGACACGATCGGCCAGCGGCGGCGTGAAACCCGGCGAGGTGGAACCGTAGACCGCCACCAGCGGGCGGTTCAGCGCCGCTGCCACGTGCATCAGCCCGGAATCATTGGACACCACGGCCGTGGCCGCCGACATCAGGTCGATGGCCTCGGCCAGGCTGGTCTGCCCGGAGAGGTTGCTGACTTCCTCGCGCAGCCCAGGGATCAGGCGCAGGCGAATGTCTTCGCCACCGGCATGGTCGTTCTTCGAGCCAAACAGCCACACCTGCCAGCCCTCGCGAATCTTGACCTCGGCCACCTTGGCATAGTGCTCGGCCGGCCAACGCTTGGCCTCGCCGAACTCCGCGCCGGGGCACAGCGCCAGCACCGGGCGATCCAATTGCAGGCCGAACTTGGCCAATGCCGCGTCGCGGCTGGACTCGTCGATCTGCAAGCGCGGCTGCGGATAAGGCTGCGGCAACACAGCCCCTGGCTCATAGGCCAGCGCCATGAAGCGCTCGATCATCAGCGGGTAGCGTTCCTTGTCCAGCGTGCGGATATCGTTGAGCAGGCCATAGCGCATCTCACCTTTCCAGCCTGTGCGCTTGGGGATGCCGGCGAACCAGGGCACCAAGGCGGACTTGAGCGAGTTGGGCAGCAGGATCGCCTGGTCGTACTGGCCGGCCAGCGACTTGCCGATACGCCGGCGCGTGGCCAGGTCGAGCACGCCATGCCCCAGCGGCAGGCTCAGCGCGGCACGCACCTCGGGCATGCGCTCGAGGATCGGCCGACTCCAGTCCGGCGCCAGCACGTCGATTTCGCACTCGGGGTGGCGCTGTTTCAGGCACTGGAACAGCGTCTGCGCCATCACCATGTCGCCTACCCAGCTTGGCCCAACGATCAGTATCTTCATATCTTTTCCAGAAACGACCGGGGAGGCTCAGAGCCCGCCTGCAATCAGCTGCGCGTCGGTCATGCGTCGTTGCAAAGGGCCTCGGGCGTTCATTTACCGCAGTAAACTCACGCCCTCGCCCCTGTTGCGCCTAGCCTGACTCTAGCTCGCAAGATTACCGGCGGACTCTTGAGGCCTCCCCGTCGAGCCTTCGAGCAATCGCTTACTTGACCAGCGTACGCCATTCGGCGTGGCCACTGGTCTTGCCGGTGACCAGGTCGAAGTAGGCTTTCTGCAGCTTCTCGGTGACCGGACCACGGCGGCCGGCGCCGATCTTGCGGCCGTCGACTTCGCGAATCGGCGTGACTTCAGCGGCAGTACCGGTGAAGAACGCCTCGTCGGCGATGTACACCTCATCGCGAGTAATGCGCTTCTCGACCACCTTGATGCCATGCTCTTCAGCCAGGGTCAGGATGGTGCTGCGGGTGATGCCGTTGAGGCAGGAGGTCACTTCCGGCGTGTATACAACACCGTCCTTGACCAGGAAGATGTTCTCGCCCGAACCCTCGGCTACGTAGCCTTCCGGGTCCAGCAACATGGCCTCGTCGGCGCCGCCGGAGATAGCTTCCTGCAGGGCCAGCATCGAGTTGATGTAGTTGCCGTTGGCCTTGGCGCGGGTCATGGCGATGTTGACGTGATGGCGCGTGTAGGAGCTGGTGCGCACCTTGATACCGGCTTCCAGGGCTTCTTCACCCATGTACGCGCCCCAATGCCAGGCGGCGACGATCACGTGTACTTTCAGGCCAGCGGCGCGCAGCCCCATGCCTTCGCTGCCGAAGAACACCATCGGGCGCAGGTAGGCGCTTTCCAGGCCGTTCTCACGCACAGCGGCTCGCTGGGCTTCGTTGATCTCTTCCTTGGTGAAAGGGATCTGCATATTAAAGATGTGCGCGGAGTCGAACAGACGGTCGGTGTGCGCCTGCAGACGGAAGATCGCAGTACCGTCCGGGGTGTTGTAGGCACGCACACCCTCAAACACGCCCATGCCGTAGTGCAGGGTATGGGTCAGCACATGGGTGTTGGCTTCGCGCCACGGCACCAGTTTGCCGTCGTACCAGATCACGCCATCACGGTCGGACATCGACATCTTGCCTGCTCCTCAAATTCGCTTCACGGTTCGCACAATTAGGTGAGGCCGCAGCCCCGTCATTCAACTCAATCCCAGTTCGCGCCACAGGCGCATCACAGCGCGTCGCTCATCCTGGAACTGATCCCCCGGCACCACTCCAGGCTGCTTCTGCAGCGCCTGGCGATGAGCCGCCGAGCGGTAATTCTTGTAGACCTCACGCAGCAACGCGGCATCCTCGGCGCCCATCAGACCGACCCGCTCCAGACCTTCCAGAATGCGGATGTTATCGGTGAACTCGAGTAGCTCCGGGTGTTGCCACGACCAGGCCAGGGCCGCGTATTGCACCATAAATTCGATATCGACGATACCACCGGCGTCCTGCTTCAGATCGAAAGAGGACGTGGCCTCGAAGGCGTTCGGCGCCGTTCCGGCTGCGGTATTTTTGCTGCCAAGGTTGTCGCGCATCTTCGCCCGCATCTCGCTGACCTCGACGCGCAGCGCCTCGATATCGCGCTGACGACCGAGCACCTCGGCGCGCACGCGAGCGAATTCGCCGGCCAGACGCGAACATCCCACCAGCACCCGCGCGCGCACCAGCGCCTGATGCTCCCAGGTCCAGGCCTCGTTCTCCTGATAGCGCTGGAAGGCACCGAGCGAGCTGACCAGAAGCCCGGCTGCGCCCGATGGTCGCAGACGCATATCCACTTCATACAGGGCGCCGGAGGTGGTCTGAGTGGTCAGCAAATGGATGATGCGTTGGCCCAACCGGGTGAAGAACTGCGCGCCGTCGATGGGCTTGGCGCCGTCGGTCTCGGCCTGCGGGTCGCCATCATGAATGAACACCAGGTCCAGATCCGAGCCGTGGCCGAATTCCAGGCCACCGACCTTACCGTAGCCGACGATGATGAAGTCCGGGTCGCACGGTGTGCCGTCTGCACGGAACGGCCGACCATGACGCTGCACCGTATGCTGCCAGGCCAGAGCCAGCACCTGATCGAGAATCGCCTCGGCCAGCCAGGTGAGGTAATCCGACACTTTCATCAAAGGCAGCGTACCGGCGATCTCCGAGGCGGCCACGCGTAAGCTGTGGGCCAGCTTGAAATGACGCAGCGCCTCCATCTGCTGCTCCAGATCCTCCTCGGGAATGCGCACCAGTCGCTCACGCAACTCGGCCGCCAGTTCCGGTGCCAGCGGCGGCGAATACAACCGACCTTCATTGAGCAACTCATCGAGCAGCAACGGGTAGCGGGCTATCTGCTCGGCAATCCAGGGACTGGCGGCGCAGAGCGTGATCAGTCGCTCCAGCGCCCCTGGGTTTTCAGTCAGAAGCACCAGGTAGGCCGAGCGCCGGGCGACCTTCTCTACCAACGGCAGCACCCGTTCCAGCACCAGATCCGGCTGGTCGTGCTCGACGGTCTGCGCCAGCAAGCGCGGAATGAAGGCATCCAGGCGCTCACGCCCGAGCCGCTGCATGGCACGCACCTGCGGCCCGTTGCGCAGATCGACGAGACGCCGATTGGCCGTGACGGCCTCGACAAAGCCGGCCTCCTGCAACTGCAGCTGGGCAGCCTCATCATCCAGTGCGCCTTGCCATAAAGGCAGCCACTCGGCGCCGACTGCGGTTTCGCCGGCCTGCGCCTCATCCTCATCGGGATCGGCGATCACCTGCTGAAAATGCCATTCGATGCGACCACGCCAGTGCATCAGGCGCTCATGGAAGCTCGACCAGTCGGCAAAGCCCATGATCGCCGCCACCCGCGCCTGATCCTGCGCATCGGCCGGCAGCATCTGCGTCTGCCGGTCACCGATGCCTTGCAGGGCATGCTCGGTATAACGCAGAAACTCATAACCTTCCTTCATCTCCGCAACCACCGCCGGCGGCAGGTAGCCTTGCCCTTCCAGCGTGGTCAACACCTTGAGCAGCGGCCGCTGCTGCAGACTGAGGTCACGTCCGCCATGGATCAGCTGGAAGGCCTGGGCGATGAACTCGATCTCGCGAATACCCCCCGCGCCGAGCTTGATGTTTTCGCTCATGCCCTTGCGCCGCACCTCCTGCTGGATCAGCAGCTTCATCGCACGCAGCGCTTCGATGGCGGAGAAATCCAGATAACGGCGATAAACGAAGGGCCGCAGCATCTCCAGCAACTCGGCACCGGCGGCCTGGTCACCGCCGACCACGCGCGCCTTGATCATGGCGTAGCGCTCCCAGTCACGCCCCTGATCCTGGTAGTACTGCTCCAGCGCATTGAAGCTGAACACCAGTGCGCCGGAGGAACCATAGGGACGCAAGCGCATGTCGGTGCGGAATACGAAACCGTCGACGGTGATCGCATCGAGCGCCTTGATCAGCTTCTGCCCCAGACGAATGAAGAACTCCTGATTGTCCAGCGGGCGCTTGACGCCCTCGGTCTCGCCGCCTTCCGGGTAGCCAAAGATCAGGTCGATATCCGAAGACAGGTTGAGCTCGTGCGCGCCCAGCTTGCCCATGCCGAGAATGACCATGTGCTGCGCCTGGCCGCTGCGCCGCCCGACCGGCGTACCGAACTGCGCGCAGTGACGCGGATACAGCCAGTGATAGGCCAGATCGATACAGGCATCGGCAAGATCGGAAAGGTCGCGACAGGTTTCACCGAGCGCCGCCTGGCGACTGAAGTCGCGCCAGATAATGCGCAGCTGCTGGCGATTGCGAAAGCGCCGCAGGCAGCGCCCGAGGGCATCCTCATCGGCGCATTCATTCAGTTGCACTTCCAGTTGCTGGCGCAACTCGCCCGGCGCCAGGCTACGCTCCAGCTCACCAGATTCCGCCAGGGCGACGAACATCTGCGGATCACGCTGAGCCTGCTCGGCAACGAAGTCGCTCAAGGCCGAAACCTGCCGCCAGGCATTGCGGCGTTCTTGCGGCCAGGCGGCGACACGCTCAGCCAGAGCTTGATGTTCGCCCAAAGCGGTTTGCAGTGACTGCTCGGCACGTTCGGCCAGGGGGATAAGGGAAGGGGGCAACTCGACCAGCAACGGCAGGCTCATGGTCTATCCTTTTAGCGGACTGCCGGACGCACGGTGCAATCGCCCGCAGCCCCGCTCCAGCGGGGCACGCGCGGCCGGCGGTGCCGCGGATTGTAGTTTTACTACGAAAGAATTGTATCCAGAGGGCTGAATCCGTCGTCGGAATGTAGTAAAACTACAAGCGGCCGGCCCTACCCCCGGTAAATCCAAGAATTTCAACTCGCCCGCCCACAAAGCCGGCGAGACCCAACTGGCCTCCGATTCTGGAAGCCTTTCCGCCCTGGAGCAAGCCATGCAAGACCTCGATCCGATCGAAACCCAGGAATGGCTGGACGCCCTTGAATCCGTCCTCGACCGTGAGGGTGAAGACCGCGCCCATTACCTGATGACCCGTCTGGGCGAGCTGGCCACCCGTAGCGGTGCGCAACTGCCCTACGCGATCACCACGCCTTACCGCAACACCATCCCGGTAACCCACGAAGCGCGCATGCCCGGCGACCTGTTCGTGGAACGCCGCATTCGCTCGCTGGTGCGCTGGAACGCCCTGGCCATGGTGATGCGCACCAACCTGGACGACCCGGATCTGGGCGGCCACATTTCCAGCTTCGCCTCCTCCGCGACGCTGTATGACATCGGTTTCAACTACTTCTTCCAGGCCCCGACCGACGAACACGGCGGCGACCTGGTGTTCTATCAGGGCCACGCCAGCCCTGGCGTCTACGCCCGCGCCTTCATGGAAGGCCGCATCAGCGAAGACC
>Ga0247725_1000672_pt1 | contig 22070 bp, 20 predicted proteins | sample OKSTACKMCFT3sol_FD_183021 | JGI IMG/M metagenome (GOLD analysis project Ga0247725, IMG submission 183021) | Subsurface sediment microbial communities from gas well in Oklahoma, United States - OK STACK MC-FT3-sol | ecosystem: Environmental > Terrestrial > Deep subsurface > Rock core/Sediment...
GTGAGTATGGCCGCCAAGTGGGTCGAGGGTGGTTGCCGCCGCCTGCACCTGGTCGACCTGAACGGCGCCTTCGAGGGCCAGCCGGTCAACGGCGAGGTGGTCACCGCCATCGCCAAGCGCTACCCGACCCTGCCGATCCAGATCGGCGGCGGTATCCGTACCCTGGAGACCATCGAGCACTACGTTCGCGCTGGCGTCAGCTACGTGATCATCGGCACCAAGGCGGTCAAGGAGCCCGAGTTCGTCACCGAGGCGTGCAAGGCCTTCCCCGGCAAGGTCATTGTCGGTCTGGACGCCAAGGACGGTTTCGTCGCCACCGACGGCTGGGCGGAAGTCTCCAGCGTGCAGGCCACCGATCTGGCCAAGCGCTTCGAGGCCGATGGCGTCTCGGCAATCGTTTATACCGACATCGCCAAAGACGGCATGATGCAGGGCTGCAATGTCGAAGCCACCGCCGCGCTGGCTGCCGCCAGCCGCATTCCGGTGATCGCCTCCGGCGGCATCCACAACCTGGGTGATATCGAGAAGCTGCTGTTGGCGCGTGCGCCCGGCATCATCGGCGCCATCACCGGCCGCGCGATCTACGAAGGCACCCTGGATGTGGCCGAGGCGCAAAGCTTCTGCGACAACTTCAAAGGTTAATGGGTAGGGTGCGCGGTGCGCACCGCTGACGGTTTATTGGTGCGCGCGGCGCACCCTACGAGAGAAGTCGACATGGCATTGGCCAAACGCATCATTCCTTGCCTGGACGTGGACAACGGCCGCGTGGTCAAGGGCGTCAAGTTCGAGAACATCCGCGACGCCGGTGACCCGGTGGAAATCGCTCGCCGCTACGATGAGCAGGGTGCCGACGAGATCACCTTCCTCGATATCACCGCCAGCGTCGACGGTCGCGACACCACCCTGCACACCGTCGAGCGCATGGCCAGCCAGGTGTTCATCCCGCTCACCGTCGGTGGCGGCGTGCGTACCGTGCAGGATATCCGTAACCTGCTCAATGCCGGCGCTGACAAGGTGTCGATCAACACCGCGGCGGTGTTCAACCCCGAGTTCGTCGGCGAGGCCGCGGCGCGCTTCGGTTCGCAGTGCATTGTCGTCGCCATCGATGCCAAGCGTGTAGCGCCGGGGCGCTGGGAAATCTTCACCCACGGCGGGCGCAAGCCGACCGGCCTCGATGCCGTGGAGTGGGCGCGCAAGATGGAAGGGCTGGGCGCCGGCGAGATCCTGCTCACCAGCATGGATCAGGACGGCGTGAAGAGCGGTTACGACCTCGGTGTGACCCGCGCCATCAGCGAGGCCGTGCGCGTGCCGGTGATCGCCTCCGGCGGTGTCGGCAACCTGCAGCACCTGGCCGACGGTATTCTCGAAGGCAAGGCCGACGCGGTGCTGGCTGCGAGTATTTTTCACTTCGGTGAATACACCGTGCCTGAGGCCAAGGCCTATCTGGCCAGCCGTGGCATCGTGGTGCGCTAGGTTTTCTATTCTCGGGCCGCAGTTGCGGCCTTGTGGCGGACTCAACAAGGCGGGTGCGAAAGCTGCGGGCGAGTCGACGGCAAAGTGCCAGCGATCCAGCTAGCATTACGCGTTAATCACAAGCCTTGAGAACCCGCGCGATTGCACGGGGCTGCTTGTTGCCGAGCATTTCGACACGGAGTCTGCATGTTTCTTCTTCGATTCGTAACCACCTGGCCCTTGCATCTGGCCTCAGCATTGCCCACGCAGCGCCATTGGTGCTGCTGACGGAAAATATGCCTCCTTTCAATGTGTCGGTATCCGGTACCAACTATGCCCGTGACGAAGGTGTCACCGGTATCAGCTCGGATATCCTGCGTGCGGTATGCGGGCGTGCAGAGGTCGAGTGCCAGCAGATCCTGCGTTTCCCCTGGCAGCGCGTATACCAGCAGACGCTGGACGATGCCGGTTACGGGGTGTTCTCTACCGCGCGCACAGCGGAGCGTGAGAGCCTGTTCAAATGGGTCGGCCCCATTTCCAGGTACGACTGGGTGCTTTTGCCAAGAGCGACAGCCCGATCCAGTTGGCCAGCATCAAAGACGCGCGGCAATACCGGATAGGCGGCTACAAAGGCGATGCCAAGACCCAGTTCCTGCTGGACAGAGGCATAGAGGTGCAGGCTGCACTGCGTGATGCCGAAAACGTCCGGAAACTCGACAAAGGTTAGATCGACCTGTGGATCGCCTTCAGTCAGGCCGGGCCGCTCACGGCCGGCCAGGAAGGTGTGGATAGTCTCAAGGTCGTTCAGCACTTGAACTCGGTAGATCTTTACCTGGCGCTCAATCTGCAACCCCGGATGAGCTGGTTCAGAAGTTGCACAGTGCCCCGGACGCATTGCGGGCCGAGGGTGCATTGAAGGGCATCGAGGCCCGCTACTGAGTGAGATTGCCGGCAATCGCTGGGCTGGGGAGGGCGTGGCGGTTATCCTGAGGTGGTCTGCCTTTTCATAGAAAGAGAAATGTCATGTTCAAACGTCTGCTAATCGCGTTCGCTGGCACCCTTATGGTGCTCGCTGGCGCGGTGCGCGCCGAAGTGGACCCGAACTACAGCGTGGTCCTGCTGACCGAGAATTTCCCGCCTTACAACATGGCGATCAACGGCAAGAACTTCGCTCAGGAAGACAATATCGATGGCATCGCCGTGGATGTGGTCAGAGAGATGTTCAAGCGTGCCGGGGTCAAGTACAGCCTGACCCTGCGTTTCCCCTGGGATCGTATCTACAAGCTGGCGCTGGAAAAACCGAACTACGGTGTTTTTGTCACCGCGCGCCTGCCGGAGCGTGAGCAACTGTTCAAGTGGGTTGGCCCGATCGGTCCTGATGACTGGGTACTGCTGGCCAAGGGTGACAGTTCGATCAACCTGGCCAGCCTGGATGAGGCCAAGCAGTATCGCATTGGTGCCTACAAGGGCGACGCCATCTCCGAATATCTGGTCGACAAGGGTGTGGAGCACAGCACCTCGTTGCGTGACCAGGAAAATGCCCGCAAGCTGATGTCCGGGCAGATCGATCTATGGGCCACCGGTGATCCTGCCGGCCGCTACCTGGCCAAGCAGGAGGGTGTCTCCGGTCTGCGCACCGTGTTGCGCTTCGACAGTGCCGAGCTTTACCTGGCGCTGAACAAGGAAATGCCTGACGAGATCGTTGCCAAGCTACAGGCAGCGCTGGATCAGATGCGCGCCGAAGGCTTTGTCGACGAGACGCTGAACAACTACCTGTAAGCACCGAACACGGGACCGGCCACGAGCCGGTCGCTTGCCATGGATGGCAAAGCCACTGAGTGCCAATGACCGGGCTCAGGCCCATGCAAGGATGTCGCTAGCCATAACCAAAATCATGCGAGCGGTACGTCTTATGCTGAATACTCTGAAGAAAAGCCTGTTTGTCACCTTGTTCATGCTCTGCGGTTCCGCGTACGCGGAGTTGCCCCAGGATTACAAGGTGGTGCTGCTGACCGAGAATTTCCCGCCCTTCAACATGGCGGTGGACGACAAGAACTTCGCTCGTGACGACGGTATCGATGGCATCAGTGCCGACATCGTGCGTGAGATGTTCAAGCGTGCCGGCATCGACTACACCCTGACCCTGCGTTTCCCCTGGGATCGCCTCTATCGCCTGACGCTGGAAAAACCCAACTACGGGTTGTTCTCCACCACTTACACCGAGGAGCGCAAGCCGCTGTTCAAATGGGTCGGCCCGATCGCCAAGACCGGCTGGGTGTTGCTCGCCGCGCCGGGTAACGACATCAAGGTGTCGACTCTGCAGGATGCTGCCAAATATCGCATCGGTGCCTACAAGAACGATGCGGTCAGCCAGAACCTGGAGAGCCAGGGCCTGGAGCCAATCAACGCCCTGCGTGACCAGGAGAACGTGAAGAAGCTGGTGCGCGGGCAAATCGACCTGTGGGCCACCACCGACCCGGTGGGGCGTTATCTGGCCAAGCAGGAAGACGTCACCGGACTCAATACCGTGCTGCGTTTCAGGGATGCCGAGCTGTACCTGGCGCTGAACAAGGATACCCCGGACGAGGTGGTGCAGCGTCTGCAGAAGGCGCTGGATGAGCTGCGCAGCGAAGGTTTTATCGACGACATTACCGAGAATTATCTGTAACCGTGCGATAGCGCGAACTAGGCGGCTTTGCGGTGCTCTGCGGAAACGCTGCTGCTTGTCAGTGAGGCATAGGAAGATGAGCCTGTAGGAGCCAGCTTGCTGGCGATCCGACGTATCGATAGCCATCCGGCGTTGCTGGCGAAAAGCATCGCCGGCAAGCCGGCTCCTACGATTCTGTAGCGATGCCGGCTCCCGGGGCACCTATGGTAGGTGCCTCGGGAGCCTTATCTGGTCGGCTTGGCTCAGTTGCCGCGTGTGACGTTCAGCCCCTTGAGCAGGTTGAGCGCCTGGCTCAGCTGGTAGTCGTCGTCCTGCGGGCGCTCAGTGCGCGCCGCCTGTGCGGCCTTGCTCGGGCGATCAGCGCCGCCGTTGCCATTGCCCAGGTGGCCCTGCAGGTCGGCTTCCTTGATGCCTTCGGCGTCCTGCTCGCGGGTAACCCTGGCGCGCGCCACTTCGATATCGGGGATGATGCCCTGGGCCTGGATCGAACGGCCATTGGGTGTGAAGTACAGTGCCGTGGTCAGCTTCAGCGCGCGGTCGTTGTTCAGCGGCAGCACGGTCTGCACCGAGCCCTTGCCGAAGCTGTCGGTGCCCATCAGTACCGCGCGCTTGTGATCCTGCAGCGCGCCGGCGACGATTTCCGAAGCCGAGGCGCTACCGCCATTGATCAGTACCACCAGTGGTACGCCTTCGCTGGCATCGGCCGGGTCGGCGTTGAAGCGCAGCTCGGAGTTGGCCATACGCCCTTCGGTGTAGACGATCAGCCCGCTCTTGAGGAAGTGGTCGGCCACTTCCACGGCGGCCTGCAGCACGCCGCCCGGGTTGTTGCGCAGGTCCATGACCAGGCCGCGCAGCTTCTTGTTGCCGTTCTCCTGGCGCAGCTTGGTCAGCGCCTTGCCGACTTCCTCGCCGGTGTTGACCTGGAATTGCGAGATACGCAGGTAGCCGTAACCGTCTTCGAGCATCTGGCTCTTGACGCTGCGCACTTTGATCACGGCGCGGGTCAGGGTCAGGTCGAACGGGCGGCCGCCGTCGCGCACCAGGGTCAGTTCGATCTTGCTGCCGGCCTTGCCGCGCATCTTGTCCACGGCTTCCATCATCGACAGGCCCTTGGTCGGCTGGCCATCGATCTTGACGATCAGGTCGCCGGGTTGGATACCGGCCTTCGATGCCGGAGTATCGTCGATGGGCGATACCACCTTGACGAAGCCATCCTCCATGCCGACCTCGATGCCCAGGCCACCGAACTCGCCGCTGGTGCTTTCCTGCAGTTCGGCGAAGGCTTTTGGTTCGAGGTAGGCCGAATGCGGGTCGAGGTTGCTGAGCATGCCCTTGATGGCATTCTCCAGCAGGGTCTTGTCGCTCACCGGCTCGACATAGGCGGCCTTGATGCGGTCCATCACCTCGGCGAAGGTACGCAGATCATCCAGCGGCAGCGGAGCCTTGCCGCTCGCCGTTGCTGCCGGCGCAGGGGCCGGCTCGGCGGCATGCAGGGCTGGAGCGCCGAGCAGCAGCCCGAGGGCCAGGGCCAGGCAGGTGGGGCGGAAGCGATGAGACATGAAAAGAACTCCTAAATGAATGAGGCGCCATCAGACTCGAGGCCTGACTATCCCTGCGCGCGGCACCACTGTGCCGGATCACTCGGACGACCGTTCTGGCGAATGGCGAAGTACAGTGCCGAAGCCTCCTGACCGCCGCTGCTGCCAACGGTGGCGATGGGATCGCCGGCCTTGACCACGTCTCCGGCATTCTTCAGCAGGCTCTGGTTGTGGCCGTACAGGCTCAGATAACCATTGCCATGGTCGAGAATGACCAACAGACCGGCGCCACGCAACCAGTCGGCGAAAACCACGCGACCGCCGTGCACGGCACGTACCTGAGTACCGGCAGGTGCACCGATCAGCACGCCATCCCACTTAGTACGAGCGTCGCCGCCGCGCGGGGTTCCATAGCGTGCTACCAATCGGCCATCTACCGGCCACGGCAATTTGCCGCGTGCACTGGCGAAAGGCCCGCCGTAGACGGCGCCGGTACTGACCAGAGGGCCGCTGGCCGGAGCGCTTGCCGGGTTACCCGGGCGCGCTTGCTGTGCGGCCAGGGCACGCTTGCGTGCCTCCTCGGCTTCGCGCGCCTGGCGCGCCAGGGTTTCTTCGATGGTCTTCAGTACGCGGCCCAGCTCGGCCTGTTCCTGCTGGCGCGCCTTGAGTCGCTGATCGCGGCTGGCGAAGTCGCGGTTGAGCTTGGCCAGCGCCTGCTGGCGTTCCTTACGGGCTTCGGCGAGTTGCGCGTGACGCTGATCCAGTTCGGCCTTTTGCGTCTGTAGCTGAGCCTGGTGATTGGTGATTTCCTGTTCGACGTTGGCCAGTTGGCGCAGGGTCTCGTTGAACGCAGAGAGCTGTTCGAGGCGCGCCTGGCTGAGGTAGTCGTAGTAGGTGAGGGTGCGGGAGAATTTTTCCGGGTTCTGCTGGTTGAGCAGCAGCTTGACGTATTCCTGACGGCCGCTCTGATAGGCCGCGCGGGCCTGGATGGCGATCAGCCGTTGCTGTTCAGTGCGTGCGCTCTGGAGTTTTTTTTTCTCCTGATCCAGGCGGCGGATTTCCTGCTCGCTGTCCTTGAGTTCGCGCTGCAGTTCCTTGACCTGGTTTTCCAGGTCGCCCATCTCGGTTTCGGTTTTCTTCAACTGCTGCTGCACGCCGGATTTTTCCTGCTGCAGTTTCTCCAGCAATTTCTTCAACTCGGCGACGTCCTGGCGCGCCGCTTCCAGCTGGCGCTGGGTATCGGCGCGCTGATCGGCGATGGCCGGAGCGATCAGGCTGCTGAGCAGAATCAGGGCAAGGATGCGAAGCATGGGCGGGGCGATACCTGGCGGAGTAGCGAATGGCGCTTAGTATGCCTAAAAAACCGGCGGCAAGCTGCAAGCCACAAGCAGCTAGAAGAGCGAACGTGACGCGTAGCCTGGATGCAATCCGGGGGGAGATTCCCCGGATTGCATCCAGGCTACGATGCTTGCGTCTTATTGCAGCTCGACGATGGTCTTGCCCGTCATCTCGGCCGGCTGTGGCAGGCCCATCAGCGTGAGCAGGGTCGGCGCCACATCGGCCAGCACGCCACCTTCACGGATACGCGCCGGGCGCTTGCCAACGTAGATGAACGGTACTGGCTCGCAGGTGTGGGCGGTGTGCGCCTGGCCGGTGCACTCGTCTTCCATCTGTTCGACGTTGCCATGGTCGGCAGTGATCAGCGCTTCGCCACCGACCTTCTCCAGCGCCTCGGTGATGCGGCCGACGCAGCGGTCGAGGGTTTCCACGGCCTTGACCGCCGCCTCGAACACGCCGGTATGGCCGACCATGTCGCCGTTGGCGTAGTTGACGATGATCACGTCATAACGCTGGTTCTCGATGGCATCGACGATCCTGTCGGTGACTTCCGGCGCGCTCATTTCCGGCTTGAGGTCGTAGGTGGCGACGTTCGGCGACGGAATCAGGATGCGTTCTTCGCCCTCGAACGGCTCTTCGCGACCGCCGGAGAAAAAGAAGGTGACGTGGGCGTATTTCTCGGTTTCGGCGATGCGCAGCTGGGTCTTGCCGTTCTTCGCCAGGTATTCGCCGAGCACGTTGGTCAGGGCTTCCGGAGCGAAGGCGCTGGGCGCCGGGATGCTCGCTGCGTACTGGGTGAGCATGACGAAACCGACCTGCGGTGCACGCTTGCGCTCGAATTCCTTGAAACCAGGCTCGACGAAGGCTCGGGTCAGTTCGCGGGCGCGGTCGGCGCGGAAGTTCATGAACACCACGGCGTCGCCATCTTCCACCTGCACCGGCGTGCCGATGGTGGTGGCCTTGACGAACTCGTCGCTCTCGCCACGGTCGTAGGCGGCTTGCAGGCCTTCAACGGCGCTGGCGGCGTTGAACTGGCCGGCGCCGTCGACGATCAGGTGGTAGGCCTGCTCGACGCGGTCCCAGCGGTTGTCGCGGTCCATGGCGAAATAGCGGCCGGTGAGACTGGCGATGCGGCCCTTGCCGAGGCGGGCGAATGTGGCATCGAGCAGCTCGATGGACGGTTGTGCGCTTTTCGGTGGGGTGTCGCGGCCGTCGAGGAAGGCATGCAGGTAGATCTTCTCGGCGCCGCGCTTGGCGGCCAGTTCGACCATGGCGACGATGTGATCCTGGTGGCTGTGTACGCCGCCATCGGAGAGCAGGCCGAGGATGTGCACGGCCTTGCCGGCGGCCACGGCCTTGTCCACGGCCTGGTTGATCGTGGCGTTGTCGAAGAACTCGCCGTCACGAATCGCCTTGGTCACGCGGGTGAAGTCCTGGTACACCACGCGACCGGCACCGAGGTTCATATGGCCGACTTCGGAGTTGCCCATCTGCCCGTCCGGCAGGCCGACGTCCATGCCGCTGCCTGAGATCAGGCAGTGCGGGTAGGTAGCACGCAGGCGGTCGTAGACCGGCGTGTTGGCAGCATGGATGGCGTTGTACTCGGGTTTGTCGCTGTGACCGAAGCCGTCGAGGATGATCAGAACCAAGGGTTTTGGCGTGGCACTCATTGAACTGGCTCGCTCTGCGTCTGAGGGGGCAAGGAAACAGCCCGGTATTTTAGGGCCAAGCGCCTGGCGCGTCACTGCCAGACGGGGTTTGGCCGACCTGTGGGGCTGTGTATACTGGCCGGCATTTTACCGTCCTGGGCCATATAGATGTTCGCCAACCTGATTGAATTCATCATTAATCACTATGTACTGAGCGGCATGTTCGCCGTTCTGCTGGTGTTGCTGATCGTCACCGAAATGCGCAAGGGTGGGCAGAGCCTGTCGAGCCGCGAGCTCACCGCGCTGGTCAATAGCGGCAAGGGCGTGGTGCTCGACGTGCGCGCGCAGAAGGACTTCTCCGCCGGGCATATCGTCGATTCGCTGCACATCCCTTACGACAAGGTGGTGGCACGTATCGCCGAGCTGGAAAAGCACAAGGCCAAGACCATCGTCGTCGTCGACGCCATGGGGCAGCATGCCGGCAGCGTCGCCCGCGAGCTGAAGAAAGCCGGTTTTACCGTCGCCAAGCTGTCCGGTGGCATCGCCACCTGGCGTGGCGACAACCTGCCGCTGGTGAAGTGACATGACCAGCGTGGTCGTGTACTCCAGCGACTGGTGTCCCTACTGCATGCGCGCCAAGCAGCTGCTGGCCAGTAAAGGGGTGGACTTCGAGGAAATTCGCGTCGACGGCCAGCCGGCCATTCGCGCGGAGATGACCCGCAAGGCTGGCCGCACCTCGGTGCCGCAAATCTGGATCGGCAGTACCCATGTGGGTGGCTGTGACGACCTCTACGCCCTGGAGCGCGCCGGCAAGCTCGACGCCCTGCTGCAGAGCCCCGCTTGAAACCTCAACGTTAAGGAAGGCAAACGTCATGACCGAGCAAGCCAACAGCGGCGCAGCCGCTGCCGATTCGCAGAATCCGCAATTCTCCCTGCAACGCATCTACGTCAAGGACCTGTCCTTCGAAGCGCCGAAGAGCCCGGAAATCTTCCGTCAGGAGTGGACGCCGAGCGTCGGCCTGGATCTGAACACCCGCCAGAAGGCCCTGGAAGGCGACTTCCACGAGGTGGTGCTGACCCTGTCGGTGACGGTCAAGAACGGCGAAGAAGTCGCCTTCATCGCTGAAGTGCAGCAGGCCGGCATCTTCCTGATCAAGGGCCTGGACGCTGCCTCGATGAGCCACACCCTCGGTGCCTTCTGCCCGAACATCCTGTTCCCGTACGCCCGTGAAGCGCTGGACAGCCTGGTGATCCGCGGCTCGTTCCCGGCCCTGATGCTGTCGCCGGTGAACTTCGACGCGCTGTACGCCCAGGAGCTGCAGCGCATGCAGCAAGCCGGCGAAACCGCTGCGCAATAAGCGTCATATCGCTGGAAAAACGCCGCGACTCCCTCCGAGGGAGCGCGGCGTTTTGCTTTTTCAGGGGCGACATGAGCCGGTTTCCATAACCGGTGCTGCCCACGCTCTGCAGGGTTACCAGTGTTTGCAACGCCCACTTCATGCCGGGTGGCGCAGGCAGAGCATAAGAATGACCCATCAGGCGGCCCCGGGTTTTGCCGAGCTCAACCCAGGCTACCTGCATGCGTTGTAGGAGCCCGCTTGCGGGCGATGGCGGCGACCTGATCGCCGGCAAGCCGGCTCCTACAGGTCGGGTTGCGGCGTTTATTCGGCATCGTGGGATGGTTGGGGCAGGGTGCGCGCCTCACTCGGCTTCGGCGAAGCCGTTCTGCCGCCAGGCTTCATAAACCGTCACCGCCACGGTGTTGGAGAGATTCAGGCTGCGGCAACCGGCGCGCATCGGCAAGCGTACGCGCTGCTCCGGTGGCAGCGCGTTACGTACGTCCACGGGCAGGCCACGGCTTTCCGGGCCAAACAGAAACGCGTCGCCGGGTTGGTAGGCGATCTCGTGGAACGGTTGCGAACCCTTGGTGGTGAAGGCGAACAGGCGCGGCTGGCCAAGGCTGTCGAGGCAGCTCTGCAGGTCCGGGTGGCGCTTGAGGGTGGCGTATTCGTGATAATCCAGGCCGGCGCGGCGCAGGCGCTTGTCGTCCAGTTCGAAGCCCAGCGGCTCGATCAGGTGCAGCTGGCAGCCGCTGTTGGCGCACAGCCTGATAATGTTGCCGGTATTGGGCGGAATTTCCGGTTGAAAGAGGATGACGTGGAACATGCAGCACTCCGAGCACTGGGACGAGCGCCATTCTACGCCGCCAGAAGATCCGCGGCCGCGTTTGCGCTGGCGTTTTATGGCGTCGGTGATGCTGATTGCCTTTCTCGTTGGCATGATGATCGGTCGTGTATTCGACCCGCCCCGTTTGCGCATCGAGGATGCCGAGGCGTGGGAGTTGGGGCTGCAGCTCTGGTTCAATCGTGAGCCTGAGGCGCAGGTCGAGCATGTCGACGGTGCATTGGTGTATCGCTATGAGGATGCCTACGGACGGGGGCGTGACGGTCAGCTCAAGCTGCCGCTGGGCCTGGTGAACTGGCGCCTGGAGCGCGACGGGCGGGATCTGCTGCTGGTGTTGGTGTCACCCCGCCCGTTGCAGGGGGAGTGGCGCGGCTCGCAAGAGGACGGACGTTGGCGTGCGCGCCTGGCGCTACGTCCCAGATAAAGAAGGGGATTCCCCGGCCTGCCTGTACCAAGGTCCCCGAAACGGGTAGCGCCGTGCTCGTCGAGCGGGTTGCGGCGCACTGCATGTGACGTATCCGTCACGGCGAATAAAGAGGGGGATTCCCCGGCCTGCCTGTACCAAGGCCCCCGAAACGGGTGGCGCCGTGCTCGTCGAGCGGGCTGCGGCGCACTGCATGTGACGCATCCGTCACGGTGAATAAAGAAGGGGATTCCCCGGCCTGCCTGTACCAAGGTCCCCGAAACTGGGATTGCCTTAGCTTATGCAGGGGGTGTGCCAGTTTTATTACCGAAGCGGCAAGGGCTGATTTCGCTGGCTTCCAGGCCCCCGGGCGAGGGCTGCGGCGGCATTTGCGGCGCCACGGTGCACCAGCGTGCAGCGCGATGCACCGCTGGCGCACCACGCTGTGTGCAGACGCCTGAAGGCGATCAGCGTGGCAGCAGGCGCAGCGTGCCCTGGCTGTGCGCTTGCACATCCGCCTCGCTGAGGTGCTGCGGTTGATATTCGCCGGCCACGTGGGCGGCGGCCTGATCGCCGTAATGCGCGTCGAACGGTACGCCGCTCTGGCCTACCGGAATGCCGCCCAGGGCCTTGTCTGCGTCGCCGAGGTCGACCAGGCGACGGGTCGAGGGGCCATAGACCACCGGCCAGGGCGCCGGCCCGATCTTGTGCGACAGGTTGTTCGGCGTTTCATGGCCGCCAGGCGCGGCCTGCGGGCCGACGTTGAGCAGCCAGGCCAGCGGCTGCTGTTGGCCAAGCGCATGGCTGTGGGTGAGGGTATGGCCACGCCCCCAGGTCCAGGCCTCGACATCATCGCCGAACAGGCTGTGCAGGTGCTCCAGGCTGGCGCGCCAGGCCTCGGCGACGATCTGCGTGCGGCTCTCCCGCTGCTCGCTGCCCTGGCGATTCCACCAGGGCGAGTCGGCATTGGCGGTCAGGCGCGGTAGCGCGGTGTCGAGCGCGCGGGTCTGCAGCAGGCTGTCGAAGAAAGCCTCGCCCAGTTCGTCGGCCATGGCTTCGTGGGCGAGCTGGTAGGTCAGCTGGTTGAACAGGGTGGCGGCCACGGAATCGAGTGCGTGGTCGCCATTCCAGTCGGCCAGTTGTTCCACCAGCGCGCGCTCCTGATCGTTCGCCGCTGCGCTGCGCAGGTCGTCGAGGATCGGTGCCAGCAGGCGCGGGCCGTAGTCGGTACCGGGGTCGAGCTGCAGTGCCTGGCTGTTCTGCGTATCCCATTTCACCGAGGCATCGCTCAGGTGCTGGTTCAGGCGCTGACCACGATCAGGCAGGTTGTAGTAACCGGGAATCTCGATACCGCTGGCCGGCACGGGCTGGTAGTTGGCCGAGAGGATGTAGCCGCGCTGCGGGTTTTCCTCCTGCGGGTTGGCGCTGAAGGGGTGATAGCCGAGTTTGTCCGCCTCACCGCTGGCGCCGTCGAGTATGAAGGTCGGGTTAACGCCCTCCGGGCGCAGCGGCAGCTTGGCCGCCGCCCACCAGCCGATATCGCCGCCGGCGTTGGCCCAGACCACGTTGAGGCCTGGGGCTTCGATCTTCTCGACGGCGGCGCGGGCCTTGTCCAGCTCGTCCGCGCGATTGAGCTGGTAGAAGGCGTCGAGCATCGGATTGTCGGTTTCGAGGAAGGCCCACCACATGGCGATCGGTGTGCTGCCGCTGCTCTGGCCCAGAGCATCGTTGATGATCGGGCCGTGCGGGGAGCGACGCAGGGTGATCTGCACAGGCTCGGCGCCCTTGACCTGGATGGTTTCCGTGCGTTGCTGGAGGTCGACCCAGTTGCCCTGGTACCAGACCTGATTGGCGTTGTCCGGGTTGACCCGCTCGGCGATCAGGTCGAGGTCGTCGTTCTGGAACATGGTCAGGCTCCAGGCGAAGTCGCGATTGTGGCCGAGCATGGCGCTGGGAATCAGCGCGTGGTGGTAGCCATACAGCTCGTAGCCGGGTGCCTGTAGGTGCGCCTCGTACCAGACCGCCGGCAGCGAGAAGCGAATGTGCGGGTCGCCGGCCAGTAACGGCTTGCCGCTGGCGGTGCGGCTGCCGGAGACGGCCCAGGCGTTGCTGCCCTCGAACTGTGGCAGGCCGGTGCCTGCCAGAGCATCGTTGCTGAGTTGGGCCAGGGCGGATAGGTCCTGCCAGTCGCTGGTGGCCAGGGTGGTGCCGATCACGCCCTGCGGATGCCAGTCGAGGTCGAACAGACCGAGATAGTCCGCGCCAAGCTCGTCGCGGATGTGGGTCATCACCGGCTCGGTGCGTAGCGCCGCTGCGAAGCTGTAGGCCATGTAGCCGGCGACGCTGAGGGTGTCGGCAATGGTGAAGGGGCGCGGCTCGATGCCCAGCAGGTCGAACTCCAGAGGGCGTGGGTGACTGGCCTGGTACTGGTTGATGCCTTCGAGGTAGTGCTGCAGGGCCTGGGTGGACGGGCTGCCTGCGTCCAGGCGGGCAGCGTAGGCATCGGCATGGCGGCCGATTTCCAGAGTGCGGAACAGGCGGTCGGTGGGCACCAGTTTCTCGCCGAGCACTTCGGCCAGTTCACCGCGTGCCAGGCGCCGCAGCAGCTCCATCTGGAACAGGCGGTCCTGGGCGTGGACGAAACCGAGGGCGCGATACATGTCCGCTTCATTCTCGGCGCGAATATGCGGCACGCCGCGTTCGTCGTAGTCGACGCTGACCGGCGCCTGCAGAACGCCGAGCACCAGCTCGCCGTCGCGTTGCGGTTGCTTGTCGTGCAGGTACCAGGTCAGGCCGCCTGCGGTGGCGGCAATCACCAGCGCAAGGGCGGTCAGGGAAGGTTTCATCCAGCGATCCTTATTGTTGTAGAGCGAGCATTTTGCTCAAGCTGCATGGGCATCGGCATTGACCATATGCCTCAAGGCTGAAAGTCTATGGTCAATTGTCCAGCGGAGCCGCCATGGCCGATCGCGCATTCGTTGCCCTGACCCATTCCTCGACCCTGCGCCGGCTGCTCTACGAAGCCCTGGCGGCGCTGGGGCTCGACCCGACCGACACCTACCGCCGCGCCTACGCCGGGGTGGCGCTGGCGGCGCCGCTGCTGGAGGCACGCGAGGAGCACGACAACGCACCGCGCTTCTGGCGGGCGCTGGAAGGCATCAGCGGGGACGTCGATATCGGCCTGCACCTGGGCGAGATGATGCAGCCGCGACCGATGGACGTGGTCGGCTACCTGCTGCTGGCGGCGCGCGACCTGCGTCAGGGCTTGCAGGCCTTCGTACGCTTCCAGCACATCCTCTCCGGTGGTTTTGCCGCGCGGCTGGTGGAGCAGGGCGACGAGGCGCGCCTGGTGATCGACCTCAACTACCGCGAAGTCGGCTCGTTGCGTCAGCAGATGGAATGCCTGGCCGTGCTGCTGAGCAAGATGCTGGCCGCGGCCGCTGGCGACGCCTTGCCCCTGTCGGGCGTCGAGTTTCGCCACCGGGCGCCGCGCAGGCTTGCCGAGCATCGCCGCCTGCTTGGCGTCGAGCCGCGTTTCGCGCAGCCGCACGACGTGCTGATCCTGCCGCGAGCGCTGCTCTCGCGGCCTTCACGCAGCGCCAGCCCGCGTTTGTTCGAGGTGCTCAGTGGGGAAGCCGAGAAGCAGTTGGCGGAACTGGTGGAGAACCAGTTGCTGGCGCGGGTGCGCTACTGGCTGGAGCTCAACCTGGGCAGCATGACCTGCAGCCTGCAGGCCTGTGCGCAGGCCCTGGGCAGCAATCGCAGCGCCTTGCAGCGGGCACTGGGCGAGCAGGGCAGCAGCTTTCGTACGTTGCACGACGAAGTACGTCGCTTGCGTGCGCTGCGCCTGCTCGATCAGGGCCTGGGCGTGCGCGAGGTGGCGCGCGCCTGCGGTTTCGCCGAGCTGTCGCCGTTCTACCGCGCTTTTCGCCGCTGGCAGGGCGGCACGCCGCGGGGGGCCGCTGCCTCAGGGGGTGACGAAGAAGCGTCGGCTGAGCAGGCCCAGGCGTTCGGCCACTGAGGCCAGGCGCAGGCTCTGGCTGGCCAGGCTGTCGGCGTCCGTGGCGTTGCGCTGGGCGACCAGTTGCACGCTGTCCAGATGCTGGGCCACCTCGCCAGTCACTGCAGCCTGCTCATGAGTGGCGCTGGCGATCAGTTCATTCATCTGGCTGATTGCGGCGATGGCGCGAGCCATCTGCTCCAGCCTGTCCGCTGCACTGCCGCTGTCCTCGACGCAGCGCTGCACGCCGCCGCGACTCTGTTGCATGGCGTCTGCCGCGCGTCGACTGCTGTCCTGCAGGCGGGTGATGATCTGCTGGATCTCGGCGGTGGATTGGGCGGTCTTGCGCGCCAGGTTGCGCACCTCGTCAGCCACCACGGCGAAACCGCGGCCCTGCTCGCCGGCGCGCGCCGCCTCGATGGCGGCGTTGAGCGCCAGCAGGTTGGTCTGTTCGGCAATGGCGCGAATCACGTCGAGAACCGTGCCGATCTGCTGCGACTGCTCGGCCAGTGACTGGACTTCCTGGTCGGTGCCTTCGATGTGCGTCGCCAGGCTGGAGATTTCCCGGCGGATGAGCGCTACCGCGGCGCTGCCTTCGCTGGCCTGGCGGGTAGCGGTCTGGGCTGACAGGGCAGCCTGGTCGGCGTGGCCGGCCACCTCGTCTATGGCGCGGCCCATCTGGCGCATGGCTTCGCTCATGTAGCCCACCTCGTGCTGCTGGCGCTGCGCGCCCTGACGCAGCTCGGCGGTGGCCGCGGAGAGCTGACGACCCAACTGGTCGAGGTCGCGGCTGTCGCCGATCGTTTCGCTGACCAGCTCGTCGAGCTGATCGAGGAAGCGGTTGAAACCTTGTACAACCTCCCCCGCTTCGGCGCTGCGGTAGCGCAGATCCACGCTGCCCTCGCGCTGGGTCAGGTGCTCGGCGGTCTGCCTCAGGGCCGCGCCCTCGCGCGCCTCGCCATAGGTCTGCTGGGCCAGATAGATCAGGATGGCGCTCTCCAGCACCACATAGAAGGCGTGCAGGAAGATGGTCGGCCAACTGCCCTGCGGCACCACGATGACGCCGGCACCCTGCAGCTGCAGGGCGAAGAAGCTCAGGTGATGCACGGCGATCACCGTTGCCGCCACCACGATCGGCAGCCAGTCACGGTAGAACACCATGAAGGCCAGAAGCACGAAGATGCCGAAGTGCATCTCGACCATACCGCCGCTCTGGTTGATGTGCAGCGCGGACATGACCATGAACGCCGCCGCGATGCAGCAGCGCAGCAGCCGCCGGCCGGGAATCAGCTGTTGCAGCAGGCTCATGGTGATGACGGTCGTGCCGCCGACCAGCAACGCCTGGGCCCAGGTGGAATGCCAGGCGGCAAGCCCGAGCGCGTAGAGGAACATGAGCCAGAGAACGCCGAGCATGATGCGATCGGCTTTGCGGTAGTGGGCCTGGAGATGACTGCTCATGACGGCTCGCAAGAAGGATGAAGGTGCTTGCGAGTAATAATTGTACAAAAAATCTATTATGTACAACTTAATGTATAAGTTTCCGCCGGACGGCGTGCGCATGCCGGCAGCCGCTCGGCGGCCCGGTACATGGCGGTGTCGGTTTTCACCAAGGTCATTGCCAGTCGCAGAAGCAACCGACCGCCAGCGTGTTGCTGGCATCGACCTTGCGCCCTTCGGCCAGCGCCTCGAGGATCGGCTCGATGAAGCTGTTGCTCGAACTGCAGGTCAGGCCTTCGCTGTAGGGGCCGAAGTAGGCCAGCTGGCCCTGACCATCCCAGATCGCCACGGCAGGGCTGGCCGGCAGGTTGGCGCTGCCGGGCAACTCGTCGATGGGTTGCAGCGCGGCCAGTGCGGCGGGTAGTCGTCCCTGGCTGCCGGCCTTCTGCAGCACATGGAACTGCACGCCTTTGGGCGCATAGCGCTCGATCAGTTCGGCCAGGTGTTGCTGATTGCCCACGTTGCAAGGGCAGGCCGGGTCCCAGAAGTGCACCAGGCGTATCGCTCCGGGGCCGGCGAGCGCGTCGGGCAGGCGCAGGTCGGCCCCGGCGAACACGGCGGCGCGTTCGTCGAACGGTCGCAGATAGCGTGCCTCGAACCACCAGAAGGCCAGCAGCATGCCGCCCAGCCAGACGAGGGCGAGCAGGGCGGCGAACAGGGTCTTGCGTGAGAACCGGGGCATGGCGGATAGGTGATGCTGAAAAGGGCGCCTAGCTTGCCACGATGCGCCCGGCAGCTGAATATCAGCGCCTGCGATGCGCGGTCGTCGCAACCTGCCATTTGCATATGGAAAGCCCCATGTCAGAGCCCTTTGAGCCCGAACAACTGCGCCCGCTGCTGCGACCCTTGGCCGCAGCGCACCTGGATTTGCCGGCGCTGCAGGCCTATCGCAGTTTCTACGGCTTCGATCAGGCAGCGCGTTTCGCCGGGCTGGACAACCGGCTCGGCAGTTTCAATGCCGCCGGTTACCAGATCGCCGTGCAGCTGTGGGCGCCAGCCGAGCCGCAGGGCACCCTGCTGTTGCTGCACGGCTATTACGACCATATGGGCCTGTACCGGCACGTGGTCGACTGGGCGCTGAGCATGAATTTCGCCGTGCTCGCCTGTGACCTGCCGGGGCATGGCCTGTCCAGCGGGGCGCGCGCCAGCATCGGCGATTTCGCCGAATATCAGCAGGTGCTCGCCGGCCTGTTCGAGCAGGCCGGCGAGCTCGGCCTGCCGCAGCCCTGGCACCTGTGTGGCCAGAGCACCGGCGGGGCGATCCTGCTGGACTATCTGCTCGCCGACGGCAAGCGCCCGGAACTGGGGCAGAGCATCCTCCTCGCGCCGCTGGTGCGTCCACGCGCCTGGGCCTGGTCGAAGCTCAGCTATCGCCTGCTCAGCCCCTTCGTTCGCGAGATCCCGCGGCGCTTCAGCGAGAACTCCAGCGATGCCACCTTCATCGACTTCGTGCACAACCTCGACCCGCTGCAGCCGCGCAGCCTGCCGACCTCCTGGGTCGGCGCGCTGGCCCAGTGGGTGCCGAGAATCGAGGCGGCCGGGCGCAGTGAGCACAGCCCGCTGATCATTCAGGGCGAGGCCGACATGACGGTGGACTGGCGCTACAACCTCGAGGTGCTGCAGGACAAGTTCCGCCAGCCGCAGATCCTGCGCCTGCCCGACGCGCGCCACCACCTGGCCAACGAGAACGAGGCGCTGCGGCGCAATTACTTCGATTTCCTGCGCGAGCGTCTGGCCTAGATACCTCACGGCAACGACTGTGGGCCAGCAAGGGTAGGAGCGGATTTATCCGCGATAGCCTTAGCAATGCACCGTAAGAATCGCGAATGAATTCGCTCCTACAAGGTGCGGCGAGTCGTGCTGGCTTCGGACGCCTTCTGATGCGGCTCCGTGGTTGGCCATGTGCTGCCAGGGACTTATCCGCAATGGGCGTTAGCGCTGAAACCCCAAGAATCGCGAATGAACTCGCTATATGAGGGCGCCGACTCAGGCTGGCCTCAGATGCCTCGGGGTGCGGGCTCCAGCTCGTTGCTGCTGATGCCCACTGCCAGGCCGGCGCGTAGCGCGGCCAGGGCAGCCTGGTAGTAGGCCTTGCCGGCCTCGGACTGGGCGAATTCGACGAACTGCTCCAGCTCCGGGTCGCTCAGCTCGCGATAGACATGCAGCAGGGTGTTGTCCAGATCCTGCTCGATCTGTGCCATCAGGCGCTGGCGCTGGCCGTTGAGCAGGCCCTGCGCCTGGCCGCCGCCGAGCAGGCCGGGAATCATCTGGCTGAGGCTGTCGGCCGCCACGCCGGCCAGCGCCAGGCTGACTTCGGCGCCGGCCTCCTTGGCGGGAATGGCCTGGGCCAGGTGACGAATCAGCAGACGACGGGTGGCATCGGCGTCGGTGCGTGGCAGACCGTTGGCATATCTGGCCAGCTGATCGCTGCGGGTGGCCAGCGTCTCGGCCGCGACTATCCTGCGGCCCAGCGGGGACTCGAAGAAGGCCAGCGCCGGCTGCGGGTCGGCCAGCTCGGTGCGCAGGCTGTGCTGTGCGCGCTGGTCGATGGCGGTGGCGGCGAAGCGGCGGTTGCTGTTGTCCACCAGCGCCTGGAACACCGCCGGGGGCAGGGTGCTGCGGTAGCGCTGCTGGGCAGCGTCGAGCGCCTGGTTGAAGTGTTCACGCTGTTGCGGCCAGCCGGCAGCCTGGTACAGGCGCAGGTAGTCGTCGGCCAGGGTCGGCAGGCTCAGGCCAATCAGCAACAGGGCAAACAGAACGCGCATCGATAACTCCTTGGCAACTTTCCTGGCTGGCCGCAGGCTGCTGCGGCCGGCTATTTTCGGTGGCTGACCGGGGCTTGTCGAGCTATGTCTGGCGGCCATCCGGCGCTGTACAATCGCCGCCATGAACGAATCCAGCCAGCCACATCTCTTTTCCAGTCTTGTCGACGACCTCGCCAGCCAGGGCTGGTCGCAGCAACGGCTGTTCGCCCCCCAAGCTCTGACCCGCGAACTGGCCGCCGAGTGCCATGCGCGTGCACGCAGTGGTGCGCTCAGCGCCGCGGGCGTCGGCCGCGGCGCCGCGTTGCAGGTGCAGGAGGGCGTGCGCGGGGACCGCATCCAGTGGCTCGAACCTGGGCAGAGCGCTGCCTGCGACCGCTATCTGGCGCTGATGGACGAGTTGCGCCAGGCACTCAACCGCGCGCTGTTTCTCGGCCTGGAGGACTTCGAGTGCCATTTCGCCTGCTATGCGCCGGGTGCTTTCTATCAGCGTCATGTCGATCGTTTTCGCGATGACGACCGGCGTACGGTCTCGGCGGTGTTCTACCTGAACGAGAACTGGCAGGCCGAGCAGGGCGGCGCGTTGCGCCTGTATCTGGCCGATGAGCGCGAGCATGACGTGCTGCCCGAGGCCGGTACGCTGGCGCTGTTCATGTCCGACGCCATGCCGCACGAGGTGTTGCCAGCCAGCCGCGAACGGCTGTCGCTGACGGGCTGGTTCAGGCGCCGCGGTGGCGGCCTGTTCTAACCTCCTGCACCGAGGCTGGCGAAGTTGCGCCGGGCGCTCACAGTCGAGAGAGGAAAGGCGATGCACAAGATTCTGGTCAGTCGCTGCCTGCTCGGGCATCGGGTGCGTTACGACGGCGGCGCCCACGGCCCCTTCGACCAGCTCCAGCAGTGGCTGGACGAGGGGCGGGTGGTAGCCGTGTGTCCGGAGGTCGCGGGCGGCCTGCCCACGCCGCGCCCGCCGGCCGAGATTAACGGCGGCCAGGGCGCTGCGGTGCTGGCCGGCCGGGTGCCGGTTCTCACCGTCGAGGGTGAGGACGTTACCGCCGCGTTCGTCGATGGCGCCGAACAGGCGCTGAGGCTGGTGCGCGAACACGACATCCGCCTGGCACTGCTGAAGGCACGCAGCCCTTCGTGTGGCAATCTGGAAAACTACGACGGCAGCTTCAGTGGCGTGCGCGTGCCGGGCGAGGGCGTGACCGCTGCCCTGCTGAAACAAGCTGGAGTGAAGGTATTCAACGAAATGCAGTTGGACGAAGCAGCAGCCGAACTGGCGCGCTTGGAGCGGGATTGAGGTAGCCCGGATGCAATCCGGGGCACGGTGGTGCGCGCGGCGCACCCTACGGAACGACAAAGGGAGGCCGAAGCCTCCCTTTGTTCATTTCTGCAACGCCGTATCGCCGACGCGCAGCAGCTCCGGTTTAGAACAGCACGCGGCTGCGGATCGTGCCATTGACCTGCTGCAGCTTCTCCAGGGCCAGGTCCGAGTACTCGGCGTCGACGTCGATCACCACGTAGCCGACCTTGTCGTTGGTCTGCAGGAACTGGCCGGAAATGTTGATGTTGTTGTCGGCGAACACCTTGTTGATCTCGCTCATCACGCCCGGAACGTTGGCGTGGATGTGCAGCAGGCGGTGCTTGCCCGGGTGCGCCGGCAGGGCCACTTCCGGGAAGTTGACCGAGGACACCGAGGTGCCGTTGTCGCTGTACTTGACCAGCTTCTCGGCCACTTCCAGGCCGATGTTGGCCTGCGCTTCGGCGGTGGAACCACCGATGTGCGGGGTGAGGATCACGCGATCCAGGCCGCGCAGCGGGCTTTCGAACTCCTCGTCGTTGGACTTGGGTTCGACCGGGAACACGTCGATGGCCGCACCGATCAGGTGCTCGTCCTTGATCGCGTTGGCCAGGTGGTCCAGCTCGACCACGGTGCCGCGTGCGGCGTTGATCAGGATGCCGCCCTTCTTCATGGCGCGGATTTCCTTCTCGCCGATCATCCACTGGGTCGACGGCAGCTCCGGCACGTGCAAGGACACGATGTCGCACAGGCCCAGCAGCTCGTACAGATCGCCGATCTGCTGCGCGTTGCCCAGCGGCAGCTTGGTCACGGTGTCGTAGAAGTACACCTGCATGCCCAGGGCCTCGGCCAGTACCGAGAGCTGGGTGCCGATGGAGCCGTAACCGATGATGCCCAGCTTCTTGCCGCGGATCTCGAAGGAGTTGGCCGCCGACTTGATCCAGCCGCCGCGGTGGCAGGAGGCGTTCTTCTCCGGAATGCCGCGCAGCAGCAGGATGGCCTCGGCCAGCACCAGTTCGGCCACCGAACGGGTGTTGGAGTAGGGTGCGTTGAAGACGGCGATGCCGCGCTCGCGGGCGGCGTCCAGGTCGACCTGGTTGGTCCCGATGCAGAAGCAACCGACGGCGACCAGCTTCTTCGCGCAGTCGAATACCTCGGCGGTCAGCTGGGTGCGCGAGCGAATACCGATGAAGTGGGCATCGGCGATCTTTTCTTTCAGCTCTTCACCTGACAGCGCGCCCTTGAGGTACTCGATGTTGCTGTAGCCGGCGGCCTTCAG
>Ga0247725_1000673_pt1 | contig 22044 bp, 20 predicted proteins | sample OKSTACKMCFT3sol_FD_183021 | JGI IMG/M metagenome (GOLD analysis project Ga0247725, IMG submission 183021) | Subsurface sediment microbial communities from gas well in Oklahoma, United States - OK STACK MC-FT3-sol | ecosystem: Environmental > Terrestrial > Deep subsurface > Rock core/Sediment...
TCCCGCGACAGCTATATGCGGAGCGCGGCGGTTGGTCTTCCCCTGCGCCGGGCGACGTTCGAGAGCCTCGTCGCCGCGCGGCCCCAGGTCGTGGTGCGGCTGTGGGGCGGCGACGCGCGCCTTGTCCAGGCGCTGGAGAAGAAGGGCGTGACCACCGTGACGCTGGACGACGCCGCCGACTTCCAGGGCGTGCGCGCCAATGTCCGCAAGGTCGCCGCCGCGCTGGACCGTCGCGCCGAGGGTGAAGCGATCATCTCCCGCATGGACGCCCAGCTGGGCCGCGCGGCCGGAGTGGGGAAGGGCAGGTCCGCCCTCTATCTGACGCCCGGCGGCTTCACGGCAGGGGCGGGCACGCTAATCGACGCCATGCTGAAGGCGGCCGGCTACGCCAACGCCTCCGAGGCGCCGTACTTTGCGCCCGTCTCGCTGGAGGGCCTCGTCATGCGGCCGCCGACGGCCGTGGTTCTGGGGCTGTTCGACATGGCCCGGGCGGGCGCCGACCGTTGGGGGCCGGGACGGCACGCGGCGCTCCAGCGCGTGGTTTCAACCCGCACCGCGGCCTCGCTGCCCGCGTCGGTCGTCGGCTGTCCCGGCTGGTTCGCCGCCGACGGCGCCCGGATGCTGGCCGAGGCGGCGCGATGAGCCTGATCCGGCTTTGCCTGCTGATGCTGCTGGTCCTGGCGGCGGCCGTAATCGCGGCGGTTGCGCTGGGCGAGACGCCGCTGGCCTGGGGCCAGTATGTCCAGGCCTTGACCCACCCCGGTTCGCCGCCGGGCGAGGTGCTGTGGACGATCCGCGCGCCGCGCGTCGCGGTCGCCGCCCTCGTGGGCGCCGCCCTCGGGCTGGCGGGCGCGACCATGCAAGGGCTGCTTCGCAATCCGCTGGCCGATCCCGGCGTCCTGGGCGTCTCGGCGGTCTCGGGCCTGGGCGCGGCGGTCGCCATTTCAGCGGGACTGGCGGTCATTCCTGGCGCGATCGAGCTTTCGGCGCTCGCGGGGGCCCTGGTCGCCGGCGCCTTGGTCGTGGCGCTGGCCGCGCGGTTCCGCGAGCCCGAGGCGCTGATCCTGTTCGGGGTGGCGCTGTCGGCCTTCGGCGGCGCGCTGACGGCTCTGGTGTTCAATCTGTCGCCGTCGCCGGTGGCGATGGCCGAGATCCTGGCCTGGCTGATGGGCTCGGTACAGAACCGGGACGCTCTGGACGCCCTGCGCGCGCTGGTCCCGATGGCGATCGGCGCGGCGCTCTGCGTGCGCGCCGGCGAGGGCCTGCGCATGCTGACCCTGGGCGAGGAGGCGGCGCGGATGTCGGCCCTGCCGATGGCGCGCCTGCGGGTCTACGCGGTCGCCGGCGCGGCCTTGCTGACCGGCGCGGCGGTGGCGGCGGCGGGCGTGATCGGCTTCGTCGGCCTGGCCGCGCCGCACCTGGTGCGGGCGCTGGTCCGCGATGACCCCAAGCGGATCCTGTGGCCGTCGGCCCTGGCCGGGGCGCTGCTGCTGGTGTTGGCCGACCTCGCCGCCCGGCTGATCCCCACCGAGCAGGAGCTGAAGCTGGGCGTCGTCACCGCCCTATTCGGCGCGCCCGCCTTCGCGCTCCTGGCCTGGCGCGCCGCCCGGAGCTGGCGGTCATGAGCGCGCTGTGGACGCTGGAGACGCTCTCGGTCCGCCAGGGCAGCAAGACGGTGCTGGAGGCGGCGAGTCTGGCCGTCGCGGCCGGCGAGGTCGTCGGGATCGTTGGGCCCAATGGCGCGGGCAAGACCAGCTTGTTGCGCGCGGGGCTTGGCCTGCTGCCCGTGACGGCCGGCCGGGCGCTTCTGTCGGGGCAAGCCGTTGGCGCCCTGAAGCCCGAGCAACGCGCTCGCCTAGTCGGCTATCTGCCGCAGGAGCGCCGAGCCGCGTGGAACCTGCCGGCTCGAATGATCGCCGCGCTGGGCGCCGGCGACCTTCCCGAAGCCAAGGCCGACGCCTTGGCGCGCGCCTGCCTGGCCCGCGTCGGCGCTGGCGATCTCGCGGAGCGAGGCGTGCTCGACATGTCGGGGGGCGAGCGGGCGAGGGTGCTGCTGGCCCGCCTGCTGGCGACGCGAGCGCCGCTGCTGGTGGCGGACGAGCCGGTGGCGGGCCTGGATCCCGACGCCCAGCTGCTGACCCTGGACCTGCTGCGCGCCGAGGCCGCGGGCGGAGCGGCCGTGGTGGTCACGCTGCACGATCTGGGGCTGGCGGCCCGGACCTGCCACCGGGTGGTCGTGATCTCGCGCGGCCGCGTCGTCGCCGAGGGCGCGCCGCGCGAGGCGTTGTCCAAGACGGTGCTGGCCGACGTGTTCGGCCTCGACGGCGAGCTCGTCGATACGCCCGCCGGTCTGGTGCTGGCGGCGAGGCGTCTCTAATTCCACCGATTTCCCCGGCGAATGCCGGGGCCCAGCCTCAGGGCGTAAGCGTTGGTTGGACGAACGCGGCGCCCATAGAGGCTATTCCGAGCTTTCCATCTGGGCCCCGGCATTCGCCGGGGAGATCGGAAGAGAGTTCAGGGCTGCGCCGCCACGGTCTCGGCCGAGGCCACGGCGGCGGAGTAGCTGTAGCCGCCGCGCTTGAGGTCGCTGGACAGGGTCAGCGGCGCGACGCCGCCGTTCAGCCGCGCGCGATAGACCATGGCCGTCTCCAGGGTCCGCATCACGTAGTTGCGGGTCTCGGAGAATGGAATGCACTCGATGAAGTCGAGCGGGTCGGTGGTCGCGCCGCGGGGGTCGCCGCACTGGTTGACCCAGCGAGCCGGACGGCCCGGCCCGGCGTTATAGGCGGCGGCGGCCATGATGTAGGAGCCGCTGAACTTGTTGACCATCTGGCCCAGGTACACCGAGCCGAGACGCATGTTGTAGGACGCGTCGGACAGGCGATCGACCGAGTGATCCTCGCCCAGCTTGCGCGCCACCAGCGAGGCGGTGGCCGGCATCAGCTGCATCATGCCGCGGGCGCCGACGCCCGAGCGGGCCTCGGGGTCGAAGTTACTTTCCTGGCGCGAGATCGAATAGACGAACGCCGTCTCGGCCGCGCCGGGCGCGGGCGTGAAGTGGTGGTCCAGCAGCGGATAGCCGCGCTCGGGCAGGATGATGCCGCGCTGGGCGGCGGCGCGGACGGCGCGCATCGCCAGGTCCTGGTCGCCATAGCCCCGCGCCATGTCGACCAACAGGGCCGTCTCCTGAGCATCGGGCAGGATGTCGTCGATATAGAGCATCAGGCTGCGGAACTGGTCGCGGGCGCCGATGTCGGCGAGGATCCGCGCGGCGCGGACCTGCTCGCGGCTGTAGAACCGCGCGCGATCGGCGGCTGTGATCACCGGATCGCGTTCGAGGCGAAGCTCGCGGAGCCCGGCCTTCTCGGCCGCCAGCTGGCCGTAGAAGGTGGTGATGTAGCGCGCGCCCTCGAAATAGAAGGCTTGGGCGGCGATCGGGTCGCCCTGCGCCTCGGCGGCGCGGCCTTGCCAATAGAGCGCGCGGCCCTTGGTGATCGGCGAGGCGCCGACGGCGGCGATCTGGGCGAAGTGGGCGGCGGCGGCGTCGGGGTTCTTGAGGCGGCTCAGCGCGATCCAGCCGGCGAAGAACTCCGACTCCGCGATCTCGGTCGGCGTCAGGGCGCGGGTGTTGCTGGCGGCGGCGTAGGCGCCGGCGTTGTCGCCCGCCTGCAGGGCCGCGACGACCAGCTGCTTGCGCTCTCTCCAGATCGCGGCCGAGGCCTCTTCGGTCGGCGGGGCCGGGAAGTTCGCGACCATCGGCAGGGCCAGGGTCTCCATGCCCTTGCGGCGCAGATAGGCGGCGCGTTCGAACACCACGCCGGGCGAGTCTTGCAAGTCGGGCGTCAGGTTGTTGTAGAGGTCGTTGGCGTTGGCCGCGCTCTGGCGATAGGCCATGCGCGTGCGGGCGGCGGCCTGCTGGGTCTCCGACAGCATGGCGACGATGTCGCGAGCGGCCGGGCCTTGCTGGCCATACAGCAGGATGTCGGCGCGACGGACATAGTCGTCCGGCGTCAGCATGGCGCCGAAGCGGGCGATCATGGCGCGCTGGGCGTCGGCCTCGAACACCCTGTCGCGGAAGGTGCGGCGGATCAGGTCCGTCGCCTCCTGCTGGCGGCCGATCGCCTGCAGGCTGCTGGCCAGGGTCATGACGCCTTCCGCCGTCGCGGGTTGGGCGCCGCCGAACCAGGCGACGATGCGGGCCGGATCCAGGCCCGAGGTCGCCAGGGCGCGTTCGGTCGCGGCGTCGCGTCGCGCGCCACGCGGCCAGTCGGCCAGTTCCCGGCGAGCCGAGTCGAGATCGTAGAAGCCCAGCGCCTCGGCGTTGCTGTCGACCAGGGCCCACAGCGCGATCTTGCGGGCGATCGGATCGCTGAGACTGGCCATGGCGGCCCGGCCGCCGGAAACGTCGCCCCGCTTGGCGGCGGAAAGCGCCGTGCGCAGCGTGGCGGCGTCAGCGTCCGAAACCGACGAGGCGCCAGCACTGATCGACGAGCTGACCAGGTCGGGCGCGGCCGTCTGGGCGTCGGCGACGCCGCATACGGCGACGATGCAGGCTCCCCCGAGCATGATGCGGCGCAGAACTGAAGCCAAAACGCACTCCTCAACCCGGCCCGAACCAGGGCCTTCGATCCATCATCGGCGGATACGCGCCGACGGAAGGGTCGTCCTCGAATCACAAGTCCGCGCCCGCAACAAGATCAGGCCGGATTATGTTTAAAGGAGGGTTGGCGGGACTTGACCCGAGAGCCTCGTCCGATCAAACCGCTCCAGCCTCGACGCGCCCGGTTGCGGGACGGCGGGGCAGGGACATATTGTCCCGCCTCCTTCGTCCTGCCGCAACCGACGCGGCGCCATCCTCACGGCAATTTGCAAGTCATGGTCCATTCCCCGTTCAAGGGCGTCATTCCTGCCCTCGTCACGCCGTTCAAGGACGGGGAGGTCGACGAGAAAGCCTTCGTGGCGCTGGTCGAGCGTCAGATCGCGGGCGGCGTGCACGGCCTGGTGCCGGTCGGCACCACTGGCGAGACCTCGACCCTGTCGCACGAGGAGCACATGCGGGTCGTCGAACTGTGCGTGAAGACCGCCGCCGGCCGCGTGCCGGTGATCGCCGGCGCCGGCAGCAACTCGACCGACGAGGCCATCATGCTGGTCCGTCACGCCAAGACCGTCGGCGCCGACGCCGCCCTGGTGGTGACGCCCTACTACAATCGTCCGAGCCAGGAAGGCCTCTATCGTCACTACGAGGCGATCAACGACGCCGTCCAGCTGCCGATCTTCGTCTACAACGTGCCGGGCCGCACGGGCGTCGACATCTCCAACGAGACCCTGGCGCGCCTGTCCAAGCTGCCGAACATTGTCGGCATCAAGGACGCCACCGGCGACCTGACTCGCATCAGCTTCCAGCGCCTGATGTGCGGCGAGGACTGGGTCATGCTGTCGGGCGATGATCCGACGGCGCTCGGCTACATGGCCCACGGCGGTCACGGCGTGATCTCGGTGACCTCCAACGTCGCGCCGGACGCCTGCTCGGCCTTCATGAACGCCTGCCTGCAGGGCCAGTGGGAGACGGGCCTCTACTGGCAGGATCGCCTGGTGCGCCTGCACAAGGCCCTGTTCCTGGATTCGTCGCCGGCCCCGACCAAGTTCGCCCTGTCGCACCTGGGTCTGTGCGCGGAAGACGTCCGCCTGCCGATCACCGCCTGCGCCGAGGCCGTGCGTCCCACGATTCTGGACGCCATGCGCGAGGCTGGTCTCTAAACATGGTCAAGCCGATCGCGGAAAATCGGCGGGCGCGCTTCGACTACTTCATCGAGGAGACGTTCGAGGCGGGCATCATGCTGACCGGCACCGAGGTGAAGAGCCTGCGGACCGGGCGGGCGAATATCGCCGAGTCCTACGCCTCGGTCGAAGGGCGCGAGATCGTGCTGATCAACGCCGACATCCCGCCCTACGGCCACGCCAACCGCTTCAACCACGAGCCGCGCCGGCACCGTAAGCTGCTGCTGCATCGCCGCCAGATCGACAAGCTGATCGGCGCGGTGCAGCGCGAGGGCCGCACGCTCATTCCGATCAAGCTCTATTGGAACGACAAGGGCCTGGCGAAGCTGGAAGTGGGCCTGGCCAAGGGCAAGAAGCTGCACGACAAGCGCGAGACCGAAGCCAATCGCGATTGGCAGCGCGACAAGGCGCGCCTGATGAAGGGCGATCGCGGCGACTGAGAAATCAGGCGCGCTCTGCCTGGGTTGGGCTTGCTCAGCCCAGGCTGAACATCATCAGAAAGCCCAGCGTCACGCCCAGGAAAAAGCCGGCGGCGCTGGCGACGAGATATCGGCGGACGTCCGCTCGGACGTCAGTACGCGGTTGGGCCATCTGAAATCCCGCTCCCCCACACGCCTCTTTGGCGTAACGAATCAGTCCATGATTCAGTGTTAACGTGTGTTGCGCTCGAGCAATGACGCCGAATACGCGGGCGCGACAATTGTTCGCAGCGCAACTTTGAATAACATCGTTATTCAAAGTTGTTTCGCGCCCTCTATGCTTGGAAGAATTGCAGGCGGAAAGATTCCGCCCGGCGGTCATTTGATGGGCTTTACTTCGCCGATCGACTAGCCGTTCTCCAGCGCCAGAAGCGCGAAAGTAGCGAGCCAGTGCTCGCCCATGTAATCGCCGGAGACATGCGGTATCGCCGCCGCCAGATGATTCAAGGCGGCGCTGATCGCATGAGTCTTCGCGGGGTCGGATTCCGACATGGCGCTGGCCAGGGTGCGCCAACACCAGGCGCGCGACAGGTTCAGGCCGTCGAGGTGGGCGATCTTGCCGTCGGTGCGGTCGCTGACCCGCGCGGGAGTGAACAGCGTGGCCGGCCGCTTGTCGGCGAGGTCCGGCAGGAAGCGGGGAAACCACAGATTGAAGCTCTCGCGCGGCAGCAGCCGGCGCATGGCCTCGGCTTCGATCAAGGCCGGAGAGAGAAAATCGTCGCCGGACGGCTCCCAGGCCTGGCAGGCGGCGTCCTGGCCGTACCAGACCAGGGCGCGGGTCTGGAGCAACTGGCGCAAGGCCGGTTCGCCGGCCATGTCGGCGTACTCGCTGGCCAGCACCAGCGCGAAGGCGGTGTTGTGGTGGGCGCCCGACCGGATCGGATAGTCCGCGCGCGGCAGGAAGTCCTCCAGGCGACGGGCGAAGGCGCTGGCCAGCGGCGCGTGGATTCCGGCCCACGGCCGGTCGTGGCGCAGCAGCTCGGCCTGCAGCATCAGGCTCCAGGCCCAGCCATACGGGCGCTCGAAGCCTCGGCTTTCCGGGCGGTCCAGATAGGCCAACTCGCCGGCGATCTTCTCGGCGGTGAAGGCGTCGTCGAACAGCGCGACGATCGTTTCGGCCTCGGCCATCTCGGGACGCAGGCGCAGCAGCGTCGCCAGCAGCCAGTATCCGTGCACGCACGAATGCCAGTCGAAGCTGCCGAAGAAGATCGGATGCAGGTCGCGGGGCGAGCGGACGTCTTCCGGTCCGCCCATGACGTGGTCCAGCTTGTTCGGATATTCGCGGGTCAGGTGCCCGAGCGCGATCTTGGCGAAGCGCGAGGCCGTGGAGCGGGCCAGACTCATGGGCGGGCGTGGAAGGCGAGGGCGTTCATCAGGATCACATTGACGATCAGCATCAGGATCGCCGTCGGCGCCTGGGCGCGGATCACGGCGTAGCGGTCCTTCAACTGCAGCAGGGCGGCCGGTACAAGATTGAAATTGGCCGCCAGCGGCGTCAGCAACGTGCCGCAGAAGCCCGACAGCATGCCGATGGCGCAGACCACGGCCGGGTCGCCGCCAAACCGGCCGATCACCAGGGGCAGGGCGATGCCGGCCGTCATCACCGGAAAGGCGGCGAAGGCGTTGCCCATCATGATGGTGAAGGCGGCCATGCCCAGGCAGTAGGCGGCCACCGCCGCGAACCGGCTGTCGCCGGGGGTGATCATCACCGCGATCTCGCCGATGGTCTTGCCGACTCCCGCCAGGGCGAAGACCGCGCCCAGCGCCGCCAGCATCTGCGGCAGCAGAGCGGCCCAGCCGACCAGATCCATCAGCCGCCGGCCTTCCTGGACGGCCGAGGCGGCGGGCTGGCGGAACAGGATCTGGGCGAGGACGGCGGCGACCAGCGCGGCCAGGGCCAGGGAGATCAGCGTCGCCTGCTCGGGATCGACCAGGGGCGCGCCGTGCAGCGTCAGGCGCTTGAAGGCCAGGGAGCCCGCCAGCACCAGGACGGGAATGACCAGGGCCGGGATGAACAGGCGCGCGCCATGTCGGGCGGCCAGATCCTCGCGCTGGTCCGGCGACGTGGTCGCCGGGGCCCCGACGCCCAGCTGACCGGTCCCCGCGATCAGGGCCAGGGCCAGCACCAAGACCCCGTTGCCCAGGTCGCCCAAATGGTCGCCAGCCAGGAAGCTCAGGGCGAACAGCCCCCAGAAGGCGGCGTTGCCCAGGCGTTTGGGATTTTCGCGATCCGCGAGGCTCAAGCCCGCGAAGGCGGCGAACATCAGGCCCGCGAGCAGATAGACGAGAGGAAGGCCGATCATCCGGCGTCCTCCGGCCCGGCCTTCAGGGTTCGATCGAACAGCAGCAGACGCGCCCCGTGGACCAGGAAGGCGGCGAGGGCCGTCGGGATCGCCCAGACCGACAGCGCCAGCGGCTCGACCGTGATCCCGCTCTGATCGAGGAAGCCGACGATCAGCAGGATCGAGCCGATCGCCAGGAAGATGTCCTCGCCGAAGAACAGGCCGACATTGTCGGTCGCCGCGCTCATGGCCCGGACCCGTTGGCGATCGTCCTCGTACAACGGCTCGGCCGCGGCCTCGGCCATCGGGGCCAGCAGCGGGCGGACGGTCTGGGCGTGGCCGGCGACCTGGGTCAGACCCAGCGCCGCCGCGACTTGGCGCAGGGCCAGATAGGCCAGCAAGATCCGCCCCGCGGTCGCCGCGCGCAGGCCCTGGATCGTCCGCCGCGCCTGTTCTCGCAGCCCGGCGCGCTCCAGCACCCCGATTGCGGGCAGGACCAGCCAGGCGACGCTGACATAGCGGTTGGTGTTGAAGGCCTTGCCGAACGCGGCCAGCACCTCGATCGGCGTCAGGCCCGCGGCCAGACCCGACGTCATGGCGGCGGCGACCACGACCAGCAGCGGATTGAAGCGCAGGGCGAAACCCAGCACGATCACCGCCACGCCCAGAAGGGTCAGCATCCCCCAGCGACTCCCCCAAATCCGCGGCGACGGTCCGACGCCGTGGCCTGCTTGGCAAGCCCGCAAAGCGGAACGGGCCAGGTAGTGCTTGACGCCTCGGCGCCCTGGCGCGACGCTCAACTCAACAATGATAACTTACGGGAGGCTCCCATGGCCGACGGCTCACTGCCGATTACATCCCTGAAGGGCAAGGTCAGCGACGCCGAGTGGCAGGCGCGCGTGGACTTGGCGGCGCTTTACCGCCTGGTCGCCCTGCACGGGTGGGACGACATGATCTTCACCCACATCTCGGCCCGCATTCCGGGCCCCGAGCATCATTTCCTGATCAATCCTTACGGCATGTTCTTCGGCGAGATCACCGCCTCGAGCCTGGTGAAGGTCGATCTCGATGGAAACGTCATCGACAAGACGCCGTACTACATCAATCCGGCGGGCTTCACGATCCACTCGGCCGTGCACGCCGCGCGGGAAGACGCCCATTATGTGATGCATTTGCACTCGGATCAGGGCGTGGCGGTGTCGGCGCATCGCGAAGGCCTGCTTCCTTTGACGCAACATGCGTTGATCGTCTTGCCTCAACTCGCCTATCACGACTATGAAGGCATTGCTCTCAACTTGGACGAGCGGGAGCGGCTGGTGGCCGACCTGGGCGACAAGAAGCTGATGATGCTGCGAAACCACGGCACCCTGTCCGTGGGCGGCACGGCGGCCGAGTGCTGGTTGGGGATGTTCTTCCTGGAGCGAGCGTGCGCGCAGCAGGTGATGGCTCTGTCGATCGGACGCGACAACGTCCTTCTGGCGCCCGACGCGGCGCAGGAGGAAGTGCGTCGCCAGACCGGCATGGGCATGGGCATGATCGGCGGCCTGGCTTGGCCGGGCTGCCTGCGAAAGCTGGACCGCGAGCTGCCGGGCTACGCGGAGTAGGCCCATCTTCAAGGGCTTCTTCCAAGGCTTCGAAAGCCGTCGCGATCCTGTGGGGCGCGGCGGCTTTTTCGTGTCTGGAGGGCGGGACGGCGCTGGCCGGCGCGTGGCCAATCGAGCCCGGTCGCGCTCAAGTGATCGCCAAGTACGAGCGTACGACCGCTGACCAAGGCTATGATCCGAACGCCAACCTCGCGCCGATCGCGCCTCGCCGCGACGAAATGCTGTCAGTGTTTTTCGAGCGCGGCCTGACATCTCGTCTCACATTGCAAGGCAAGGTTGGCGCGACTCGCGGCCATGACCGATGGGCGGCCTATTCGGGACGAGGGCCGGTCGAAGCCGGCCTTCGCTGGACGGCGCGGCGCGATGACCGGTCGGCGCTTGCCGTTTATCTAGGCGCCGGCGAGGCGGGGGCCGGACGCAACGCCGGCTACGCCGCGCCGGGAAAAGGCGGCTTGGATCTCGAAGCGCGGGTGCTCTACGGCCGTTCGGCGACCTGGCGAGGGCGCGAGGTCTTCGTCGATCTGGAAGCCGCGCGCCTGAGGCGGCGGGGCCTGGCCGACGAGACACGGCTCGATGCCACGCTTGGTCTCAGGCCCGCCAGATCCTGGCTGCTGCTGGCCCAGGTCTATGCGGGCCAAGCGGATCGCGCCGATATTGACGCCCGCTGGGCCAAGAGCGAAGTCTCTGTCGTGCGGACGTTCGGCGACTGGAGCTTGCAGGCCGGCTGGCGCGACACGGTCTCCGGACGCGAGGTCGCTCGCGATCGCGGCGTCGTCTTCGCCCTGTGGCGCAGCTTCTAGCTTGTTTCAGGCCTGCAACACTCAGTCATCCGCCTGTCACTGGACGCCGGTTTAGGCTGCGGTCATATCTCGCCGCACCTATAACTTCGCCGTTCTTGGCGCCCGGAGCCGTTCGTTGATCCGCAGGCACTTCTTCCTCGTCGTGGCCCTGGTCGCCGTCGTTCTGATGCTGGTGGTCGGCGGGCTGAAGCTCGCTTTCGCCGGCAAGGACAAGCCTGGCGCTGGCGGCGGCGCCGGCGGCGGACGCGCGACGACCGTTTCCCAGCTCGTGGTCGGGCAGCGTCCGTTCACGGATCGCATCGAGGTCCTGGGCGTCGCCAAGGGGCGACAGTCGGTGACCATCACCTCGAACACCGCCGAGCTGATCACGGCCGTCCATTTCTCGGACGGCCAGACCGTGTCGCGCGGCCAGGTGCTGGTCGAGTTGAAGGCCGACCAGGAGAACGCGGGCATCGCCGAGGCGCGCGCCAACCTGGCCCAGGCCGAGCGCAACTATCAGCGCTGGAAGTCCCTGGCGGACAAGGGCATCGCCCCGCGCGCCACCGCCGAGCAGTATCTGGCCGCGCTTGAGACCGCGCGCGCCGCCGTCAACTCGGCCCAGGCCCAGAAGCTGGACCGGGTGATCCGCGCCCCGTTCTCGGGCCGCGTCGGCATCTCGGATATCGCCCCCGGCGCCTTGATCAGCCCAGGGACGGCGATCGTCAGCCTGGACGACATTTCGGTGATCCGTGTCGATTTTTCGATCCCCGACCGATATCTGACGACCCTGCGCATCGGCTTGCCGATCATGGCGCGGCCGGACGCGCTGCCGGGCGAGTCGTTCCAGGGCCGGATCGCTCAGATCGACACCCGCATCGACCCGGCGACCCGCGCCATCAAGGCTCGCGCCGAATTCCCCAACGCCGACGGCCGCTTGCGGCCCGGCATGCTGGTCAAGGTGGGCATCGACCAGGGCGTGAGGACCTCCGTCGCCGTGCCCGAGACCGCGGTCCAGTTCGAAGGAACCCAGGCGTCCGTCTTCCTGATCACCAAGGGACCCAAGGGCCAGATCGCCCGCCAAACCAATGTCGAGACCGGCCTTGATCAGGGCGGTTATGTCGAAATCCGCTCGGGTCTGAAGCCCGGCGACAAGATCGTCGCCGACGGCCTCAATCGCATCCAGGACGGCGCTTCGGTCGGCTCGGGCCAGGGCAAGCCGGGTAACGGCGGCGGCGAGCGCAAGGCCCGCTGATGATCTCCGATCTTTCCGTCCGTCGCCCGGTTTTCGCCGCCGTCGCGGCGATCATCCTGTGCGTCATCGGTCTGGCCGCCTTCACCGGCCTGCCGATCCGCGAACTGCCCAACGTCGACCCTCCGGTCGTCTCAGTCTCGACCAGCTATCGCGGCGCCTCCGCCGAGGTCATCGAAGAGCGCATCACCCAGGTGATCGAGCGCCAGGTGGCCGGCATCCAGGGCATCGACCGGGTGAACTCGTCCTCGCGCGACGGCCGCTCGCAGATCAACATCACCTTCACCCTGGACCGCGACCTCGACGACGCGGCCAACGACGTGCGCGACGCCGTCAGCCGGGTGGCGTCGAACCTGCCCGATCAGGCCGATCCGCCGCAGATCGCCAAGGCCAACGCCGACAGCTCGCCGATCATCATCCTGAACTTGACCTCGTCGACCCTGTCGCCGCTGGAGCTGGCCGACTACGCCGACCGCTATCTGGTCGAGCGCATGTCGACGGTTCCGGGCGTGGCCCAGGCCGGTCTGAACGGTCAGCTCTACGCCATGCGGATCTGGCTCAACCCGGACGCCATGGCCGCGCGCGGCGTGACGGTGGACGACGTCGAGACGGCGCTGAACAGCGAGAACGTCGAGCTGCCCGCCGGTTCGCTGGAGAGCGCGGCCAAGGACTTCACGATCCGCGTCAGCCGCGCCTATTCGAAGCCCGAGGACTTCGCCCAGCTGCCCGTGCGCGCCGCCGACGCCAATGGCTTCGTCGTCCGCCTGGGCGAAGTGGCTCGCGTTGAGGAGGGGTCCAACGAGCGTCGCAAGATCTTCCGCGGCAACGGCCAGAACCAGGTCGGCATCTTCCTGACCCGTCAGTCGCAGGCCAACGACGTGGCGATCTCCAAGGTCGTCGACGAGGAAGTCAAGGCCATCAACCAGACGCTGCCGCCGGGCACCCAGCTGGTCAAGGCCGTGGATAACTCGGTCTTCACCGCCGAGGCCATCCACGAGGTCTGGATCACCATGGGCATCTCGGTGGCCCTGGTCGCCCTGGTGAACCTGGTGTTCCTGGGCAGCTGGCGGTCGGCCCTGATCCCGTCGATCGTGGCTCCGATCTGCATCCTCTCGACCTTTATCGTCCTGGCCCCGCTGGGCTTCTCGCTGAACCTCCTGACGCTGCTGGCCCTGGTGCTGGCGGTCGGCCTGGTGGTCGACGACGCCATCGTCGTGGTCGAGAACATCCAGCGGCGGGTGGACGAGGGCGAACCCGCGCCGGTCGCGGCCCTTCGCGGCACGCGGCAGGTGTTCTTCGCCGTCGTGGCCACCACGGTCGTGCTGATCTCGGTGTTCGCCCCGCTGATGTTCCTGCCTGGCTATACGGGGCGCCTGTTCGTCGAGCTGGCGGTGGCGATCGCCGCGGCCGTCGGCTTCTCGGCCCTGCTGGCCTTCACCCTGTCGCCGATGCTGGCGTCCAAGCTGCTGAAGCCCGCCCATGGCGAGGGTTGGCTGGCGCGTCGGGTCGACTTCGCCATGGACAAGCTGCGCGACAGTTATCGCCATTCGCTGGACGTCTTGCTGGGCGCGCGGGCGGCGGGCTGGGCCACGGGTCTGGTGGTCCTGATCCTGGCCGGCGCGGCGACGGGCCTGTTCATCGCCCTGCCCAAGGAGATGGTGCCGGCCGAGGACCGCGGCCGCGTCGACGTCTCGATCAGCGGCCCCGAAGGCGCGGGCTTCGACTACACCATGCAGATCGCCAACCAGGTCGAGAAGGAACTGGCCAAGTATCGCGAGCAGGGCGTCGCCGATCGCACGATCATCGCCGTGCCGCGCTTTGGCCAGAGCCAGTTCAGCACCGGCAGCGGCGTGCTGGTCCTGAAGGACTGGGGCGAACGCGACAAGACCGCCGACGAGGTCGCGGCCGAACTGAACAGGACCTTGAGCAAGATCACCGGCGCGCGCGCCGTGGCGACCGTGCGCGGCGCCTTCCAGCGCGGCGCGGGCGGCGGCGGCACCAATGTCGACCTGATCGCGGTGGGCAACGACTATGTGCAGCTGGCCAACTGGCTGAAGCCGATCCTGGCGGCGGCGCAGGACAACCCCGGCTTCTCGCGGCCGCGCATCGACTACGAGCCGACCTCGCCGCGCCTGTCGGTGCAGATCGATCGCGACAAGGCCGCCAGCCTGGGCGTGTCGACCCAGTCGATCGGCCGGGCGCTCGAGACGATGTTCGGCTCGCGTCGGGCCACGACGTACATCAAGAACGGCCAGGAATACGACGTGATCCTGCAGTCGGAGCTGGAGCAGCGTCGCAGCGTCGACAACCTCAACCAGCTGCAGGTTCGCACCAAGGCCGGAACGCTGGTGCCGCTGTCGACGGTGGTCACCACCGAGCTGCGGGGCGATACGCCCGACCGTCCGCGCGTGGACCGTCTGCGCTCGGTGACCTTGACCGCCCAGCTGGCGCCAGGCTTCACGGTCGAGGAGGCCGTGCGCTTCCTGGAGGCCCAGGCCGACGCCCGTCCGACGCCTGGCGTCAGCATCAAATGGGGCGGCCAGGCCAAGGACTATCTGGAGGCGTCCGGCGCGGTCGGCGTCGCCTTCGGCTTCGCGCTGCTGCTGGTCTTCCTGGTGCTGGCCGCGCAGTTCGAAAGCTGGATCCACCCGGCCGTGATCATGCTGACCGTCCCCCTGGCCGTGCTGGGCGGGCTGTTCGGCCTGCTGGTGATGGGCTCGACCATCAACACCTACAGCCAGATCGGCCTGATCATCCTGGTGGGCATCGCCGCCAAGAACGGCATCCTGATCGTCGAGTTCGCCAACCAGCTGCGCGACGAGGGCCTGAAGGTGCGCGAGGCGGTCATCGAGGCCGCGGCCCTGCGCCTACGCCCGATCGTCATGACCTCGATCGCCACGGCCATGGGCGCGCTGCCCCTGATGCTGTGGACGGGGGCCGGCGCGGGCAGCCGTCAGACCATCGGCTCGGTGATCTTCATGGGCGCGATCGTGGCCACGTTGCTGACGCTGTTCGTCGTGCCGGTGTTCTACAACCTGCTGGCGCGCTTCACGAAGTCGCCGGAATGGACCGCCCGTCAGATCGAGGACTACGAGGCCCGGGAGCGGGGCGAGAGCGACGTCACGCCGGCGTAAGGCTATCGAGCGCGTCGGGGTGACCGGCGCGCTCGAGCGGCGTCAGGGTCTTGGCCGGTCGATTTCGAGAACTTCCAGTCGCCAGAAGAGGCCGTCGCGCAGGGTGTAGCGATGGCGGACCATCAGGTCCGACCACAGCTTGCCCGCCAGGTTCCAGACGACCTGATTAGCCAGCACGACGATGCGACCCTCGTCGTCCAGCTCCACCTTGACCGGCGTCATCTCGATCCGCAGCGCGCGATCGTTATAGGCCCAGTAGTCGCGGACAGCCTCGGGGCTGTCCAGCGTTCCGCCGCGCGTCAGGTCCGGCCATTCCAGATGCGGGTGCGCCAGGGCGCGAAACGCCGTGAAATCGCGCCGCTGGTTGGTGTCGTAGAGGCGCTCGACCCGCGCCTGGATGTCGGGCGGAGCCGGTTTCACGTCACGGCGCCGGTTTGTAGCCCGTCTCGACCTTCAGATAGGCGATCAGGTCCACCCGGTCCTGCGGGTTCTTGAGGCCCGCGAAGGTCATCTTGGTGCCGGGCATGAAGCCGCGCGGGTCGGCCAGCCACTTGTCCAGATGCTCGGCGTCCCAGGTGAAACCGGCGGCCTTCACGGCGTCGGAATAGCTGTAGCCGGGCTTGGAGCCCGCCTTGCGGCCGAAAACCCCGTAGAGGTTCGGGCCGGTCATGTCCGGACCGCCCTGCGTGATCGTGTGGCACGAGCGGCAGAGGGCGAACTTGCTCTGGCCATTGGCGAGGTCGCCGGTGTTGTAGGGGGCGGGCAGGGCGGCCAGGGCCGCGGCCTTATCGGCGTCGGTCGGGGCCACCGCCGCGGGGGCCGAGGCCGGCGCGTCCGCCGGCGCCTCCGAGGAGCTGCCGCCGTCCCTCGAGCAGGCGACCAGCGAGGCGGCGAGGAGGGCGAAGGCGGTCAGTTTCAGCGTGCGCATGAGGGTTCCCGACTGACGTTTCGCCGCGGGCTCTGCGACGCCGCGACGCATTCCAAAACCTTATAAAATCTGGGCCCCGGCCTTGTCACCTAACAAGGGTCCCTAACAGTCAAGCCTGCGACAATTGGCGATATCTATGTGATTCTCTAAGCGAAAAGTGAAATCGCAAACCGTGGGTTCGCACATAACTATTTGACGCTCGTTAACCATAAATCTTACCCCTTTTCCCACGGAGCGGGCTGGCTCCGGGCAGGGCTGGAAAACAAGATCATGGACTGGAGCGAAGAACGCACAGCGACCCTCAAGAAGCTGTGGCTGGAGGGGCTCAGCGCGAGCCAGGTCGCGCGGCAACTGGGCGGCGTCAGCCGCAGCGCGGTGATCGGCAAGGTGCACCGCCTGGGCATCACGGTCCGCGAGACGCCGGTTCGCCAGCGCGCTTCGTCCATCCGCGTTCCGTCGCGCATGGCCTCCCGCCAACGCCCCGTCCGCGAAGCGACTTCTGTCGCCCGTCCGGCCGCTGCGTTCGAGCGGGTCGAGGAAGGTCTGCCGCCGACCTCCGGCATCCTGGGCCTGGGCGCCCACTCGTGCCGCTGGCCGATCGGCCATCCCGACAGCGAGGACTTCGGCTTCTGCGGTCGTCCCAAGGTCAGCGCCCGCGGCTCGTACTGCGAGCAGCACAGCCAGGGCGCCTTCCGCCGGGGCGGCTCGAACGAGGCCCTCGAAGCCTGGGCCCTGAAGGGCGTCAACGAAAAGCGTGTCCAGCCCATCCTGGGCTGAACCGACCCTGTTTCCTTTTCCCATTCCTTTCACGCACGATCGCCGAGACACCCCCATGAACATGGTCCTGATCGAGAACGTCGCCGGCAGCAGCCAAGTGATCACCATCATCGAGGAGTTCGCCGGTCACTCGGTGTCGCGCGACCTCAATCCTGGTGACCACGCCGAGATCCCGGTCAACCAGTTCAAGTCGATCACCGTGCGCGAGACCTATCCCGACGACTGGCTCACCCGCGGCCGCAACCGCAATCGCGCGGCGGTCGACGCCTGAGCCGGGAGCCCGTGTCTAGGGGTCAATTTCCCGCTTAAATTGAACGAAATGACCCCGCGAAGCCTTTCGCGGGGTTTTTCGTTTCCGTTTCGGCCGCGCTGATTGCGTGGGCGTTAACCTTGTGACAGACAGGGCGCCGCTTTGCGGGGGAGCAAAACGACTATGCGTGAGGGGGAAGAGCGCGCGGGGGTGGTAGAAGACCACGCTCTGCCGCTGCCGAGCTATCTGAGTTATCTACTCTACCAGACCGAGCAGCATCGCCGCGCGATGGCCGCGGACCTGCTATCGCGCCATGGGCTGAGTTTCCCGAAATGGGTGGCGATGATCTCGCTGCGCCGGTTCGGCGACCTGTCGATGACGCGGCTGGCCAAGCTGTCGGCCACGGACCGCACGACGCTGACCCGATCGATCGACAGCCTGATCGCCGATGGCCTGGTCCGCCGCGAGGCCTCGCCGGCCGATCGCCGCATCGTGGTCATCGGGCTGACCGACGCCGGTCGAGCCTTGCTCGCGAAGATCCGCGCCGAGATCCGCCCCCTGAACCAGGATGTCTGCGCCAACCTCACGCCCGAGGAGCAGGCCGCCATGACGCGCGGCTTGCAGAAGATGCTGGGCGGCCTGATCGCCGAGCCGGACTGGAAGGACGACGTCCTGGCGTTCAGCGCGCCGGCGCCGTTGGAGACGGCCTAGTCGTCGAACCGGACCCGGCCGCGTCCGGATTTCACCGTCCCGCGCTTTGCCTTGGTCTCCAGCCGCTTGAGCTTGCTGGAATAGGTCGGCTTGGTCGCCTTGCGCGGCTTGGGCTTTTCGGTGGCGCGGCGGATCAGGTCGACGAGACGCGCCTGGGCGTCCTGGCGGTTCATCTCCTGCGAGCGCGAACCCTGGGCGAACAGGATCAGCACGCCGTCCTGGGTCAGGCGGCTGCCGGCCAGCTTTTCCAGCCGCGTCTTCACATCCTCGGGCAGGGACGGGGAGTTGCGGACATCGAAGCGCAGCTCCAGCGCAGTCGAGGTCTTGTTGACGTGCTGGCCGCCGGGGCCCGAGGCGCGCGTGGCCTTCCAGACCAGCTCGTCCTCGTCGACCCGCAGCCAGGACGTGATCTCGATCATCTCGGAACCGCCCGCTTGGCCTTGACCACCAGCTGATCCAGCGCCTGCAGGAAGCGCGAGCGGTCGGCGTTGGCGAAGGCGGCGGGCCCCTTGGTGACCTCGCCCATCGAGCGCAGGTGCTCGCCGATCGAGCGCGAGGCCAGGGCCGAGCCGATCATGTCGTGGCTGAAGACGCGCCCGTTCGGGGCCACGGCCGCGCCGCCGGCCTTCAGGACGCGATCGGCCAGCGGGATGTCGTTGGTCACCACCACGTCGCCAGGCCGCACGCGCTCGGCGATCCAGTCGTCCGCCACGTCCGGCCCGGCGTCGACCACGATCTGCTCGATGATCGGCGTCTGGGGCACGCGGATCCAGCTGTTGGACACCACGAAGGTCTTGAAGCCGTGGCGGGCGGCGACCTTGTAGGCCTCGTCCTTCACGGGGCAGGCGTCGGCGTCGATGAAGAGCGTGGCGGCCATCGCGCGACCCGGGAAAAGAGAGTGGTGCCGGCTGAGGGGATCGAACCCCCGACCTTCGGTTTACAAAACCGCTGCACTACCGCTGTGCTAAGCCGGCATGGGTCTTTGACCCGAGGTCAGGGCTTATGCCGTTTGCCGGCGCGGACGGCAAGATGGCGCGATGGCGGAAGGCGTGCACCAAATCCTCCCCCTGTGGGGGAGGCGGTCCTAAGGACCGGAGGGGGGCGTGGCCGGGTCGGCAGGACTTCCCCCTCCGTCGGCTGCGCCGACACCTCCCCCGCTGGGGGGAGGATTTTACGAGCGTTCGCGGCGCTCCATGATCCGCGTATCCGGAATCGAACCGAACGATTTCAAGCCCTTCTCACTTTTACACGCCGCTGGATCATCCGCGTTGAAACCGCGCGCACAATCATGGCTGTCCCCGTCGCGGGGGAGGGCGCTTGGATCCGGCCCAATGCGGCGGCGGGGGTAGGCTGAGCGGGGCCGCTTTCGGTTCCCGGCCGGTCCGAAGGTCGTCGCATCCTCGGAAGGGGATCGGCGGGCGATCGGGCGGCCGTCGGGATCCCATCGAAGGCGGGTCGACAGGGCGGTGATCGGTAAAGCCGCCTATCGTGGATCGCCGAGCTGGAGACGGTAGAGCCGATCCAGTTGGTCCATGCCCGTCCGGGGGGAACGGAGGCCCGAGCAGATAACGCTCACGCCCGCCGTCCTCATGGAAACAACAGTCTGGCGGAGCGGTCGACGAGCCGAAACGCTATCAAACCTTACGGTCTCCGGGTTCGCCCGGCCGCTCCGTCGCCTCCCCATCCCTTCAGCGAGCGATCGCGTGAAGCCGAGGAAACACGCCCCTCCCCTGGATGGGGAGGGGTAGGGGTGGGGTGGTCACGGCAGTCGATGCCGCGCGCCACCACCACCTCATCAGTCACCCCATCCCCGGCCCTTCCCCATCAAGGGGAAGGGAGAGTGCTACTTCAGAGATCGAACCGCACCCCCTGGGCCAGCGGCAGGGCCCCGGAATAGTTCACGGTCGCGGTCTGGCGGCGCATGTACTGCTTCCAGCTGTCCGAACCGCTCTCGCGGCCGCCGCCGGTCTCCTTCTCGCCGCCGAACGCGCCGCCGATCTCGGCGCCCGAGGGGCCGATGTTGACGTTGGCGATGCCGCAGTCGCTGCCGGCGGCCGACAGGAAGGCCTCGGCCTCGCGGACGTCGTTGGTCATCACACAGGAGGACAGACCCTGGGGAACGTCGTTCTGGATCGCCACCGCCTCGTCGAAGTCCGCGTACGGCACGACGTGCAGCAGGGGCGCGAAGGTCTCGCGCTGCATGCACGGCGCGGGGGCGGGCAGGCGGGCCAGGGCCGGGCGGACGTAGAAGGCCTCGGGCCACTGATCGGCCAGCAGGCGCTCGCCGCCGCTGACGGTCCCCCCCTCGGTCCGGACGGCGCCCATCGCGGCGACGAAGGCGTCATAGGCCTGGCGATCGATCAGCGGACCGAGAAGCGTCTTGCCCTCGCGCGGATCGCCGACCGGCAGGCGCTGGAAGGCGGTCTCGACCGCGTCCGAGACCTTGTCGACCAGGCTTTCGTGGACGATCAGCCGGCGCAGGGACGTACAGCGCTGGCCGGCGGTGCCGGCGGCCGAGAAGACGATGGCGCGCAGGGCCAAAGAGAGGTCGGCCGAAGGCGTGACGATCATGGCGTTGTTGCCGCCCAGCTCCAGGATCGAGCGGCCGAAGCGTTCGGCGACCAGCGGGGCGAGCGCCTTGCCCATGCGCGTGGAGCCGGTGGCGCTGACCAGCGGGATGCGCGGATCGCGGGCCAGGCGCTCGCCCGCGTCGCGGCCGCCCTGGACCACCGACACCAAGCCTTCGGGCGCGTCGCCGAAGCGAGCCAGGGCGCGCTCGAGAATGGCGTGGGTGGCCAGCGCCGTGAGCGGCGTCTTCTCGGACGGCTTCCAGATCACCGGATCGCCGCAGACCAGGGCCAGGCACGCGTTCCAGGCCCAGACGGCGACCGGGAAGTTGAAGGCGCTGATCACCGCGACCGGACCCAGCGGGTGCCAGGTCTCGCGCATGGCGTGGCCCGGACGCTCGGACGCGATGGTCAAGCCGTGCAACTGGCGCGACAGGCCGACGGCGAAGTCGCAGATGTCGATCATCTCCTGGACCTCGCCGGCCGCCTCCGAGGCGATCTTGCCGGCTTCCAGGGTGACGAGGGCGGCCAGATCGGACTTGGCCGCGCGCAGTTCCTCGCCGAACAGGCGCACCAGTTCGCCGCGTCGCGGGGCGGGGACCACGCGCCAGGCGTCGAAGGCGCGACGGCCGGCCGCGACCTTGGCCTCGATCTCGCGGGCGTCGTCGAAGGCGACATGGGTCAGGACGGAGCCGTCGATCGGGCTGCGCACCGGCTGGCCGGCGTCGGCGGGGCGCGCCGGGACGCCCAGCTTGTCCAGCAGGTCGCGGGCGTGGGCGGCGGGAGTCGGGAAGGGCTGGGTCATGCCTCTGGAAAACGCTCCCCGCGGGTTCGGGTCAAGCCCTTGGCGGCGGCGTTGCGCGGCGCGCGTCGAGCGGCTAGGGACGGGTCAAGCAGGAGAACCCCCATGGCGCAGGCTAAACTCATCGACGGCAAGGCTTTCGCGGCCGATCTGCGGGCCAAGATCGCCGAGGAGGTGGCCGAGCTGAAGGCCAAGCACGGCGTGACGCCGGGCCTGGCGGTCGTGCTGGTCGGCGAGGATCCGGCCAGTCAGGTCTATGTCCGCAACAAGGGCGAACAGACCGAAGCCGCCGGCATGTACTCCGAGACCCATCGCTTGCCGGCCGAGACCAGCCAGGACGAGCTGCTGGCCGTCGTCGCCAAGCTGAACGCCGATCCCAAAATCCACGGCGTGCTCGTCCAGTTCCCGGTGCCGCCGCACATCAGCCAGATGGACGTCGTGGCGGCGCTGTCGCCGGACAAGGACGTCGACGGCCTGACCGTGACCAACGCCGGCCGCCTGGCCAGCGGCCTGCCGGCCCTGACGCCCTGCACGCCGCTGGGCTGCATGATGCTGCTGAAGGACACGCTGGGCGACCTGTCGGGCAAGAACGCCGTCGTGATCGGCCGCTCGAACCTGATGGGCAAGCCGATGGCCCAGATGCTGCTGGCGGCCGACTGCACCGTGACCATCGCCCACTCGCGGTCGAAGGATCTGCCGGGCAT
>Ga0247725_1000674_pt1 | contig 21967 bp, 20 predicted proteins | sample OKSTACKMCFT3sol_FD_183021 | JGI IMG/M metagenome (GOLD analysis project Ga0247725, IMG submission 183021) | Subsurface sediment microbial communities from gas well in Oklahoma, United States - OK STACK MC-FT3-sol | ecosystem: Environmental > Terrestrial > Deep subsurface > Rock core/Sediment...
GCCCCGCGGCGAATAGACCCGTCGTCAGAACGCGGCCTGGAATTCGTTGCCGTTGTTGTCGCGCAGCCAGACTTCGGCCTGCCGGTCGTCGCGCAGGTCGAAAGTCAGCGTGGGGTTCTCGCTAACCGCCGGGAACAGCTCGATACGCCCCAACACCTGACCATCGGCATCGCGCAGCTCAGCTTCTTCGATGTAAAACTCGGGGATGCCGCCGACCAGACCGTTGTCCATCGGGTGCGAAACCTGCAGGCGCAGGCGGCTGTCCTCACCACGTACGAAGCGCTTGCCCAGCACTTGCCCCAGGCGTTCCTCCCAGCCAGCCTCGGCACGTACCACGCTGGGCGCGGTACAGCCGCCACCTGCCGCCTCGACGCGAGCCGAGCCGATATGCCAGACGCCATCGTCGGTGAGCACCGCCGCGCGAATCGGCGTAGCCTGCTCGACACGGATGCGAATGGCCAGGCTCGGCTCCAGATGCTCACCAGGGGCGAAGTCGAAAATAAGCGGGATAGGATTGAGCTCGGCCCAGGCGAGAATGCGCTTGACCTTGCCACGGTAGGCGCTGGCGTCGATCTGGATCGGCACCTGGCGCGCATCCTCGGCGAACGGCGGTACATCGAGGCGAATCCTGTCGTCAAAGACGAAGGCCTCACCGTTGAGCAGACGCTGGTGGTAGTAGTCCCACATCACCGAGGTGACCGGATCGGGCGCGGTGGCCCTTGCTTCCCAGGCCCAGGCAAACAGGGCCAGCAACATCAGGCTACGCCAATCCATCGCCCACCTCCGGCTCGACGCTTATTGGTATTGTTCCGGCTTCTCAAAGCGCAGCCCGTAGCGCGCGTACAGGCGTTCGAGCGAGCCGTCGAGAATCAGGTTTTCCAGCTGTTCTTCCAGGGCATAGGCCAGTTGCCGATTGGTTTCGTGCACCGCCATGCCGATTTCCCAGATCTGCCGGCCCATGTCCGGATAGGCGTTCTCGGCCAGCGCCAGCTGCGGGTCATTGGCCTCGTGCAGCAGCCAGTCCACCTCGCCACGCAGCGCCATCACCGCATCCACTTCACCACCCTGCATGGCCGCAAAAGCCAGCTTCGGCGTTGGGTAATGGCGGGTTTCCTGGCTGAGCATGCCGCCCTGCACCGAACTCAGGTAGAACGAGGGCACACTCTCGACTTCCACGCCCACTGGATGCTGGCGCAACGCAACGATGCTCGACACCTCGGGCAGACGCCGACGATCGAACGCCAGTTGCCAGCGCTCGCGCTGATAGGGGCCGAACATCACCACGCGTTCGTTGACCAGCTCGCCCAGCTCATTGCGCATCTGCGCGTAGTCGCGGTCGTAAGGCACGCGCAACATCACATCGGCCAACTTCCCCTGCGCGGTCACCCGGCCACGCCAGATGTAGTCACGCAGGTCATCGTCGAGTTTTTCGCCTGGCGGCGCCCACATTACTTCCAGCTGCAGCCCAAGCCCTTCGGCCAACGCCTTGGCCAACTCGTAGTCGACGCCACGTGGCTGACCGTCCTGCTCGTAACTGTAGGGCGGGAAGTTCTGGTACAGCGCCACGCGCAGGATGCCCGACTCGGTGATGCGGTCGAAGTCGCGCACCTGCGCCTGGGCCGTACCCTGGCACAGCAGCAGGCCACACAAGAGGATCAACAGGCGCATGACGCGAGCGCTTATGAAGAAATTGTCGCGAGCGATGGCAGGTCGCGCTGGGCCTGCGCGTAGCAAGCGGAATGTATTGAAATACATGAGCATTGCGAGCACCGCCGAAACGCGAGATGCCGAGCGCAGCAGATTTATCATCAAGCGCTTACTCCTCGACGTGCACGCTCTCCAGGTAGCTACGCACAGCCCACAATGCTTCCTGGCTAAGGAAGTCGGCCATCTTCGGCATGTACACGCGGCCATCGCGCACCGCACCGTTGATCACCCGTTCCTTGTACCACTCGTCACCCATGGCACCCAGCTCGAGCAGGCGCAGGTCCGGGGCGATACCGCCGGACTTGGCTTCCAGGCCGTGGCAGGCGGCGCAGTTCTGGTTGTAGGCCGACGCGCCGATCTCGATGGCGCGTGGGTTGTCGCGATAGGGGTTCTCGTCCAGCCATTGATCACCCAGCGGTTCCAGACCATCAGTGTTCACCGCCTGCGGTACCACATCGCCGTGAGCCCAAAGGTTGGTCGATGCGGCGAGCAACAGCAGCGCCAAGGTGGATTGGATCTTCTTGTTCATGGCTAGGACCTCATCTAATGCACGCAAGACAGCCCTTACAGAGCTCGTGGCGACCATCTTAGAAAGGCCGTGCAACGCGCCGAATGCTGCTTTGGTGGTCGCGTTCTAGTCCCTTGGTAGTAGGGCTTGGGAGGGGGTGCGCGTGATGCCTTGGCAGCAAGGCCAAGTCATGGCCCGGTCGGGAAATCCTCCCGGCAAAGGCGGGAGTTTTTCCGTAGGCGCAAAGGTGGCCGGGTTCCACCATCGGCTTGCCACTGCGGCGATCACTTTCTTCAACGGGAAGCACAACCATGACAACAAGAAACCTACCCAGCACCCCGCGCCCCCTGGCGCTTGCCCTGATGCTGGCCGGTGGCCTGGCGCTGAGCCAGGGCGCGCTCGCCAAACCGGTCACCTGGGACGACATTGCCAATGACCACCTCACCACCAGCAACGTGCTGCAGTACGGCATGGGCACCAACGCCCAGCGCTGGAGCCCACTGGCTCAGGTCAACGCCGACAACGTGTTCAAGCTGACTCCGGCGTGGAGCTACTCCTTCGGTGACGAGAAGCAGCGCGGCCAGGAATCGCAGGCCATCATCCACGACGGCGTGGTCTACGTGACCGGCTCCTACTCACGCGTGTTCGCCCTCGACGCCAAGACCGGCAAGCGCCTGTGGACCTACAGCCACCGCCTGCCCGACGACATCCGCCCGTGCTGCGACGTGGTCAACCGTGGCGCCGCCATCTATGGCGACAAGATCTACTTCGGCACCCTCGATGCCCGCGTCGTGGCGCTGAACAAGGACACCGGCAAGGTGGTGTGGAACAAGAAATTCGGTGATCACTCCGCCGGCTACACCATGACCGGCGCGCCGACCATCGTCAAAGACGGCAAGACCGGCAAGGTGCTGGTCATCCACGGCAGCTCAGGCGATGAATTCGGCGTGGTCGGCAAGCTGTTCGCCCGCGATCCGGAGACTGGCGAAGAAGTCTGGATGCGTCCGTTCGTCGAAGGCCACATGGGCCGCCTGAATGGCAAGGAAAGTACCCCGACCGGCGACGTCAAAGCGCCGAGCTGGCCGGATGATCCCAACCACCCGACCGGCAAGAAGGAAGCCTGGAGCCAGGGCGGTGGTGCGCCGTGGCAGAGCGCCAGCTTCGATGCCGAGACCAACACCATCATCATCGGCGCCGGCAACCCGGCGCCGTGGAACGGCTGGGCGCGGACCAGCGACGGCGGCGACCCCAAGGACTACGACAGCCTGTACACCTCCGGCCAGGTCGGCGTCGACCCCACCACCGGTGAAGTGAAGTGGTTCTACCAGCACACCCCGAACGACGCCTGGGACTTCTCCGGCAACAACGAGCTGGTGCTGTTCGACTACAAGGACAAGGACGGCAAGGTCACCAAGGCCACCGCCCACGCCGACCGCAACGGCTTCTTCTACGTGGTCGACCGCAGCAACGGCAAACTGAAAAATGCCTTCCCCTTTGTCGACAAGATCACCTGGGCCAGCCACATCGACCTGGAAACCGGTCGCCCGGTAGAGAATCCGGGGCAACGCCCGCCGAAGCCCAAGCCCGGTGAAAGCAAGGGTGAAGTGGTCGAAGTCTCCCCGCCGTTCCTCGGCGGCAAGAACTGGAACCCGATGGCCTACAGCCAGGACACCGGCCTGTTCTACGTCCCGGCCAACCACTGGAAGGAGGACTACTGGGCCGAGGAAGCCACCTACAAAAAAGGCTCCGCCTACCTGGGCATGGGCTTTCGCATCAAGCGTCTGTTCGACGATCACGTCGGCATCCTGCGCGCGATGAACCCGACCACCGGCAAGGTCGCCTGGGAGCACAAGGAGCGCCTGCCGCTATGGGCCGGCGTACTGGCCACCAAAGGCAACCTGGTATTCACCGGCACCGGCGACGGCTACTTCAAGGCCTTCGACGCCAAGAACGGTAAGGAGCTGTGGAAGTTCCAGGTCGGCACCGGAATCATCTCCCCGCCCGTCACCTGGGAACAGGACGGTGAGCAGTACATCGGCGTAACTGCCGGCTACGGCGGCGCCGTGCCGCTGTGGGGCGGCGACATGGCCGAGCTGACCAAACCGGTTGCCCAGGGCGGTTCCTTCTGGGTGTTCAAACTGCCGAGCTGGGACAAAGCCAGCGCCCAACGCTAAAGGCTGAACGCATGGCGCACCTGGTGCGCCATGCATGCTACCTGTGGGAGGGGCTTTAGCCGCGACTGCCTCACCCACCATCCCATTCGAGGACTCGCCATGAACTACCTGCCCCTGCTTATCCCGGTCCTGCTGCTGGTAATCGGCAGCCACGCCATCGGCGCCGAGACCGACAACGACGGAGTACCGCAGATCAACGGCTGCCGCATCGAACCCGACAGCCAATGCCCCAACGCCAACCTGCGCGGCGCCGACCTGCGCAACCTGGACATGCGCCGCATGAATCTTTCCGGCGCCGATCTTTCCGGCGCGGATCTGCGCCACGTCAACCTTGACCTGGCCAACCTGGAAAAGGCCAAGCTGCGCGGCGCCAAACTCAACCGCGCCAGCCTGCAACAGAGCAACCTGCGCCTGGCCGACCTGTCCGGCGCCAGCCTGGTGGCCATCAGTGGCTGGGGCCTGTTCGCCCAGGCCGCGCAGTTCGAAGGCGCCGACATGCGCGCCGCCAACCTGGAGTTCGCCCGCCTCTCCGGCGCCAAGCTGCACAACGTCCAGTTGCAGGCGGCCAACTTGGAAATGACCTGGCTGAGCAAGGCCGATCTGAAAGGTGCGCATCTGCAAGACGCTAACCTGCAGGAAGTGAAGCTCGGCGGCTCCAACCTGGAGAATGCCAACCTCACCGGCGCGCGCACCCGCTTCGGCAACTTCCAGGACGCCAACATGCCCGGCTGCGTGCAATGCCCCAAGGGCTGGGACTGATCCCCGCCCGTACCCCCCAAAAAAACATCGTAGGGCGGGCCGGGCGGCGATCCGCTTCAGCCCACCAACGAAGCGCACAGCCAACACCAACCCGTCGTTTACCCCGTAGGAGCGGCTGGCAGCATTTCGTTTCAGCCGCGAAGCGCTCATGAACATCGCGGCTGAAGCCGCTCCTACGGTCTGCGGCCGAACGCTGATTTGCGTAGGAGCGGCTTCAGCCGCGAACCCACCCTGAATCAAGCACTCTCCAACCCCACCCGCACCACCCCACTATCAATCGCCAAATGCACCAACTCCGCCTGCGAGCTGATCTGCAATTTGTTCTTTACCAAAGTCTGATAATTGGACAGGGTCTTGGCGCTGATGCACAGCTTCTCGGCGATCTGCCGAGGTGGCAGGCCGCGGGCGAGCATGACGAAGATTTCGAACTCGCGCTGGGTCAGTTCGCGCAGGCGCGGATCGAGGCCATCGCTGCTGGCAGGGTTGCAGGCCAGCTGGGTCGCCAACTGCTGCTCGATATAGGCGTGACCGGCTGCGGTACGTTTGACCGCCTCCACCAGCACTTCCGGCGACGAGTTCTTGGTCAGGTAGCCGATGGCGCCGGCGTCCAGCGCCTGGCGCACCAGGGGCAGTTCGTCGTGCATGCTGAAGAACAGCACGCGCAGTTGCGGCAGGCGCTGACGCAGGCGGCGGGTGGTTTCCAGACCGCTGATGCCGGGCAAGCCGATGTCCATGATCACCAGGTTGGGAATCTCCTCCTGCACCCGTTGCAGAGCCTGTTCGCCATCGCAGGCTTCACGCAGCTGCACCTCCGGCAACAGCGCGCGCAGCAGGCTGGCGTAGCCCTGGCGCACCACGGCGTGATCGTCCACCAATAGAATCTTCATGACGCGGCCTCCAGAGGGATGTTCAGACACAACGCCCAGCCGGCTTGCGGTCGACTGTGCAGGCGCAGTTCGCCGCCGAGGCTGCGGCTGCGTTCGCGCATCGAGCGCAGGCCGATGCCGGGGCGCAGCGGCAGCGCGGTGCCCTGGCCGTTGTCGCGCACCAACAGGCGCAGGCCCTGGCCACGGCGTTGCAGGCGAATGCGTACTTCGCTGGCATCGGCATGGCGAGCGACATTGGTCAGCGCCTCCTGCACCAGGCGATAGAGATGGGCCTTGCTCGCCAGCGTCAGGCTTGGCAGTTGTTCGCTCAGTTGCAGGCGGCAGCGAATGCCTTGCGCCTGCTGCCAGTCGGCGGCCAGTTGCTGCAGCGCCGGGCCGAGTTCCAGACGCTCCAGCACCACCGGGTAGAGGTCGCGGATCAGGCTGCGAAAGCCCTGCTGCAGGCGCTCGCAGTTGTCGTCGAGCAGGCGCGCGGTGTCCTGCACCTGCTGCGGCCGGTCAGCAATCACCTTGAGCAGGCAGGCCTGGGCGCGAATGCCGCTGAGGTATTGGCCGAGGTCGTCATGCAGGGTCTGACCGAGGCGCGTGCGCTCGCGCTCCTGCAGTTCCAGCAGCGCCTGGGTCAGCTCGGCGTTGTCCGCCTGCACCTGCTGCAGGGTGATGGCCATCTCGTTGAAGTGCGCCGCCAGGTGTTTGGCCTCGGCCAGGCTGTGGTCATGCAAGCGCGTATCGAAGTGACCGGCGCCGACCTGGCGCAGGCCGGCGAGCAGTTCGTCCAGCACACACCGGGCCCGGCGCACGGCAAAGCGAATGGTCAGCAGGCTGAGGATCAGGGCGAAGGCGCTAAGCAGCAGCAGTTGCAGCAGCGAGTCCTGGATTTCCTCGATTTCATCGAAAGGGTCGAGGGTAATGTGCAACACGCGGCCCTCTGCCAGCGGCCAGGCATCGGCCACCAGTGAGGCCGAGCCCAGCAGGCGTTCGGCGATCCAAAGCTCGATGGCACTTTCGGTTTGCTGCTTGGGCTCTTCGCCCGGGCGCAGCCAGCTCACGCGGATATGCCGCAGGTTCTCGGTCAGCTCCGGACGCAGGCTGCCGGGGTTGCTGCGCGCCACTTCGCCCAGGTACTCGACCACCGCCTCGGCCGCCAGCAACTCGCGGCGCACGTCGTGGCCGGACTGGCGCAACAACAGCGCCAGCCCGGCCAGGGTGACCAGCACGAACAGCAGGCTGACGCCGAGGTTGATGCGACCGAGGGCGGTCATCTACTTGACCACGCTACTTGACAACAAAATGGCCGAGCATGCCCTTGCCCTCCAGGCCCTTGGCGTAGAAGCGGTATTTGCCCGGCTTGACCGGCAGGAAGAAGATCTCCGCCTCGCCGGCGTCCTCGAACTCCAGCTCGGTGAGGGTGATCGCCTTGATCTCCACACCGCCGGCCTCGACCTTGCGCAGATAGATGGCGGTGGCGAACTCAGGCGCCTGGAAGGCGTATTCCTTCTGTCCGCTGGCGATGATCTTGAGCTGGTAGGCCTGGCCGGTTTCCAGCTGGTATTCGGTCTGCGACATGAAGTAGTCGCTATCGTCGTTACCCAGCACCAGGTCAGGCAATGCCACCGGGCGGCGGGTCATATCACCGGCTGCATGCAGTTGATCGACACCGAGCAGGCTGATGATCAGCAACAGCGGCAGTAGCAGGGCCTTGAAAATACGCATGGCGTTCACCTGTTCTTGTTATTGGACGTCGCCTGCCATGCTAGGAAGTAAAGGCCCACACCGGGTTACTACCTTGGTACTGCCCAGCTGGTACTTTGGGCATATTTCCCGCCAGATCCGGGCCGAATGCCCATCGCCCCTGCCCTACCCGCCACCAACGGCGCATCCATCCGCCACCACCGAACTAAATACCGCACGTACCCGGCTTGTTAGCCTAATTCACCGCTTCCACCCTCTGGAGTACCGCCATGCGTCATCTCGCCTGCCTGCTGCTGGGCACACTGCTGAGCACGCCGCTGAGTGCCGGCGACGACGAACAAACGCGTATCGCCCGCGAGATGATCCAGGTGCTGGACGCCTATGCGGTATACAAGATGGGCGACTTCGATGAGGCCTTAGAGCGCTATCGCCAGCTCGCCGAAGCCGGTAACCGCCAGGGCATGCTCAACCTCGGCAACATGTACGCCGCCGGTCTGGGCACCGCAGCCGACCTCGAGCAGGCGTTGACCTGGTACCAGCGCGCCGCCGATGCGGGTGACGCCATCGGCATGTACGAGGTAGCCCGCGCCCATGACCTGGGGCTGGGCACCGAGGCCGACCCGGACCAGGCGGCGCAGTGGTATCGACGTGCTGCCGAGCAGGACAACGCCGAGGCGCAGTGGACGCTGGGTGAACGCCTGTACAAGCAAGGCCAGCACAGTGACGGGCTGAGCTGGATACGGGCTGCGGCCAGGCAGGGAGAACATCCGCAGGCCCAGCAGTTTCTCGCCAGCCGCGAAGGCAGCCGCACCACCATCACCCCGACCGAGCACGAACGCCGCGCCTCACTGGCGGCCCTCGCGACGGTCGACCAGGCAGCCCAACGCCAGGATGCCGCGGCACTGGTGACGCTAATCGACGATGACGCGCAGATCCTGGTGCGCCTGCCGCACGAGCGTAACTGGCAGCATCTGAGCAAGGCGCAGCTGCGCACGCTCTGGCAGCAGACCTTTGCCCAGGCCGACGAGTACAGCTACCAGCGCAATGAGCCCGAACTGATAAACGCAGGCGGCACTATCCTGGCCTTCTCGCTGATCCGGGAGAAGCTGAAACGCGGCGACCGGATACAGCAGCTGGAAATTCGCGAAAACGCCCAGTTACGCGTCCGCGACGGCAAGGCCAGCATCCATGGCCTGCGCCTGGATATCCGCCAACAAGGCGAGTAAAGGCCTTGAAAAACGGCCCTGAAGAGCTACGACCTTTGTACTAAGCCGGCGCTACCTTGGGCATATTTCCCGACCTGGCGACGCTTCCTATGCTGGCGACAACCTCTGCAGGAGTTGCCCCATGCACCGGATCAGCTGCCATCTATTGTTCTGCCTAACTGCTGCGCTCGGCCTGGCGACGAGTGCGGTAGCAGATGAACTGCAGATACGCATCGGCTACCTGGGCCACCTGCCGCCGCGCGGCCCGCTGCTGTCCAACGTCATTCCCGAACCGCTGGACGCCGGCCGCCGTGGCGCCGAACTGGCCATCGCCGACAGCAACAGCACCGGGCGTTTTCTCAAGCAGAGCTACATGCTGGAGAGCGCCGAAAGTGACGACGCCACTGCCGTGCTCGCTGCTGCCGAACGCCAACACCAGGCGGGCATTCGTCTATTCGTGATCAACGCCCCCGCCGCTACCCTGCGCCAGCTCAGTGCAAAACTGCCGGACAGCCTGCTGCTCAATGCCGGCAGTGCCGACGACGGCCTGCGCCGCGAGCAATGCCTGGGCAACGTACTGCACACCCTGCCCAGCCGCGCCATGCTGGCCGATGCCCTGGCGCAGTTCTTCGCCGTGCGCAAATGGACGCGCTGGCTGCTGGTTACAGGTACCACCGAGGACGATATCGCCTACGCCGACGCGCTCAAGCGCGCCGCCAAACGCTTCGGCCACACGATCGTCGCCGAGAAGCCCTGGAGCTTCGACAACGACCAACGCCGCAGCGCCCAGGCGGAGATGCCGCTGTTTACCCAGGCCAGCGAGTACGACGTGGTGCTGGTGGCCGACGAGCGCGGCGACTTCGGCGAATACCTGCCCTACAACACCTGGTACCCGCGCCCGGTGGCCGGCACCCAGGGCCTGACCCCGACTGCCTGGCACAAAACGGTAGAAACCTTCGGCGCCGCGCAGTTGCAGAAACGCTTCGAGGAGCTGGCCGGCCGCTGGATGAACGACCGCGACTTCGCCGCCTGGATGGCCGTGCGTAGCTTGGCCACGGCCATCACCAAGCAGCGCACCGCCGAGCCGCAGGGCATTCGCCACCTGCTGCTGAACGAACAACTGCCGCTGGACGGCTTCAAGGGTCGCAAGCTGAGCTTCCGTCCGTGGAACGGCGAGCTGCGCCAACCGATTCCGCTGGTGCATCCACGCGCCCTAGTCAGCACCTCACCGCAGGACGGTTTTCTCCATCCGAGCAACGAAATGGACAGCCTCGGCTACGACAGGCCTGAGGTGAGCTGCGATCTGGCGGGAACACCTCTGTAGGAGCCGGCTTGCCGGCGATCATCGCAAGGTATCGCCCGCAAGCGGGCTCCTACAGAAAAGCAGAACACTTGTGGGAGGCGCTTCAGCGGCGACTGTCGCGGCTGCGACTGCAGGGATGCAGGAGGTAGAACGAAGCAGGATGCCCGAGTCGAAAGCCCCTCCCACAAAAGCAACGGCTACCAACCACTACAACAAGAGGATCAACCCCATGCGCCTGACCCGTCTCGCCTGTGCCGTCGCCTTCGGCCTGGCCTGTCACTCGGCCTTCGCCGCCACTGCCTACGTGTCCAACGAGAAGGACGACAGCATCAGCGTCATCGACCTCGACAGCCTGGAAGTCACCGCCACCCTGGCCGTTGGCATGCGCCCGCGCGGGCTGCTGCTGTCTTCCGACAATAAACTTCTGTACATCTGCGCCAGCGACTCGGACCGCGTGCAGGTGATGGACCTGGCCACGCGCAAGATCGTCAAGGAGTTACCCTCCGGCGCCGACCCCGAGCAATTCGCCCTGCACCCCAACGACCGCTGGCTGTACATCTCCAATGAAGACGATGCTCTGGTCACCGTGGTCGACGTGCAAAGCGACGAGGTGCTGGCGCAGATCGAAGTGGGCGTGGAGCCCGAAGGCATGGCGGTGAGCCCGGACGGCAAGTGGGCGGTAAACACCAGCGAGACCACCAACATGCTGCACTGGATCGACACCGCCACCAATCAACTGGTGGACAACACCCTGGTCGACCAGCGCCCGCGCCATGTCGAGTTCGACAAGGACGGCAAGCGCCTGTGGGCCTCGGCCGAGATCGGTGGCACGGTGACGGTGCTGGACGTCGACTCGCGCCAGGTGCTCAAGGTGCTCAACTTCGCCATCAAGGGCGTGCACCCGGACAAGGTGCAGCCGGTGGGGGTCAAGCTCACCGACGACGGCAAGTACGCCTTCGTCGCCCTCGGCCCGGCCAACCATGTGGCCGTGGTGGATGCCAAGACCTACGAGATTCTCGACTACCTGCTGGTGGGCCGGCGTGTCTGGCACCTGGCGTTCACCCCGGATCAGAAGCGCCTGCTGACCACCAATGGCGTCAGTGGCGACGTATCGGTGATCGACGTCGATACGCTCAAGGTGACCAAGTCGATCAAGGTCGGCCGCTATCCCTGGGGCGTGGTGGTCACGCCATGAATGCGCTGGAGGTGAGCGGCGTCGGTTTCGCCTATGGTGCCCGCCAGGCGCTCAATGACCTGGCCTTCGAGCTGGCGCCGGGGCGCTTCGGTGCCCTGCTCGGCCCCAACGGTGCCGGCAAGTCGACCCTGATCGCCCTGCTCACCCGCCTGTACGACTTGCAGCAGGGCGATATCCGCATCTTCGGCCACAGCCTGCGCGAGCAGCCACGCCAGGCGTTGCGTCAGCTCGGCGTGGTGTTCCAGCAGAGCACGCTGGATCTCGACCTCTCGGTGCAACAGAACCTCGCCTATCATGCCGCGCTGCACGGCATGCCGCGCAGCGCGGCGCAGGCGCGTATCGACGAGGAGCTGTTACGCCAGGATCTAGCCGAGCGTCGTCACGACAAGGTGCGCACGCTCAACGGCGGCCACCGCCGCCGCGTGGAGATTGCCCGCGCCCTGCTGCATCAGCCGCGTCTGCTGCTGCTCGACGAGGCCAGCGCCGGGCTCGACCCGGCTAGCCGCCTGGCGCTGGGCCGGCACGTGCGCAACCTGTGTCGCGAGCAGGGCTTATGCGTGCTGTGGACGACGCACCTGCTGGATGAGATCGAGCCCAGCGACGATCTACTGATCCTGCATCGCGGCGCGCGCGTGGCCTGGGGCAAGGCCAGCCAGTTCGGCGACGACCTGGCCACCAGCTTCGCCCGCCTCACCGGCGACGAGGCGCTTGGCCGTGGCCATATACGTGAGGCGCTGCGGCCGAACGGTGGGAGGGGCTTTAGCCGCGAGCTCTTCGATATCGTGGATCTCGCGTCTAAAGCCCCTCCCATCCCCCCCACAGACTCCGCAAAGGAGCCGCAACCATGACCGCCTACTGGGAATGCCTGCGTGGCATCGTCCTGCGTGAATGGCTGCGCTTCGTCCTGCAGCGCTCGCGCTTTCTCAGCGCCCTGGTGCGCCCGCTGCTGTGGCTGCTGGTGTTCGCCGCCGGTTTCCGCGCCGCGCTGGGCATCGCCATCATCGAGCCGTACGACACCTACATCACCTACGACACCTACATCGTGCCGGGCCTGGCCTGCATGATCCTGCTGTTCAATGGCATGCAGGGTTCGCTGTCGATGGTCTACGACCGCGAGATGGGCAGCATGCGCGTGCTGCTCACCAGCCCGCTGCCGCGCGCCTTCCTGCTCGCCGCCAAGCTGCTGGCCACGGCACTGATCTCGCTGCTGCAGGTCTATGCCTTTCTCGCCATCGCCTGGGTGTATGGCGTGCAACCGCCGGCCTGGGGCCTGCTCGCCGCCCTGCCGGCGCTGCTGCTGGTGGCATTGCTGCTCAGCGCCCTGGGCTTGCTGCTGTCCAACGGCATTCGGCAGCTGGAGAACTTCGCCGGGGTGATGAACTTCGTCATCTTCCCGCTGTTCTTCCTCTCATCGGCGCTCTACCCGCTGTGGAAGATGCGCGAATCCAGCGAGTGGCTGTACTGGCTGTGCGCGGTCAATCCCTTTACCCATGCCGTGGAGCTGGTGCGCAATGCGCTGTACCTGCGCCTGCATGTCGAGGCGCTGCTGATCTGCGCCGGCCTCACCGTGCTGCTGACGCTGCTCGCCGTAGCCAGCTTTAACCCGCAACATGCGGCGCTGCGCAAAGCGGGCTGAAACCAGCGATGCACTTGATCGTTGCTCTCGCTCCACGTGGGAATGGCTCTGCGTCCGCTGCCGAATGCAGCCCAAATCCGTAGGGCGGGTGCAACCCGCCAATAGCGCGACGGCGGGTTGCACCCGCCCTACGGACGTCTCAACAGCCCCTCTACTACTTTGGTACTGGTTTTCCTCTCCAACGTAGAATTCCCAAGCCTGCGACCATGGCCTGTAATACTGGGACAACAATAAGTAGAGACCTTGCCATGAAGTACCGTCTGCCCGTGCAAGCAGGCTTGATGCTCGCCTCCCTGCTGCTGGTCAGCCTTGTGCACTCCGAAGAACTGTTCGATGCCGAGGGCTACCGTAGCAGCCAGTACCGCAGCCCGACACCGTCAACGCTTGAAGGTGTCCAGACTCTCGATACTCCTGCTCTGAAAAAACTACTCGACGAACGCCCCGATGTTCAACTGGTCGATGTCTATCGTCAGCTGTGGCGCCATGATCGTTTCATCGAAGAAGAGCCCCACGCCAACATCCCCGGCAGTCTGTGGCTACCCAACACCGGCAGCGGCAACCTGGAAGCGCTATGGCTGCGCTACTTCACCCACTACCTGAGCCAGGCCAGTAAAGGCGATCTGAACAAGCCTTTGGTTTTCTACTGCCGCCCCGACTGCTGGCCGAGCTGGAATGCCGCGCGCCGCGCCCATGCCATGGGCTATCGCCAGCTCTACTGGTACCGTGACGGCATCGACGCCTGGGAGCAGGCCGGCCTACCCCTGGTGCCCGCGCAACCTGCCGAACTGCCTGCTGCTTTCCTCACGCCCACCGCCACACCATAATCACAACAACGAGGTGCAAGGCCATGTACAAGATTCTGATTGCCGACGACCATCCGCTGTTTCGTGAAGCCATCCATAACGTCATCGCCGACGGGTTTCCCGGCAGCGAGATCATGGAAACCGCCGACCTGGACAGCGCCCTGGAGCTGACCCAAAGCCACGACGACCTGGATCTGATCCTGCTCGACCTGAACATGCCCGGCATGCACGGCCTGGGCGGGCTGATGAACCTGCGTAACGAGGCGCCGACCATCCCGGTGGTGATCGTCTCCGCCGAGCAGGACAAGCAGATCGTGTTGCAGGCCATCACCTACGGCGCAGTGGGTTTCATCACCAAGTCCTCGCCGCGGGCGCAAATGACCGAGGCCATCGCGCAGATTCTCGACGGCAACGTCTACCTGCCCCCGGACATCATCCGCTCACAGAAGAGCGGCGGCCATCGCCACCACCCCGACCACCACAGCATCTCGCCGGAACTGCTGCAGGCCCTGACGCGCAAGCAGCTGCTGGTGCTCGAACGCATGACCAAGGGCGAATCGAACAAGCAGATCGCCTACAGCCTGGATATCGCCGAAACCACGGTCAAAGCGCATGTCTCGGCCATCCTGCGCAAGCTGGGCGTGCACAACCGCGTGCAGGCGATCCTCTCGGCCGGCGATATCGACTTCGCCTCCTACCTGCGCCGTTAGCGTCCGACAGGTTGGCTGTCATTCCCGCGCAGGCGGGAAGCCAGAATTCAAGAAGCACCTGGCTCCCGCCTTCGCGGGAGTGACGAACGATGCGCAGGCAATTTGTGAAGCAGCCAGCAGGCCCACCATGCGTTATGTCGAGGTCAAGACAGCAGAGCAACAGGCGAGCCACTCGGTGCATCGGATCAGAGGCCGGCTGATGAAGGCTCGAACAGCATTAGTCACAGCGACACTACCGTTTCTGAGCAGAATGAAGCCTGGCCATGGGTAGGGTACGCCGCTCCCCACTACTGCTTGAACTCGAGCTGCAGCTCAGCGCCTTCGATGGAGTCCCAGTAGTCGTCGACCCGTTCGTTGCTGATCAGCCGACCACTGATCTGGAACGGGCTCTGGACTTCGGCTTTCTCACCAAACAGCGGCGGCAGCAAGGGAGAGAAATCCTCGCGGGTTTCACTTTCCAGCGCCTGCTCGAACAGCTCCTGCGGCACGCTCAGATCCAATGCCAATTTCGATTCAGGCTCCACCGGCTTGGGCTGTGGCGCTACAACAGGCTTGGGCTTGGCGACGACGGGCGATTTGGCGGCGGGCACGGGCTTGCTTTCAACCACCTTGGCAGGCGGTGCTGGTTCGGCAGGCTCTGGCTTGGCGACCTCGGCAACGGGCGCAGTAGCAGTGACCACTGCCGGCGCTGGCGCGGGCTGCTGTGCAACGGGTTCCGACTCACGCTCACAGGCGCTCAGCCAACCCAGGCACAGCAATAGAAGAATGGACTTACGCATCATGGGACAAGGGCAGCTCGATCAGTACGCGCCCATGCTCCTCCGCCTGGGCGCGCCTGACAAGCCGACTTACACGACCTTTACCTCGTGCCTCATTCACGCGGCGACTCGGTGGCCAGATGAGCGAGCTCAGCCTCGATATCCAGGTGTGGATAGTCGGCCTTTAGCTGCTCCAGCAACCGCTGCGCCTGCTCCTGCTCACCCGCCTTGCGCAGCTCCAGCAGACGCAGCAGCGCCTCGTGTGGTTCGCTCCGGATCACCAGTTCGGCCATGGGTGCCAGCGCGGCGCTACTGGCCATCGGGGCCTCAGCCTTATCGGCAGACGGCGCCTGACGTGGCATGGCCTGGCTTGTCATGCGTTCCTGCGGGGCAGCCACAGGCGCAACCGTCTCCTGCTCTGGCGCACGCTTGGCCGCCATCGGCGCCGGTGCGGCAGGGCTCATCGCCACGCTCGGCGGCACGGCATCGAAGGCCTCCGGCGTCTGCTCCAGGGTGCGCCAGGTCAGGCTGACGCCAATGCCGACGCAAGCCAGCCCGGCCACCGCCACCGACCAGCGCTGGCGGCCACTGCCGAACAGCCATTGATGCAGGCGCTGCGCCCAGCCGGATTCAGCCGTGCCGGACTGCTGCGCTTCACGGGCGGCCGCACTGGCCGCCGCCAGGATGCGCGCATCCAGCTCGGCCGAGGGTTCGCCGCTGCCATGGGCACGGAAATGCGCCAGCAGCGCCTGCTCGTGATCCAGAGGTTCTCGTTGATCTTTCATGCGGACAACTCCTCGCTGGCCAGCAGCCGGCGCAGCTTCTGCAGGGCATAGCGCAGACGGCTCTTGACCGTCTCGGCCGGCGTGCGGGTCAACTCGGCAATCTCGTTCAATTCCAGGTCGCCATGGGCGCGCAGCAGGAATACTTCGCGCTGATCTTCCGGCAGATCGGCCAACGCCGCCTGCAGCCGCTCACTGTCGCGACTCAGGCCCCATTGCTGCTCCGGGCCGGGTTGCGGGTCAGGCTGGGCGTGCAGCCCTTCATCGTAAGCGTCGTGCCCGACCTGATGTCGCCCGCTCTTGCGCCAGTGGTCAATCAGGCGGTTACGCGCGATCTGGTACAGCCAGGTCTTGAACAGCACCGCCTCGCGCTGCTCGCTCTGGCTTCGCACCAGGCTCATCCAGGTCTCCTGGAACACTTCTTCGGCCAGGGCGTGATCGCCGCACAGGCCGAGCAGAAAGCGAAACAGGCCCAGCCGATGGCGCTGGTAGAGCGCGTTGAAGGCCGCGGCATCACCGCGGCGGTAACGCCGCAACAAAGCGGCGTCGTCATCCGTGAGAGGTGCGTTCACTGCTGAGCTCGTACAGGGGTGGAGCCGGAAGTGTGCAGACTCTGGGCGATTTCGGCCAGCTGGATGAACTCGCCACGCAGACCGAAGCGATCCTGACCCTTGCCCGAGCGCGCCAGTTCGATGCTCTGCGCCATAGCGAAGTCGCCGGTGTAACGGCCATCCTTGAGCTGCTGGGCGAAAGCTGCGACCGCAGCGGCGAAGCGTAGATCCTCACTGGCGGCGTTCATCGTCTTGGCCTCGGCACGCGCGATGGGGCGTTCCAGCAGTCGACTGCTCATCTCCTCCGGCGTCTTGTAGCGAATCCGCAACCAAGCCAGCTCGCCACTCTTGCTCGCAGGCTGGGCATTGGCCTGATAACGCAGTGGCTCCAGCCAGCCTTTACCGCCCGCTGGGACGATCTCGTAGAGCGCGGTGACGGTGTGCCCGGCGCCAATATCACCGGCATCGACCTTGTCGTTACTGAAGTCCTCGCGCTTGAGCGCACGGTTGTCGTAGCCCAGCAGGCGGTACTCGCTGACCTCGCTCGGGTTGAATTCCAGTTGCAGTTTCACGTCGTTGGCAACGGTGGCCAGGGTCGAGCCGAGCTGATCGACCAGCACCTTGCGCGCCTCGCGCAGGTTGTCGATGTAGGCGTAATTGCCGTTACCGGCGTCGGCCAGCTGCTCCATCAGGCGCTCGTTGTAGTTGTCCACGCCGAAACCCAGGGTGGTCAGCGAGACGCCGCTCTTGCGCTTATCGGCAGCCAGTTGCTTGAGGCTGTCGAAGTCGCTGATGCCGACGTTGAAGTCGCCATCGGTGGTCAGCAGGATGCGATTGATGCCGCCATCGATCAGGTGCTTGCCCGCCTGCTGGTAGGCCAGCTGGATGCCCGACTCCCCGGCCGTCGAACCACCGGCGCTGAGTTGTTCGATGGCCGCACGGATCTTCGCCTTGTCGCTACCGGGCGTGGAATCGAGCACCACCTGGCTGTCACCGGCATAGGTGACCAGCGAGACGCGATCCTGCGGACGCAACTGCTCGACCAGCAATTTCAGGGTGCCCTGCACCATCGGCAGGCCTTCGCGGCGATGCATCGAGCCGGACACATCGACCAGAAACACCAGGTTGGCCGGCGGCAGCTCCTCAACGCTGCGATCCGACGCCTTGATGGCGATGCGCAGCAGGCGCGTTTGCCGATTCCACGGCGTCACCGCCAGTTCAGTGCTGACGCCGAAAGGCGCATCGCCCTGCGGCAACGGGTAGGCGTAGGGAAAGTAGTTGACCAGTTCCTCCAGACGCACGGCGTCCTTCGGTGGCAGTTGCCCGCCATTGAGGAAGCGCCGCACGTTGGCGTAGCTACCGGTATCAACATCGATGCTGAAGGTGGACACCGGCGTCTCGGCGACAGCGAACACCGGGTTGTCGGCGTAGGCCTGGTACTGCTCGCGCGACTCGTCACGGTAGCCCGGCGGCAGGATATCGGCGATGGGAGACGGTGCGTGAGCCAAGGTCGCCAGACGCTTGTGGCTAGCCTCGGCCGCCGCGGGCGCAGCCAGGCGCTCGCGTACGAGCGGTGACGCCGTGGCCGGGCTGGCCTGTACTTCCGGCTCTGGGCCGGAGGCGCTGCAAGCGGCGAGCAGCAGCAAGGCGCTGGCCGAAAAACCGACGGCGAACGGACGAACGAGCAACAAGGAACGAGCAGACATGGTGCACCTCCTGAGCAATGGCACGAGACCTTCGCTCAGGTAGACGCAGCCCCTCGATGAAACGGGTTAACCCAGGACGTGCTTTCTCAACCTTCCCAGGAACCGCCCGCCTCCTGGCACAACTGTGTGGCCAGCATCCCAAGGGTCATCAGCGCCCTTTCGGCTTCGCGGTTCCAGGGAATGCCGCAGTTGAGCCGCACGCAATGATTGAACTGCTCGGTGTTGCTGAAGATCAGCCCAGGTGCGATGGAAATACCCTGCTGCAGCGCGCGCACGTGCAGATCCTTGGTATTGACCCGCGCCGGCAGGCTGACCCAGAGGATAAAGCCGCCCTTGGGCCGGGTCATCTGCGTGCCGACCGGAAAGTACTGCTGCACCGCCAGCTGGAAGGCATTGAGGTTCTTGCGGTACTCCTGGCGAATATGCCGCAGATGGCGGTCATAGCCACCATTCTCCAGATAAGCCGCCACCGCCATCTGGGTGACGCTGCACGCCGAATGGGTGGAAAAGGTCTGCAGCCGCTGGATCTCGTCCTGATACTTACCGGCGACGATCCAGCCGATACGCACACCCGGTGACAGGGTCTTGGAGAAACTCGAGCAATAGATCACCCGGCTGTCGCGATCATGCGACTTCAGTGCCTTGGGCGGCCCCTGTTCGAACATCAGCTCGCCGTAGATATCGTCTTCGACGATCTGGAAATCGTAATCACCGGCCAGGCGCAACAACTGACGCTGACGCTCCTCGGGGATGGTGCCGCCCAGCGGGTTGGACAGCCGCGCAGTCAGCACCAACGCCTTGATCGGCCACTGGTTGGCCGCCAGTTGCAGCGCTTCAAGGCTGATGCCGGTAGTCGGGTCGCAGGGAATCTCGATGACCTTGAGCCCTAGCAGGTCGGCCAGTTGCAGCAGGCCGTAATAGGTTGGCGACTCTACCGCGATCAGGTCGCCCGGCTTGGTCAGCACACGCAGGCTCATCTGCAGCGCATCGACGCAGCCATGGGTGATCACCACCTCGGACGGATCGACCACCACACCGGCATCACGCATGCGAATCGCCACCTGGCGGCGCAGCGGTTCGAAGCCGGGGCTGAACATGTAGCTGAAAGCGCGCGGGCTGTGAAAACGGGTGACCTTGGCCAGTTGCTGGTGCAACGCTCGCACCGGCAAATAGTCGACATGCGGCACCGCGGCGCCCAGCGGAAATACGCCCTCACGACGCGACTCGGTGAGCACCTGGTTGATGATGCTGGCGCGGGTGACCAGACCTGGTCGCTCGACCTTGGCGATGTCCGGCGTCGGCGCGGTCAGCGCTGGCGTCTGGTGCACGTAGAAGCCGGATTGCGGGCGTGCACGAATCAACCCCTGATCTTCGAGGTTGGCGTAGGCCTGCAACACCGTGGCGTGGCTGACATTGAGCTGAGCGCTCATCTTGCGCACCGAAGGCACGCGCTCGCCAGGCTGGTAGACACCGCGACGAATATCCTCGGCCAACTGCTGGGCGATACGTTGATAGAGCAGCAGATTGGTCATGGCGATATCCTCCGTGGTCACTGGAGCATAACAGTAACCTATTGCTACACAATTGTACCGGCACAGATAGGATCTGTTTGCCCCTTACGCCATTGCTTGCCAACCGTGCACGGCATCGTCGCCATTTCAGTGCATAAAAAACCTCGGACTCTGCCGGGGTTCTGTCAGGCATTTCGCTCAGCGCTCGGCACCAAGCTGGCCTCGCTCGTCGGAGAAGACGATTTCCACCCGCCGATTCTGCGCCCGGCCACGTGCCGATGCATTTTCCGCAACCGGGAAGTCGACACCGTAACCGACGACCTGAATACGCTTGGCTTCCACGCCCAGATCCACCAGCAGATCGGCCACAGCCTGCGCGCGCGCGCGCGATAGTTCGAGATTCTCGGCGGCATCACCGGTATTGTCGGTATAGCCTTCGATCCGCACGCGGCGCTGCGGATTGATCTGCAGGAACTGCACGAGCTTGAGCACCGTACGGTTGGCTGCTGGTTGCAGATCGGCGCGACCGGCGTCGAACAACATATCGCCCAGGGTCATCACCAGGCCGCGCTCGGTCTCGTTGGTGGCGAGTCTGACCATCTGCTCTTCCAACCAGTCGTTGTGCTGCTGCACGCTCATCAGCTTGGCTTCGCGCAAGGTCAACTGCAGACGCTGGCGTTCCAGCTCGAGCTTGGCTGCGCGTTCCTGGTTGAGACTGATATCGCTGTGTTGCCGGGCGATCTCGGCATAGCGCTGGCTAAGGTAGGCGTAATGACGCACATCGTCGCCACTGCCCCAGTAACTGGACAGGCGCTCAGCACGGCCCAGCGATTCGCCTGCGCGAATCACGTCCTTGGGTGCGGCGCGCAGCACACTGGGATCTTCCTTGACCGACTGAAAACTCAGACGCGCTTCTTCCAGAGCCTGCTCACTCGCCAACTGACTGGACGCACAACCACTCAACAGCGTACCGACCAGCATCAGACCGCCCAGATGACCAAAAGTCTTCATCACATGGCTCCCAGTTGCTGGCGCAAACGGCCGATGCGTTGATGGAGTTCGGTCAGTTGCTCCCGACCTTTGGCATTGAGGTGCTCAGCTTCAGCCAGGCGCGCATCCAGCTCGGCCTGTTCGGCCAGCAGGCGCGCCTGCTTGTGTTCACCGTCCTGCATGGCCGCCTGGGCCTGCGCGAACTTCTCTTCGGCCTGGTGAAGTGACGCGGATTGTTCGCTAACCACCCCCAGGGATTTGGTCTGCGCCAACGCCTGTTCGGTCAGCCGCATCTGCTCGGTGGGAGCAGGATCGCTGGCGCAGGCTGTCAGGCCCAGCGCCAGCAGCAAGGGAAGGGTTCGATTGATCACGAAAATTTCCTACTGAGTGACGTCGCCAACCGGATCAGGCTGCATCTGCTGCGCCTTCCACAGATCCAGATTGCGTTGCAGGAACTGCTCAGGCAGCCCGGCGGCGACCATTTCTGTCATCTTCCGCGCCAGCTGGCCACGCAGCCAGGGCTCGTTGCACGCCGAATTGTGCGACAGGGTAAGGTAGAGGCCTTCGCTGGAAATCGGCGGATCCAGCACCTCGAGGTCATCATCCATCCCCAGCGTTTCAGCGAGTGCCAGGCCGGGATAGCGTTCGTACAGCACATAATCGGTGCGACCGAGCAGTAACTTCTGGAAGGCCTGAGTCAGGCTCGATACCCCTTCGAGCGTCAGGTTCTGCTTGGCAAAGGTGTCGAACTGCTGACCGAAACTGTTGCCCACCAGCGTATCGCCGGTATGTCCCTGCAGGTCGATCCAGCTGCCATAGGGGAAGGCTTCACCCTTGCGCACCCAGACTACGCTGGGCGTATAGAAGAACGCTGGGTGCACATAATCCATTTGCTCCAGACGCGGCAGGGTGATGAACGCGCCCGCAATCAGATCGACACGACCGGTACGCACTTCATCCTGCGCGCGTGACCATGGCCCGGTGTAAATCACGTCGATCACCACACCCAGCTCTTTACCCAAATGCTTGAGCAAATCAGCATTGGCGCCGACCAGTTGCTGCGGGTTCTGCGGATCACGCCAGAGATAGG